>WNGD01007466.1_pt1 | contig 16192 bp, 13 predicted proteins | sample 5400671 | NCBI WGS metagenome assembly WNGD01 (sample SAMN13153369, study PRJNA577476) | soil metagenome | isolation source: 40 cm soil or saprolite under grassland replicate 2 | place: USA:California | collected 2016-06-15 | reverse complement strand
TCGATCTGGGCGCTGATCACGACGGCTTCGGTCGCGAAATGATGTCGGGCGTAATCCTCAACAAGATTGACATGTCGCGTTGTGGGATTCGACAAACCGCTCTTGGAAATTGCCGCCAAATCCGATTCCGCCACATTGCAGGCAAAAATCGTTGGCTTCGAGGTCAGCAGGAAGAAACCTCGCGCGATTGCTTTTTCTTCCGGAGTCAACTCCGCGGTGATGGCGGGCTTTCCGACGTCGAGATGCGCGAGCAGTCTTTCGATGATTGCATTTTCGATCTTTGCTGCCTTCTCGCCGGCGTGCAGTTGCTTCTGTAAACGGTCGCGTCGTTTCTTCAAATAAGCCAGATCAGCCAGCATGAGCTCGGTATTGATGACTTCGATGTCGCGAATTGGATCGATCGTCGCGCTGACATGATGAACGTCTGGATTTTCAAAACAACGCACCACCTGCACGATCGCCTCCACTTCGCGAATATGATGGAGAAACTGATTACCCAGGCCTTCGCCAGCGCTCGCCCCTTTAACCAGACCTGCGATGTCTACAAATTCGATCACTGTCGGTGTGATTTTTTTCGAGTGGGAAATCTCGGCGATTTTCTCGAGCCGCGGATCGGGCACGGTCACCACGCCTACGTTTGGATCAATTGTGCAGAACGGATAGTTCTCTGCCGGCGCCTTGTGCGTGCGTGTTACGGCATTAAAGAGCGTCGATTTACCGACGTTCGGCAGTCCAACAATTCCCGCGCTAAGCATGATTTTGTAGTGACGGTGTTTGTCCGCCGAGAACGAGCGACGCTCAGGGAGCGTTGCTAAAGTTAACTGTCGGGCCGGCGGGATTTGAACCCGCGACCTCTTGAACCCCATTCAAGCGCACTACCAAGCTGTGCTACGGCCCGCTGGAGCGAATATTGTTTGCCACTTCCGTGTCCGAGGCAAACGTTTCCCGCTGATCGGATGCAATCCATGGCTCGAAAAGGTACGTTTGTCAGTTCGTTCTTCAGCAAATCAAGAAAATCTGTTCATCCGGCGGAATGGATTCGCTGAATACGCAAAATGGCATCTTGCGGTCGACGAGAGGTATCCAGAGAATACCAAGCGAAGATACAAGTTTCCTTACGGCGATTTCAAAAATGTTCATCGGTGTGGATTGCTCGCGGTGAAATCCAGAGCTCGTCAGTATGGCTACGCTCAAATAAAAAACGCGGCGGCAAAATTTGAACGCGCGATAAAGACCAAGCCACCGATTAACACAGATCTTCAGAGATTCAGAGATTCATCTGTGTCTCATCCGTGTAAATCTGTGGCGCTAACTCTGTGAGGCGGTCAAGAACGCTTCGATTAACTCTGGTAATTCGTCGCTGTAACTCCTTCAATATGGCTGCCGGCCCATTTCATAAAAGGACATCTCCCGGCGGATCGCCTCGGCAGCTTCGGGATTGTGCTGTTCTTGAGCCAATTGCAGAGCGCGTCGGGAGGTTTCCAGCGCGTTATTAAAGTTCTGAATACTGGCGTAAGCCGCCGCCAGCGTCCGCAAAACAAGCGGGTCCGCGCCGCCCGTGAGCTGATTGGCCTTTTCGGCAAGCTCCACGGCTTTAGGAGCATTTCGGATCGTAGCATCCGGGTAATTGGCGAAGATCCACGATAAGTTCGTTAGCGCCTCCACGAAATCAGGCTGCACTTCGATCGCTTTTTCGTACTGCTCTATTGCCTTGCCTGTTTCGTGCTTCTCCAACAGTGCGATGGCCAGATTATAGTGACCAGTGCTGTGGTTGGGACGAATCTCAACCGCTTTCGAAAAGTGCTCGGCCGCTTCGTCAACCAATCCTTTTGTCATTAATGCCATGCCAAGCACGACATGTGTATCGGGATCGTTAGGCCGCAAATTCAATGAGATCCGCGCCTCACTCATCGCCCGCTCAATATCGCCTTTGCGCCGCAGCGCGTCGGCCATACCGTAATGGCTCTCCGGATTATCGAATCTTAATTGCACCGCTCTTTCGAAGTGCGCGATTGCCCCGTCGAAATCCTTTTTTTCAAGCAGCCTGCCGGCGAGATTATGTTCTGCCATCCAGCAGTCCGGATTCCGGTCGATGGTGGTTCGCCAGAGTGTCTCGATATCGCGATAGCTGTCGCTTTGCCTCCAGGTGAGTATTCCCAGCGCGCCTAGAATCAAAATGCTGAACGAAGCAAGAAAACGCGGCCCAAGCCGCTCTGATTTGGTCAACTTCACCAAACCAGCCGAAACCAGTGCGATCGGACCGATGCAGGCGAGATACTGGTAATGGTCGGCCACGAACGTGTAGCGAAACGTGTAAAGCATGATGAATCCGAGGATCGGGCTTAGGGTCGCGATGAAAAACGCGGCGGCGACTTCCGCGCTGCGTCCCACATACCGTCTCGCAAAATAGATCGCTGCACACAACGCGATCCCGGCGACAAGCCAGATGTATGCCAATGGATTGCTCGGCGTAATCGTCCACTGCGGATAGATGAACGTCAGCTTCGTCGGCCAAAATAATTTGCCGAGGTAGAACCACGCCGCATGAGTGGCGACGATCAAACGCTCCAGCGGGCCGAGCGCGAACAGCGACCCACGGGTCCCAACGTGGTAGCGTTCCCACCACACCGCGATCAAACCCATCGTCAGTCCGAGAACGACAAACGGCACAATTTGCAGAACTCGCTGCCAATCAATTCGTTTCTTTTGCAGCCACAAAATCAGGAAGAGCGCTGCGGGCAGCGTGCAGGCTGTCGATTTTGCTGAGAGCGCCAGCACATAGAAAACGAGGGCCAGCCGGTAGAAGCGCCATCGTTGCCGCTCCCGTTCATCGACGAACCGCGTCCACGCGAGCAGCGTGAGCAAAAAGAAAAAACCCATTAATACGTTTTTTAGCTCCGTGATCCAGGCGACCGATTCGACTTGAACCGGGTGCAACGCGAAAATGCCTGCCGCCAACCACGCACCGGGAATTGCCATCCGTGCCAGTAATCGCCACAGGAGCAGGGCGTTCGCGACGTGGAGCAGAATATTGACCCAGTGATAGCCGGTGGGATCCAGGCCCCAAAGCGCCCGCTCGATCGTTAACGTTGTGTAGGTGAGCGGAAAATATTGCGACGGCGAATCAAGCGAGAACCAAATCCGCCACAGACCATCCGTAGCCGTCAGCAACGGGTTTTTCGTCACATACTGATCGTCGTCCCAAATGAAACCGCCGTTCCACGCGGGCTGATAGACGAAGAGCGTGACCGCGGCGAGGATCAATGCGAACACAAAGACCCGTCGCCGCGAAGTGAAGCTGACTTTAGCTGGCTTGGTGTAGCCGCCCTGAATGCGTTCGGGGCGGACCACTTTCTTCTTCGCAGCTTTTGGACTGCGCACGCGTTCTCGAGTCGCTTTTCGCACGTTTATTCCAATGTCCAGGCAGCTAAAAAAGCGTCTATTAATTCTGGTAACTCGTCGCTGTAACCGCCTTCAAGCACAACCGCGGCGGGAATGTCGATGTTGCGCAGCCATTCGCCGAAGTTCGCGAAGTCTTCATGCTCGAGCGTCAGTTGCAACAATGGATCATGCACGTATGCATCGAAGCCCGCGGAGACCAGTAGCAGATCGGGTTTGAACGCGACCAGCTTTTCCAGCGACTGCTTTGCAATCTTAACAATCTCGTTGCGCGGAGTGAAAGGAGCCACGGGATAATTGTCGATGTTCACAAACGATTTGGCGCCAGTTCCCGGGTACGCCGGGAATTGATGGATCGACGCGAATCGAATTAGCTCATTGTGCGCCACGATTGCTTCGGTGCCGTTGCCGTGATGTCCATCAAAATCCCAGATCGCAACTTTGTGGCACCGGCTTCCAGCCGATGGTTCAAACATTGGCTGGAAGCCAATGCCACCTTGCAACGCGTCCAGCGCAGCGATGGCAACATTGCTGAAATAACAGAAACCCATCGCGCGATCCTGCGTGGCGTGATGCCCGGGAGGCCGCATCAGGCTAAACGTCAGTTCGCCGCGCAATGCGGCGCGCGCTGTTTCAATCGCAGCCCCTGCTGAGCGGCGCGCATGCGTGTCGATGTTTGGATAATACGGTGTATCGGGATCGAAGTCTTGCCGCGGAGTGGCGACGCGTTCGATGTGCTGACGCGAATGCGCGCGCAGTAGTTCATCATCCGTCGCCGGGATCGGCTCGCGCCATTCAATTTGAGGATGCCGGTTCTTTATCAATGGCACCGTGCGAGCGATGCGCTCTGGCCGTTCCGGATGGCTTGGGCTCGAATATTCGAGGCAGCGTGGATCGTAAAAAATCATCATCTAGGTTGCAACGTAGCGATCCAACGCATATTCGACTACGAAGATGCTAAACGGCCAGAAAATTGTGGTAGTAATGCCCGCGTATAACGCCGCGCGCACATTGCGGCAGACTTATGAGGAAGTCATGGTGCATGGCATTGTGGATTTCGTGATCGTGGTGGACGACGCCAGTCACGATGACACGGTGGGCATCGCCCGCACCCTGCCGCATGTGCAAGTGGAGGTGCATCCGGAGAATCGTGGTTACGGCGCGAACCAAAAGACGTGTTACCGGCTCGCATTAGCCGCAGGCGCAGACATCGTCATCATGATTCATCCTGATTATCAGTACACACCGCAGTTAATTCCGGCGATGGCGGCCTTGGTGGCGAGCGACCTTTATCCGTGCGTGCTCGCTTCACGGATTCTTGGCGGTGGCGCGCTGCGCGGCGGCATGCCTTGGTGGAAATACGTCTCAAACCGGTTCCTGACTTTGGTAGAGAATTTTCTCATCGGCGCGAAGCTGTCAGAGTATCACACCGGTTATCGCGCCTTTTCGCGCCAATTATTGGAACGGCTGCCGCTGTCGGCAAACTCTGACGACTTTGTTTTCGACAACCAGATCCTCGCTCAAATCATTGCTCTCGGCTCCGCGATCGGTGAAGTGACGTGCCCGGCTCGGTACATGCCCGAAGCGTCATCGATCAATTTTCGAAGAAGCGTGCGCTACGGATTAGGCTGTCTGGCAACAGCGGTGCGTTTCCGGCTTGCGCGGTGGGGCCTGACTCAGCCAATCGTTTAAGTATCGGAACACTGTCCGATCAGTAACCTCGCACGACGTAGTGGCCGTGGATCCAGACTCGCTGACCATGCCGCCAGGCCCAATGTCCCGGACGCCAGACGTAATACGCGCCGCCCACCCGATAACCTGGGCCGCGAGTATAGTACGGTCGATCTCCAATTTCCACGGTTACAGAACCTGGGTAACCACCGTAGTATGGCCCGGCGCCGCCGTAATAAGGTCCGTACCCCGGATACGCGGTGTAATACCCTTCACAACCTACCGCGCCAAGAGCGGCACAGAGTAAAACGAGCCGGAAAATAAGCGATTTGATCTTCATATAGTGATATTCGGATTCGACGGAGGATTTACGTGCCCCGCTTTCATGACCATTTGAATTTCACGGCACTCTTCCGCAGAAACAGCAAACCTAATTAGCCCCAGCGACGGCAGCCGACGGGGAGAACTAATACAGCCGCGGGCGCGTCCACTCAGTGCCGTTTGACCAGGAGATTCGTTGGCCGTTCTTGCTCAGATGACCCGTAGCTCCCCAAGTTGGGACCTTTAATTCGCCGCTGCGGGTTATATAGCCGGCCCCCGGCAGTCCCCATTCGTTGGTGATGGTGAAATTTCTGCCGTCGGGTGCGACATTGATGCTCGTCGCCTGGCCGTTGCGAAACCAGCGTCCGCTAAGGTTTACTCCAGAATCCGGACCGGGATTCTTTGGTTCGCGTGTCCATTCCGTCCCGTTCGTCCAACTGATTCGTCGTCCTTTTTTGTTAACCTCACCGCTTATACCTAACGAGGGAATGACTAAATTGCGAGGACCATTCGCGTTGCCGTCGTTACTTTGGCCGAATTCATTGATGATCGTTATGCTTCGCCCATCAGGCGCGACGAGAATTCGTGTCGGTTTGCCGTTGTGATACCACTGACCGTCCAGACCGGCTGCAGAACCGTCCGAGGGCTGACGGGCATTAGCGGCGGAAACAAAGATCAACGTGAATATCATCAGTGCCCATTTTGCTGGGGCACCAAGTTCGGTGCTAAGACGAGCATCAAAATTGTTTTTCATGTCATCTGTTTAATCTTTTTGGGCGGATCTATGCAACTAAACAACCCCCTGGTCGAGCATGGCATCCGCCACTTTAACAAATCCGGCAATGTTCGCGCCTACAACGAGATTGCCCGGTTGACCGTATTCGTCCGCGGTTTCCCAGGCGTTTTTGAAGATCGTGGACATGATGTGGCGCAAACGCGAATCCACTTCTTCCCGCGGCCACGGCAGGCGCATGGAGTTTTGGCTCATCTCGAGGCCGGACGTGGCTACTCCGCCAGCATTCGCCGCTTTGCCGGGACCGAAAAGGATTTTTTTCTCCAGGAAAAGATCAACAGCAGCTGGTACGCTCGGCATGTTGGCTGCTTCGGAAACCAAATAGCAACCGTTCTCGACTAATTTCCGTGCGTCTTCAACGGAGATCTCATTCTGCGTCGCACATGGGAACGCGCAATCACACTTGATTCCCCACGGCCGCTGGCCGGCGACATATTTCGAGCCACGGAATTTTTTAGCGTACTCGCTGATGCGCCCGCGCCGCACGTTCTTGATACTTTTGACCCAGGCGAGCTTTTCTTCATCGATGCCGTTCTTGTCGTAAATTAATCCGCCGGAGTCGGACATGGTCAGAGGCTTGGCGCCACACTGAATCAATTTTTCCACAGTAAATTGCGCTGCGTTACCTGCGCCTGAAACCGTGCATACTTTACCTTCAATTGTTTCATTGCGCGTTTTGAGCATTTCCTGCGCAAAATACACTGCGCCGTAGCCGGTCGCTTCTGGGCGAATCAGCGAGCCGCCCCAAGTGAGCCCTTTTCCGGTTAGCACACCTGTGAATTCGTTCGCGAGCCGTTTGTATTGGCCGAAGAGATAGCCGATCTCGCGACCGCCCACCCCGATGTCGCCCGCAGGCACGTCGGTATGTGGACCGACGTGGCGGAACAGCTCCGTCATAAACGATTGGCAAAATCGCATGACCTCAGTGTCCGATTTCCCCTTTGGGTCAAAGTCGGAGCCGCCCTTGCCACCGCCCATTGGCAGACCCGTTAGCGAATTCTTAAAAACTTGTTCGAACGCGAGGAACTTGATGATGCTGGCACAGACCGTCGGATGAAAACGCAAGCCGCCCTTGTAGGGACCAAGGGCGCTGTTCATCTGAACGCGAAAACCGCGGTTTACCTGAATCTGGCCGTTATCGTCGATCCAGGGGACCCGAAACTGAATCATTCGCTCAGGTTCGACCAGACGTTCGAGAATTTTGGCGTCTCGACACTTCTTGCTGCGCTGGATCACCGGCCGGATCGATTCCAACACTTCGGTTACTGCCTGAAGAAACTCAGGCTCGTTGGGATTACGTTTCTTAACGATTTCGAGAACTTCCTGAATGAGAACCATAGAATTTTGGGACTTATTTGCCCTGCTGCGAAACGAAAAATCTGGTGCGCGATGCTGGTATCGAACCAGCGACCCCTTGCGTGTGAAGCAAGTGCTCTACCACTGAGCTAATCGCGCACGTTTTCAGAAGCGGACAAAATAAAGAGCGCCTGCTGTGGCGCAAGTTTTCGACTCGCGGAAGGGTGCCAAGCCGCGCTTTAATTGAAAAACTCTTTCTCGCTGAGGATCGAGATTGCCCAGGCGCATTTGTTAGGATAGACGAAGGTATCACATCCCTTCTCAGAACGCGATTTTGCGGGCGACTTAGCTTTCGCGGTGCAAATCTCACGTCGCGGGAGTTGAAACGCTGGCGGAAATCTGCACACGGCAGTTCCATTGTCGGGACAATCGCCGGCGTAGCCATCGCTTACGCCCTGCTAGCGCCTGGCGTTCATATCGACCCGCAACAAATCGCGCTCGCTCCGCCGCCGACACAGACCAGTGCGCTCTTCATACCTGTGTCCGGCACCGTCAAGAATCCAGCTATCAAAGCGGTTACACTGGTCACAAATGGATCACGCCGACCGGTCACGGTGCAGAATGGAAGCTTCGCGACCAAGGTGCCCCTGATTCCCGGAGAAAACCGAATCCAAGCCATTACGCGGGGCGTCGCGTCGCTACCGATTAAAGTTATTGCGGACATACCGCGGTCCGACATCTGGATGGAGTTAAGCTGGGCAGGTGAGGGCGACGTTGATCTGCACCTTTACCTTCCGAATGGTCAGCATTGCTTTTACCAAAACAAGTCAACCAGCGGCGCGATGCTCGATGTTGATAATACGCAAAGAGACGGTCCTGAGCATATTGTCGTGGAGCACGCCATTCCGGGAAAATACCGCGCGACGGTTCTTTACTATCGGGCAGCAAAGCAACCGCCGCCGCCTGTCGATTGGCAGGTGACCGTACGCCTCCGCGATGGCAGGACCCGACAAACCTTTACCGGAAGACTCAGTTACCAGGGAGAAGAACAGACTGTTTCCACTTTCACGTTTCCATAAACTTAGCAAACCGAGAGGAGAAATTATGTTGGCAGAAACATTAGACATCGGAGGCGGCAGCGCGATTGCAGTGGTCGTGATCATCGCATTTGCGATCGAACGAACAGTAACTGCGGTGCTCTTCTTGCTCCCATTCAACCATACATGGGCGCGCTATTTTCCGGACCCGGTTTCGATCCAAGATCCGGGAAAGCGGATTCAAGCTGAGAGGCGGCAACGACTTATTTACTATTCCCTAGCCAGTCTCCTCGGTTTGATCATTGCCTGGGTAGGAAATGTGCGTTTGCTCCATGCGCTGGGGCTAACGGACTCGCGTGTTGTCCTTGACATCTTTGTAACCGTGCTGGTCTTGGTTGCGGGCTCCGATATTCTCGCGCATGTCACGAAACTTTCGGGTGCTCCCGGCTCTGGAACATCTTCCCAACAACCAATCGAGATTACCGGCAAGTTGGTTCTCGAAGAGAGCACACTGAAAAAATCGGAAGCGGCCGGATCGGATAAGTGACGGTCGCCTGCTTGTCAGATCGAGCGTCGAGTCTTATAGGGAACGCATGTCTGAACATAAAGTCACTCTCACTTGGAAACGCGGCGACAAGCCTTTCGAATATCAGAAATATTCACGAGATCACACTTGGAAATTTGACGGAGGGCACGAAATGGAGGCATCGGCCGCTCCCGCTTATCTGGGCAATCCAAACCTTGTCGATCCAGAGGAAGCATTCGTGGCATCGCTTTCGAGCTGTCACATGCTGACGTTCCTCGCGATTGCCTGCAAAAAGAAGTTCGTGCTCGACGAATACCTTGACGAAGCGGTCGGCGTTATGGAGAAAAACTCCGAAGACAGATTAGCCATTACCCGGGTGACCATAAAGCAGCGTCTCAAATTCTCCGGCGACAAGCAGCCATCGCCGGAAGAGCTTGAGGAGATGAATCATGCGGCGCACGAGCAATGCTTCATCGCCAACTCAGTGAAAACCGAAGTGAAAGTCGAACCTCAAAGCTGACCACGTCATTGTAGCGGCGGCTGTGTCAGCCGCCGAACCAATGGCACAGGCGTTTGGCACATACGCCTCTACAACTTTTCCGGATCTGTGTAATCTGCGATAACTATGAGCACGCCGACCGACACGCACCGCATGGAAAAGATCGTCAGCTTGTGCAAGCGGCGCGGCTTCATTTTCCAATCGAGCGAAATCTATGGCGGGCTAAATGGTCTCTGGGACTACGGGCCGCTCGGCGTCGAATTAAAGCGCAATCTGAAAAACTACTGGTGGCGCGTCATGGTGCACGAGCGCGACGACGTTGTCGGGATGGATGGCTCGATCCTGATGAACCGTGCTGTCTGGAAGGCGAGCGGCCATGAGGACACGTTCAGCGATCCGATGGTCGATTGCCGAGTTTGCAAAACGCGCATGCGTGCCGACCAGGTGATCGAAAAGAAAGGCGCGCGACAATGCCCCAATTGTGGGAGCAAAGACTTAACCGAGCCGCGCCCGTTCCACCTGATGTTCAAGACCTATGTCGGCGCGACCGAAGATGAATCGTCGATTACCTATCTACGTCCGGAAACCGCACAGTCGATTTTTGTGCAATTCAAGAACGTCCTGGAGGTCTCGCGAAAGAAGTTACCGTTCGGCATCGCGCAGATCGGCAAAGCCTTCCGGAACGAAATTAATCCGCGGAATTTCACTTTTCGCTCGCGCGAGTTCGAGCAGATGGAACTCGAATATTTTTGTCGGCCGGAGCAGGGGATGGAGTTACTCGAGTACTGGAAAGAAGAGCGACTGAAATTTTACGAAAACATCGGCATCTCGCGCGCGAACCTTCACGTGCGCAACGTGCCGAATGAAGAGCGCGCGTTTTATTCCAAAGGCACTTACGACATCGAATATGATTTTCCGTTTGGCCGACAGGAGCTCGAAGGTGTTGCGTACCGCACTGATTACGATTTATCGCAACACCAGAAGGCCAGTGGAAAATCTCTCGAATATTTTGATGAGGAAACCAAGCAGCGATTTATTCCGCACGTTGTGGAGCCGAGTGCGGGCGTCGATCGCACAGTGCTGGCGCTGATCTGTGAGGCGTATTCCGAAGACGAAGCGCCGGACGAAAAAGGAAAAATGGAAGCGCGGATTGTCCTACGTTTCCATCCACGAGTGGCGCCGATCAAATGTGCGGTGTTTCCGCTTTTGAAGAACAGGGAATCGCTCGTGGTCAAAGCAAAAGAGATTGTCGAACTCCTACGTCCGCACATGTACGTCTTTTACGATGAGAGTGGGGCGATCGGTCGCCGTTACCGGCGCCAGGACGAAATCGGAACGCCGTTTGGAGTGACGGTTGATTTCGAAACGCTCGGAGAAAAAGACTCGTCGTTACTTAACACCGTCACGCTGCGCGAACGCGACTCGATGAAACAGGAACGCGTTAAAATTTCCGACTTGCTAGAGTTGCTTTCGGTGCGAATTGCATAGTCGAACCAATGCACGTTGAGATTTTTACGTTGTGCGACGCAGCTACCGTTGATGCTGCCGGCAAATTAAACATTCTCGGTTCCTTTGATCGTCTAAATGCAGCGACTGAACCAATCGTGCACATGCACTGCGCCTTAGCTCTCAAATTGCGATTTGAGCGTATTGAAGAGGGACAAGCACCGTATCGATGGCGCTTGGGATCCAGCAATTGAAGCTTCCGAAATTTGACGAGTATTCAATTGATCTGGCGATAGATGGTCGACACGAAGCATCGATCCCGCTGTTCGTAAAGTTATCGCCACCAGTGGATCCATCGAAATAGGAGCGTGTGGCAATCAAAGATCTCCTGAGTGTTCTGACTTCGCGGATTTCTTGAGGAATGGACCTCGAGAGCTTTCGCGAATATTGTCTGAGTAAGCCAGCGGCGACCGAGGATATGCCGTTTGGTGAGGATGTTCTTGTCTTCAGAGTAGGTGGGAAGATGTTCGCGCTGGCTTCGCTCGATGAGATTCCCGCGACGGCAAATCTAAAGTGCGATCCTGATCTGGCCCTCGAACTTCGCGACCGATATGAGCAAGTTCGACCCGGCTATCACATGAACAAGAAACACTGGAACACTGTGGAGTTTGACAACGGAATACCAGACGCGGAACTGCATAAGATGATCGACCATTCCTACGAGTTGGTGGTCAAGCGTTTACCCGACGCGAAGCGCAAATTGTTGTAGAGGCGACTGTATTAGCCGCCTCCTTATTGGCTAAGCGCTCGCCGCGGCGAGCGCCCTACAACCTCGTGGCGTGCAACACCTCGCGCAGTTGCACTTCACCGATTTCCAACTGCAACGCCCTGCGCGCGACGTCGAGGAAGGTATCGGGCGCATCAGTCAGCGCGACTTGCAAGCCGCCTTCGCGTTCGCGCGACGCGCGAAGTGATTGCTGATCCAAAAGTTGCTCGACTGCCTTCGCGCAATTGCGCGCAGAATCGACAAGCTTGACTCTCCCCGCGAGAAAGCGAGCGATGGCATCGGACAGCAACGGATAATGTGTGCAGCCGAGCACAAGCGTATCGATCCCGTCACGCGTAAGTGGCTCGAGGTAGCGCGCAATGACGCCATCCGTCAGTTGGTCGTCTAGCCAGCCTTCCTCAATTAGTGGAACGAGCAACGGGCAAGCGCGCAATGATATGCGAACGTCTGGATTTAGCGCGCGCAATTCCCGTTCGTACGCTCCGCTTTTGATTGTTGCGCGTGTACCGATCACGCCAACGTGCCGGTTGCGGGTAGCGGCGATGGCGGCCTGCGCACCAGGTTTGATTACACCGATCACTGGAACAGAGAGCGTTTCTTCCAACTTCGGCAACGCCACCGCCGACGCTGAGTTGCACGCAATCACGACTGCCTTCACGTCTTCTGCGACAAGCATGTCAGTCATTTCCACGCTGTAACGCTCGACGGTACTCGCACTCTTTCCGCCATAAGGAACGCGCGCTGTATCACCGAGATAGAAAATGTTTTCGTTCGGCAATAGCTCGCGCAAAGCTTTGACCACAGTCAGTCCGCCAATGCCGGAATCGAAAACGCCAATGGGGCGCGCGTCGCTCATTTAGCGCGAAAACTCAGCGCAGTCACCGCTCGCCGCAAGTGTAAGTCGCCTCTCCCTTCTCAAGGGAGCGGGTAGGGTGAGGGTTGATTTTTGACGCGCGAGCGATCCCTCACCTCAATTCTCTCCCTTCACCAAGGGAGAGGCGGAATTCTCGCGCAATATGCGGCGACCATTTGCAAACGTGCTCTCGTCTTGGATGATTGAACACGATGGCAGAGCTTCCAAAAAGATACGATCCGAAGGCCGTTGAACCAAAATGGTATCGGCGATGGATGGATGATCGGGGTTTCGTTGCGAATTCGAAATCGTCAAAGATGCCGTTCTCCATCGTGATGCCGCCGCCGAATATCACCGGCGTACTCACGCTCGGCCACGTTTTGAACAATACGATCCAGGACATTCTTTCCCGCCGCGCGCGGATGCAGGGATTTGAAGTCCTTTGGCTGCCGGGAATGGATCACGCGGGGATCGGAACACAGACTGCGGTTGAAAAATATTTGCGGCGGACTGAAAACAAAACGCGGCACGATCTCGGTCGCGAAGAATTTTTACGGCGCGTTCTCGAATGGCAGGATAAGCACGGCGGCATCATTATCGACCAACTCAAGCGGCTTGGTTGCTCCTGCGATTGGTCGCGCCAGCGCTATACCCTGGATGAGGATTACGTGCGCGCAGTCCAAAGAGTTTTTGTTGATCTGTACAACAAAGGTCTCATCTACCGCGGTCGCCGGATGATTAACTGGGATCCGGCTGCGCAAACTGCGCTTTCGGATGAGGAGGTCGTCTCCAAGCCACAGAAAGGAAGTCTCTATTTCGTTCGCTACGAGATCGTGGAAGAACCGGGTCGTTTTCTCGAAGTCGCAACGACGCGACCGGAAACGATCATGGCCGACACGGCGATGGCTTTTCATCCAAACGACGAGCGATACACTAGTCTCCTGGGCAAACATGCGTGGCGCCCGCTCGCCCGCGAAAAAATTCCCATCATCGCGGATGATGCGATCGATCCCGAGTTCGGCACGGGCGTTCACATCAATTGCCCTACAGAACCTGAGTTGAATGGGCTTGACCGATTCCAAGCGCGGGAAAAAGCAGCGGAGCTATTGCAGGCGAGGGGAGCGCTGGCCAGGATCGAGCCGTATGAAAACAATGTTGGATTCAGCGATCGGAGCGATGTGGTGATTGAGCCCCGCATCAGCGAGCAATGGTTCCTGCGTTATCCGAAAACGAACGAAGCGCTCGCCGTAGTGCGCGATCATCTCATCCGCTTCTTTCCCGGGCATTGGGAAAAGGTTTACGCGCAGTGGCTGGAGAACATCCGCGATTGGTGCATTAGCCGGCAGGTTTGGTGGGGACACCGGATACCTGCGTGGTACCCGAAGCAAAAATCCGAAATCCGAAATCCGAAATCCGAAATCCATATGGGCATCGAGCCGCCGCCTGATCCGGAGAATTGGGTCCAAGATCCCGATACGCTCGATACATGGTTTTCATCGTGGCTATGGGCCTATGAAACCATGGATGAACAGACGCGCAGGAAATTTTATCCGACCAGCGTGCTGGTGACCGCACCAGACATCATTTTCTTCTGGGTGGCACGCATGATCATTGCGGGGCTTGAGTTCAGGCCGGGTAAATCGGATCGCGATGAAGAAAATATTCCGTTTCGCCATGTTTATTTTACAGGCCTGATCCGTGACAAACTCGGGCGAAAAATGTCGAAGTCGCTGGGCAACTCGCCTGATCCGCTCGAGTTGATTGATAAATATGGCGCCGACGGCTTGCGGTTTGGTCTCATGCGCATCGCGCCCAGCGGTCAAGACATTCGCTACGACGAAAAACAAATCGAAGAGGGCCGCAATTTCGCCACGAAACTCTGGAATGTTGCTCGTTTACGACAAATGCATGGGGCGAGCTCCGCCGTGCCAAAAATCGATAACAAGCAACTGTCAATCTATGCGGTCGAGGTGCTTTCGCGATTAAACGAAACGATTGATGCGATCGACGCGGCGTATCGCGATTATCAATTCAACGCGGTCGCACAGCGGCTTTATGATTTTGTTTGGAGCGATTACTGCGATTGGTTTGTTGAAGCGGCCAAGACCGAAATCTTCGGCGAGGACCAAGCGAGGAAGAAATGTACGCTGGCGACAATGGATTTTGTGCTTTCGGCTATCTTACGATTGCTGCATCCTTTTATGCCGCACATCACTGAAGAGCTGTGGTCATTGCTGGGCTTTGGAAAGGCTTCAATTCAATTTGCCGCCCCGCCGCAAAAGATGGCGCTGGACGGTGTAACCGATGTTCCAGGCAAACGCGAACTTGTCTCGGCCATTTACCAAACGGTACAAGCCGGGCGAAATCTTCGTGCGGAATCCAAACTTCAATCGAACAGGAAGATAGGCTTTATTTTACGCACAGATCAGACATTGATTTCCGAGCAGCTTCCGGCTTTAACACGGCTGTTGAATGCCGAAGAGGTGAGGATAGATCGCAAATATCAGGCCCCGGCTGGCAATCCTATGGCGGTGGCACCGCTCGGCGAGATTTTTCTAGCCATCGCCGCAACCGACAAGGCGCGAGAAGGAGAGCGGCTGGATAAGGAAATTGCGAAAATTGAGAACGAATTGCGAACAGCAGAGAACAATTTGAAAAACAAATCCTTTGTTGATCGCGCCCCGACGGCCGTGGTGGATGAGCATCGGAAACGCCTGAAAAATCTCAGCGCACAACTGGCAACGTTGAGACAGGCGAGGGAAGACCTGAATTAAAAACTGACTTTGTGCCGGTCGATTTTTGCGCCGCGCTTTTCGAAGAATTCTTTTAACTCAGGCGTGTAGAACGTTCCGTCGTATTCCTGGTTTAGTTCGAGCCAGACCCGACCTCGCGGCGTTAGATGTTTCGCTAGATCGTCGAGAAAGAATTCCCATTCAGGCACGCCCCACACATTGGTCTGTTTATGACGATTGAAGCAGATTAGGAACGCGGTGATCAGGTCAAATTTCCCTAAGGCGTCGGGCAGGGGATCAAAAGCGTTGATTTGCCAGATCACCCGGCGCACGCCGAGGAGGCGGGTAAGGTCCCCAAACATGGGGAGCTCATCCAAATCGAGCCCGAGCCCCTGGTGACCGAGTAGCTGAGCGATGTAAAGGAAATACCCTGTACCGCAGCCAAGATCGAGAATGCGCTTCGGGCGCATCAGATCGATTTCGATCTCGCGGATTCGGCGAATGTTGATGTCGATCCATCGTTCGAGATTAAGAAATTTGGGCCAGTCCAAGCTGGGACCCTTAACACTGTAGCGCTGGCGAATCTGCTCGAAACCCTTGGGATCTATCGTTTCGATTACTCGCTTCGTCTCCAGATGAAAACGGTTCGGCCGAAGAAGTCTGAGCGTGTGCCTTCTTGCGCTGACCAAGGTTTCGCCATTTACAAGCTTCCAAAGTTTATGGGGAAGTTTCTTGAGTCTTCGCACTGGAGGATAGATCACAGCTTGTGGCGCAGCGCAACAATTTCCACTAGACTGGAAATGACAATGAGTTGGTGGAAAAAAATGCTCTG
>WNGD01003512.1_pt1 | contig 16196 bp, 10 predicted proteins | sample 5400671 | NCBI WGS metagenome assembly WNGD01 (sample SAMN13153369, study PRJNA577476) | soil metagenome | isolation source: 40 cm soil or saprolite under grassland replicate 2 | place: USA:California | collected 2016-06-15 | reverse complement strand
CTCGGGATTCTTCGTGTCGACCTGGGCTTCAGTCCACGGGTTGAGATTGGCCGTAGCCGCCTGGAAGATCGGCACGCCAGAGCCGGGCACCGAGTACGTCTCGTACAGCTCGTGCGCTTCGCTCTCGTCAACGGCGTTGGCGAAGGCGTACCGGAACTGCTCGTAGGTCAGCGGGACGGCGCGGGTGTAGTTGAGGGGGTTGGCCAGGACCGCCCCCGACGACTTCAGCGCCGAGAGTGGCAGCGGGAGCACGCCGCGGAACGGAGCGGGATCGATTGCGACCGTCACGGCGGCCACGCCTTCCCCGGCCACCTTCTGCGCGATGAGCCCGCCGAAGGAATGGCCGATGACGGCGGGCTTCGTCTTGAGCTGGCCGATGGCGTCGACGTAGTGATCGGTGACCTGCTTGAGCCGCTTGTGGGCAAAGACTTCCGGGTCTTGCTTGGCTTCCTCAACGGTGTCCGGGTCATCGGGCCAGCCCGGCGCGAGAGTCGTGTAGCCCTGCGCTTCGAACAGCTGGCGCCAGTTGTCCCAACTGCTAGCGAGGAGCCAGAGGCCATGCACGAACACGACCGGCTGCTTTCCCTCCGTGTTGGCGCGGTCGATCTCTTGCTGTTCATGGGTCGTGAGAACGGTCATATTGTACTCCTTTGGGTGTGTCGGTTGGGTCAATCGGTCAGATTATCCCGTTCAATTGCGAAAACGGTCTTCCTGGCTTTTTCCACAAGGCCCCCCTCCATCTGGCTAGCGTGACCCGAAGCCAGGATCATGGACACGAGCCTTTCATCTTACCGGAAAGAGTGGCATCTCCACCCTCATGATGTTCGTAGCTCTCGCCTGGCTCATGCTGCAACTTAAACTCCCAGGGATAACTTCGCTGATTCCCCCTAGAGGCCCTCCTTCGCTTTCTTTTGACTCCCACACTTGCTGATAGTTTACTCACACAAGGGTGTCACCTGTCAAAATGTGTGGTATGGCTCCTTTGGGGGCACTCCACGTAGACAACAGTGGATTTCTCTGGATGGCGGTGGGCATTCGATTGGCTTGTAGAGCGGATGGAAGACATCGTGTGATTATTCCCATTTCTTTGCAGTGCGCTGGATGCATAAGATTGCAGTAAAGGGCCACCCATGCGCTCAAAGTTTGAAAGATTATAGAAGAACTTACTAGCGATTTGGACGAAAAACTTGCAGTAAGTTGAAATTGGACGCATAAGCTTGCAGCAAGTTATAGACGAGTGCAATGTAAAAGTGTCGTTCTCTTCTCGGTTTTTAAGAACGGATGTGCCACGTAGCCAGCACAGGCTTCCCTAGCAAGGTTTTCTGTTTCTTGCATGAGTAGCACAGCTTGCTCATAGAAGGCAAGGGCGTGATAGACTGCTCTACCGTAGGCTTGCGGGTCGATGAGTTCTGGCAGATTATTGGCATATATAGGCGAAGGAATGATGCTCATGTCGAATCCATGAGATGCCTGGGCATTACGGGAGACGCCAATCGGGCTCAGTAGAGGTATCATGTGAGAGTATCAGTTCCAAAACATGCCAATCCATGGTGCTCGCTCTTCATTGTTGCAATTATTATAGCAGACGTAAAAAATACTGCATAGTCATGCAATTGACCAAAGCTCTTCCACTTGCTATACTGTGCGCAGGTCGAATGACTTATAGCGGCGCTTGCTTTTATATATGGTAGCGATATTCTGCGCATGTTGCCGGATCATTAAAGTATCGAAGAGCGCCAACGTTTATCTACTATGTAGACGACAATAAATTTGCTCCTAAAAGCAACGTCCTTATAAGGGAAGCATCACAATGTAGATAGCATGGAGAAAAGGAAGTGCCGCCAATGGAACTTACCCTGGAATGCCAAGCTAGATCACAGATCCTCGTCACCTGTGACCACCAGCCTTCCCACACGTTTGATCTACTCACCCTTATCCCTCATGAGAAGGGGCTCCCACAGCCACTCGACGATCCTGTTGGCTACGGCCAGGCTCTCTACCAGGCCCTCTTTCCACCGGAGGCACTAGCTCAGCGCGCTCTTACCAACGCGCCAGAACGCATCCTGCTCATTACCACCGACAACGGCCTTGACGCTGTGCCCTGGGAATATGCCTATGGCCCCTATTGCTCTGAAGATTCCGAGGGCTTCCTTATTCTGGAATGTCATTTTGTGCGTGGTCTGCCTACTGATCAACGCATCAACCCCCCGACATTGGATACTGGCTTGCACATTGTGGCGGTGCCCTCCAATCCACTGAGTCATCAGCTTGAGCCGCTCAACATCGACGGTGAGTGGATGCGCCTGAAAGAAATCATCCAGGAGTTAAAGAACTATGCCATCACCCTTGAGCGAACCCACCCGCCCACCCTTGAGCGCCTCGGACTCCTGGTCACGGGTCAACAACTACGTATTGTGCATTTTATGGGACATGGCGACCAAGACGAAAAAGAGGGAGGCATCCTCTGCTTTGAGAAGGACAATGGCGATTTCGACCCGGTGACCGCCAGAGACTTTATGCGCCAGGTACGCGGCACCGTCTTCCTGGTGACCCTCAATGCCTGTGTCAGTGCCACCTCAGGCGAGACCCACCTGAGTAATCTCGCGGCGGCACTCATACGCCAGAAAACACCCTATGCGCTCGGCATGTGTTTTCGCATCCCGGATGAGGAAGCCCTGGCCTTCTCACGCACCTTCTATAGCTATCTGGCACGTGGTTCCTCCGTCGAAGATGCCGTCTACCAGGTACGCCTGGCTCTCTCCAGGAATCGGCAACGTCAATGGATGATCGGCATACCTGTGCTCTACACCTCCCTCTCTGCTCCTGCAAAAGGCTTCGTCTCCAAACCAGGTACGCCTGAGATCAAAGAGCATCAGCCTCGCATCGAGGTGAATGTCCTATCCCGTGCCGAAGGCACTTTTCAGGGCCGCATCGACGAATTGAAAGAGCTTGGTACGGCTCTGACCGACGATAGCCGCCTGCCTCTTCTCACCATTCAAGGGGCAGGGGGTCAGGGCAAGACAGCACTGGCACGTGAAGCAGTAGAACGTTTTGGCTATGCCTGGCCAGGAGGCGTCTGGGCCACCTCTTTGGAAAACTCGCCGAGCCGAGAACTGTTCGTCAGCGACCTGGCACAATTCCTGGGCATCGATACACAAAATGTAACCGATGCCGACGAAGTTGAGCGTCTTGTAGTAGCTCAACTTGCTCCTCACCGCACATTGATTGTGCTGGATAACGCAGAAACACTCGTTGAGGCTGTGGAGGCGAATAATGAAGAAGCCGTGCGTTTAGCCCAGTTTATCCGCGAACAATTGCCGAGACCTCCAGTAAGTTTGCTAACTACCTCCCGTTCGTTTCTCGGTTGGGCAGGTGAAATCGCCTATAAATTAGGTGGTTTAGCCCCTAGAGAGGGTGTCAGGCTGTTCCGGCAACATGCTCCACAGCGAGAAAAAGAGATAGATTGGGCAACAGCGTGGAAATTGTGCGAGGAAGTAGAAGGCCATCCATTTAGCCTCCACTTATTAGGCAGTGCATTCAACGCAAGCGCAATTTCCTTCTTGGCTTTTGTTGAAGAATATGCAGCATATCTGCTGAGAACTGAAGATAAATACAAAGGTGTGGACCACCGGCATCGCACATTCTATGCTAGTATCGAAACAAGCCTGCGGTATCTCAATGCAGAACTGCGAGCGCTCCTTAGCGGGCTAGGGGTGTTTCGAGGCTTTTTCTTACCAGAGGTTGCCATTTTCATCTTCGACTCAGAAAAGGGGGATAGTGAATATGCCCCATCTCAGGTACGTAGCTATCTCCACATCCTCTGGCAACGTGGTCTTCTGACATACAAGGCTGTGATCGCAAATGAGGAATTACTTCAGTTCTATCGTCTACCCTCAGCGACACGTACCTATGTTGAACACTATATGGAGCAAATATATGAGCGTGACGAGCTAATGGCGCGCTTTGGATTAGCATATTTGCAACTAGCAAACTTTCTTAATCATGAGCTGGATAGAAGTGGCAACGCTTCGATCGTTGCCCAGCAAACTCGTGAGGATCTTGAGCGCGGAGTAGAGTATATGAGAGGCATACAACAAGGCTACTATCTATATTGCTTGGCACGGCTAGTACACAGGTTAGGATATCCCCGATATGGGCTGAAATTGCTAGAGCGAGCATTGGAAATCGCACAAGGACAGGATAAAGTTCTAGAATTCGATATTCTCAACATTATAGCAGGGATATACCAAGCAATAGGTAAGCCAGAATGGACGCTTCAGATGTACGAAAAAATCTTGCCCCTCATCCGAGGGATAGAAGATCGCGAAGGAGAGTCGACGGTATTGCATAACATGGCGTTGACGTATCAGTATGTGAAAGAACGACAACGGGCCTTGCAACTGTATGAAGAGGCGCTGGCAATCCGTCGTCAATTGGGAAAGCGAGCCAGGATAGCGGCAACGCTTGACAACATGGCAGGGTTGTACCAGGTAATGGGAGACACCCAACGGGCCTTGCAGTCGTATGAAGAGGCATTACGCCTTATGTATGAAGAGGGAGACCGAGCTGGGGCAGCGGCGACACTAAATGGGATAGCATATTTATGTGGAGATATAGGTCAGTGTGCAGAAGCCTTGACGTTCTTCGAAAGATCTATCGAGCTAGAACAGCAGATCGCTCACCGTGCTGGAGAGGCAGCAGGGTTAGTTGGAATGGCATTGCTACTCTATCAGCGTCTCAACCGACCTCAGGATGCAATTAACAAGATGGAACAAGCTATTGCCGTGTTAATGCAAACCGACCTATCCCAGGATGCCGCTGGACGTACAATAGAGAAACTGCAGCATATGCTGCAAGCCATGCATGCCGGAGCTTCACTTATAGGAGAAACACCTTCATGACCACCATCTTCGTTTCCTACACAAAAGAAGACACCGACTGCGCAGAACACATCCGCCAAAGCCTCGAAGCCAAAGGCTATACGATCTGGCGCGAACCAACGTCTCTCACCATGGAATCCATCCTCTATCCCCGCACCATCGAAAATGTCATCCTGGGCAGCGCCGTCTTTGTCCTTGTCTGGAGCAGCAGCGCCGCACAGTCAGAATGGGTAGAGCGGCATATTCTCTTCGCGCAACAATTAGAAAAGTCGATTGTCCCAGTCGTGATTGATGGTACTGATCTTCCCACTACCTTGATCGTAAGTATGACCATCACTATTCAGACCTCTTGTAATGATGTCGCTACACAACTGCTGCCTCATCTCCCTCCACCAGATAGTGCAGACCCACTTATTGTGCTTTCCGAAAAGGCAGCACACGAGTTCATCCGTGTCCGCAAAGAGGCCATCGACCAGGCTGCCGACATGCTCAAGCGAGGAGAACACCGCGAAGCCGTCCTTGCAATCCTGGAATATCTCGCCCATAATGATCTCATGATGGGGGTGCGCGAGAAGGCGCAGGAAGTGCTAGACGCGGATGCGAAGAAAGTGACGACTCCCGCATTTCGGCCTGAAGAATCACGCCATATCATTGGTGTGCGATGTAGGAACGGACATATCACCTACTTTGACAAACGACGTATCTGCTCCGACGAGGCGACAGTAGTACGGAGTGTCCAGCGTGCTGGGTTGGAGCTAGACGAACGTGACCTCTCCTGTGGAGAGTGTGGGGTGCCGGTCAAGGTTCACGTAGATTGCCGAGGCTATCGATGAGTAACCAGATCCCCATTTATGACTCTGAGCCTGAAACGCAAGAGCAGATCGAAGAGAAACAACGGCTCAAGGCGGCCTTTGCCGACATGGAAAAGCAGCAACCCGCCTTTCTGGATGAGGCCGGCAAAAGCATCATCGAACGGGTTGCGACCTTTCTGGCCATTCTGTTCGGTGTGACCGCTTTTGGTAGCAGCTTTCCTCCCCCATACCTCAAGACAAATGCTTGGAATAAATACCTGGTCATCGCTACTTTGCTCTGTTATCTTGCGGCACTGGCGCTTGGGATGCTGGCGATTCGTCCCCGCAGCTATGCCTGGCATCGCTATCAAGCCAGTATGATGGCAGAAACGCTGAAGAAGATCATCGCCTACAAGAAGCGCCTGGTACAATGGGCAGGCATTTTGTTTGCTATTGGCACGCTGATCCTGGCTTTCCTGATCGTCTCGATCGTCTGGAATGTGTAGGGAAGGAATAATTCATGCTGGAACTGTACCTGCACCGCAGTGAAAGTACTTTGGATGTAATGCTTGGCGAACACAAATCAACCTTTCCCCTGGCCGATGTCGCGCTGAACGCAACTACATGGGAGCGCATTTACGATGAAGCCGTAACCTACGGGCGGGATCTGTTTGATAAGACTTTTCGTGATGAGCAGCTACGCACCATGCTTGCCAACCTTCAGGCAAATGAGCGCTTGCTGCTGGTCGCTGATGATCCGCTGGTTGCTGTGATTCCTTGGGAATACCTACGCGACCAGAACAACAAACTGCTTGCCTCCCGCCTCAACTTTGTGCGCGGCATTCCTGAAAGCCAACGCAAAGATAACTTTTCCTTCAATGGTCCGCTGGAAATCATCGCCGTTCCGGTCTCATCTGTCGACGAACCACGTATACTTAATGTTGAGGGCGAGTGGAAGAACTTGGCGGAAGCCGTCACCATCACCAGCCCTCCCAAATCTCTCACCTTAAAGCGCGTTCGGCCACCCACACGCAGCCAGTTGGAGCGCTCTCTAAGCCACCAATGTATCTCCATCGTTCACTTTATGGGCCATAGTACTAGCCGTGCTGGCAAAGCCTTCTTAGCCTTTGAAGATGCCCGTGCTCGTTCACATCTGATTGATGCCGCCGATTTTGCCGATTCCCTGAATAGTCAGGTATTCCTAGTTGTGCTCAATAGCTGCCTCTCCGCTGTTGTCGCCCCTACCGAGTTCGGCAATATTGCTCAAGCGCTAGTATATCGTAGCATTCCCTACGCGCTGGGCATGCAGTTCATCCTCCCCGATGATGCTGCATTGGTTTTAAGCGATGCTCTGTATGACTTCTTACTACAGGGGCATAGCGTCGAGGAGGCGGTGATGCATACGAGACGAGCCTTGGAAGAGCCTGGGAAACTCGCCAACCCTGCTTGGCTGGTAGGGATTCCCGTTCTCTACACTAGCCTGCGTACACCTGCATCTCCCATTGAACTCACTTCGGGACAACCTACTATTCAACCTGACCCTGCACGACTACAAAAGACGTGTGATCTCACCGCACTTCCACATGCCCCACATTTTTTAGGCCGTAGTGCCGAGATCAGCGAAGTCCTGGGTGCCTTGTTGTCGCATCGTCCTGCTGACTTTGTGGTGCTGCATGGGCTGGGCGGGATTGGCAAGACCTCGCTGGCTCGGGTGGTGGCAGAGCGTGTCAGTCATCACTATGGTGATCGTGTGCTTGCCGTCTCGTTCGAGACCTTCGCTACCCTGGATGCAAACGGACAGACACTTGTCGAGGAGTATTTCGCCGATCGCTTCTATAACCAGCTTGCGCACTTCTATGAGCTTGATCCTGCTGCCTATAACACGACTGCCGGCCTGCAGCGAGCTATTCTGCAACGACGAATGCACCTTCGCTCTATGCTGGTGTTGGACAACATCGAGACCCTTATTGATGCCCAAGCGAGAGGTGATCCTGCTTCCATAGCCCTGGCGACGTTTATCAGCCGACTGAAAGAGGGAGATGGAGCGATTCTCTTAACCTCACGTATCCTTCCACCTACAGATTGGGGAGATTGTAAGGTCATCAATGTTTCTGGATTAGATGATGATGCCGGGGGAAGTCTGCTTCTGGCGCTATTACCTCCTGATCGCAGGGCCGCAGCGTTGCCAGGTATGCACAGGAAGCTGAGCCAGCGCGTGAAAGGCCACCCTTTGAGCATCCGACTCATAGCTGGACGGTTTGCCGAAGCTACCACCGACCTGGAGACCTTCCTGAAAGAGATTGATGCGGAACTGCAGGCGGCAGAGCAGGCTACTCCAACGAGCCTAGAAGACCCTGAGCGCCAGGCGACCCTCTACGCATGTTTGGACTACAGCGTCAGGCGTCTCACACCTGAACAGCGCAAAGTCCTCGACGCCATCAGCCTCTTCCTGGCCCCATTCCCACCTGAGTTCGCCGGCATTCTGGACGACGAGGAACACGCTCCCGTACAACTGCAAACCCTGGTGCGTCTGGGCCTGCTCACTGCAACTGTCAGAACCTTCCCTGAAGGCGAACTGCTCCTCCTGGAACTCCATCCCATGCAACGCTGGTATATCCAGCATCACCTCCCGGCACCTGATGCTAAGCTACAGGAACGCTATGGTGAAGTCTATGAGCAGCTGGCACGAGAGGCTTATGAGGCATACGATAATAATTCACGTCTGAGGTACCTTGTGCGCCAGAGCCTTCCAGATTTTGAGACTGCTTTGCAATATCTTCCTCCCGCTGCCAGAAGTTCACTGGCATATCATCTCGCCAATCCTTATCAGAGGTTAGGCCAGAATCGACGCGCTCTGGCCTTATATGAACAGGTGCTTGAAATGCGCCAAGAGCTAGGGGATGTCCACACTGTGGCAGTCACCCAATCAGCGATGGCTGACGTCTTGGTGCAACAAGGCCAGCCGAAGGAGGCCTTGGCTCTGTATGAAGAGGCCTTACACACTAAGCAAGAGCTAGGGGATAAGCGCGGGGTGGCGGTGACGCAGCAGGCGATGGCACAAGTGCTGGTGCAGCTGGGTAAGCCCCAGGAGGCGCTCGTCATCTATGAAGAGGCCTTACACACCATGCAAGAGCTAGGGGATAAACGCGGGGTGGCGGTGACGCAGCAGGCGATGGCACAAGTGCTGAGCGATCAGGGCCAACCCCAGGAGGCGCTCGTCATCTATGAAGAGGCCTTACGCATGATGCAAGAGCTAGGGGATGTCCGCAATGTGGCAGTCACCCAATCAGCGATGGCGGATGTGCTGCGGCACTTAGGTAAGCCCCAGGAGGCCTTGGCTCTGTATGAAGAGGCCTTACACACCATGCAAGAGCTAGGGGATATTCGCGGGGTGGCGGTGACGCAAGCTTCGATGGCGGATGTGTTGGTGCAGCTAGGTAAGCCCCAGGAAGCACTCGCCATCTATGAAGAGGCCTTACACACCATGCAAGAGCTAGGGGATAAACGCGGGGTGGCGGTGACGCAAACTTCGATCGCGGATGTGCTGGTGCAGCAAGGCCAGCTGCAGGAGGCCCTGGTGCTCTACGAACAGGCCTTGCGCACCAAGCAGGAGCTAGGGGATAAGCGGCAAGTGGCGGTGACGCAGCATGCGATCGCGGACGTGCTGGTGCGGTTGGGCCAGCCGCAGGAGGCCCTCGCCCTCTACGAGCAGTCCTTGCGGACTAAACAAGAGCTAGGGGATAAGCGGCAAGTGGCGGTGACGCAGCATGCGATCGCGGATGTGCTGGTGCAGCAAGGCCAGCCGCAGGAGGCCCTGGTGCTCTACGAACAGGCCTTGCGCACCAAGCAGGAGCTAGGGGATAAGCGCGAGGTAGCGGTGACGCAGCAAGCGATGGCAAATGTGCTGAGCGAGCAGGACCAGCCGCAGGAGGCGCTCGCCCTCTATGAAGAGGCCTTAGGCATGATGCAAGAGCTAGGGGATGTCCGCAATGTGGCAGTCGCCCAATCAGCAATGGCGGATGTGCTGAAGCAGCTGGGTAAGCCGCAGGAGGCCCTCACCCTCTATAAAGAGGCCTTAGGCATGATGCAAGAGCTAGCGGATAAGCGCGGGGTGGCGGTGACGCAAGCTTCGATCGCGGATGTGCTGAAGCAGCTGGGTAAGCCGCAGGAGGCGCTCGCCCTCTATAAAGAGGCTTTGCAGACTTTCCGGGTGTTAGAAGGCGTACGTGATATAGCGACTACACAACTTGCGATCGCGGCTGTGCTGAGGCAGCAAGGCCAGCCGCAGGAGGCCCTGACGCTCTATAAGCAAAATTTATCCATTTATCAAGAATTGGGAGATATTCGGAGTGTAGCGGTGACGCAATCCGCGATGGCTGATGTACTGAGACAGCTCGGCCAGCCGCGAGAGGCCCTGGCCCTCTATAAAGAGGCCTTAGGCATGATGCAAGAGCTAGCGGATAAGCGCGGGGTGGCCGTGGCACAAACTTCGATGGCGAATGTGCTGGTGGAGCTCGGCCAGTCGCAGGAGGCCCTCACCCTCTACGAGCAGTCCTTGCGGACTAAACAAGAGCTAGGGGATAAGCGCGAGGTGGCGGTGACGCAATCGTCGATGGCGCGTGTGCTGGTGCGGTTGGGCCAGCTGCAGGAGGCCCTGGTGCTCTACGAACAGGCCTTACGCACCAAGCTGGAGCTAGGGGATAAGCGCGAGGTGGCGGTGACGCAGCATGCGATCGCGGACGTGCTGGTGCGGTTGGGCCAGCCGCAGGAGGCGCTCGCTCTCTATGAGCAGGCCTTACGCACCAAGCTGGAACTAGGGGATAAGCGCGAGGTGGCGGTGACGCAGGCCAACTTCAGCCAACTCTTACTCCAACTGGGTGAACATCACCGTGCCCTAAGAATGGCCTGGGAAGCCTATACCAGCCTGCATCACCATGGCTATGCCCCTGATGCCCAGGTCGTGCAGGAAGTGCTCATCTCGATAAAAGGGCAGGTACTCGGCCCGGCGCAATTTGATACCGTGTGGAGAGAGGCCATCGATATCCCACAGCCCGCATGGCTGCGCGATGTCCAGGCAGAGCCATCACCTGAGCGGGCACGCATCTCAGCAGAGCAACTCAGTGTATTCGTCACTAGTACAATTACCGTGATGACAATCATTCCTGAGAAACGCGTTGAGTGGCGTAGGGCCATCGAGCAGGTGCTGCAACAGGCGCAGAGCAGGAATCAGGCACACGATGCTGAATTTTTTACTGCCATCCTGGCCATTCTCGCTGGTCGGCAGCCCGCTTTGCCGGACGATCACCCCTATGCAGGTGAGATCAGGGCCATCCAGGATGGCATCGCAGCACGTGGGCCACAGGAAGAAGCCCAACCCTTTGATAGCGACCTGATCGAGCGCAGCGTTGCGGCTCTGCTCGGAAGCCCCCAGCAGAAAATGGAGCATATGCAGTACCTTGCCGCCCAGCTTGCCCAGGCAACCGATGAGGGCCTCAAAGCCCTGCTCCAGGTGATCCAGTTAGCATTGTTCAGTAAGGATGATCTCTCGCAGCTTGGGCGGGATTTGCAGGGGGTGTATCGCGAGGCCTGGGAGACGATTGCCGCCACTGTCGAGGCGGGTGGTGTGGATGCGCGTGTGTTTGAGGCAATTTCCAACAATACGCTGGCAGTGCTTGGTCCTGCTGCAAGCAGGCGCGGCGAGTGGCGGAACAACCTCGTTGAGATCCGCAACCAAGCCACTGCACATGGTGACAGCAATATGGCAGCAATGCTTGATGCTGTCATTGCACTCTTGGATACAGGCGGTAATCCTTCAGGGTTAGGAAACCATTTGAAAGGCATCTATGCAAAAACATGGCAGGCGATTGTCGAGAGGTTGTCGAAATGAACGCAAGATCTCGCTACCCGATTAGTGTTTGCAGAAATGCCTCGCGAAAGGGATTTTTAGCTTCTGCTGTCAGTTTTGCTGTCAACGCTCAACAAAAAACGTCTCAAGCCCGTCTATAAGCTGCTTGAGACGTTCCTGGGTGCCGAAGGGGGGACTCGAACCCCCATGCCCTTGCGAGCACAACGCCCTGAACGTTGCGTGTCTACCAATTTCACCACTTCGGCTTATGGCTTATCCATGCTTGTGGACAGGCTTATATTACCGAATCTCGAGCAACCTGTCAATAGCCTCCTATCCTGGCTCGCTGATTCGCCCAATAAGACTTGTGGACGTGTTATAATTATAGTGAGATCCTGATGAGCACCAAACCCAGGCCTTCGTATGCTTAAAACGCTTGAAACTAAACTGATGGAAATTCGCCTATTATTAAAGCATCGAGATCTGTTTCCGTAATAGAGGAGCCGATAGAAGTATGCACGAGCAGTTCTCCTCCATGCGTGCTGCCATCGATATTGGTAGTAATACCATCCATATCGTCGTTGCTCGCTGTACTCCCAACGACCTGGACATTGTAGAAGATCAGGTTGAGTTAGTGCGTATTGGCGAGAGTGTAACTGCCACAGGCGAGGTCTCGCAAGAGAAGGCTGGTGCGGCCATTGCTCTTCTCAAGCAGTACAAGGCCCTTGCCGAGAAGCATGCCGCAGACCCAATATTTGTCTTGGCAACTGAAGCGATACGCCGGGCCAGCAATAGCGCTAGTTTCCTGGCGCAGGTGCAGCGTGAAACCGGGCTTACAGTACAGCTGATCAGCGGAACTGCTGAGGCTAGTCTCACCTTCTATGGTGCAACTTACGAAGTCACTAAAGAGCCAAATTCTCCTGCGCAAATAGGGGTAATGGACCTAGGCGGTGGTAGCCTCGAATTGGTGACGGCAAGAAATATGCAAATTACCTGGCGTACCTCTCTACCCATTGGTTCTGGCTGGTTGCACGACCGTTATCTTTCCTCGAATCCTCCCACTTACGACGAAATAGCGGTTGCAGACGCCTTTCTCCAAACTTACTTTCAGAGACTGCGTTTGAAACAGCATCCCCCTGTACTCATTGTCACCGGTGGAAGCGCAAATTCGCTGTTGCATCTTGTTCATCGTGCATTCAAGTTGGAAATACATCATACCCAGTTGACTCAACAAGATCTGATCCGTTGTCAAGGTTTGTTGAGTTCGCTCCCCGCAGAAGAAATTGCTGAACGGTTCGATCAGCCAGTTGGAAGGGCACGTATTTTACTAGCTGGCGCATTAATTATTCAGATGGTCATGTCGCGCCTGCATATAAACGAGATTCATGTCAGTTCGCATGGCATTCGAGAAGGAGTCCTGCTCATCTATGAGCGTTATGGAGAACGCTGGTTAGAGGTAGTGAGTCAAAGCGCCGCAGCTCTTAACCATCAACAGCAGCCTGGAATTAGATCGGGAGCACCTCTTGCTATAGCTCCAGAAGAGGAACCGTTTGTCCAGTCTGGTCGTCGCCTGCTCCTGGAACGTACAAAAAAAATGCTGGTTTGGCCCAAAGAGGTAGTAAAGCACGAGGATGTCGAGGCTGTTCATAAAATGCGCGTTGCCATACGTCGCCTACGCGCCACGCTTGATGGTTATGAATCGTGTTGCGATCCCAAGATCTACAGGAAAGTCTATCGCCAAATCAAAAGAGCGGCCGATATATTGGGCGCAGCACGCGATACGGATGTCATGTTGCTCAATTTGCAAGCTCAACTCGAAGGTGTGAAAAGCGAGGAGCGAGCAGGAATACAATGGATCATTGAACGACTGGAAGCTTTTCGCGAGACGAAGCAGCAAGAATTGGAATCATTTCTCCAAACGCTGGATGAGGTCGCACTGAAGAAGCAGATAGAGGCATGTATTCCAGAGGGAGTGACTTCACATGGCAAAAGCTAGGCCGATTACAGGACTTGATGCACAGGCTCCAACGGGTAAGAATGCCAGGATTATCGCCAAAGTACGCCTGGAGGAGCTGTATAGCTGGGAGAGCTATGTAGATAATCCTTACCATATACAAGAGCTACACAACCTGCGTATTGCGGCCAAGCGACTGCGCTATACGTTTGAAGTCTTTGAAGAGGCGTTACCTCAGGCGTGTAAGCCTATCACCAATGAGTTGGTACAGATTCAAGAAGAGCTTGGTGCTCTGCATGATACTGATGTAATGATAGCGTTGTTGCGACTTTGCCTGGCTAACCAGGACAGCGCGGCGATTCTTGACCAAGCGCAACTAGATGCAATCGGACACCATGGGAAAGGTAAATCGCTCGTAGCACCTGAACTGGTCACTGAACTCTTGGCCCAGGCTGTCGCTCCAAATGCTGAGGAACGCTATGGGCTAGAGCAGTTCTTACAGAGCCAGGAGCAGTTGCGCGAAAAACAGTATGCTACTTTTCGCCAGCACTGGTACACGCTTCATGCCCGAGACTTCAGGCGTGAGATTCTTGAAATATTGGACACATAGTAAAGGCGGGTAATCAAATGCCGATACCTTTTCCGATCGAAGAATTTGACTGGTGGCAACTTCCTCAACCAACTCCAGAGGAACTTCGCTTGAGCGGGGGCCTACTTGTAGAAGACTGGCCACATGCTCGTCAAGTGGTACGACTCTCAGCACAATTGTTTGAAGCTACACAGACTCTGCACCAGCTGGATCAAAGCGCGTTGCGATTGCTTGAACGTGCGGCATTTCTACACAATACCGGTATGCTGATCGAGGTACGCCGTCATCACAAGCACTCTTTTCGCTTAATTAAAGAGACTGCTTTGCCAGATTTTACTGATGAAGAGCGCCATGAGATTGCCTGCATTGCTCGCTACCACCGGCGAGCACTGCCTAGTACGTCCCATGAGGAATTCGCGGCTTTGAGTCGCTCTGCGCGGAAACGAGTTTCGGCCCTGGCAGCCCTGATACGCATCGCGGATGCTCTTGACTATAGCCATGATGGGCGCGTGTTGCGTCTTGTTGCAGAAACTGAGCTATGTGATGAGCATTCCTGGACGATCTCCCTATGGGTACGTCCATTAGCTGATCTCGACGATGAACTGGAACATGCCTATGAGAAAGCCGATCTCTTTGAGAAGGTATTTAAGAGGAAGTTGCAATTCTTGATCCAGGATTAAGGCAAAACCTGCTTTATTGTGCCTGCTCATGCAGCACAATCGATGCACCACAAGCATAATCGGGGTGAATCCACACTACGGGGTGTATTCCCTCTCGTAACGTATATGTTACTTCGTGCTCATCGAGATAACGCTGGGAAGCATCGAGATTCTCTACCGCCAGCGTCATGCGACACAAGCTCTCACCAAAGTCCTGTAGATGCCTGGCAAATGCACCAGGTTCCGGCAAATGCTCATAATCCACTTCTTGATCAACCTCAGAACTGAGAGGTAAAGGTTCAGCCAGTTCAAAACACTGGCCCTGGTCATTGCCGCCAAGTGGAAAAGCAACTAGCAATGCATCCCATCCATCAGCCTCGCCTGTAAATGATTCCGAAGCTTGCAACCCATAGATGTGCTGGAAACGCTGGGTAGCCTCCGCCAGGTTAGCAACCGCGATAGTTGTGCTGCGTACCTGTGTGACTCCTAAAGGATGCTGTGGTGGAGATGTCCAACCAGCGAGTCGAAAACGGCGTTCTTCACCTTTGCTATCGTGCTGGATCACGAATGGGTAATGTTGAGCCAGGTCTGGACGTTCGATATTTACGCGCATCCAGCTTCGAGTGCGACCATCGGCAGCTCTCAACGATCCAGGAGTTGGTCCAAGAATTGAAACGCCCCGCCTGGCCATGGCTGCGCTATCGGCCTCGATATCATTGGAAGCAAGCACAAAATTCAAATAGCCCTGACCTTTTGCCAATCGATCCAGCATGCTCTGTTGTGCTTCTGCGGGAGTACGAACGGCAATCAGTTCCAGGTAGGTGTCGCCAATCACAATAACGCGATTGGCAGTCCCGCCGGTAGGGTGAATACCTCCGCCGGAGACTGCCAGTCCAAGTTGTTGGCCTGTCAGCATAATGCACTACCCTCGGGTGCGTGCCAGTTCGCGCACCTCGCGTCCATCAGGTGTGCGGTCGCGCCTAAATCGGCCAAAGCCAAGTTCACCTTTGTCCCACATAACCAGCAACATACTGGCGTTGAAGATCGATGAATAGGTACCACTAACGATACCAACCAGTAGTGCTAATGTGAATGGACGGATGGTTGTACCACCAAAGAGCGTGAGCGCGCTCAAGGTGAAGATTACCGTGAGCGACGTATTGAGTGAACGTGCCATCGTTTGCACCAGGCTTGCATTCACCACCTGGTCAAAGGTCTCAGAAGTACGGCGCTGCATGTTCTCACGGATGCGGTCGAACACAACGATCGTGTCATGCACGGAGAAACCGACGACCGTCAGTAGGGCCGTGATGAACAGCGCGTCTATCTGGAAATTCAGCAACCAGCCCAGGATTGAGAAGACTCCGAGTACCACTAGTACGTCGTGTAGCAAAGCTATAATCGCGCACGTACCATAGCGCCAGGGTTTGTCCACCTTACGGAATGCAAACCAGATGTAGAGCAGAATAGCTACTGAA
>WNGD01005665.1_pt1 | contig 16198 bp, 14 predicted proteins | sample 5400671 | NCBI WGS metagenome assembly WNGD01 (sample SAMN13153369, study PRJNA577476) | soil metagenome | isolation source: 40 cm soil or saprolite under grassland replicate 2 | place: USA:California | collected 2016-06-15 | reverse complement strand
GACGTTGGCGGGCTGATGGCGCGGGACGCGGTCCGCGCGCTCGACGCCGATCCGGCCACCGAGGTGATCCTGCTTGTCTCCAAGCCTCCCGACGCCGAGGTTGCCCGTGCGGTGATCACCACCAGCGCGGCCACCCCCGTGGTCGCTGCCTGCCTCGGCATGTCGGCCCCGGACGGCTTGCTGGCGGGCGCTCCGCTGGCTGCGACGCTCGAGCAGGGCGCGGCCCACGTCGCCGGTCTTCTGGGCAGGCCGGTTCCCGACCTGGCCGCGGGCATGAGCGATATGGCCGAGCGCACGGCCGGGCGGATCGGCGCAGCCCGCACGGCCGTGCGCGGGTTCTTTACGGGCGGCACCCTCTGCTACGAGGCGCAGGTGGTACTCGGCGGGTGGCTCGGGCCCGTTTACTCCAACATCCCGCTGCGCCCCGAGCTTGGGCTGCCCGCACCCACCGGCGCGCATGTCTGCCTGGATCTTGGCGAGGAGGAGTACACGAAAGGCCGGCCGCATCCCATGATCGATCCCGCCGCGCGCAAGGAGATCATGCGGGCGCAGGCGTTCGGCGACGACATCGCGGCGGTGCTGCTCGACGTCGTGATCGGATACGGCGCGCACCGCGACCCGGCCGGGGAGATCGCGGGTACCTGCGCCGACATTGTGGCCAGTGGCGCTGCGGTCGTTGCCTACGTGCTGGGAGCCCGCGCTGACCAGCAAGGGCTCGACAGACAGCGGCAGGCGCTGCAGGAGGCGGGTGCGATCGTCACCGCGAGCGCGGCACAGGCGGCCCGGGTCGCCGCCGCCATCGCCGTCCGCCAGCCTTCCCTGGCCGCCACGACGCGGCCATGAGCGCGGCGGCCGCCGGCGTGGCCCAGCCGCCGGTGCCCGTCGGCCTGGTCACCTACTCGGTCAAGCCGCGCGGCGGGGTGGTTCACACCCTGGCCCTCGCCGAAGCTTTGCACCAGGCCGGATACCCCGTGCGCGTGGTCGCGCTCGGCGATCCTGGGGCAGGTTTCTTCCGTCCGGTCCGGGCTCCCTTCACCATCATCCCTGCCCCGCCAGCGCTGCCCACCCTGGAACAACGCGTTTTCGCCAGCGTGAGCGCGCTTGCTGAGGGATTGGGTGCGCTCATGGGCGACTACCCCATCCTGCACACCCAGGACTGCATTTCGGCCCGGGCAGCATGCCAGGTCCGGGACCGCACCGGCGGGCCGCGGGCGGGCGGCGCGACCGGTGGGCCGCGGGCGGGCGGCGCGACCGGCGGCCGCGAGGAGGTCATTATCCGGACGGTCCATCACGTCGACGACTTCACCAGCCGGTCACTCATCGACTGCCAGCGGCAGGCGATCCTGGAGCCGGACCGGATCCTGGTGGTCAGCGAGCACTGGCGGGGCATACTCCGCCGCGAGTACGGCACGGCCGCCGAAGTGGTGCACAACGGGGTCGACGTCGCCAGGTTCGCCGCGGCGGACCGCGCCCTGGCCGCGGCGCTGCGGCGGCGCGCCGGTGCGGCGGACCGGCAGCTGATCCTGGCGGTCGGCGGCATAGAGCCGCGCAAGGGCAGCGACACGCTGGTCAAGGCGGTCGCATCCTTGCGGCGGTCGGGGCGCCGCCCGGTCCTGGCGGTTCTGGGCGGTCACTCGTTCCAGGACTACCGCGACTACCGGGAGCGGGTGCTGGCGTCGCTCCCCGGCCTGGGCCTGCGGCTCGATGACGACGTGGTGCTGCTCGGCACGGTCGCCGACACCGAATTGCCTGCCTGGTACGCCGCCGCGGATGTGCTCGCGTTCCCCTCAACGAAGGAGGGCTGGGGCCTGGCGGTGCTGGAGGCGATGAGCGCAGGGCTGCCGGTGGTCGCGTCCGACCTCGCGGTGTTCCGCGAGTATCTGCGGCCCGGCCGGGATGCCCTGCTGGTCCCGGTCGACGCGTCCGCCCTGGCCGCGGCGCTGGCCGCTGTCCTGGACGACCGGCCGCTCGCGGGCAGGCTGCGCTCAGCGGGAAGGAAGGTAGCCGCGCGCTACCCGTGGGCCCGTTCCGCAGCCGAGCACCAGGCCATCTATGCCGCGGCCGGCCGGGCCTTGTCCGGCCGCGCACCCACGGCGACCCCGGTGCCGCCGCTGACGGCAGCCAAGCCACTCGGCCCGGAATCGGCAGGTCAGGTCGGTGGTGCTGCCCAGCGGAGGGTCAGCCGATCCAGCGAATAGCCAAGCGCATTCACCGTGGGCTGGATGAAGTTATCCCGGATCGTCCGCGCCGCTTCGGCCTCGGCGGTCTTAATAAGCGGGCCGGTGACCTGGGGCATGTGCTGCGACTTGTAAAACGCGATCCGCTGCGCCTGTGCGTACAGTTCGGACTCCGGGAACTGAGGCTGCAGCACCACGCCACAGCCAAATCCCGGATACGTCCAGCTATGCTGCGTGTCTATTGGCTTCGACGGAATGTTGTCGACGGTGATGTCATGCACCGACTGCGGGAGTTGCGGCTGCGGCAGCACCATGGTCACGGACACGTGGCCCGGCCTTCCTCCCGCGGGTCGGCTCAGGACCTGCAGCTTGTAGTGGCCCCGAGCGGGTGCCCACCAGGCTGGGCCCGGATTGAGGTCAACCGTGGCGGAGGCGTGGGCCACGGCGTAAAAGGTGCTGGCGTACCAGCAGGGCCATGGGCCAATGCTCTTGGAAACCTTGTGGGTGAACAGGAAGTTGAAGTTGGCCTGACCCAGCGCCGGCTTGGAGATCCCTTCGATCTTCTGCAGCACCCACGGCCCCAGAGCGGTGTCCGTGGTAGTGCCAGTCGTGATGGTCTGCCAGGGCCACGCGAACCTGATGCTCGGCAGATGGGCATTGACGCCCACAAGATGCAGTGCCGCTGACAGCGCCGTCAGCACCACAGACGCGATCGCCCGGCGGAAGATGAGCCCGATTACCACGACCAGCGCTGCCCACTTGACCTTCGGTGAGATCCGGCGCCTCCGCGGGCCGGATCCGCGTCTCGCCCCACGCTGCGGATCACCGCCGCCGACGGTGCCCGGCGGCCACGGCGCGACCGGGGCCGGCTGATCTTGCCAGGCCACGCCGCCGCCATACGGCTCCGGGCCCGGGTACTCGACGCCGGGCTCCCTCCGGCCGCCCGGGCCCGCATGCCGGTACCCGGCCGCCTCCCGGAGGCCCGGCCTGCCCGTGGTGAGCGTGCCGAGCAGAAAGAGCAGCAAACGAACCATTCGGCCCACCTTCTTTATGTGCTTGGCGCGGTCCGCTAGACCGTGGCCGGGTAATCGAGGCTGAGCACGACGGGCACCGCACCGAACGGCCCGCGGAATCGGCCTCCTGGCTTATCTGGTGTGTTCGGCTCGTCAATGTTGGGCCAGCGCATCTTGCTGTACTGCTCGGTCAGGCCAGCTACGGAGTACGGGAATTCCATCGCTGACGTGCGGTGCAGCCTGAGCAGCCCGCCCCAGCGGAAGGCGGCGAAGACGTTGGCCAGCTCGCGAATGGAGAGATCTCCTCGCGCTGTCAGGTCGATCCCATACACCGCACCGGCCAGCTCGATCAAGTCATCTGCGCACTGCTCCAGCGCGGCTGACTTGGTTCGAAAGCTCGTCCCGTCGGGATTGGGGCAGCCCAGCCTCTCGCCGTGCACGGGTGAGTAGCGTGGCCGTGCCCCGCACTGCATCCAGTCGCAAGCGGCCAGGACGTGCCACGGGATGCCACTGTGGTCGGCAACATCGCGGTAGATGGGCTCCGCGCGCATGAGCCGGACACCCGCCTTGGCGATGAAGGCGTTCTTGACCGACGGCGGCAGCGGCTGGTGGTACCTCCTTGCCGACCTGCGGGCAGGGCGCGGCCGCGGCAGCTTGGTGGTGGCAGGGGCTGCCATGCGCCGGGCGGTCAGCGCATGAGTCGCCGGCCCGGCAGCCGGCGGCGCGTCATCGTCAGTGGACGGTCTACTTCGTCTCGGAGTTGCTCTGCGTAGCGATCCAGTCTGCGGTGTGGCTGCTGCGGCAGGCGTCGCGGCGTTCGGCAGGCCAGGGATGACGAGTTCGTTCTGACTGCCGTGTTGCGGATCGGCATGGTGCGGGCGGGTGGGCTGCTTGGTTGGTCCTGACGCACCGGCAGGCGGCTGCTGGTCCGGTGCCCGATGGTGACTGCGGGGCCGGCGCCTGCGGCGATGGTGAGTGCGGGGCCGGCGCCTGCGGCGTTGGTGACCCTTCGCTCGGCGGTGGCGCCGCCGAGGAATCGGGGGCCGGTGCCTGCCGCGTCGGCGCCGGCGTCGCTGGAGCCTGAGCGGTCGGGGTCCGCGGCCGCGGCACCTGCGGTCGTGGCGTCCCCGGGGCACCCGCACTTGACGGTGCGGGCTTGCGGGTAGCGGCCGTCGGGGTGAGGTCGTACCGGTAAAGGTCATACCGCTTCATCAGGCTGATGAGCTTCGCTCCATAGTCGGGATCCGTGGCATACACACCCGTGAGGGAAGCGGCGAAACCATCCGGGTTCCGCAGGTCGGCCATGGCCTGCCGGTAGTACGGGCTGGTCGCCAGGAGCCGGCCATGGTCATCGATGCTCTCCGCGGTATTGCGGTACACGCGAAACTGGCTCGTGGTGGTCACCTGCCGGCCGTTGACGTACTCCCACGTCGGCAGCGGATGACTGCCGGCCGGGCCGGTGCCCTTGATGCCGAACAGGTTGTGATCCTGAGTGGCCAGCTGGCTTTCGCCCCAGCCCGATTCGACGATCGCCTGGGCGATGGTGACCGACGCCGGGACTCCATACTTTCGCTGCGCCGCGACCGCCCCGTCTGCGACCTTGGCGATGAAGGCCTGCTGAGGGTTCCCGCTGGACGGCGGGGTGACCGGAGTTGATGCGCCGCGGCTCGGGGCCGGGGAGGCCGATGGGGCGGCCGCGCCGCCGGATAGGCGCTGCGCCATGATCGGCAGTCCCGGGATCACGGCCGTGTCGGCAGCCGCTGCTTCGGGCAACGCGGCCTGGCCCGGCACCTCGACCCACAGCCCGCCACCGGCGGCCGCCTTGCCGGAACCGGAGCCGGCCCCAGCGCGCCTGCCGTGTGCCATGCCGTCCGGCTGCTGTGGTGCCTGGTGCCGAACTTGCTCCTTGAGCGTGCCGCGGCCGGGCGCCGATGCCGACGTTCCCGGGATGGCGGCGACACCGGGCGCTCGGTCGAGCTTCTGGCCGGGGTCATCGGGCGGCTGCGTTCCAGGGATGGCAGTCGCAGCCTGGAGCGTCTGGCCGTTGGCCTGCTGGCCGTTCGCAGCCGGTCCCCCCGACGATCGCGCCTGCACCGCCATCGCGCCGAGGCGGCCGTTGTTGACGAAACCGAGGACGCCTTGGCCGCCGAGCGGACGTGGATATTCGTGCGCGTTGACCGAGAAGTCCGGAAGCGAATCGGCGCCTATCGTATGCATGGTCCCGCTGGAGTACTGGGTCACGACCTCGACGTGGCCTTCGAACACCACCCAGTCGCCCGGCTGTGGCTGGTAGCCGTCGCCGAGCGCGTGCCAGCGGTCATGGGCGCGCGCGTCCTGGACGATCGAGATCACGCCCGGCGACGCAGGGTTGGGGTTGACGCGGACATCTGCCCACTTGTGCAAGGGCCACGGGTAGGAGGTGCCTCCCGTGACCCAGCTTTCCTGGCCGACCGCATGCGCGCCCAGCGCCAGCGTCATGCTGGCGAAAGCTGCGCAGGATGAGCCATGGTCCGCGCCGTCGACGCTGTCCTGTTGCCAGATGATCGCCTGCATCTCGGCCGGCGTCTTGCTTTCGGCCATCCGCAGGTAGTACTTGGCCACGTTGATGATGGCGGACCTGAGTGTTGCGTCGCTGGCCGTGCCCTGGCGGGCCGCATGCTCGAGTGCCATCAGGTTGATCGGAAGGCTTGCAGGCGACGTCAGCTCGGCCGGCGACTGCGGCACGAAGGAGAGCCCGGTGATGGCGCCGCCGGCGCCGAGGCTCACCAGCGCGGTCGCCTGCTGCCACCAGGCCTTGCTAGCGGATGGCACGAGCTCACCTCCTTCCCGATGACGCATGGCGCCGCGACGCTGGCCGGATCATCGGATAGCTGCCGGCATCACGCCGATCGCCTTGTCTGTGACAGGCGCTTCAGGATCGCCTGGACTTGCGGGTCGCCCGGGTTGTCGGCGTTCTCGAACAGCACCGCGGCTGCCCTGGCGTCCCGTGCCGGGGCACCGACGACCCATTTCCGGTAGACATCGGCGACGAGCGCAGCCTGCCCCGCCGGGCTGGTCACCGGCTTCGCGCAGAGCGGCGGATAGCCTTTCCTCGCGGTGACCTCTGCAGAGCCCGTGTACCGGACGCAGTTGGTCGGGTGCCCTTCCAGGCCGGGCTGGACGACGGGGCTGCCGTCGGCGGCCGTGACGGTTGCCCCGCCGATGATGTTGTTGATGGCCCGTGCCGCCACGGCAAGGCTGTCGATCGGATTGGCCGGGTCGTACGGATGATGGAAGTTCAGTGACCACGCCACCTGCCCGCCCTGCGCCGGCGTGATTGGCTCAAGGCCGACCCGGCCCGTCTTGGCGTCTGCGTAGTTCGGGTTGTTGCCGCTGGTCATGAGCGCGAACACCCACAGGACGCGGCGCGTCGCCTCCGCGCAGGCGAAGTTGACCTGGCCTGGTTCCGACTGGACGTCGGGATTCCGGCAGGCCTTGTCGGCTTGGCTCTCAACGGTCGACACGCTGGCCGGCCAGGAGACGCGCCCGGTGAACAGGACGATCAGTACCGCGGTCAGCGCGAGCGCAGCGATGACTGCTCCTATCGCCACCTTCTGCGCCCGGGTCAGACCGCGTCGGCCGGCGTTGCGCCGGCCGTGGCTGAGCAGCACGGCCGTGCGCTCCTCTGGCGAGTAAGCCGGGTCGCCGGACCGCCATGCGGCACCGTCGTTGCGAACGGCATCGTCCAGCAGGGCCGACATGCTGTCGGCGGCGTGATGATAGTCCGCATCGTCCTGCGAGTGGCCCCGTGCCCGCCCGTTCGGGACGCGCTCCGCCTGCCTGCCATCCGCGAGCAGCGCAAGCTCGCGTTCCAGCGACATGCGAGCGTCGCTGAGCTGACGCTGCAGCTGCGCGGTCTGGTCCTGCAGGTCGGCGACGCGCCGGTTGCCGTTATGAGTGAATGCGGATTGAGATCTCACTTTCGTGTCCCTAGCTCGTGGCCCGGGCCCGGGCATGTCCGGCCCTGGTGATGACCGGGGCGAATACCGCGTGGGATAGATGCCGTGTTGCTGGCTTAGGCCGGGCTGGGCGCGCCCGCCGCCGGGCCGTGCGGGCCATGGCAGGGGACCCCTGGTGTCGGCCCAATCGCGCGGGGCTGGTCATGCGCCGTCATCCGGCAGGCCGCCTGGCCGGCGGTGCCCGATCCGGAGGAGCCTTGCGCATCTGAGCGGCCGGGCGACCACCGGCTCTGGCCCGGAGACGGCGGGTGACCTGACACATGTATATAATTAGAACACATGTACGAGTTGGCTGTGAAGGGGATTCCATTAGAACATATGTTCGCCGACCGCCGCCAGATCCGCTGAGCCGAGCCAAGCCATGCCCGTCGGCCGTCCGCGCACGAGGCCATGACAGCTGGGCCGGATGGCGCCTCCTGGCGGACGACGCCTCCCGGGCGCGTGCCGCGCGGTCTGGCCTCGGATAGCGTGGGACGTCAGCCATCATGATCGTCCATCGTGGAGTCAGTTATGCAGCTGAGCGCGCGCAACCAGATCCCGGCCAGGGTCACGAGCATCAACGCCGGCGAAGCCATCGCCAACGTCAAGCTGGCGGCGAACGGGGTCCGCCTGGTGGCGTCGATCACCGTGGAAGCGGTGCGCGAGCTCGGGCTGGCGGAGGGCAGCAACGTCACCGCGGTGATCAAGGCCTCCGACGTCATGCTGGCCGCTGACGGCTGATCTGACCTGTTCGTGAACGGTGGGCGGGCGGCGCCCGCGGCGCGCGGCCGTGTCCGCCTGACGATCCGGCGTTACCGTGGCCGGGCCGGGCTGGCGGGACCCGGCGGTCAGCTGCGTGAACGGGGGATGTACAACGGGGTTCTGGTGTGGATGTCAGCGGGATCCGGCTCGCGCCGGTGATCGGGACCGCCGGCGCGGGGATGGAGGCCCGGCCCATGGTCAACCTGGAACTGTCCTGGCAGCAGGCCGGTATATCGGCCGCGTGCCTGATGACGGCGGCGGTGGTTGCCGCGCGCTCGCCGCGGCCGCGGCTGGTGTACGCCGCGGGCTTCGCCAGGGAGGCGGGCCTGGTGCTCGGCCTGTTCGCGCTGTGGCAGATGGCCGGCAGCTTTGTCGTGATGGGCCCGGACGGCGCGGAGGACCGGGCGCAGTGGATCTGGCATGCCGAGCGGGTCGTTCACATGCCGAGCGAGACCGTCCTCCAGCGGGTGTTCCTGCCGCACCCCCTCATCGTTCAGTCGTTCAATCTCTATTACGCGGGGCTTCACTTCGGCGTGGTCATCGCGTGCCTGCTCTGGGTCTTCGTCCGGCATCGCCGCCAGTACCCGCGGGTGCGCACCACGCTGGTCTTGTTCACCGCGGGCGCGCTGCTCATCCAGTTCGTCCCGGTGGCGCCGCCGCGCATGCTTCCCGCCGACGGCATGGTCGACACCGCGGTGCGCTACGGCCAGTCCGTGTATGGCTCGGTGGCCGGGTTCAATGCCGATCAGCTGTCCGCGATGCCGTCGGTGCACATCGGCTGGGCCCTGCTCGTGGCGCTGGTGCTGGTCGAGGTGTCGCGGAGCCGCTGGCGCTGGCTCGCGCTCGCCTACCCCGCGCTGACGATGCTGGCGGTCGTCGTCACCGCGAACCATTACTGGCTCGACGGGCTCGCCGCGGCGCTGCTGCTCGCGCTGGCGCTCGTCGTACAGCGTGCGGCGCGGGCCGCGGCGCTTCCCGTCCGGATCAGGGGCGCCGCGCGCCGGGCCGGTCCCGCCTGGAAGCCAGCGACGGGCTGGCGCGTTCTCGCCATCGACAAGCGTTGGCCGGACCGCGAGGAGGCGGGATGAGCGTCTTCACCGATAAGGAGCTTCAGTACCTGCAGAGCGCACGGCTCGGCCGGCTCGCGACGGTCGGCGCGGACGGCATGCCGCACGTGGTGCCGACCAGCTTCAGGTACAACCCGGCGCACGACACCATCGATATCGGCGGTCACGACTTCAGCAGGCGCAAGAAGTACCGTGACGCTCTCCGGCACCCCCAGGTCGCGTTCGTGATCGACGACATTGCCTCGTTCAGCCCGTGGCGGGTGCGCGGGATCGAGGTCCGCGGCGAGGTGCAGGTGCTGGAAACCGGCGGCACGGAGCTCGGCCCCGGCTTCGCACCCGAGATGTTCCGGATCACGGCCCGGCGCATCGTCAGCTGGGGCCTCGGCGACGGAACCTCAGCCAGCGCGCGGACCGTCCTCTGAGCCGGCGGGCGCGGGCCAGGCCGCCGGCACACCGTTGGCGGCCGTGCCGCCCGTGCCGCCCGGGTGGGATCGCCTTAACGACTTCCCCGCGCCCGTCATCGCCCCGGCCAGCACCTCCTCCGCACGGTGACACGCGACCAGGCGCGCGGGCCGCACGGTCCGCAGCTCCGGGACCTCGGTGGCGCAGCGGTCAATGGCGAGCGGGCAGCGTGGGTGGAAGACGCAGCCCGTCGGCGGGCTGGTCGCGTCGGGCGGCTCGCCGGGCAGCACGACGCGCACCGAGCGGGAGGCGGTGTCGATCTCGGGCACCGCCGACCGCAGCGCCCGGGTGTAGGGGTGTGCCGGGGCGCTGAGCAGCTCGCTCGTGGCGCCGGTCTCCACGACCCGGCCGAGATACAGCACGGCCGTCTGCTCGCACAGCTCGCTCACGATGCCGAGATTGTGCGTGATGAGCAGGTAGGCCAGGTTCCTGCCCGCGCGCAGGCGGGCGATCAGCGCGAGAATCCGGGCCTGCGCCTTAACGTCGAGGGCGCTGGTCGGCTCGTCCAGGACGAGCAGCCGCGGCTGGACGCTGAGCGCCCTGGCGATCGCGACGCGCTGCCGCTGTCCTCCGGACAGCTGATGAGGGTACCGGCCGGCGAACTCCGGATCGAGTCCCACCTCGGCCAGCAGCTCGCGGGCCCGCCCGGCGGCCAGCCGGCGGGCCACGATCCGGTGCGCGGTCAGCGGCTCGGCGACCGAGGCCCCGATCCGGATCCGGGGATCGAGACTGTTGTCCGGGTCCTGGAAGACGATCTGAGCCGCGCGGCGGTAGCCGGCCAGTGCGCGCCCGCGCAGTCCCGCCACGTCCTTTCCTTCAAAACGGATCTGGCCGCCGGCCACCGCCACCAGCCGGAGCACGGCCCGCCCGATGGTCGACTTGCCCGAGCCACTCTCCCCGACCAGTCCCAGGCCGAACGGGCCGGAGGGGAGGCGCAGGCTGACCCCGTCGACGGCCCGGACCGGGCCGAACCGGACGGCCAGATCGGTGATCTCCAGCAGCGGCGTCACGGCCCGGCCGGCGCTCTCTCGCGGCGGCGTCACCAGCTGACCCTCGTCCTCCGTCGGCGGTGTTACCGGCCCGCTGCTATCCGCCGGCGGCGGCGTTACCAGCTGACCCTCGTCCTCCGTCGGCGGCGTCACCGGCCCGCCCCGCCCGTCGGCGGCGTCACCGTCCCCGCCCCGCCCTCCTGCGGCGTCATTGGCCCCGCCCCGCGGTCCGGCGGCGTCACTGGCCCGCCTCCGCCCGCAGCCGGGGCACCGCGGCCAGCAGTTCCACCGTGTAGGGGCTGGCCGGCGCCGATATGACCTGGGCAGTGGGGCCTTCCTCGACGATGCTTCCGTTTTGCATGATCGCTACGCGGTCGCACAGCTCCGCGACGACGGCCAGGTCATGGCTGATGAACAGGACTGACATGCCCTCGCGGTCGCGCAAGTTCCGCAGCAGCTCCAGCACCTCAGCCTGGACGGTCACGTCAAGTGCACTGGTGGGCTCGTCGGCCAGCAGCACCTCGGCGCGCAGCGCCAGGGCGAGCGCGACGGCGACCCGCTGGAGCTGCCCACCGGACAGCTGGGAGGGATACCTGTCAAGCAGGCCGGGCGACAGGAGTACCTGGCTCATGCCCCGCGCGGCCGCGTCCACCGCCTCGGCTTTTGTCATCCCGTGCAGCCGCAGGGTCCGGTGCACGACGCTGCCCACGCGGAATACCGGGCTGAACGCCATCGCCGGGCTCTGGAAGATGGCCGCGATCCGGCGCCCGCGCACCGCGCGCATCTCGCGCTGCGACAGACCGGTGAGCTCGGCTCCGTCCAGCCGGATGCTGCCGCTGACGCGGGCGCCGACGGTGTGGGCGAGGCCGAGTATCGCCAGCGTGGTCATGGACTTGCCCGAGCCGCTGCCGCCGGCCAGCCCGACGATCTCAGCGTCGGCGAGCGCGAGCCCGGCGATGTCGACGACGCGCCGCTCCCCGAAGCTGACTTTGAGGTCGGTGATCGCCAGTCTCGAGCCGCCGGGAGCATCGGGAGACACGAAAATGCATCCTACCTCGGCATAGGCATCCGAATCGGCTGCCGGATCTCGCCCCGATAGCGCCGGGATACATCCGAATTCCCGGACGGCAGCCAGCACCGGGATACTCGCACCGCCTACCGGCTGCCAGCAGGCCTCAGTCCCCGGGATCGTCCCCCGGGGGCTCCGCAGGCTCCTGCCCGGGCGGCCATGGCCAGCTACTCCCGCCAGGCCGCAGCGGCCCGGTAGCCCCCTCGGTGGGTCCCGGCGGCCCCTGCGGCCCTGGAGGCCCCTGCGGCCCCGGAGGCCCCGGTGTCCCCCCGCCGGGGGACCTTTTCTCGAAGAGCAAAGAGAGTATCTGCCGGTACATCTGCGCCGGGAAAGGCACGTACTCGATGCGGCTCAATGCCTGGTCCTGCCCGGCCGATTCGACAATGAAATGGGCGTATCCTAGCGAGCGTCCGAGAGTGGTCTGAAATAGCCTCATGTCGGTTACCTTCGCGAGCGGCATCATCCCGACGTCTGTGTCAAGCAGGCTTGTAACGAGCATCAGCCGGTTCTCGGTGATAACAAAGTACCTGCGCCACCAGGTGGCGATCTTCCAGCCCTGCCAGACGGCCAGCACGACCCACAGCACCCAGACGAGCCGCACGAACCCAGCACTGCCGGGTGGGGCGGACCCGGTCACAAAGCCCGCGAAAAGCGCGCCCGCTAGGATCAGCGCTGCCGGGGCGATAACGGCCATCGGGTGCATCCGCACGGAGCGGACGATTCGCTCACTCGGCAAGAGGTACCGGTCGACAAGCCGGGGCGGCAGGTAGGGGACCTGAACTACGCGGCCGGGCAAGCCGCGCACATTCTCAGACCACCGCACCATAACCTTACGATAACGACGTAAGCGACATTTGACGATGCCTAAAATCCTGGCAATGTTACCTTAAAGCAACGGTAAAACCCGCGTCAACTTCGGCGCTTGCACCGTGGCCGGGCTTATCGCAGGAAGATCCGCTTCGGGTCCATCAGGTCGCGCAGGCCGTCACCGAGCAGGGTAAAGGCGAACGCGGTCACCAGGATCGCGATCCCCGGGAAGGTGACCACCCACCAGGAGGTCAGGAAGTAGTCCTGTCCCTCCGCCACCATCAGCCCCCAGTCGGGCGTCGGGTCCTGCGCGCCCAGGCCGAGGAACGACAGCGCCGACACGGTCAGGATCACGCCGCCGACATCGAGCGACACCTGAATGATCAGGGGCGTGATCGAGTTGGGCAGGATGTGGCGGAAGATGATCCGGCGGCGCGAAATGCCCAGCGCCCGGCAGCTGTCGATGTAGGGGCGCCCGGCGACCGAGGCCGCCTGGCCGCGGATGAGCCGGGTGTACCAGGGCCACCAGGTGAGCGCGATCACGATGATCACTGTGGTCACGCTGGTCGGCAGCACCGCGGCCAGCGCGAGCGCGAGCAGCAGCGGCGGGAAGGCGAGGAAGATGTCGGTCACGCGCATGATCGTTTCGTCCAGCCATCCGCCGAAATAACCGGCGGCCACCCCGAGTGGGATGCCGATGGCGCACGAGATCGCCAGCACGATAACGGCGATCAGCGGCGAGATCCGCGCGCCGTACAGCACCCGGGAGTAGACGTCCCGGCCGACGTTGTCTGTCCCGAACCAGTGCTGCGCCGACGGCGGGCGGAGCACCAGGAACGGGTGCGTCGCGGTGCCCGCGTCGCCGGGAAAGGGCGCGAGCACGGGCGCCAGCAGTGCGATCACGACGATCAGCGCCGACAGCAGGCCCCCGACCAGGAGCAGCGGGTTCGCGCCCAGCCCGCGCCGCAGGGCCTGCCCGCGGGGGAGTCTCGCGTCCGAGGTGGGCAGGGTGCTGGGCGCCTCGATCATTGCAGCCGGATCCTCGGGTCGATGGCGGCCTGGAGGATGTCGACGGCTAGGTTTGCTACTACGTACACCAGGGCGATGAACAGGGTCACTCCGAGGATGGCGGGCGTATCGAGGCTGGTGATCGAGGCGGTGGTGTAGCTGCCGAGGCCGGGCCAGTCGAAGATCGCCTCGACCAGGAACGTGTTGACGAGCGAGTAGGCGAACACCAGGGCGACTGCCGCCGCAACCGGGTTCCAGGCGAGCTTCATCGCGAAGCGGCCGAACACGGCCCGCTCGCCGAACCCCAGCGCGCGCACCATCTGTATGTGGGTGTCGCCGACCGTGTCCAGGACCTGGGCCCGGACCATGCGCGTGAGCAGGCCCGCCGGGTAGGCGGCAATGACCACGGCCGGCAGCACCATGTGGGCCAGGATGCTGCCGAACATCGGCCAGTTGCCGGTCAGCGGCGCGTCGATGAGGCCGAACCCGGTCAGCCGGGTGAGCGGGTGGGTGAACAGCAGGCTGGGGGAGAACTCGCCGGCCACAGGCAGCAGGTTCAGCCGCTGGGCGAAGACGAGCTGGAGGATCAGCGCCATCCAGAAGATCGGCATTGACACGCCCAGGATCGAGCCGGCCCTGATCGCGTGGTCGCCGGCCCGGCCGGGCCAGCGGGCGGACACTAGCCCGAGCGGCACGGCGACCACCAGAGCGATGATCAGGGCGGCGGTCACCAGCTCCAGCGAGGCGGGGGCGACGGCCGCGAGATCGGACAGCACCGGCCGGTGGGTGTGGATCGCTGTGCCCCAGTTCCCGGTGAGGATGCCGCCGAAGTAGGACAGCAGTTGGACGGCGGGCGGCCGGTCCAGCCCTAGGTACCGCCGGGCCGCCGCGACCTGGGCCGCCGAGGCGCGCGGGCCCGCCCATGTCGCCGCCGGGTCACCCGGCACGACGTGGGCGATCACAAACGTCAGGACGATGACGCCTGCGACCACCAGCACAGCCAGGGCGACCCGGCGTGCGACATAGACGATCAACCTGTCGGCTTGAGGTTGTACACGAAGACGACGCCGGCGTAGGCCGGGTTGGAGACGAACCCGGTGAAGGAGGTGCGCATCGCGTACTGGTAGTTCACGTTGTAGAGGGCCTGGAGTGGCGCCTCGTTCAGGACCTCGACCTGCATCGAGTGGTAGAGCTGGCTGCCGGCCGCGGGGTTGGTCGCGGTCAGCTCATCCACCTGGTTGATCTGCTTGTCCAGGGACGCGTTGGAGTAGTAGGAGAGGTTGTAGTAGGGCGGGTGCTCGGTCAGCAGCAGGTTGGTGAACCAGGTGGACGGGTCGGCCATGTCCGGCCACCAGTATTCGAGGAAGATGCTCTGGTGCTTGGCTGCGTCGGCGGACTTGGCCTTGGCCCACTGGGTGGGCCACGCCAGCGACTGAGTGCTCAGGTTGACGTTCAGCTTCGCCAGGCTGGACTTGAGCAGCGTCGCGACCACCTGCTCGTTCGAGTCGCCCTGGGTGTAGGTCAGGGTGAGGTTCAGCGGCTTGCCTCCGGGCCCGTACCCGGCCTGCTTCAGCATCTGCGTCGCCTTGGCCGGGTTGTAGCTGTAGTTCGGCAGGTTGGTGAAGTGGCCGAACAGCCCCGGCGGGACGATGCCGCTGGACGGGACGGCCGCCCCGTGCAGGGCCGCGATGATGCCCGGGTAGTTGATCCCGTAGGAGATGGCCTGCCGCAGCTTCAGGCTCAGCGCCTTGGAGTTGATCTGGGCCAGCAGGTTCTGCCAGGACGGGGCGCTCACTGTCCGGATCCCGGGGTTGCCCTGGAACGACTTCCACACCGACGGGCTGACCTGCTCGACGAAGGTGACCTGCCCCGACCGCAGGAGCTGCGCGGCGGTGGAATCCTGTGTCACCACCCGGTAGACGACCTTCTTGTAGTGCGGGCCGCTCCAGGCGCCCCAGTAGCCCGGGTAGGCCTTCAGGATCACCTCGAACTCCTGGCCCTTGTTCCAGGTCTGGACCGTGTACGGCCCGGTGCCCGAGTCGTGGGGGATGTTGAGCCACTTGGTCAGCGACCCGCCGCCAGGCGCCTTGGTGTCGTAGATGTAGGCGGAGTAGGCGGCCGACGCGGCCAGGTCCATCGGCGCGGCGTACTTCAGGTGGAAGACCAGTGTGGAGGCGTTCGGGGTGCTGATGGTCTTCACCGCGTCGAAGACGTAGGCGGCTCCGCCGCCCAGCTTGATCGTCCGCAGCAGGGCGGCCTTCGCGGCCTGGGCGGTCATCGGCCGCCCGGTGTGGAAATGCACCCCCTGGCGGAGGTGGAACGTCCAGGTGAGGCCGTCGGCCGACTTCGACCAACTGGTCGCGAGCAGCGGGTCGATCTTCTCTGTCACCGCGTTGTAGCGCGTGAGCGTCTCGTACATGTTGGGCATGGCGATGATGCCGTCGGAGTACTCCGTCGCCGGATCCCAGCCGTCGTCCATGACCGGGGCGTTCGTGTCGTAGGTAAACACCTGGCTGGCGGCCTGCTGCGGAGCCGACGAGCTCGAGCCGCCGCACGCGGCGAGGAGCAGGGCCAGCGCGGAGCCGGACGCGAACAGCAGTCCGGCGCGGTGGGGCTTCATAGTGCCTCCGTGGTCCTTGTCGGTGGCTGGGCCGTCGGCGCGGTCGGTCAGGGGGCCGTCGCTGGCGGGCTGGTTGGGTCGGATTGGTCGGCCCGGTCGGCCAGGCGTGCCTGCCGGGCAAGGTCGGCGTGAAGGTGCTGCTCAGGAGGGCCGCCGAGGGTGCCGACGGCCTTGGCGCGGATCCGCAGCGATGGCGAGGTGAGATAGGCCAGCGGGATCTCTTCCTGCTCGACGATCTGCACCGTGC
>WNGD01004575.1_pt1 | contig 16199 bp, 19 predicted proteins | sample 5400671 | NCBI WGS metagenome assembly WNGD01 (sample SAMN13153369, study PRJNA577476) | soil metagenome | isolation source: 40 cm soil or saprolite under grassland replicate 2 | place: USA:California | collected 2016-06-15 | reverse complement strand
CTCATCGAGCTTGGCGAAACTGACACGGTTCCGGGTCGGAACGAGCTGGTCAGGCAAATCTGGATCCCTCCCAGGAGGCTCTGGTGCGCACAGCAGTAGGGCGCGGTGGACAGCACGGCAAACGAGCAGTGTACGCACCCCTATGGCGTGCGTCAACCACTCCTGCCGGAACCCCGGCTGGGCTGGCGGGCACGGTACGCCTTTCGCGGGCGGCGGTCAACCCCGCCGGAGGGCCGATACCCCCCTCACCCTGGACGGATGCCGTGCGGAGCGTCGGTCTTCAGCCGACGCGGACGACCGAGTCTTCGGTTGCAGCCTCGTCGATGCCACCCATCGACCGGACCATCTCGGCGAACGCGAGCCCGAGCCTGCGGGCCTGCTCCTTGGATCCGATCGCCACTCCACGCTCGCCCAGGACGTTGAAGAACTCCTCCATCGCCGCTCGTTCGTCACCGAGCAATGAGGCCTCCGACACGTTCAGGGCGCGAGCCAACCGGTTCAGCGTTTGGATCGACGGCTCGACGTGTCCGTTCTCGTACCGGGACAGACGGGCCTTGGGGATCCCCGACAGCTCCTCGAGCTCGGACTGGGAAAGCCCAGCCGAGAGACGAGCCTCGCGAAGCCGGTTGCCGAAATGACGCCCTTGGTCCATATCTGCCTCCTCGGTCGCTCGTGCCCGCTGCCCGCGGGGAACCTAACACACGGGTTGCGCGATGTCGCCGGTGCGCTGCAGCCCAATGCTTCCAAGGGCGAGGGCGCGGCCGGAACACCCTTCCCGCCCTCGCTCGAAGACGGCGAGAGGGGTTCCGCTACTTGACTACTTGACCTCGACGGTCGCGCCCACCGCCTCGAGCTGCTCCCGCGCCTTGTCGGCCTGCTCCTTCGCCACCTTCTCGAGGACCGGCTTCGGCGCGCCGTCGACGAGGTCCTTGGCCTCCTTCAGCCCGAGGGTCGTGAGGGCGCGCACCTCCTTGATCACCTGGATCTTCTGGCCGCCGACTCCCGTCAGGATCACGTCGAATTCCGTCTGCTCCTCCGCTTCCTCGCCGCCGGGAGCGGCGCCGGGCGCGGCCATCATCGGGGCGGCGGCCGCTGCTTTGACGTCGAAGGCGTCCTCGAACGCCTTGATGAACTCGGACAGCTCGAGGAGGTTCATCTCCTTGAACTGATCGAGGAGCTGATCCGTGCTCAGCTTCGCCATGTCGGTTACTCCTTCCCGTCCTCATCGGATGCTTCCACTGCAGGTACTTCTGCCTCTCGCGCCTCCACGACCGGCGCCTCCTTCTCGGGACCCATCGCCTCCGGAGCGGCGGTTTCGGGCTCGGCAGGCACCGTGGCCTTGTATGCCTCGAGCAACGAGAGGAACCGCGATTGGGCGGATACGAACGTCGCTGCGGCCCGCGCCATCTCGCCTTTCAGGAGTCCAGCGACCTTGGAGAGCATCACCTCGCGGCTCTCCAGATCGGCGAGGCGGTTCGCCTCGTCGGCCGAGAGCACCTGACCCTCCATGTACCCGCCCTTCAGCACGAGGGTGGGGAACTGCTTGGTGGCCGCCTTGATCTTCTTCGCAGCGCTCACCGCGTCGCCGTCGACGAACGCGACCGCGGAGGGCCCGGACAACAGATCCGTCAGCTCCAACCCGGCCTCGGTCGCTGCGCGCTGCATCAGCGTGTTCTTGACGACCGCCAGGCTGGCGTCCGCCTCGCGCAGCGTTCGCCGCAACTCGGTGATGTCGGACACCGTCAGGCCGCGGTACTCGGCGAGCAGCAAGGCCGTCGACCCTTCGATCCGGCGCTTGAGCTCGGCCACCCGTTCGAGTTTCTCGGTTCTCGGCATCGCGCCTCCTGGGAGATGAAAGAACGCGTCTCCGCAGACAGCGGAGACGCGCACGGAGGCTGCCGTCTCGGTTTCGCTGCCTCGGCAGGTGCCCGGCACGGGATTGTGCGCTCGAGAGCGCCCCTGCTGTCTGCGGCTCGCAAAGGATACGGGTGGGCTTCTGCCCTCGACAAGCCGAACCCGGTTCGATCCGTTCGACCTCCTGCAACCGGACCCCGTGATGCTTCGTTTCCCTGGCTCTCACGTCTAAAGACCACCTCCGCCTCGGTCGAAAGCCAGAGAGCAACCGTCCGACCGACGGTCCAGGTCCGTGTGCACGGCCGGCACCCGGCCCTTCGAAGCATGGAAGAGGTGAAGTACGTGCCGGGCGAGATGGACGAGATCGTCGCGGAGTTCCTCGTCGAGAGCTACGAAAGCCTCGACCGGTTGGACCGCGACCTGCTCGAGCTCGAACGCGACCCGAACGCCCGCGACGTGCTCGCGAGCATCTTCCGCACGATGCACACGATCAAGGGGACCTGCGGGTTCCTGGGATTCGTCAAGCTCGAACGGATCGCACACGCGGCAGAGAGCCTCTTGGCGGAGCTCCGCGACGGATCGTCGTCGATCACCCCGCAGACCGCGGGGGTGCTCCTCGCCACCGGTGATGTCCTGCGCCTGATCCTCCGCCAGATCGAGGAGAGCGGCACCGACGGTGAGGACGACCACGAGGTGTTGGTCGAGCAGCTCGCGCGGCTGCGGGGGGAGCCGCCGGGCGCGCGACCGGCGGCTCCTCCTCGATACGACGGTCCGGGTCGACGTGAGCTTGCTGGACAAGCTGATGACCCTCGTCGGCGAGCTGGTGCTCTCGCGCAACCACCTGGTGGAGCTGTCGTCCGACCGAGCGGACCCGTCGCTCGCATCGGCCACGCAGAGCGTGGATCACATCACGGCCGAGCTTCAGGAAGGTGTGATGAAGACGCGGCTGCAACCGATCCGAACAGCGTGGGGTGCGTTCCCGCGCGTCGCACGTGACCTCGCCGTCGCGCTCGACAAGCGGGTGCGGATCGAGACCGACGGCGGCGAGACCGAGCTCGACCGATCGATCATCGAGGCGATCAAGGACCCGCTGATGCACATCGTGCGCAACGCGGTCGACCACGGCATCGAGGAGCCCGAGATGCGGGTCGCCGCGGGCAAGCACGAGGAGGGCGTCGTGCTCGTTCGTGCCTACCACGAGGGCGGTCAGGTCACGATCGAGGTTGCCGATGACGGTGCGGGGATCGACCTGGACGCCGTCAGGGCGAAGGCGGTCGAGCTCGTGTCCGTCACGCCGGCACAGGCGACACGGATGTCCGACCGCGAGTTGGTCGATCTCCTTTTCCTCGCGGGCTTCTCGACGGCAGACCACGTGACGAGGGTGTCCGGTCGTGGCGTGGGGATGGACGTGGTTCGCACGAACATCGAGCGGATCGGCGGGAGCATCGACGTCTCCAGCCGCCGCGGACACGGCACCACCTTCAAGATCCGGATCCCCCTCACCCTCGCCATCATCCCGGTGCTCGTCGTCGCGTCGGGGGACGAACGCATCGCGATCCCGCAGGCCAACCTGCTCGAGCTCGTCGGCGTCGGCCCAGGGTCGATCGAGGCTCTCCACGAGGCACCCGTGTACCGACTCCGAGACCGGCTGCTGCCCGTCGTCTCCTTGGCTCAGGAGCTCGGCCTCGCGGGCGGGGAGGAGACGTCCGTCGGACGGTTCCTCGTCGTGCTCCACGCCGGCGAACGACGGTTCGGGCTCTTGGTCGACGGGCTCAGTGATCCATGCGAGATCGTCGTGGAACCGCTCGGCCCGCACCTGCACGGACTCGAGGTGTTCGCAGGCGCGACCATCCTCGGCAACGGACGCGTCGGGCTGATCCTCGATGTGGTCGGGCTCGCCGACCGGGCGGGGGTCCTCGACGACGTTCACGACCAGCCCCTCGACATCGAAGGACGCAGGGAACCACCCCGAGACACCCGGGCGCTGCTCCTGTTCGCCGACACGGCCGGCGGGCGCATGGCCGTTCCGCTCGAGCTCATCGACCGACTCGAATCGTTCCCCCGCGCCGCCGTCGAGCGATCGGGCCTCGACGAGGCGGTCACCTTCGGCGATCGGATCTTGCCGCTCGTCCCCTTGCGCGACCTCCTGGACGAACGGAGGCGTGCGCCTCGGCCTGCCGGCGAGGACATGCCCGCGGACCTCCAGGTCCTGGTGCACCGGCGCGGCGACGACCTGCTGGGGCTCGTGGTCGGACGCGTCATCGACATCGTGGAGCAGCCGCTGCAGCCGCAGGGCGCGAGTCGCCCGGGGGTCAGCGGCACGATGTTCCTGGAGGGACGGATCACCGAGATCCTCGATCTGCCCGGCCTGTTGGAGATGCGCGAGCGGCGCCGTCGTCTCGACCTGTCGGCGAGCGCAGGAGCCGCGTCGTGAAGCGGCTGGCGACGTTCACGGTCGACGGTCGCTTCCTGGGGATCGACGTCACGAGGGTGCGGGAAGTGCTGCGTCCACAGGCGCTGACGCGGGTCCCGCTCGCGCCGCCCCAGATCGCGGGGCTGGTCAACCTCCGCGGCGAGATCGTGACCGCGCTGGATCTGCGCGTCGCGCTCGGTTGGAGGCAGCGCCACCCCGGCGAACGACCGATGAACGTCGTCGTGACCACCGAGCACGGTCACGTAAGCATGCTCGTCGACGCGGTGAGCGACGTTCTCGAGATCGACGAGGGCGCGTTCGAACGGACGCCGTCGACGCTCGGGGGGTCCGCAGGGGACCTGATCCGTGGCGCGTACAAGCTCGACGGCCGGCTCCTCCTGGAGCTTGACCTGGATGCAGCGATCGGCACCACGAGTCCTTTCGGGATCGATGCGGAGGTGGACGACCGATGAGGTTGGGGCGGAAGAAGGATCGCGACGCGACCTTCGGACACGGGAGGTCTCGGGACGCGAGACGATTCCGATGGACCGTCAGCAGGAAGATCATGGCCCTCGGCCTCGCGGGCCTCTGCGCTGCACTCGCCGTGATGCTCGTTCAACGCGTGGCGATCCGGTCGCTCGCTGCTGCGAGCGACCGGACGGCGGCGACCGCCGCCGCGGTGCGGGCCAGTATGCAGTCCGGCATGATGCAGGACGCGATCCGCGGTGACGTGTACCTCGGGCTGCTCGCCGGCCGAGGTTCGGAGCCGGATCTCGACGCGATGACGATCGAACGCGACGGGCAGACCCTCCTGGGCAGCCTTGCCGCCGCCGAGGCCCAGCTGAAAGACGACCCCGACATCGTCGCGCGGTTCCGGACCGTCGTGCCGGACGCGAGGACCTACGTCGAGAGCGCCCATCAGCTCGCGGTCCTGACGGGGACCGACCGTTCGGCGGCGCTCGCGCAGCGGACCTCCTTCGAACGGTCATCGCAGGACCTCCGCTCGATGCTGAGCGACCTGACCGATGTCATCCAAGCTCGAGCATCGGAAGCCGCGAGCGACGCGAACGCGGTCGCCGACCGCATCCAGGCGATGCAGATCTGGTTCACCATCGCGGTCTTCGCCGGGTTCTTCTACGCCGCCCGCTTGGTATCGCGCGGCATCACGAAGCCGCTCGCCGAGTGCGTCGCCGGGCTCGAGTCCCTCGCTCAGGCCGACCTGACGAGCGAGGTTCGGGTCGCCGGTTCGGATGAGGTGTCCCAGCTGGGGACGTCGTTCAACAAGGCCGTGGGCGACCTCTCGACCGTCGTGCGCCGCATCCGCGAATCCGCATGGACACTCGCCTCGTCGTCGGAAGAGCTGTCCGCCACGAGCACCCAGATGGGAGCTTCCGCGGAGGAGACGTCTGCGCAAGCCAATGCCGTCTCGGCGGCGGCAGAGCAGGTTTCTGCCAACGTGAACACGGTGGCCGCCTCGGCCGAGGAGATGTCGGCCTCGATCCGCGAGATCGCCTCATCGGCTCATGAAGCGGCGGACGTCGCCGCCCTGGCTGTGACCGCCGCTGGATCGACCAACGCGACCGTGCGTCAGCTCGAGGATTCCTCGGCCGAGATCGGCGAGGTCATCAAGGTCATCACGTCCATCGCCGAGCAGACGAACCTGCTGGCGCTCAACGCGACGATCGAGGCCGCCCGGGCAGGCGAGGCGGGCAAGGGGTTCGCGGTCGTCGCGAACGAGGTCAAAGAGCTCGCGAAGGGGACGGCCGCAGCGACCGAGGAGATCGGGCTGAAGATCGTCGCGATCCAGGGCGACGCGCGTGCGGCGATGACCGCGATCAGCCAGATCTCCGAGGTCATCACCCGGATCAACGACATCCAGGGAACGATCGCGTCTGCGGTCGAGCAGCAGACCGCGACGACGAACGAGATCACCCGGCACGTGACCGAGGCGGCGACCGGCGCTGGAGAGATCGCTGCGAACGTCACCGGGGTGGCGCAGGCGGCTCAGGATACGTCGTCCGGTGCGGCGTCGGCGCAGGCCGCCGCGCAGGACCTCGCGCGGTTGGCGGAGGAGCTCAGCTTGACCGTTTCGCGGTTCGTCGTCGAGGGATCGGCGCGGCTCCGTCGGATGCCCGCCGCCCACGGTACGGAGGCCGACCGCAGGTCGCGCTTCGAGCCCGGTCTGGCCAGGGCTTCGACGGGCGGGAACGGCACGGGAAGCGCGTGATGACGCGGATGACGGATCGGCAGGAGATGGAGGACACGATGCGAGCACTGGTGATCGACGATTCGAAAGCGATGCGGATGCTCCTCAAGCGCGAGCTGGTCGCGCTCGGCTTCGAGGTGTTCGAGGCCGGTGACGGCCAGGAGGCGCTCTCACGGTTGGCCGAGCTCGGAGCGGTCGACGTCGTGCTGGTCGATTGGACGATGCCGGGTATGGACGGGATGACGTTCGTCCACCAGGTGCGCGCCGAGGCCACCTACGAGGAGATGCGGGTGGTGATGATCACGTCCGAGAGCGATCCGGCGCAGATCTTCCACGCGTTGATGGCCGGGGTCGACGAGTACGCGACGAAGCCGATCACCCGGGAAGCCCTCGCCGAGAAGCTCGGCCTGGTCGGTCTGGTCGAACAAGACTGATGGGTCGGCCACGCGTCCTGGTCGTCGACGACTCGGTCGTCGCTCGCCATCTCGTCTCCACGGCCCTCGCAACGGATGGGTCTGTCGAGGTGGTCGGCGCGGCGGCCGACGGCCGTGCGGCGCTCGCCGACATCGAGCGGCTGCGACCCGAGGTCGTCACGCTGGACGTCGACATGCCCGTGATGGACGGGCTGGAGACGCTCGAGGCGATCAGAGAGCGGTGGCCGCACCTCGTCGTCATCATGTTCAGCACCTACACGGCGCGCGGGGCACAGGTCACCCTCGACGCGCTGGCGTTGGGTGCGAACGACTACGTCGTCAAGCCGAGCGGAACCGCGAGCCCGACCGAGGCGATGGACAGGATCCGCGAAGAGCTCCTGCCCAGGATCCTCACGCTGTGCCCCGACATGCCCGCGGACGGCACGACCCGCCCGACGGTCGTGCCCGGACGGGTCTCGCCGACCCTCGGCCCTGCCGCTCGCATCGACGTGATCGCGGTCGGGGTGTCGACCGGAGGGCCGACGGCGCTCGGGACCCTTCTCCCGCAGCTCCCTTCGCATCTGCCGGTCCCCGTCCTGATCGAGCAGCACATGCCGCCGATGTTCACGAGGGTCCTCGCGGAGCGCCTGGATCGCACGTCGTCAGTGCACGTCGTGGAGGCCGCCGATGGCCACGTCCTCGACGGTGGCGGCGCCTGGATCGCGCCGGGCGACCGCCACATGACCGTGGAGCGCATCGGATCGCAGGTGCGCATCCGCACGGACGTGGGACCTCGTGAGAACTCCTGCCGGCCCTCGGTCGACCCGCTGTTCCGCACCGTCGCCGAGGCGTACGGCGCCCACGCCCTCGGGGTCGTGATGACCGGCATGGGGAGCGATGGGATGCGCGGTGCTCGTCGGCTCCACGACTCGGGCGCCCGAGTGATCGTGCAGGACGAGGCGTCGAGCGTCGTCTGGGGCATGCCCGGGTTCGTCGTGCAGTCGGGGATCGCCGACGCCATCGTCCCGCTGGAGGGACTCGCCGCCGAGATCGAGCGTCGGCTCGAGTTCGGCCGTGCCACGGCGCCGCTGCCACGACCGGTCGGGGTCGGTCCGTGATGCTCGCGGAGCAGGATTTCCGCTACATCCAGGATCTCGTCCGAGAGCGAGCCGCGATCGTGCTCGAGCCCGGGAAGGAGTATCTCGCCGTCACGCGGTTGGATCCGCTCGTCCGCCGTGCCGGCTTGGGCTCGCTCTCGGAACTCGTGGCGGCGCTGCGCGAAGGACGGACGTCGGCGCTGCACGAGGACGTCGTCGACGCACTCACCACCAACGAGACGACCTGGTTCCGAGACGTCCATCCGTTCGAGAGTCTCCGGACCCACGTGCTGCCAGACCTGATCGAACGCAAGCGGCTGTCGCGCACGCTCTGCATCTGGTCGGCGGGATGCTCGAGCGGCCAGGAGCCGTACAGCGTGGCGATGCTGGTGCGCGATGAGTTCCCCGAGCTGGACGGTTGGCAGATCTCGATCACCGGCACCGACGTGTCCGCGGGGATGCTCGAGCGAGCTCAGGCCGGGAGGTACGGTCAGATCGAGGTCAACCGCGGGCTACCGGCCCACCTGCTCGTGAAGCACTTCCGTCGCGTCGGGGTCGGATGGGAGCTCGATGCGGGGATCCGCTCGATGGTCCGGTTCCAACGGCAGAGCCTCATGGAACCGTGGACGAACCTCCCACCCATGGACCTCGTGCTCATGCGCAACGTGATGATCTATTTCGACGTGGCGACCAAGCGGGAGGTGTTGGGGCGCGTCCGCGACGTGCTCGCTCCTCACGGATACCTCCTGCTCGGATCGGCTGAGACAACCTTGCACATCGATGACGCCTTCCAGCGGCACGCGGTCGGCCCGACCGGCTGGTACCGCAGGAAGCAGGGATCCCCCGTTCGTACGGGGCAGGGATAAGGAGGACGGTCATGGAGTTCAGCACGGAGGACCTCGGTCAGATCGTGAACGACATCTGGACGTCGATGCTCGGGTTCCCCGTCCAGGCGAGGAGCGCGCCGGCGGAGATGAACGGCACCAGGCACCTGTCGGCGTCCGTTCAGATCTCCGGCGGGTGGGACGGCACGGTCCTCGTCAGCTGCGCCGAGGATCTCGCCCGCAAGGTGGCGGCGACCATGTTCGACGCCGACGAAGGGGCGACCACGGATGACGAGATCCGCGACGCGCTCGGCGAGGTCGCGAACATGACGGCGGGCAACGTGAAAGCGCTCGTCGAGAGCTACTGCAGGCTCTCGCTCCCGATGGTCGCAGAAGGTCGTGAGCTCGCGATCAGCATCCCCGGGAGTCGCGTCGTCGTGCAGGCGTCATTCGATTGCGACGACGCGCCGCTCACGATCGAGGTGTACGAGAAGGCCTGATCCCTCGGATCCCTGCCCCGTGGGAAGGAAGGGGCGCCGCCCGCGCAGCGGGCGGCGCCCCTTCCGCGTCCGGTGGCGCGCCGGCTACGCCGGCGCGCCACCCCCATCCGCGCCCCTCGGTTTCGTCGGGTCGATCCGGATGCCGGGGCCCATCGTGGTGGAGACGACGAGCGAGTGGATGTACCGGCCCTTCGCCGAGGACGGCTTCGCCTTGAGGAGCTCGTCGACCACCGTGAGGTAGTTCTCGAGCAGCGCGCGCTCCTCGAACGACTTCTTCCCGATCACCAGGTGTACGTTGCCCGTCCGGTCCGCCCGGTACTCGATCTTCCCGCCCTTGATGTCCGCGACCGCCTTCTCGATGTCGTTCGTGACGGTTCCCGTCTTCGGGTTCGGCATCAGTCCCCGAGGTCCGAGCACCCGACCGGCCTTACCGACCGACGCCATCATGTCCGGCGTCGCGATCGCCGCGTCGAAGTCGATCCTGCCCTTGATCACCTCGTCCACCAGTTCATCCCCGCCGACGACGTCGGCGCCGGCCTCCCGGGCCTCGCGGGCCTTCTCGCCCTGCGCGAACACGGCGACCCGGACGGTCCTTCCCGATCCGTGCGGGAGCGTGACGGTGCCTCGGAGCGTCTGATCCTGTTTGCGGGTGTCGATCCCCAGACGGATCGATACCTCGACCGTCTCGTCGAACTTCGCACCCGGCAACGACCGCACGATCTGGATCGCCTCAACCGGTGTGTGGTCGGCGGCATGATCGAAGGTGGCGGTGCCCTCGCGGTAGCGCTTGCCGTGGAGCGTGGTCATGACTCGACCTCCACGCCCATGCTCCTCGCCGTGCCCGCGATGATCCTCGCGGCCATCTCGACGTCGTTGGCGTTGAGGTCCACCATCTTCTTCTGCGCGATGTCGAGAACCTGGGCGTGGGTGATCGCGGCCACCTTGTCCCGGTTGGGCACGCCGGACCCCTTCTCGATCCCCGCGGCCTGTTTGATCAGCTCGGAGGCCGGCGGTTGCTTGAGGATGAACGAGAAGGTCCGATCCTCGTAGATCGTCAGCACGGCCGGGATCACCTGACCCGCCATCGCCTGGGTCTGTTCGTTGTACTGCTTGCAGAACTCCATGATGTTCACGCCGTGCTGACCGAGGGCCGTACCCACCGGCGGGGCTGGGGTGGCCTGCGCGGCCTTGATCTGCAGCGTGACCGTCGCGACAACCTTCTTCTTCTTCGGGGGCACGTTGCCTCACGCCTTTCTGCGGTCCGAGCGGCCGGATCTGACCGGCCTCCCGCGGGTTTCCTGTGTGCGTTCCCTCAGACCTTCGCCACCTGATCGAAGGACAGCTCGACCGGGGTCTCCCGGTCGAAGATGTTGACCAGCACCTTGAGCTTGGCCTGGTCGGGGTTGATCTCGCTGATCGTGCCGTTGAAGTCCGCGAACGGGCCGCTGATGATGCGCACGACGTCGCCTTCCTCGAACCCCAGTCGAACCTGCGGCTTCTGCTCTTCCTTCTTCACGACGAGGATCTTCTCGACCTCGCGCTTGGACAGGGGCGTCGGCTTGGAGCCGGTCCCCGCCGACACGAACCCCGTGACGCCGGGCGTGTTGCGCACGACGTACCACGAGTCGTTGTCGTAGAGCATCTTCACCAGGAGATAGCCGGGGAAGACCTTCTTCTGCACGATCTGCTTCTTGCCCGACTTGATCTCCATCACGTCTTCCATCGGGATGTGGACGCGGAAGATCTTGTCCTCCATCTGCATCGTGTGGATCCGGGATTCGAGGTTGGCCTTGACCTTGTTCTCATAGCCGGCGTACGTGTGGACGACGTACCAGTCGCCTGGCCCACGGAACGGATCTCCGTTCACCCTCTCCGTGGCCTCCGGCTTGACGTCGGGGACGACGACGACCTCCTCGTCGGCTGCCGCCGCATCCTCGACGGGGGTCTCGAGCTCCGCCTCGACGATGTCCTCGGCCGTCTCGGCTTCCACGACCGCCTCGGCCACGAGCTCCGAGATGACCTCGTCGGCCTCCTGGTCGATCCGCTCGGCCGCCGCGAAGTCTCCCTCCGCGACGGCCTGATCCTCCGCCACCTCGGCCGCCTCCGCGACCTGGGTCGCGACCTCGACGCGGGCAGCGGCATCGTCGTCGAGGACGGCGGCAGCCTCCAGCGCGTCGCGCAGCTCTTCGTCGTTCAGGTTCTGCTCGTCGTCCACGATGGACCTCTACATTCCGTTCCAAGGAGCGGGCCGGGACCGGCCGCGAAGGGCAGCGGGAGAACCCCGGAGCGCCCATCCGGCACGCTCACGCCCAGCGTCGAATCAGTATAGGTGGGCGGCGGAAGACCCGGCAAAGGGCGTCGGTCGACCGGCGGGAGCGCGTCAGTCGAGCAGGTTGAAGATCAGCTTCGCGAAGACCCAATCGATCGCGAACACGAACGACGTGAGCACCGTGATGGTGACGAGGACGACGATCGTGTAGGTGATGAGCTCCTTCCGGGTCGGCCAGTCGACCTTCTTGAGCTCGAGACGGACCTCACGGAGGAACTGGCGGGCGCCGGTGCGCTTGCGCTTCTCCTGCTGCGCCGCACGGCGGGTGGTGGTCTGCGGCGCCGCGCGCCGATCCACGCCGGACCCCTTCTGGAGGCGTTCGGCCTTCTCCTGCGCTCGCTTCATCTGTCGGTTCATGCTGCTCCCTTTGCAGGCGCGGAGGGACTCGAACCCCCAACCCCCGGTTTTGGAGACCGGTGCTCTGCCAGTTGAGCTACGCGCCTTCGGCGCCGGTCCCCCGAGGTCGGGGCCCCGGGCGCCTCAGTATAGCCCGCGAGGTGGTCACCAAACCCCCCGCTCCCCGCACGCATTTCCCCATGTCGGCTACGTGAGTCCACTCGATCACGGCCCTATGCTTCGGCGGACGACGACCACGCGCGGCCCCAGACAAGCGAGGCGTCCGATGAGTACGAGTGGTTCTTCCCCCGCCGCCGAGGAGCCCGGGCTCTTTCGGCGTGGGTTCTTCCCCCGTCGCGAGCCGGTTCAGACCGAGCCGGTGATCAGCGAGCCGGAGGCTCGGCTGGCCGAGCTCTTGCAGCGCGCGGTCGACGATCGTCTGGATGAGGGCATCCGGGCGATCGAGGAGCAGGCGACCGGGCTCATGCGAGAGGTGGCGGGTGAGGTGTGGCGCTCCTCCGCGAAGGACGTGCGTCCCGAGCAGGAGCGCATCGTGTCGATCCTGTCTCGCGACCAGGCGATCCGCTCGTTGATCGCCTCCTCGGACGAGCGTTTCCAAGCCCTCGCTGTGCGAAGCGCGAGCCTCGAGGACCACCTCCAGGAGCTGGCGGATTCCGAGCGGAGGACGAGGGCCGCGATGGAGGCGACCGCCCACGCGATCCGCGAGATCGCCGACTCCCCGACGCTGCACGGCGTCGAGGCCGTCCGGACGCAACTCGAGATGGTGGAGCGACACATCGCCGAGGCGTTCGCGCACTTCGACCAGCGTGACGAGGCGATCGCCACGGAGGTCCTGGGGCGGGTTCGCGACCACGGTGAGCTGATGACGCGCGAGACCACCCGGATCGTCGGATCGATGCAGGCCTACGTGCAAGGCGGCACGGAAACGGTCGGCCGCCTCGCGCAACGCATCGAGGAGCACGCCAAGCTGTTCGTGTTGCAGGACCACAACATCGTTGAGCACGTCCGCGAGGTCGTCGACGAGCACGCCTCGGAGCTGACCGAGCAGATCTCGATGGTCCGCGAGAAGGTCGGGCTCCACGGTCGCGAGCAGGAGCAACTCCGAGCTTCGCTCGAGCGGGCGATCGATGCGCGGATGCGCGGACTCGGCGAGCTCATCCGCTCGGACTCGACCGCCCTGCGGGGACTGATCCAGGAGCGAGTCAGCGGCGCGGTCGCGCCCGGCGATGCCGCCCTCGACGCCGGACCACTGGTGCAGGTGGTCGACGATCGGATGGCCGCCCTCGAGCACATCGTCGAGGAGCGGATGAGCGCCCTGGAGCGGACGATGGGCGAGCAGGTCCTCGCCCTGTCGAGCGCGACGAGCGCGAGCGTCGAGCGCAGCGTGGAGCGGATGGCGGTCGCGGCCGGGTCGGTGGACGGTCTGGACGAGCTCATCGCGGAGACCCAGCAGTCCTTCCAGGAGCGCATGATGAACCACATCGACGAACGCGCCGGCGCGATCGCGAGGTTGATCCGCTCCGATTCCCAGGCGCTCGCGGAGCGCATGGCCTCGGTGGCTCCGGCCGGCGGGACGTCGGAGCCCGCGGTCGACGCAGAGCTGGTACGCCAGCTGATCCGTTCGATCAAGGAGCTCGAGGCGGGGATGGCCTCGGACACGGCCGGGTCGGTCGATCGACGGTTCCAGACGCTTTCGGATCAGCTGCACAAGGAAACCCAGTTGCAGGCGGAGGCGATGCTCAAGATCGCCGAGGTGCTGGGCGAGAAGATCGATCGGCTGTCGATCCGGGTCGACGAAGGGGTCGGGAACGACATCCAGATCGTGGTCGATCGGATGTCGGACGCGATCAGAGCGATGTCGACGGTGCGACGCGAGAGCGCGTAACGCTCATGCGAGCCGCACGCGTGCCTCACCCTTCTTCACCGGCCATTCGGTCCGCCCACCTCGCTCGACCCTGACCCAGGTCTCGAGCACGGCGGTCGCGGTTCCGTCGTCGATGCTCCGGACACGCCCGCCTGCCACGATCGTCTCCTCCATGAAAACGGGCGCCCGGAACTGAGCGGAGACGGCGAGCACGGCGTCGGGCCTGCCGGCCCACGCGACGACGGCCGCGGCCATGTGTCCCATCGTGAACATGCCGTGCGCGATGATCCCCGGGAACCCAACCGAGCGAGCGAACGCGTCGTCCCGGTGGAGCGGGTTGTGGTCGCCACTTGCGTCGGCGTAGCCCCTGACGTCCTCGCGCGTGACCACTCGCGAGAGCTCGGGGAGCTGGTCTCCGATGGAGACGGTCTCGATTGGTCTCATGCCTCGGCCGCCCGTTCGATCATCTGCGAACGCGCCGTGCACACGACGACCCCGTCGGCGTCCTCGAGGTCCATCGCGATCATCACGAAGCCGTTCCCGCCTCTCATCCGGATCGATTCGATCCGCGCGCGGACGACCAGAGCCTCGCCTTCGCGTAGGGGGCGCCGGAAGTCGTATCCCTGCGAGCCATGGACGACCCGAGAGAAGTCGAGGTCGAGGTGCCGATCGGCGACGACCTGCGGGAACGCGGCGAACTCCGCCGCGGTCACGAAGGTCGGCGGCACCCCCTCGTCGATCCCGAACAGGGCCCGGAAGGCGGCAACGCGAGACGGATCGACGATGAATGCGACCGCGGGGTAGGTGGTTCCTTCGGCGGCGGGGTTCATCGTCGTCGGGGTTCCTTCACCTGCTGTCCCCCCGCTGGGGGACGAGAGAAATGGCTCCTGAGCCTACACGGAACCCTGCACACCCGGGCCTACCATCCGCTCGATGGCCCGCAGCAGACCGGACGGCGACGCGATCGCGTTGCACGATCCCATCACCGTGATCATCGCCGACGATCACCGCTCGTTCGGCGAGGCGCTGCAGATCGCGCTCGACAAGGAACGCGACCTCTCCGTCGTCGGCGTCGTCGACCGCGGCAACGACGCCGTGCGGACCACGATCCACGACCAACCAGACGTCGTGCTCATGGATCTTCGGATGCCCGATCTCGACGGGATCGAGGCGACCCGGAAGCTCCGCGAGGAAGGCTCACGCAGCGCGGTGATCATCCTCACCGGTGAAGGGGACGACGTCTCGCTCGCCCGCGCGATCCAGGTCGGGGCGCGGGGGTTCCTTTACAAGACCGCACCGATGATCGATGTCGTCGAGGCCGTGCGCCGCGCCTCCCGCGGCGAGCCGTTGCACCGGCCCGCCGAGGTGAACCGGGCGATCAAGACGATGCGGGCTCGCTCGAAGCACGACACGGAACTCGAGCGGCGGGTCGAACGCTTGACCCCGCGTGAGGTGGAGATCCTCCAGGCGATGGCCGAAGGCCTCACGCCGGAGCAGATCGTGGAACGGCTCGGGATGAGCCGACACACCCTGCGGACGCACACCCAGAACATCTTGACGAAGCTGGGCGTCCACTCGAAGACGGATGCCGTCGTGGCCGCGATCCGATTCGGCAAGGCCACCCCTCCCGGTCTTGCAGTGTCGGGTCGTGACGCGCTCGAGGCCGCCCGCCCGGGCGGCCTCGAGCGCGTCGTCTAACGACCTCGCGTTACCGCGTTTCGCGATGCAGCGTGTGCCTGCGATCCCACCGGCAGTACTTCATCAGCTCGAGCCGGTCGCGGTCGTTGACCCGGTTCTTCACCGTGTTGTAGTTCCGCCGCTTGCACTCGTTGCACGCGAGCGTGATTTTCGGTCGATTGCCTTCCTTCTTCGCCATCGCGCCTTGCCGATCTCTGCTCGCTACTTCACGATCGTGGTCACGCGACCGGCGCCCACGGTGCGCCCGCCCTCGCGGATCGCGAAGCGCAGGCCCTCTTCCATCGCGATCGGGGCGATCAGCTCGACCGTCATATCGACGTTGTCACCCGGTATCACCATCTCGACGCCGTCCGGGCGGTTGGCGGTGCCGGTCACGTCGGTCGTGCGGAAGTAGAACTGGGGGCGGTAGCCGTTGAAGAACGGGGTGTGCCGGCCGCCCTCTTCCTTCGACAGCACGTAGACCTGGGCCTCGAAGTTCGTGTGGGGGGTGACGGTGCCGGGCTTCGCGAGCACCTGGCCCCGCTCGACGTCTTCCTTGTCGATCCCCCGAAGGAGCACCCCGACGTTGTCCCCGGCGCGCACCTCGTCCAGGAGCTTGCGGAACATCTCGAGGTCGGTCGCCGTGGTCTTGCGGGTGTCGGTGA
>WNGD01003385.1_pt1 | contig 16199 bp, 12 predicted proteins | sample 5400671 | NCBI WGS metagenome assembly WNGD01 (sample SAMN13153369, study PRJNA577476) | soil metagenome | isolation source: 40 cm soil or saprolite under grassland replicate 2 | place: USA:California | collected 2016-06-15 | reverse complement strand
CGGTCTGGGTCGACCCGGCGTCCACTGCGAAGATCCCCTTCAGGGTGGATTTGTGGGCCAGCACGTAGGCGTTGATGGTGGTGTTCTCCTGCGGCAGCAGCGCGCCGGACGCGACCGAGGTGAAGTTGATGTTCTTGCCGGAGGCCTTGATCGCCTGCTTGGCGCCGTCGATCCGCGGCTGGATGTTGGCCGTGCCCGGGGTGGCGATGAAGCCGACCGCGTCACCGCCACTCGGCATGGACTGCGCGATCCGCTGCCCCAGGGCCTGCCCGGACAGGAACAGGTCCTGGCCGATGTAGGCGAGCCGGTTGGTGCCCGGGTCGCCGACGTTGCCGTCGGCGTTGTAGGAGACCACCGGTATGCCGTCGTTCATGGCGTTCTTCACCGGGGTGGTGAACGCGGTCGTGCTGACCACCGCGATCGCGATCCCGCTCGCCTTCGACGAGATGGCGGAGTTGGTGGCACTGACCATATCCGGAATGTTGGCCTTGTCCGAGCCGGTCCAGGACGGCTTGGGTAGCCCCAGCAGCGCCGCGGCGTCCTGCAGACCGTACTGGGTGGGCACGAAGAACGGGTTGGTGGTGACGTGGTTGACGAAAGCGAACTTCCACGCGGGCGTGGACGGGAAGTCCCCGGCGGTCTGCTTGGCGGTGCTTCCGCTGGTGGTGCTCGACGAGCAGGCAGCGAGCAGCGCCGAGGCGGCCGCGGTGGCGCTCACCAGCCCGGTGCCGGTCAGCAGCTTCCGGCGGGTGGGGCCATCCTTCATGTTGAGGGTATCGATCGCCTCTTCGACCTTGGGGTCGACGTTTCTCATCTAACCTCCAGACAAGTGATCAGGAGAACATCGGTGCAATCCGTGCCAGCCGGGCCGGGCGCGGCAGGGGATGTTCGCCCTTGCCTGCACGACGTGGACCGGGTGCGGACGCCCGTGAAGGAACTGACCCTGGGCTGTGCCGGACACCGGCAGCGAACTCCCCTGGCTCGCTGCATGGCCTGCCCTCGATTCGTGATCGAAATTCGCGAATCGGCCCCCCGAGCGAATCGAGGGCCGCACCGCTGTAGGCGTCCCGAGGCAGCACTACCTGCCCCCATCAAAGCTGGCCGGCCCGGGGTTGACCCGAAACGGCTCGCTCTTTGTGAGGCCTTAACGTAAGCCAAACAAGCTTGATCGTCAACGAACAGACCCCCTCAGATACGAACATGTGATCTGCGGCTCCGATGCTGGTCACCAGCGTTGGCGAAGGTAGGTTTGTGGCAATCTGTGGACATCCGCTGAGCAGCCCCCGCTCACGCCCCGCCGACCCGGGGAGACCATCCCGGGAGGCGGCCACCGCAGGAAGGATGGCTGCCCGCGGCGCCCATGGCGAAGGGTGAGGAGATGCTGGCCAAGCACCGACAGGCGCTGATCTTGCAGGAGGTGCAGGGAGCGGGCAGCGCACGCGTGAGCGAGCTGACCCTGCGCCTCGGGGTTTCGGACATGACGATCCGCCGTGATCTGGAGGCGCTGGCCAGGGCGGGGCTCATCGACAAGGTCCACGGCGGGGCCGTCCTGCCGGGTGCGCCGAGCAGCCACGAGCCGGGCTTCGACACCAAGTCCACACTGGAGCAGGCGGCCAAGGCAGCGATCGCGTGCGCGGCGGCGGAACTGGTCACGCCGGGGAGCGCGATCGGCCTGTCCGCCGGGACGACGACGTTCGCCCTGGCGGAGCGGCTGATCGGCATCCCCGGAGTCACCATCGTGACCAATTCGGTGCGAGTAGTGAGCCTGCTGCGCAGTGGGCAGGCGGCGGAGCAGAGCGCCAGGGACGCCTCGGTCGTCCTCACCGGCGGCACCCGGACCCCCTCCGATGCCCTGGTCGGCCCGATCGCCGACCTGACCATCCGGTCCCTCCACCTCGATCTGCTCTTCCTGGGCTGCCACGGCATCGACCCGGTGGCCGGCCTCACCACGCCCAATCTCGCCGAGGCGGAGACCAACCGGGCGTTCGTGCAGGCGGCGCGCAAGGTGACCGTGGTGGCCGATCACACCAAGTGGGGGACCGTCGGCCTCTGCTCGTTCGCCGACCTGTCCGAGGTGGACACGCTGATCACCGATGACGGGCTGCAGCCGGAAGCGCGGGCGCTGGTCGGCGACCGGGTAGGCAAGCTCGTGATCGCGAACGCGGCGGACCGGACGCAATCCGGACCGGATAGCACGCCGGACCGGACCCACCCCGGGCCGGACAGCACGGCGGACCGGATAGCACGGCGGACCGGATAGCACGGCCGGACACCCGGCCCATCCGGCCTGCCCGGCGCCGTTGCCGGTGATGGCGCACCGGTGACGACATGACCAGGCGTCAGTTCCGTGATCGGCACCGCCTTCCGGCGCGACAGCGAGGCCCGGGACCGCGGGGTTTCAGGAGACGGTGACCGAGGGTGCTCCGGGCTGGCCGGCCTGCCCGGCCGCTTCGGCCAGCTTCATGGCCTCATCGAGGAGGGTCTCCACGATCTGGGATTCAGGCACCGTCTTGATGACCTCGCCCCGGACGAAGATCTGCCCCTTGCCGTTGCCGGACGCCACGCCCAGGTCGGCCTCACGCGCCTCGCCGGGCCCGTTGACCACGCATCCCATGACCGCCACCCGCAGCGGCACGTCCAGGCCCTCCAGGCCCGCAGTGACCTGGTCGGCCAGCGTATAGACGTCGACCTGGGCACGGCCGCAGGACGGGCAGGACACGATCTCCAGGCCACGTTCACGCAGGCCGAGCGACTCGAGGATGGCGATGCCGACCTTGACCTCCTCGACCGGCGGAGCCGACAGCGACACGCGGATGGTGTCCCCGATGCCCTCGGAAAGCAGCGCGCCGAACGCGACCGCCGATTTGACGGTTCCCTGGAAGGCGGGCCCCGCCTCGGTGACGCCCAGGTGCAGCGGGTAGTCGCAGGCCTGCGCGAGCTGGCGATAGGCGTTGATCATCACCACCGGGTCGTGATGCTTGACCGAGATCTTGATGTCGGTGAACCCGTGCTCCTCGAACAGGGAGCACTCCCAGAGGGCCGACTCCACCAGCGCCTCGGCGGTGGCCCGCCCGTGCTTGGCGAGCAGCCGCTTGTCCAGGGAGCCCGCGTTGACGCCGATCCTGATCGGCACCCCCGCGCCGGACGCCGCCCGGGCGATCTCGGCGACCTTGTCGTCGAACGCCTTGATGTTCCCCGGGTTGACCCGCACCGCGGCGCAGCCGGCATCGATCGCGGCGAACACGTACTTCGGCTGGAAGTGGATGTCGGCGATGACGGGGATCTGCGACTTGCGTGCGATCTGCGGCAGCGCGTCGGCGTCGTCCTGGGAGGGAACGGCCACCCGCACGATCTGGCAGCCGGAGGCGGTCAGGGCGGCGATCTGCTGTAGCGTCGCGTTCACGTCGGCGGTCAGCGTCGTGGTCATCGATTGGACCGACACCGGGGCGCCACCGCCGACGGGCACCGCGTGCTTGCCCTTGCCCACCATGATCTGGCGGGACTTGTGGCGGGACGCGAGCGGCTCGCGGGCCGGCTGGGGCATGCCAAGGTCTATCGTCATGACGCCTGCTGCCTCACTGGATGATGTTTGGTGCCTCACTGGATGATGTGAACCGGGTTGACGAGGTCTGCCATGATCAGGAGCAAACCGAAACCTACCAGCAGGGCAAACACCCCGACGCTCACGGGTACCAGCCGCCGGTAGTCCACCGGGCCGGGATCGGGCTTCCCCCGCAGCCTGGCCAGCCAGGCACGGCACCGCTCGTAGATCACGACGGCGAGGTGCCCGCCGTCCAGCGGGAGCAGCGGGAGCAGGTTGAACAGGCCGATGAAGATGTTCAGGGAGGCGATGATCAGCAGCACCACGGCAACCCTGGCCTGCCAGCTGATCGGGGCGGCGACCACCTGGCCGGTGGCGTCGGCGGCGCCGACCACGCTAGTGACGTTGCCGCCTGGGGTCTCGGCGCGGTTCTTGGCGAACAGATCGGGGATCGCCTTCGGCAGGCTTGCCGCTACCCCGGCCGACCCGGCCACGATCCGGCCGAACTGACCGCCCGCGTAGGTGATGGCGCCCAGCGGCCCGGTCCGCTGGAAGACGACGACCGGCGAGATGCCCAGGTATGACCCCTGACGGCCCTTGACCACGGCCAGGGATGGATGCAGGGTCAGCTGCCGCCCGTCACGCTCCACGGTGACCGGCACCCGCGTGCCTGCCGGCTGACGGCGGATGACCTTGCCCATCTGGGTCCAGTCCCGCACCGGCGTCCCCCCGATAGCGATGATTTTGTCCCCGGCGCGGAGGCCGACCCGCTTGGCGGGTGAGGCGGGATTCGATGACGTGCATCCCGCGGTCAGGCTGGACGGCACGCAGCTGTCGATGGCTCCGACGGCGGTTGAGGTGCCCGGGTTGGCCAGGCCAATTCCTATCGCCAGCGCGAACAGCAGTACGAAGGCCAGCACGAAGTGCATGAAGGACCCGGCGGCCAGCACGATGATGCGCTGCCAGCCGGGCTGGTTGCGGAACGACCGCGGCTCGTCGGCCGGATCGACGTCCTCCATGTCGGTCATGCCGACGATCTTCACGAAGCCACCGGCCGGGATCGCCTTGACCCCGTACTCGGTCTCGCCCTTCCGGCGCGACCAGAGCGTCTGGCCGAACCCCACGAAGAACTGGGTCACCTTCATGCCGAACTTCTTGGCGGTGACGAAGTGACCCGCCTCGTGGAGCATGATCGAGAAGAGCAGGGCCACGACGAAAATGAGGATGCCAAGGAGGAAGGTCATCCGGCGGGGCCTCCCCTCCTGTTGGCGTCCACGGCATGGTGGACGTGGCGGTCCTGCTGACCAATCAGTTCCCGAGCCCGGTACCGCGCCCACCGGTCAGCGGCGAGCACATCCGCCAGCTGGACGGTGTCCCCCGCGCGGCCGTCATGCTCCGAGATTACCTGGGCGACGATGTCGACGATCCCGGTGAAGGCAAGCTGGCCCGTCAGGAATGCGTCGACGCACACCTCGTTGGCTGCGTTGTAGGCGGCCGGGGCCGTGCCTCCGGCCGACCCCGCCTCACGGGCGATGCTGACAGCCGGGAAGGCCTGCTCGTCCAGCGGCTCGAAGGTCCAGGTGTGGGCGGTGGCCCAGTCCACCGCCGGGGCGGCACCGGCGACGCGGTCCGGCCAGCCCAGCGCGAGCGCGATCGGGATCCGCATGTCGGGCGGGCTGGCCTGGGCGATGGTCGAGCCGTCGGTGAACTCCACCATCGAGTGGACCACCGACTGGCGGTGGACCACCACCTCGATCGCGTCGAAGCCCACTCCGAACAGCAGGTGGGCCTCGATCACCTCCAGGCCCTTGTTCACCAGCGTCGCCGAGTTGACGGTGATCACCGGCCCCATGTTCCAGGTGGGGTGGGCAAGCGCCTGATCCGGCGAGACCCGCTCCAGCTCGGCCCGGCTGCGGTGCAGGAACGGCCCGCCGCTCGCGGTCAGTATCAGCTTGGCCACCTCGCCGGCGGACCCGCCGCGCAGGCACTGGGCGATCGCCGAGTGCTCGGAGTCGACCGGGACGATCTGGCCCGGCCGGGCCAGGCCGGCCACCAGCGGGCCACCTGTGATCAGCGACTCCTTGTTCGCCAGAGCGAGCACCCGCCCGGCGCGCAGGGCCGCCAGGGTGGCGGCCAGGCCGCTGAACCCGGTCACCGCGTTGAGCACGACGTCACAGGGCCAAGCAGCGGCCTCGGTCACACCGTCCGGTCCCGCGAGCACTTTCGGGTGCGTGCGCGCCCCCTGCGCGCGCAGGGCCTCGCGGACCTCGGCGGCGGCCGGCTCGCGCTCGACCGCCACCACCTCGGCCCCGAATTCGATCGCCTGGCCCGCCAGCAGGCCGGGGTTGCCGCCGCCAGCCGCCAGGCCGACGACCCGGAACCGGCCGGGATTGCGCCGGATCACGTCGGCCGTCTGGGTGCCGATCGACCCGGTCGAGCCCAGCAGGACGACATCGCGAGGGCTGGTGCGCGCGGATTCCACCCCGTCATTGTGCCCCGCCCACGCGACACCTGGCCTGTGGGCTCCTACGGCGGCGATCGACCGCGTGGCCCGAGGGCCCCTACCGCGGCGGCCCACCCGTGGCCCGGGGGCTCTCACCGCGGCGGCCGACAGCGTGGCCCCACGGCTCCTACCCCGCCACCGGGGAGGGCGAGCGCTCCCAGTCGGGCCGCAGCGGCATCCCGGACCTTGCCTCCGCATCGAGCTTGACGCCGAGGATCTGGTGCAGCGCGACCGCGTTCCGCTCGAAACCGAGCCGTGAGCCAGCCATATAGAGCCGCCATACCCGAGCCGTACCCTGACCTACCTCAGCGACCGCCTCGTCCCAGTGAGCGTCGAGGTTGGCGCACCACCCGGCCAGGGTCATAGCGTAGTGCTCGCGCAGGTTCTCCTCGTGCCGGATCTCGAACCCGCCGCTGTTCATCTGCGATACCAGGTACCCGGGGCCTTCCAGCTCGCCGTCGGGGAACACGTACCGGTTGATGAACCCCCCGGCGCGGCGGGCGGGCTCGCTGTCGTCCGGCCTGGTGATGCAGTGGTTGAGCAGCCGCCCGCCGGGCTTCAGCTTGCGGTGCAGGAATGAGAAGTAGGCCGGCAGCTGCGCCTTGCCGATGTGCTCGGTGAGGCCGATGGAGCTCACCGCGTCGAAGGCGGTCTCCGGCACGTCCCGGTAGTCGAGGTGGCGGACCTCAGCAAGATCCGCCAGGCCGGCGTCCTGGATCGCCCGCTGCGCCCACGCTGCCTGCTGCGCGGACAGGGTCACCCCCAGCGCCTTCACGCCGTATTCACGGGCGGCGTGCCGCACCATGCCGCCCCACCCGCAGCCGACGTCCAGCAACCGCATGCCGGGACGCAGGCCCAGCTTCCTGGCGACCAGGTCGTGTTTGTAGTCCTGCGCCTCCTCCAGCGTCGCGTCCGCGCGGGGGAAGCAAGCGCAGGTGTAGGCCATCGATGGCCCGAGCACCCACTCGTAGAAGGTGTTGGACACGTCGTAGTGGTGCGAGATCGCGCTGGCATCGCGGCCCTTGGTGTGGCGGCGCCCGCCCAGCCAGCGGCGATTCACCCGCACCTCCTGCGGGGGCGGCGGCACCCGGGGGAAGAGCAGCTTCGGGCCGCCCAGCTGGCTCAGCAGGCTCAGCCGCTCGGGCACGCTCAGGTGCGCCTGCCCGATCTCGGCCATCCGGGCGAGAGCGGTGTACATGTCCCCGTCGACATCGATGTGCCCGGAGACGTAGGCGCGGGCCAGCCCCAGCCAGCCGGGCGCCTGAGCCAGGTAGGACGCCGCCACCGGGGAGCGCACCGTGATCCGCACCGGCGCTCCCGCCGTGCCCGACACGCTCCCGTCATAGGCGCGGAACTCCACCGGGGCATCCGGCCCCGCGACCTTCTCGAACACCTCGGCCAGTGCCATGCCAGTCATCCCTTCGCTCACTGCCCGCGAACGCACTTCTCGTACAGCCCGGCCAGCCTCCCGGCGCCGTCGTATTCGCGCTTGAGGGCCGCATAGGCGGGGCCGTTGTATTGCGCCCAGAACTGCTCCGGTGAGTAGAACGACGTCGAGTACAGCCCTTTGCTGCCGCCCAGCGCGGCGACCTCTGCTTCCACGAGGCGGTTGTAATGGCCGTCCGGGCGCCCCGGGGGCAGGGGCACGGTCCCCCAGAAACCGAAGTTCACGTACACCTCGCCCGGCCGCAGGGGGTACAGCGGCCAGGGCTGGTCCCCACGCAGGCGGAGTGGGCACAGCCACACCGGGCTCATGCCCACCTGCCCGGCGAAGAACCGCGCGAACTCGGCGCTGCGCCCCAGCGGGATCTCCACGTCCTGGATCACCGCCTCACGCGGCGGCTGGCCACGGCGAGCGTTCAGCGTCTCCCAGAGCCGGTATCGCCGGTCGAAGGCGACCACCGCCCGGTACACGTCCGACCGCCGGTAGCGGCGCGGCCAGGCGCGGCGGATCACCGGATGCTGGACGCCCAACGCGCGCGAGCACCAGAACCAGTCGGTGTCCCAGCGCCAGAGGTAGTCGCGGATGGTCAGGAAGTCCTCCCGCGGCCCGCGCAGTGAGCGGTAGTAGACGCGCTGCCCGGTGTAGTCGCTGACCCAGGGGGCGACCTCGCTGTAGGCGCCGACCGTCAGGTAGATCTCATCCGGGCTGAAGGCGGTGCCGTCGACGAAGTCCGCCCGGTGCCCGCCGAGGCCGCCGTCCGCCGCGATCTGGCCGACGGCCGCCATGCACGCCTCCGGCGTGGCGAAACGGAAGTGCCGCAGATGCACGTACGGCTGGACCGGCTCCAGCTCGATCGTGAGCGAGAGGGCGTAACCGAGCGTGCCGTAGGAGTTCGGGAAGCCGCGGAACAGCTCGGCGTGCTCGCCGCCGGGGCCCTGGGCCGCGGTGACGACCCGGCCGTCGCCGGTGAGAATCTCCATCTCGGTGACGGACTCGTGGGGGAGGCCGTTGCGCAGCGACGTGGACTCGATGCCGAGCCCGGTCACCGCGCCGCCGAGCGTGATCGTCTTCAGCTGAGGGACCACCAGCGGGATCAGGCCGTGGCGCAAGGTGGCATCGGCCAGGTCCTCATAGGTGGTCATGCCGCCCACGACGGCCAGGCGTCGCCGCGGGTCCACATGCAGCACACGGGTGAACGCCGACACGTCCAGGCCTGTTCCTCCCGCCGCCCCAGCCTTCCGGCCGGGGAGGGGGTCGCGGAACCGGAACAGGTTGGAGGTGCGCTTGGCCAGCCGGACCGGGCTGCCCGGCGGCAGGGCCGCGTATGCCTCGCGGATGGCGGCCACCGCCGCCCGGTGCTCCGCCAGCACCGTAGCCGGAAGCCGCACCCGCGGGGGCGCGGTGCCCCGGGTGGCCAGGTCTTGTCGGCCTCCGTAGGCGGCGTTGGTCACGCCACTCTCCCTCCGCTAGCGGCAGCCGGTCTCCCAGTGAGAATGAACGCTCCGGGCCGGGCAGGCAAGCCCGCACCGACCTGGGCGAACGGCCCAGGATATCTGCCGTGAGGCCATCGCCCGCCTATTCCTGGGCACCCGGCTGACCTGGCCCGGGGCCCGGCATGCCCTCGTAACCGCGCTCGACCTCGTCCGGGGTCATCGGCAGCCGCGCCTCCGATGGCGGCACGCCAGCGTCCAGGATGTCGCGCAGCAGCAGCGCCATCGAGTAGCCCGGGTCGCAGGCCAGCGCACGGTCGATCGCGATGCTGGCGAGCGCGCCGTCGCCGCACTGCCAGGCGGTGAACGCGAGCAGCGCCGCCGGGGCAGGCACCCAGGCGTCGGCTGCACCGCGCACCAGGTCGGTCCACAGCCGCAGGTGCGCAGCGCGATGCGCGGGGTCCATCCGCGCCCACGCGTCGTCGCGGACCGGGAGGTGGGCCAGGCTGATCACGAGCCATGCGAGCAGATCGTCGTCGGTGATCGCACCGCCGTCGCGGTAGCGGGCGATCGCGCCCCTGACCGCGCGGCGTCCTTCGCTGATCACCAGGCGCAGCGGGTTGCCGCCCTGCGGGGCCGCCTGCTCGACCAGGGCAGCGGCCTGCGCGCACGCACGCCCCGCTGCCTCGTCCCTGGCCGTGGCCCGCTCGCCGGTGAGCGGGGCGAGGGTGCGGGCCAGCGCCGCCCGGTCCGGGTACGCGGCGAGTCCGGCCGCGGACATCGCCGCGGTCACCGGGTGGGAGCCGGGGTCGAACGGGACCCCCTCGGCGGGACAGCAGTTCACGTCCTGGCACAGGTACGACCAGTAGCGGCCGTCCTCGACCCGTAACAGCTCACGCACGGCGAGCCCGCCCTGCCGGGCGACCCCAGTGAAGACGTCCAGCAACGGCGTGACCAGCCTGCCCTGGCCGTAACCGACGGCGATCACGGTTGTAGCCCGGTGCCCGGCGAGGATGGCTGCGGCGTGCTCGGCAATGTGGCGTGCGGTCCCGGCATGCGGAGGGTCGGGCAGGTCGTAGCGGAATCCGAGTTTGACCCGGTCCCGTGGCCCGCCCGCGCCGATCACCACCAGGCTCCGCGACGGATGGAACCCGAGCAGGTGGGGAACGGCGGCGAGGATGTCGGCGGGAGAACTCAGCCGCACCCGGGACAAGCCGGGCCGACCCTTCGTGCGGCGGGCACTGCGGCCCGCGGGCTGTGTGGTGTCCATGTCGCCAGGCTGGCCCGGCGGGAGGGCCGGGGCGGGACGCAGCCAGTATCTGTGGGCAGAGCCCGGGATGGTGCTCGCACTGTCCACACCCGCTGGTCCCGTCTTGACAGCAGCCCAGTTCCCGGCGGCGGCCAGGATCAGCCGGGCTTCTCCGCCGCGGGAAGCTGGCCCTCGAGGAACCGCGCGACCAGGCCGCGGATCACGGTCGCCATCGAGAAACCGTGCTCGCTGCACCATTGCCGGAGCTGGGCGTGCTGCTCGGAGGAGAACCGGACCGGCACCATCTGCTGGCCGGAGGCCTGCGCCAGCGGCGTCCGCGTGGCCAGTTCCAGGTTCGGCTCGCGCAAGGTCGCCACCGACATGCGGCGGAACCGGGCGGGGACGGTCAGCACACCCGCCTCCCCCTCTTCGAAGCCCCGGCGCAGCAGCCACGCGTACACAAGGTCCCTGTCCGCTGCCGGCAGCGCGCCGATCGCCTTCACCAGCACCCGAACGGGATCCCTCGCAGCGGCGGGGCCGGGCTGCCCGGCGGCACCGGGGGGTTTGTCGGGCATGGCCGCCTCCTCGCCGGGTCCTGGGTCACGAGCGATATCGGATGAGCGATATCACGATATCGCTCGGTGGCCGTTTTGCCCACATACGTGCGCAGTTTTGCCTACATACGCGCGGACGTTCGGCATACAGGAACGCCGTACCACGGCCCGGCGGCTGGCGCGCCGACTCCATGGGCCGTCAGAGGGCGATGCCCAGGAGTGCGTCCGCAGCGTCCTGGACGAGCAGTGCCGCCGCACGTGGCCCGGGCGGCAGGACCGGTGCGGCGATGATCCCGTCTGCCCAGCGGTCGACCGCGGCGAGGGCGCCCGGGGCGTCAAGGTCGTCGGCCATCCGCTCGCGCACGGCGGCCAGCACCGCCTCCGCCGACGGCAGCGCGCCGGCAGGGGAAGCCAGCGCGCCAGGCGGGGACGCCGGCGCCTCGGACGGGGGCGGTGGCGCCTCCAGCGTGGGCGGCGGCGGTTCGGAGGGGGACCCCGGCGCGCCCGGCGGGGACACCTGCCCCTCCGACGGGGACACCCGCGCCTCCGACGGGGACAGGGGCGCGCCCGGCGGGGGCGCAGGCTCCTGCGGGGCGGCCAGCAGCCGGCCGACGGCGGCCCGCCAGCGGGCGAGCCGCTCGGCCGCCGCAGCCAGCCCCGCCGCCGTCCAGTCCCAGTCGTCGCGGTAGCGGTGGGCGAGGATGGCCAGCCGGATCGCCATCGGGTCGGTCCCGCCGGCCAGCAGCGACGAGACGAACACCAGGTTCCCGAGTGACTTGGACATCTTCTCGCCGTCCAGGCGGACCATGCCCGCGTGCAGGTAGTGCCGGGCAAACGCCCGCACCCCGGCGCCGTCCGGCCGCGCGCGCGGGCCCTCGCCGATCACCACCCGCGCGTGCGAGGCGCTCATCTCGTGGTGCGGGAAGATCAGGTCGGAGCCGCCCGCCTGCACATCGAACACGCGGCCCAGGTACTCCGTCGCGATCGCCGCGCACTCCACGTGCCAGCCCGGCCGCCCGGGGCCGAACGCGGAGGCCCACGACGGCTCCCCCGGCCGGGCGGCCAGCCAGACCTGGCAGTCGAGCGGGTCCTTCTTCCCGGGCCGGGACGGGTCGCCGCCGCGCTCAGCGAAAAGCACGGCCATCGTCGCCGGATCGAGCCGCGACACCGACCCGAACGCGGGATCGGACGCCCGTGAGAAGTAAAGATCACCCTCGAGGTCGTACAGCGACCCACGCTCGGCCAGCCGGCGGGAGAACCGCTCGATGACCGGCAGCGCCTCCACGGCGCCGACCAGGCGGGTCGGCGGCAGCACCCGCAGCGCCTCCATATCGTCGCGGTAGCGTGCGATCTCCCGGTCGGCGAGCTCACGCCAGTCTTCGGCGTCGCGGGCCGCGCGTTCAAGCAGCGGGTCGTCCACGTCGGTTACGTTCTGCACGTAAATCACGTTGTGCCCGGCGTCGCGCCAGGCCCGAGCCAGCAGATCCCAGGCGACGAAGGTGGCCGCGTGCCCGATGTGCGTCGCGTCGTACGGGGTGATGCCGCACGCGTACATGGTCGCGGTCGGGCCGGCCGCCGCCCGCACCACATCACCGGTCGCGGTGTCGCGGATGTATGGCTCCGGGCCCCGGCCCGGCAGGGAGGGAACGCTGACCGCGTGCCAGGAATCCATATGCGCAGGTTATCGCTGCGGCCCGGACCGGCCAGCCGCGGTGGGCGGCAGGCAGGTGGACCGCAGTCCGGGCGTGAGGCGTGCGCCGGCCGCCTGCTCGAAGGCATAAGCCAGCGCGATCAGCCTCGGCTCGCTCCACCGCGGGCCGATGAAGGACAGCCCCACCGGAAGCCCGAAGACCGCCCCGGCGGGAACCGTGATGGCCGGGCAGCCAGCGACCGCCGCCGGGCCCGAGGTGTGAAAGACATCGTGGTCGCCGAGATGGTAGTCGGTCAGCCAGGCCGGGTTCGCGGTCAGCGTGACGATGGCGTCGAGCCGGTGGGCGGCGAGCGGGCCGTCCAGGGCCTCCCGGGCGCGGCTGTCCGCCTCCCCCCGCGCGGCCAGGTACCCGGCGTCGGTCAGGTCGCCGCTGGTTGCTTCCGCCCGCTCGAACAGCTCCTGGCCGAAGCGGGCCAGCACCCTGGCGTCGTGCTCGGTGTTGTAGGCGATGAGCTGCGCCAAGGTGACCGGGTGCTCGCCCGGGAGCGCCGCAAGGTAGGCGTTGAGGTCGTGCTTGAACTCGGTCAGCAGGGCGGTGAGCTCGGGCTCGGAGATCTGGTCCGCACCGGGCAGGTCCACCGGGTCGACGACGTCGGCGCCGAGCCCGGCCAGCCGGGCCAGGGCCGCCTCCAGAACGGCGGTGGTGGCGGCGCTCGCCGCCGAGGCGCCCTCCCGCCACACGCCGATCCGGGCACCGGCCAGGGCGCCTGGATCGAGGTACCCGGTGTAGCCGCCGGGCTGGCCGGCCGCGGTCACGGTGGCCGGATCACCCGGGTCGGGCCCCGCCATCGCGGACAGCAACGCCGCGGCATCCGCGACGCTCCAGGTCATCGGGCCCGCGGTGTCCTGGGCCGCCGATACCGGAATGATCCCGCCCCTGCTGACAAGGCCGAGCGTGGGCTTGAGACCGACGATCCCGCAGGCGCTGGCCGGGCACACGATGCTGCCGTCGGTCTCGGTCCCCACCGTGACCGCGGCCAGGCCGGCCGCGACCGCCACCGCCGAACCGGAACTGGAGCCCGACGGGTTCCGGTCGAGCGCGTGCGGGTTGGCCGCCTGCCCGCCGAGCGTGCTCCAGCCGCTGGTGGCGTGGGAGGACCGGAAGTTCGCCCATTCCGACAGGTTCGCCTTGCCGAGGATCACCGCGCCCGCCTCGCGCAGCCTGGTGACCAGCCAGGCGTCACCCTGCTCGGCCCCCGCGAGGGCGGGCGACCCCGCGGTGGCGGGCATCCCCCTGACCGCGATGTTGTCCTTGATCAGGACCGGGATGCCCTCGAGCGGGCGCGCGGGCGCCCCGCCGGCCCGCGCTTCATCGACGGCCTGCGCCTCGGCGAGCGCTTCGCCGCTGACGGTGATGACCGAGTGCAGCAGCGGGTCCAGGCGCTCGATCCTGCCCAGATAGAACCCGGTGAGCCCGCGCGCGGTCACGGCGCCGGCCGCCAGCGCCTCCCGGAGCGCCGCGATGGTGGCCCCGCGGGCATCGATTGCGGTGCCGGGGATCGTCTCGCTCACACCCGGCGGATCAGGCATGGGGGAAGAATAGTGGGCAGGCCCGGGGGACAAGCCGGAGGTGAGGCCCGATGGGATGGAGTCGGCTGATGGGTTGGCGCCGGCTGATGGGCTGGCGCCCGCCGAGCGGATGGCCGCGCCGGGCCGGCCCCGGACTCGCGCTGCTGGCGATCGCCGCGGGCGGCGTGGCGTGCAGCGGCGGGGGCAACGGCACCAGCGGTGCCAGCAGCAGCCCCAGCGTCAGTGCCAGCGCCGGCACCAGCACCAGCCCGGCTCCGAGCATCCCGGCCGCTGGCGGGCCTGCGAACCTGCAGCAGCAGTACGAGCGGGTGGTGGCGAGCGTGCTGCCCTCGGTCGTGCAGATCACGACGTCGCAGGGACTCGGCTCGGGGGTTGTGTTCGACAGGCAGGGCGACATCGTCACGAACGCACACGTTGTGGGTACTGCCAAGAACGTGCACGTCAGGCTGTCGGTTACCAGCAAGACGCTGGCCGCCAAAGTCCTTGGCGTGTTCGCCCCGGACGACCTCGCCGTGATCCGGGTGCAGAACCCCCCCACAGCGATGCGGCCGGCCACCTTCGGCAGGTCGAGCGAGGTGCGGGTCGGGGAGATCGTGCTCGCCATGGGTAACCCGCTCGGGCTGACCGGCACGGTGACCGACGGGATCGTGTCGGCGACCGGGCGGACCGTGTCCGAGGGCGAGGGCAGCTCGGCCGTGCTCATCAGCACCATCCAGACCAGCGCGGCGATCAACCCGGGAAACAGCGGTGGCGCGCTCGTCAGCTTGTCCGGGCAGGTCATCGGCATACCCACCCTCGCGGCCAGCGACCCGCAGATGGGCGGTGCCGCGGTGGGAATAGGCTTCGCGATTCCCAGCGACACGGTCACCCGCATCGCCCCGCAGCTCATCGCGACCGGGAAGGTGACCAACTCCGGCCGGGCCGCGCTCGGCGTCACTGTCGAGACCGTGGCGAACGCCGGCGGGCAGCCCGCCGGGGTGGGGGTGGTGTCGGTCATGAAGGGCGGCCCGGCCGCTCAGGCAGGCATCCGGGCGGGCGACGTCATCCACGCCGTCAACGGGCAGCCGACGAACTCCGTGACGGAACTCCAATCGGTCCTGGCCGGCCTCAAGCCGGGGGACCAGGTCCGGGTCCGGCTGTCGCGGAACGGCACCCAGAGCACGGTCACCGCCACCCTGGGCATCCTTACCGGATAGCGGCCGCCTGGACCCGGGACCCGTTGCCCTGCCGGGTCAGGGCAGCCAGGAAACGTGGCCGTGCAGGGCGGCGTAGCCGACGAAGGCGACCGCGTCGATCAGGCCGTGCGCGATGATGAACGGAGTCACCCGGCCCCACCGGCGGTACAGGATGCCGAACACAACGCCCATGGCCGCGTTCCCGAGGAACCCGCCGAGCCCCTGGTAGAGGTGATACGAGCCGCGGAGCACCGCGCTGAGCGCGATGGCGGCGGCCGGTGACCAGTCGAGCTGATCGAGCCGCCGCAGGAGGTAGGCGAGCACCACGATCTCCTCGAGGATCCCGTTCTGCAGCCCGTCGAGGATGAGCACCGGGATCCGCCACCACACCGCGGGCAGGTTCTCCGGGACCACGTTGAGGTTGACGCCGAGGTGGAACGCCGCCAGGTACAGGCCCAGGCCAAGCCCGCCGATGACCGCCGCAAGCACCGCGCCGCGGGCCAGGTCGCTGGCTGGCCGGGTCGCGTCCAGGCCTATCGCCGACGGCGACTCGCCCGACCTGGCCAGCAGGTAGAAGACCAGCGCCACTGGGGCGAGCGAGAGCAGGATGTTGGCCAGCTGCAGCGAGAGGTCCAGCAGCGGGCGGCCCGGCGCCAGCGAACCGACCAGGAGCGCCTGCTGGTGGCCCAGGGCCTTACGGGCGGTGAGCGACCCGATGAAGCTGATGGCCGCCAGCAGCCCGCTGCGGCCGAGCGACACTGCGAAGACGACAACGATCTCCCAGCCCAGCAACCGCCTCGTGAGTGGCGGGAGGCCCCCTTCCTGCCCCGGGATCACCCCTGGACTCTATAGGGCAGATACCGCAGCCCGTCCGGCCGGAGCCTCAGGCGTCCGGCCGGGAGCCTCAGGCGCCGGCGGCGGAAACGATCGCGTCGGTCACGAAACCGAGCGTCAGGCCGAGCAGGATCCCCCACGCGACCAGTTCTTTCAGCCTGCTGGCACGCGCGACGGCGAGGAGCTCGATCACGACGTACAGGATGGAGCCCGCGGCCAGGCCGAGGA
>WNGD01016786.1_pt1 | contig 16200 bp, 11 predicted proteins | sample 5400671 | NCBI WGS metagenome assembly WNGD01 (sample SAMN13153369, study PRJNA577476) | soil metagenome | isolation source: 40 cm soil or saprolite under grassland replicate 2 | place: USA:California | collected 2016-06-15 | reverse complement strand
CGGCGGACCCATTCGAGCCCCCGCCCGCCGACACACCCCGATATATTGCTAGCTCATGCGAACGAGAGTGATCGCGGCGACAGTCGCCCTGTACGCCGCCTGTGACGGAGCCACCCGGCAACCGCCACCCGCCAAGGTGGCGGGCGTCCGGGTCGTGGACGTGATCCCGGTGTCGCTCAGCGGGGAGACCTGGCAGGACGCCGAGCCGTTCCTGGCGCTGTACGCCTCCAACGCGCAGCTCATGGCGGCCTCCGCCTTCACGCCCAATCCCGGCGGGTCGGCCAGCGGGACCGCGCCGATTTTCGTCTCCAGCGATGGGGGCGACACCTGGACGCTCCGCAACACGCTCCCCAGCGAAGGGATGACGGCCGACATCACCCACGCCGTCGGAGCGACTCCCCCCGTGCTGTACAGCGGCATCCTGAAGGTGCCCGGCGTGCCGTTGAATGAGCTCAAGGCCGGCGACTTCCTCTCGCCCGCGACGATGACGCTGCAGGCGTCGCGCGCCGACGTCGATCAGCCGTTCGTCCGCACCGCCCAAGCCGCGAGCGCCGATCGCGTGTACGTCGGCCTCAATGATTTCGACGCACCCGACGGGCGCACCGCCACCGTGGACGTGTCGCTCGACGGCGGCGCGACCTATAAGTCACGTCGCATCGAAACCCGCGCCACCCTGGGGCAGAACGGTCCGTCCATACGTCCCGCCGTCGCCCAGGACCGCACCGTATACGTCGCCTACTTCGGGTGGCGCGCGACCGCGGGATCGACCGTGACGAGCGACATCGCCGTCGTGCGCGACGACAGCGGCGCCGGCGGCGCGACCCCGTTCCGGGACCTGCTCGATCCGTCGGATCACCTGCCGGGGCGCCTCGTGGCCACCAGGGTGACCATCCCCTGGTCCAACGCGCCGACCCTGGGACAGGAGCGCATCGGCTCCACCCTGTCGATCGCGGTGAACCCGCTCCACAGCGACACCGTGTACCTCGCCTGGGCCGACCGCGTCGGCACGGGCGACATCTATACGGTGCACCTGCGCCGCTCGGGCGACCGCGGCGCCACGTGGACCGGCGACCTCCGCACCGTGACGAACGCGACGAATGCGAGCCTGGCCGTGTCCGCCAACGGCACGGTCGGCTTCTTGTATCAGCAGGTGACCGGGTCCGACAGCAGCAGTCGCTGGGTCACCCGCCTGGAGCAGTCCCGGGACGGCTTCACCACGCACCAGGACGCCGTGCTCGCCACCGTACCGGCCAATGCGCCGCCGCTCCAGTTCCTGCCGTACATCGGCGATTACAACGGCCTGTTGACCCGCGGAGACCGGTTCCTCGGAGTTTTTTCCGCGAGCAACGCGCCCGATTCCACTAACTTTCCGCAGGGCGTGGTGTATCACCGTCGCGTGGACTTCGCGACGCATCGGCTGCTCGACGGGTCCGGCGCGACGGTAGCCGTTTCGATCGATCCGTTCTTTTTCAGCGTCCCCGTTCTGCCATGACGACAGAGGGTCGCAGTGGGGGGGGTCCCATGTACACTCGGTCGGCGATGTTCCTCGCGGTCCTCCTGGCCTTGCCGGGAGCCGCGGCGCTCGGCCAGATGAGCCGGGCGACGCTCGTGAAGCAGTCCGACATCATTTTCATCGGCACCGTCACCCAGGTCGGCGCCGTCGCGGTGCCCGAGGTCCCCGCCTCGGACCGAACGGTGGTGGTGCACGTGGATCAGGTGCTCGAGAAGCCGGCGGCGGTCGCCCTGGGTGCGGGCGATTCTGTCACCGTGCAAACCGCGCAGCCCGGCTCGCTGAAACCGGGAAGCCAGGCGACTTTCTACACGACCGGCTGGATCTTCGGGCAAGGGGTGGCGGTACGCGAAGTCGGCCACGAGCCGGGGCGTTCCCCGGTCGTGGTGGCGGACCAGCAAGCAGCGGTGGCGAGGGCCAGGCTCGACATGAACGACGCGGATCTGAAGGCGCACATTCAGAAAGCGGCGATGGTGGTCGCGGGCCGCGTGGAACAGGTGCGGCCGGCCGAGCTGGCGGGGGGAGCGCCGGCGCATCGCACACGTATCAGCGAGCACGACGCCCAGTGGCAGGAAGCGATCATCCAGGTCCAGGACGGCATCAAGGGCGCGCAGGCCGGGGAACAGGTCGTGGTGCGCTTCCCCACCTCCCTCGACGTCGCGTGGGTCGGCACCCCGAGGTTCACCGTGGGGCAGGAAGGCACGTTCCTGCTCCATAAGGACTCGACCACCGGCTCTCCAGAAACCGTGATCGCCGGCCGATCGGTGCCCGCGTACACCGCGCTGCACAAGTCGGACGTGCTCCCGAAGCAGGACGCGCTACGCATTCGCGTACTGATGCGGAAGCCGTAGAGGTGGGGGGGGTGGAGCGCGGCAAAGTAGACGAGTTCCTGCAGCCCAAGGCGATGCTCACGCCCGGCATCGCGGGCGGCATCACGATGCTGATCGCCAACGCGCTGTGGGTTGCGTTCAGCCTGCCGCCGCGGTGGACCTCGCTGGTGTTGAGCTTCGTGTTGGGCCTGCTCGTCTTCGCCGCCAGGGGCGGCGTTCCGGCGTGGCAGCGTGCGGTGTACTACCTCCTCAACTCCCTCATCATCTTCGCCGTGAGCATCGGCACGAATTACGTCGGGGTGGGCGTGACCCATCCCCCGGCACAGCAGAACAAAGTCGCTGCGCCGGCCGGGCCGTCGGGAGCACGCGTGTTCTTCGGCGACTGGTTGCGGACCGGGTCATAAGGAGGCTCCATGTCCTCACGCACACTCTCGCGGCGCGAGATGCTCAAGACCGCTGCCGCGGCCGCGGCCGGAATGTCGTCCGCCTGTGCACGCGACGCGTTCCCACGTGTGCTCGCCGACGCATCGTCCTGCGGCCGCCTCACCGACATCGAGCACGTGGTCATTTTCATCCAGGAGAACCGCTCGTTCGACCACTATTTCGGCAGCTACCGCGGCGTGCGCGGCTTCGCCGAGCAGAGTCCCGCCTTCCGCCAGCCCGACCCGGCGAATACGACCGATCCACCCGTGGGCGTGCTGCTGCCGTTCCACCTCGACACGTCGAAGCTCAACGCCGCGTGCACGCACGACATCACGCACGATTGGGTGCCGCAGCACGAGAGCTGGCATGGGGGTGCGATGGACGGCTTCGTCACGTCACGCCTGCCGATCGACGCGGGTGACGCCGCCCTCACGATGGGATACTACGCGCGCGCCGATCTGCCGTTCTACTACGCGGTGGCGGACGCCTTCACCATCTGCGACAACTACTTCTGCTCGGTCATCGGGCCCACCGACCCGAACCGGCTCTACACGGTGGCCGCGTCGCTCGATCCGGACGGGAAGAACGGCGGCCCCCTGCTGCAAACACTTTCCACCAACCGGCCGTCATTCTTCGGCCGGCTCACCTATAGGACGATGCCCGAGCAGCTCGAGGCGCGCGGCATCAGCTGGAAGGTGTACCAGACACCCGATGCGAGCGTGGCGAACAACCTGCTGTGGTTCTTCAAGAATTTTCAGAATCCGCTCTCGCCGCTGTACCGCAAGGCCTTCCTGCCCAACTATCCGGTGGGATTTGCGGCCGACGCGCTGGCGGGCACGCTGCCGCAGGTGTCGTGGGTGCTCGCCCCCCTGGTGGACAGCGAGCACCCGCCCGCACCCTCGATCTTCGGGGAGAATGATCTCGCCACGATCATTCACGCTCTCACGGCGAACCCGCGGGTGTGGGCGAAGACGGTGCTGTTCGCCACGTATGATGAGAACGGCGGCTTCTTCGATCACGTGCCGCCGCTCACTGCGCCCCCCGGTACAGCGGGAGAGTACGTGACCGCTCCGCCGGTCCCCGACCCGAGCGTGATCGGGAACCCGCCGGTCTCGGGTCCGATCGGGCTCGGGTTTCGCGTGCCGCTGCTCGTGATCTCGCCCTTCAGCCGGGGTGGCCTCGTGGCATCCGATCGCTTCGATCACACGTCGCTGCTGCGTTTTCTGGAGACGCGGTTCGGCGCCGAGGTGCCGAACCTGTCGGCGTGGCGGCGCGGGGTGGTGGGCGACCTGACGAGCGCGCTCAGTTGCCCTCCACGCTGGTGCCGACGGCCATCACGTTGGCGCAGTGCGTTGGGACGCTCGCGGGGAGCACGCCGTACCCGCCACCGGATCCGCAGGTGCCGCCGACTCAGGAACCGGGGACGGCGCGTCGCCCTAGCGGGGTATGCTGAGTCGCTGACCTGACTAGCCTCGGGTCTTGCAACTCGTCCGCTTTGGTGCCGTATTGGGCAAGCCACCGCCGGAGGGCCTCATGCGTCGCCTACTGGTTTCGCTGCTTTGCTCCGCTTTCCTCGCTGGGCCGGTCTCGGCCCAGGCCCCGGTCTCATCCCAAGACACACTCGCTTACACCACTGCGTCCGTTCGGCTGCGGGAGAAGCCGTTCGCGACGGCGCGCGCGCTGGCGGTGCTCCCTCAAGGCACCGCCGTCCGGCTCTACGGCTGCTCCCAAGGCTGGTGCAGCGTCGCGGTTTCGCGGCTCGCCGGCTACTTGCTCGAAGAATTTCTCGGCGCCCAAGCATCGCAAGCAGCGACGTCAGAGGGGCGCGGCTACATCAATTCCCAGGGCGAGTCGGTCCCATCGCCCACGCGGACTGCGGATGGCAAGCCGCCCGCGGGCGCTACAGCCCACTGCCGAGACGGGACATTCAGCTTCAGCCGCACGCGCCAGGGCACCTGTTCGCATCATGGCGGCGTGGCGGAGTGGCTGAGGGAGTAGCGAGCCCTCCTGATACAGAGGGGCCCCTCTAACCCGGTCAACTTCAGCAACTTGCAGTACTCACTGCGAGCTCGTGTCACCCGCTGCTGGAGTTCAACTCACTTCGTGAGAGGAGTGGCCGTGGTTCAATCGTGGATCTGCTGAGTCTTGCCAGCTCTTCCTCTTTCGACGAGACAGATTGCCATTCGTCAGCGATCCGCTTCGCACTCAACCTTGCGGACCGCAGTCAGGTATGCATATTCGCGCTTAACTCAGATGCTGTGAACCCCGAGGCGCGAGATTGTGCAGGTCGCCTATGCCTCGAGGGGAGCAAATCGCGAAACCGGCTGAGCGAGACACTCGCACGGCCGGATTTTTGTTGCTCCGATCAGGAGGTTGGACCCATGCGCCGCCATGTACGCGCGACTGCCCGCGCCGAGAAGGTCATTCATCTGTGCCTGGCTTCCAGTGTGGCCGCCCTCCTACTCGCCTGCCACGAGGACCGAGTCACAGCGCCCACAAGTCGTGAGAACCCGTCGTTCGCCATCTCGGACGGCGCGCACGGCGGCGGGAATCATTTTTTCTTCCTGCCGCCGACGGTGATCCCTACCGGTCCGCAAACGTTCTCCGGAACGTTTGACGCGACCGTGAACGCGACCGCGCTGGTGTGCCAGGGGACGGTCCCCTGCGACCCCAGCGCTGCTCTCGCGGTGTTCACCAGCACGGGCTTCACAGGCGCGTGCGCCGGCGGGCCCCTCACGGTGGATCCGGCGCGGCAGGCTTACATCGCTGTGTGGAGTGACCCGTGCAATCTCAATCCGACCGATTCGTACCGTCTGTACGTGTATGCCCAAAACGCGGCCGGCGCGCGGGTCGTGCTGGGCTCTGCTGACCTCACGATTCGCCCACCCACCGGTTGCGCCCCCGCCCCCGGATCTTGCGCGAATCCACCCCGGGTCGACCCTCAGAATTACTCGCTGCTCGTGCTGAGGCGGCCGTACGTCATCGCCTTCCGCATCGAGCAGGGGGCTCTCGGAGCGGTGTCGCTTCGCTGGCTACGCGACGCCGGCGCGGACGGTTCGCTGGACTTTGCCGTCTGGGGTGCTGGGGCCAACGATGTCTTCGTTGTAGGGGCCGGTGGGAAAATCCTGCACTACAACGGCACGCGCTGGGCCGCGCAGCCGAGCGGAACGGCGAGCACGCTCGCGGGCGTGTGGGGCAGCTCGGGGAGCGACGTGTTCACGGTGGGCGGCGACGGCACGATCCTCCATTACGACGGCACGAGCTGGACCCCGCAGGCGAGCGGCACCGCAAACGACCTCTTTGGCGTCTGGGGCAGCTCGGGGAGCGACGTGTTCGCGGTCGGCCGGGGCGGCACGATCCTGCACTACGACGGCACCACCTGGACCGCGCAGCCGAGCGGGACGCCGAACATTCCGCAGAACATTCTCACTGGCGTGTGGGGCAGCTCGGGCAGCGACGTGTTCGTGGTTGGCGGCGGCCTCGTAACCGGGCTCTTTAACACGATCCTGCACTACGACGGCACCACCTGGACCGAGCAGCCGAGCGGGATCGCGAACGTCGTTCTCTCGGGCGTGTGGGGCAGCTCGGGGAGCGACGTGTTCGCGGTTGGCTCGAGCGGTACGATCCTGCACTACGACGGCACGAACTGGGCCGCGCAGCCGAGCGGGCTCAACACGCACATCGGCCTCAATGGCGTCTGGGGTAGTGGGGGGAGCGATGTCTTTGCGGTCGGTGGAGGCCCGAGCCCGACGGGTGACCTGGTCAGCACCATCCTGCACTACGACGGCGCGACCTGGACCGCGCAGGTGCCCCCACCCACCCCCGGTGGTGCCGGTCTCATTGGTGCCTGGGGCAGTTCGGGGAGCGATGTATTCGCGGTCGGCGACGGCGGCGCAATCGTGCATTACAACGGCACGAGCTGGGCCACGCAGGTGAGTGGGTTCGACGGCAACCTCGCCAGCGTCTGGGGCGGCTCGGCAAGCGACGTATTCGTGGTCGGTGGCGGGGGCACGATCCTGCACTACAACGGCACCAGCTGGACGACGCAACCGAGCGGGACTGTGTACCCGCTGTCCGGTGTCTGGGGCAGCTCGGGGAGCGACGTGTTCGTGGTGGGCGTCGTGGGTGGGTTCGGCGCGATCCTGCACTACGACGGCACGATCTGGACCGTGCAACTAGGTACCATCGGTTTGTTCAATGGCGTGTGGGGCAACTCGGCGAGCGACGTGTTCGCGGTCGGCCCCGGCGCCTTCGCGGGCAGCTTCAGCACGATCCTGCACTACGATGGCACGAGCTGGAACGCGCAGACGAGCCCCACCACGACCTATCTCAATAGCGTCTGGGGCAGCTCGGGGAGCGATGTATTCGCGGTCGGGGTGGGCGGCACGATCCTGCATTACAATGGCACGACCTGGACCGCGCAGCCGAGCGGGACGACGATCGATCTCAATGGTGTCTGGGGCAGCTCGGGGAGCGACGTATTCGCGGTCGGCGTGGGCGGCACCCTGCTGCACTACAACGGCACGACCTGGACCACGCAACCGGCCGGAACCGCGAACGATCTCCATGGTGTCTGGGGCACTTCCGGGAGCGACGTGTTCACCGTGGGCGCCGGCGGCACGATCCTGCACTACAATGGGACGAGTTGGACCGCGCAGGCGAGCGGGACACTGGGCGGCCTTGTTGCAGTCTGGGGCAACTCGGGAACCCAGGTGATCGTGGTGGGCGACCAGGGCACGGTACTGCGCGGTTCGCCCTGAGGTACTTGACTCCGCGGTTTCCGAGTAGGCAGCGGAGCCCGGGCTCGAGACCCCATTTACCTTCTCTGATCCCCGGGCTTGCGCCCGGGGTCAGTCACGTCACCCGTGGTCCCCGTGCGCCCGCTTTCACGCGCTCAGCGCGATGCTCGCCCGCTCTGCGGATCGTCTTCAGGACGGACGTAGGTCAACACGAACGGCCCCATCGCGTGAACCTGAACCACGGTGTGCCCCGGGCGATGGCGTAGTGGTGCATGTTCGTCCCCACGGTGCCGAACCTGCCGGCCTGCAGCACGGTGGCGCGCGTCGCGTCGAGCGTGTCGCCCATTCCGAGCGGGGCCGAGAGCTACAAACCAAGAACGGCGGGCGTGCAGCCCGCCGCTGAAGGTCGCCCCTCTTGGGCTCCAACCAGGGCCTCCTGATCCAGAGCCGAGCCGAGCGGGTTTGTTTGGAGGACACCATGTCCGTAAGTGGTTGCCCGCCAAGCATCGGCGCCCGCAGGCTCGGGGGGCAATGCCCGGATTGGTCCGGAGAAACGCTTGTAAAACGCTCACAGGGGTTCTGGTGACACTCTCCTGAGCTATGATCAGGGGAGCACGTGTCGTGCAAGCGTTTCACAAGCGTTTCTCGCCAGGTCGCAGAAGCACGCAAGCGGGATTAAACTGGTCACCCGACCACTTGGCTCTCGAGCCGCCGCGTGCGCATAGACCGCAGAGCGAACATAGCAGGACTCCCAAGCATGACGGTCCGCGCATTCCTGCGCGCCATCAGTGAAAGTGAATGGAGCGTGGAGTACGCTGCCGCTCGTCTTCGGGTATCTCGACGACGCGCTGCTAACGTGATCAAAGAACTCATTGAGCTTGGGTACGTGAAGGACGCGACGACCAAGGGTGAGCGCCGGTATAAACGGTCGCTGGCCGGATCAACTCTGGCCCAAGCTTCTGCGGCTCAGCCCCTACAACGGGCCACTGCCGAGCGGAAGCTCTCTGACTTCCTGGGACGCGTGCGGCGAATCAACGAAGACGACTACTATCTCTATCGCGTGAAGAAGGTTCTCATCTTCGGCAGTTATCTCACTGCGGCCGAACGGATCAACGACATTGACGTCGCGGTCGACCTGGTGCATCGGTGGCAGGACCCTGATAAGCATACAACCCTACACGATGCGCGTATACGCGAGGCCACGCGCAGCGGGCGACGGTTCGGGAACATCAGTGAAGAGGTGTCCTGGCCGGAGACGGAAGTGCTCCTCGCGCTGAAAGCGAGGTCGCGTGCAATCTCTCTTCATCCAACGGAAGACGCCATTCTCAAGCGCGCAGACAGCAAGGTCGTGTTCGAAGACGGGGAATCGTCGACACTTTGATACACCGTGAAGGAGGGGCCTCGGCAAGCACATTCTGGGATCTCCCCCCGGAGGCGCTGCTTACAGCAGCTGAGGTCGGCAATTGGCTCAAGGTCGCACCGCGCCAAGTGCAGCGGCTGGGGGTCCCGTGGATCGATCTCGGCCGCAAGTCGCGTCGCTACCAGGTCAAGGACATTCTGGCGTGGCTTGAGACTCGACGGCGAGGGGGTTGATTTGTGAGGCTTGCCCGGGGGTCAGAGCCTTCGACCACCCGCGCCCGCCAACCGCGTCCAGGCTCGGGGGGCAATGCCCGAATTGGTCCCGAGAAACGCTTGTGAAATGCTTGCAGAGACTTCTGCTCGACTCTCCTGAAAAGTGCTCGGGTCGGGAGGGTTTCTCAACGGTGCGAGCGTTTTGGAGGCGTTTAGACGACGCCGCTCGCGACATGACGCCGCAGCGATTAAACTGGTCACTCCCCAATTTCGGTACGTGCGAACGGATGAATCTGTATGGTTTCTCATTCCCGTACTGCCTCTACGCCTTGGAGCAGGGCTTGGGCGACGTGGGCCGGTTGCTGCAAGTTGCGCCTCAGGGCGCGGCTACTGAACCGCGCCGAAGCGCGGAGGCCGTCTATCGAGCGGCCGTCATCCTAACCTGCGCTGCCTGGGAGGCCTATCTCGAGGACCTTGCCCTGGATGCCTTGCTTCGTGTCGCCGCCCGATATAGGAACGGCGAGTCGCTCAGTGCCGCTGCGCAGGAGGTTGCAGCTCGGACGTCACGACAGATCGACCTAGCGGGGATCCAGTGGCAAGACCCGCGCGCTGTTCAGACACAGCGGAACGTCTTGCTCGGGCCATTCAACACACCCAAGGCCACGAACACCGACAACCTCTTTCAGAAGGCGCTGGATCTTGAGCGACTCTCGAGCTCCTGGCGTTGGAAAAGGGTCTCGGCTCCTCGGCGACGGGCTAACTGAGGTGCTCGTGACCCTATGGGGTTCTCATGCGGCCCTGCGGCCGCGAGCGCTGGTTAGGCAACTGCGCGCATTGGAACTTCACCAGTGGGTTGGGATGAAGTTCCGATGCGCGCAGTTGCCTAACCAGCGCTCGCGGCCGCAGGGCCGCATGAGAACCCCATAGGGTCACGAGCACCTCAGTTAGCCCGTCGCCGAGGAGCCCATGGAATACAGATCCGTCCGCATTAATGATGTTATCGAGGGGATCAACAAGGACTACTTTCTCCCGGCCATACAGCGAGAGTTCGTCTGGGAACCTTCGCAGATCGAAAAGCTGTTCGATACCATCATGGGCGACTATCCGATCGGCTCATTCCTCTTCTGGAAAGTAGAGGAGAAGAACAAGGAGCAATGGACGACGTTCGAGTTCATCAGACAGTTCGACCAGGGCAGCCCTCACAATCCGGAAGCCGACCTCAAGGGCATTACCCGCGACATCCTCCTCGTACTCGATGGACAACAGCGAATGTCTTCGTTGTTCATCGGGCTCAAGGGGTCGTACCGCCACTTCCATTACCGCTGGCGGACGGAGAAGCTGTTTCTTAACCTCCTCAAGCGTCCGGTCGCGAATGAGGAAGACCCCGAAGAGTTGATCTACCAGTTCGCCTTCAGGGAGAAGGCCGAGACCAAGAAGCCGAACAGATTGTGGTATCAGGTCGGGAGGATTCTCGACTTCGACGATCCCGAGGACGCGAAGGCCGACATCAAGCCGCTGCTCGCCTCCCTCGCGGATGCAGACAAGGAGAATGCCAACAGGCTTGTCGGCAAGCTTCACAACAAGATGCACACCCTGCCGACGATCAACTATTACGAGGAGCGCTCGCAGGACTACGACAAGGTGCTTACGATCTTCGTCCGCGCTAACTCGGCGGGCACCCCGCTCGAGTACTCGGATTTGTTGCGCTCTACTGCCACCGCGAAGTGGCAAAAGCTGAACGCCCGCGACGAAATCAACAAGCTAACGGACGAACTGAACGAACTGGGCAGCGGAGACGGCTACAAGTTCGGAAAGGATTTCGTGTTGAAGGCCAGCTTGTATCTGACCGAGGACCTTCCCATTCAGTACAAAGTGAAGAACTTCACGCGTGCGAATCTTCGTAAGATCGAAGCGAACTGGGACAGCATCGGAACCTACTTAGCCACCACGGTCCGCCTAGTAGCCAAGTTTGGCTATCGCTGGGAGAATATCGTAGCGCCGTTGACGCTCGTACCCATCGCGTTCTGGCTGGAGAAGAAAGGAGACGATTCGTTCGACAAGTCATCTCGCAAGGAAGACGTCGTTGCACAAACGGAAATCAAGAGGTGGCTTACGATCGCGTTGCTGAAGAACGTCCTGGGCGCTTCTACGGATACCACGCTCAAGAATCTGCGCGATGTTCTATTGACCGTCACGAACCACAAGGCTTTTCCCGCGGATGGACTGAACGCGGCCTTGAGAATCGATGGGAAGCTCGCGGATCCCGAGATCGACGACTTGTTGATCCGCAAGTACCGCGGCAAGTACACCTACCTCATCTTGTCCTTACTCTATCAGGACAGAGAATGGAAGGATACGGTCTTTCATGAAGACCATATCTTCCCAATATCCGGGTTTAGCGTCCGGGCGTTGCGGAAGCGCGGCTATAACGATGAGAGAATTCAGCGCTACCTAGACGTTGCCAACACCGTACTGAATCTTGAATTGCTAACGGACACCGAAAACCTGTCCAAGAGTGCCGCCGCGTTCGACACCTGGATCACTACCCGAGATGCTGGTTTCAAGAAGCGACATCTGATTCCGGAGCTGACGTCGTACGACCTGGACGCTTTCGAGGACTTCATCGAGGCCAGGAAGGAGATCTTGGTCAAACAGCTCAGAGCAATATGAAAGGTTCAGGCAGCGCCGCTTAACGCTTCGGCAATAGGTCCCGAAACTCGGACATTCGCCTGGAACCCAAGGCATGTATCACTCCGACAGCCTGACCTCGGACCGCTGAGTCGGTGGATAGCAGGAGCGCTTTCAGGATCTGCCGCGCTTCATCCTTCCAACCCATAATACTGAGATGCTCGGGCTCTCCTTCCACGATCAGGCGTAGTGCTTCGACAACGTCTCGCGGGTGCGAGTCGACGAGTTTTGTTAGCGCTTCACCAACCATGTGGTCGGGCTCGACTTCGCGACTGAGATGCAGCGTGCGGATGAGCCTATTGAGGGCCCACTCCGCGTCGAAGCGACCTGAGGAGAACCACCATCCGAACGACACCAGTTCAGGAGAGGCAGACCGGCGATCGGCAGTCCGTTCGACTGTTTCTAGCCTCCAATCGAACAGGCCACGGAGCCTAGCGAGTTCTTCAGATGAAGGTGCGGTCGAACTCCGCAGACTGCGGCCCAGGAAGTCCAACGAATGAGCCTTAAGGTCCACATCGGCCCGCGAATAAAAGTCGATTAGAAGCTCGTCTCCGAGTGGGAGCTGACCATGCCAGTAGTACGACATGAGGTAGTCAGCAAGGCGTCGAGGTACGTCCCTCCCACGCTCTGTCCGTTTCACCTGAGCTCCCAGCCCAGAAGTCGCCACCTCGAACTCCCGTCGGAACAGTTCTAGACCTGGACGGAAGGGCCGACCGTAGGCCAGATAGGTCTCCCAGACCGCGGCTCTGTACTGTCCAGCGGCAGGGTCAGTGGGAAACAATTGGTCCATGCGTGAACGCACCCAGCCGGAATCCAACCATACGAGGCTTTCCAAGTGCGAACCCAAGACCGCTCTGAGGGCTCCAGACGGCTCGCGCGTGTGGTCGCTGAAGCGATCTAGGATTGCCCTTACCTCTGGCGCGCGCGCCTCAAGACTCCAGTTCGAATCGGCGTCCGGGGTTTCGGCATTCCGAATCCAGATTGCATAGGCAACGACCGCCTCAAGGCTCTTGCCTCGAGCGCTGTTGATGCCGCTGGTCAACAACTCTGCGCCTTCCCCACGCCCGCGGCCCTCTGATTCGTCCGGCCGCTCGAGGAGCGCAGCTAACAGACGCCAAACGCGATCCCGTTGGGCGAGTACGAGACTGCCGGGCTTTCTTAGGGCAGCATCGATTAGCCGTGCGATGGCCAGCCGCGCCCAATCGTGGTCGTGACCAGAACCTTCGCTTTGAGCAATGCTGAGGCCGAGCCCGAGCACCTGCTCCCAATTGATATTGCCCTTTCCTTCCACCAGGCGCGCGAACCCTGACACGAGGGCGGCCGTGTACAGCGGGGGTACATCTGACCACGCCTCCGCGCTGCCGGATTCCCGCTCGAAGAACGCAGCGTCAAGGCCCTCGAGCGTCTGAGCCAGCCCCGTGCGAGACGGTCCTTCGAGTTCAGGCCCCTCTGGAGACCAGTTCTTGAGGAAGGCTCGCAGCTCGGGTCCGCCGAGTTCACTTATCTTCTCCCGCTCCAAGGGACTTCTGAGACCGTGGGTACCCGCGGACGTTCGGTGAAGAACTAGATCGAACTCAGGCGGACCGTATCTGGCGACAAGGTCATCGAAACGAGCTCTCCACGCAGGTGGAAGCGAATCACGTAAGGGGGACAACCTGTCACGTTGCCAGTGTTCAACCCACTTTGCGATTTCTTCCTCGCTTGGGGGCTTGCCCGTGAATTGCTCGTGCCGCGCACGCATGTCATCGCGATCAGGACCTTGCTCTATCCAGCCGAGGATCGTGGTCCGATCGGACGGCTCCAAGGAGCCGAACGCAGCGCGAAGGAGCATTACGTACTCGTGACGGATGGACGGATCAACAAATGCTTCGCGGTTCACGAGGTGGTCTCGAATCGCGGTACGCTCGGCCGTCTTGGTCGCGCTGAGTACATGAAACGCAATTCGCCGGAACACATCCCACCCACGGGCCTCTAGGCGTTCGACCACCGCCTTGGTCGTCTCCGAGTCCTGGGCGACGTCTACCGCGATATCGCGGACCGCTGACACGAGTGCATCTCGCACGTCTGTTTCGTCGCTATCATCCGCCTCTATCAAGTCCCTCCAGATGAATGAGTAATCGACCCCTGGTGCGCGGTCGCGGTCGGAGGAGAGACGAACTGCTTCGGCAAGCAATGCAGCAAACACATCGAGTGCGGGAAGGCCAACCGTTCTGGCAAGCGAAGGGGCAACGATCTTCAGTGCCTCCGAGTACTGCCATGCGTCACATCGGGCAGTGGGATTAGGAGGAAGGCGGAACTCAGAAGCCTTTTCCACGTCATCCTGGCGTTGGTCTGGGAGGACTCCGAAAAGGGCGCGAGCGAGCCCGAGTGCTGCATCCGTCAGCCGAGCCTCCGCAAGCTTGGCAATGAGCTTGGCCACCTTCTCTGGAAGGACGAAGTGAAGGCGACGCTGACCGGCGATCCACTTCGCTTCGCGTATCGACCACCTAGCCGCAGCATCAGCGTCTATTTGGAGCGCTATGTCTACCAAGTCTTGGTGGATGCGGACGTTGTCCGTCTCGGGAATGACCGATAGGACGCGTGCAGCCTCTTCCGGCGCCTTGTTGGCGACCCGCGCCAGAAAGGAGGACTCTGGCCAAAATGGGAACCGAACATAGTCCCCCTCAGCAATCGCAGCTGGCGGCTTGCGGAAAAGACCCTCCTCCAACAACGGAGTGAGCCACTCCGGCGAACTGAGCCTGGAGAAAAAGTATTCATAGTCGGCCCGCTGCTTGATCGTTGCCAGGGCTTGCTTCACGGCTGCGCGACTAACCATTCGACTCCGCCTCGTCGATTAGTGCATCGAGAGTGGACTGGATCTCGAAGGTTGGAGGTCTAAGCCAAACGAGAAGAAACCGACCGCACGAAGCCATTGCTTGTCCGAACTCAAGTGGAGACGGAAGCGCCCCATGATGGGCTACCTTCTTGAAGTACGCGTCGTGGTTCTTCCAGTCCTCGAAGAGCTTGGCCTCAACGCCTTCAGGTATTGGGTCACGAAGAGGGTCCAGGCGTCGAAGCATCCGTCTCGTGTTCTCCCGTCGAGTGGGATAGTCACTCCTGAAACCGTCAGCGAACTCTTCCATCCGGGATAGAAGACGCTTGAGAGGTGGGTCTATGGTGCCCTTCCAAACAGCCTCGCGGTGGCACTTCGAGTTGCGCTTGGCAACATCGATGTGCTCAACGAACTTCCGTGCTCGGGCGCCTAGCGAGGGGCCTGTTCGCTCGACGGGAACGTCCAAATACACCGGCAGCTTCTCCATCAGCTCACGCATGCTGTGGGCCGCTTGGGGTATTGCCTCGGGGTTTCCTACCTCTCGCGCAACGAGGACCGCCCCGAGATACATGGCGGCGAGTCTAGCGTCCTTGTCCGCAAGCGCGGACCAGAGAGCGTGCTGGTCACCGGACAGGTCGGGCGCTGCTCGTGACTGCCCGGTCGGCTCCTCCGATCGCTGCGGCGGTTGTGGAGCGGTCATCGATGGCGTCGCTGCCGCGGCAGCGCGCCTTCGGCGCGTACCAGTTGCGTGTAGCAGGCACGCCGCCCGTCATGGGGCATGTCCCCCCGAAACTTGAATCGCAATCGGCGGATCAGGGCCACCAGGGGGACATTAGGGCACCACAACGTCGAGCGTGGCACTCGAAACAGACCTCGCGGCGACCTCCCTACCTCGCGGAGTCAGCTTCCAGAGACCACTGCGAGAATTCTCGACGGCCTCGAGAAGACCGTCCCTGCGCATGGCGTGAACCTGCCATTCCGCGCTTTTCTGCCACCGCACGGCCCCAGACTCGATGCTGCTGTAGTCTGCCGGCGTCAGTTCATTCGCTAGCATCGTTTCGAGTTCACGCAGGGCCTGTTGGCGTGGCAGCTGCCCATTGTGACGATTAAGAACAGTTAGGATTGGCTCTCGAAAGTTCGCCTGGGGCATGTGCCCTTCTCGGTGCGTGCGCCGGGATCCGCCGCCTGAAGATCGTACTGACAACCTGGTGTTCACTTTGTCGGCGTCGAGCCCCGCCACGCGCCGTAGGACTGAGTTTGGCGTGTCCTCCAACGGCCGCGCGTTACGCTTTAGCCATTCCCAGACGTCGTTGTCCACCCTTATTGTGGGCATCATGTAGACCCTTGTTACAGTGTTACACTATTACTAGCTTGTACTCGGAGGCTTGTAAAGGCCCCTCCGCCAGCGGCACGCCTGCTGGCTCGACGGAGACAAGACGAAACGAGGACGTCGATGCTCGACCCCAGCGAGCTACCCGAGATTCGGCGCCGAGTACGGGAGCGTGCGGAAACGGATCGCCGTATTCTCGAGGCACTGCGCGGGGAGGTGCGTCCCCTTAGGACGTCCGTTCGTCAGATCATGCCCCGCTCCGCTACCGCCATGTCGCTCGTCGCTAGCGACGGCGG
>WNGD01003383.1_pt1 | contig 16201 bp, 16 predicted proteins | sample 5400671 | NCBI WGS metagenome assembly WNGD01 (sample SAMN13153369, study PRJNA577476) | soil metagenome | isolation source: 40 cm soil or saprolite under grassland replicate 2 | place: USA:California | collected 2016-06-15 | reverse complement strand
CTTCGAGTTCGTCTCGGGCTTAGCAGATGGTGCAAGCGCTATGCCGGCCAAATGGAACAGGCCCGTATTCTCGTTCAGGTTCTGCGAAGGCAAAATTAGCCGTGCCCTCATTGTATCCGGCGACTTCCGTGACCTTCGGCGGCCTCTATCGCGCCTCCGCCCACAACGTGCCGAACTTGTCGACGCCAGGTGCGAGCGAAGAGACTCCCAAAATCGACGCGATCGGAAGTGATCGCGGCGCCGTAGCGGTAGGGACGCGCGTTTCATCGCACGCCCCCCGCCCAGAACCGTACGTGCGGCTTTCCCGCATACGGCTCTCACCTCGGGTGTGTGACGGCAAAGCGAGCGCTTGGCCAAGGATGGAGGACGATCGGTTTCGGGAGCCAGGCGGCATCGGCTGGGATTCGATTTCAAGGGCGGAAGGCTATCGGATTGCCCACGGCGCCAAATAACGCGCCAGTGGACTCGCCTGAGTCACACCAAGCGGCCTAGGATCGTGTCGGCTATGACGCCCACGCGCACTGCGTCATGGCAAGTCCCGGCCCGTCCGGCTGTCACCGACGGGTCGGGGGCGATCGTGCCTGATGGCCGCGGCCAGACTCGCCAAGCGCATCCGAAATCTCGGTTATCATGTTGAAATCAGAGCTGCCGCATGAAGCACCGAATCCAGTTTCTAAGAAGGCGTCGCGCGTTCATCACGCTGCTCGGCGGCGCGGCCGCGTGGCCGCTTGCGGCGCGCGCGCAACCTGCCGCGATGCCAGTGATTGGATTTCTAAGTAGTCTGGGTCCCAGCGATTTGGGCCTCGTCATGCCCGGATTCCACCAGGGCCTTAATGGGGTGGGATTCGTCGAGGGTCGCAACGTTGCGATCGAATACCGCTGGGCGCAGGGCGATTACCAGCGCTTGCCGGCATTGTCCGCCGATCTGGTCAACCGAAAAGTCGCAGTGGTCGCGGCGATCAGCGGAACCCCCGCGGCGTTGGCGGCGAAGGCGGCCACAACGACGATTCCGATCGTGTTCGCGATTGGTGGGGACCCGATCGCGCCTGGACTGGTCACCAGCCTGAGTCGCCCTGGCGGCAACATTACCGGCGTGAGCTTTTACAATTCACCATTGGTGACCAAACGATTGGACTTGGCACGCGAACTGGTCCCTGATGGGAGCGTCATCGCCGTGCTCGTGAATCCGGACAATCCGCCGAGCGCCTTGGAAGGGACGGCCGCGCATGCGGCGGCTGCGGCCCTCGGTCAGCCATTACTGATTCTCAATGCCAGCACCCAAGGTCACATAGAGGATGCCTTCGCGACTATCAAGCAACAGCAGGTCCGTGCACTCATCGTAAGTTCCGACCCCTTTTTCTTCAGTCAGCGCGTTAAGCTGGTCGTCCTGATGGCGCGCGATGGCGTGCCGACGATTTTCGCTGATCGCGAGCAGGCCGAAGCCGGCGGCCTCATCAGCTATGGTGCCAGCCGATCCGATGCCTACCGCCAAGCCGGTTACTACGTCGGCCGGATTGTGAAGGGTGAGAAGCCGGCCGAATTGCCGGTGATACTGCCGACAAAATTCCACATTGTCGTCAACCTCAAGACCGCGAAGTCGTTGCGCATCGACGTTCCGGCAACCATCCTCGCCCGCGCCGACGAGGTGATCGAATAGGCTAAGGTCGGCAAGCTCGAGCGATTGCGTCGCGCCGGCGTCGAATACGTGATCATGAGCTGCGGCGGCTCGCGCGAGAGCCTGCGCCGGTTCGCACACGAGATCATGCCGGCCTTTGCCGACGCGCCGGCGCAGGTCTGGGCCGGATTCCAGCCTACAAGCTACAAGCAGATGCGCGCATCACGCCCCGATCGTGATGATCCCCGAGCAACCTCGGGACGAAAGGTCGCAGGTTCAAGTACTGCCATTGAGCCGTTGAACTTGCGCTGCCCTGCGAAAGACCCTCAAGGCACAAAAAAAGTGCGTGTTTTTCACCGTTGTCTTCCGCTAGCATCGAGCCCGTAAGGCGCGGTGAGATACGGCACCGCGGGTGCCGGCCGCCACGACATCTGGGAGCATCGGCATCATGAGTGAACGGCATTTGCGGGGCCTCATCGCGCTGGTGAAGGCCGGAAAAATGTCCCGGCGCGGTTTCGTGCGAAAAATGGTTCAGTTGGGGCTCACGGCCCCGCTCGCGCACCAGACATTGGCGCATGCCGGCGTCGCGATTGCTCAGACCAAGTTCGAATACAAACCGACCAAGCGCGGCGGTGGAGGCGCCCTCAAGGTGCTGTGGTGGCAGGGCCCGACCCTGCTCAATCCGCACTTCGCCGTGGGCACGAAGGACCAGGACGGGTCGCGCATCTTCTACGAGCCGCTTGCGGCGTGGGACGTCGACGGAAATCTGGTGCCCGTCTTGGCCGCAGAGATTCCGGACCTCGAGAACGGCGGGCTTTCCCCGGATGGCACGACGGCAACCTGGAAGCTCAAGCCGAACGTGCAATGGCATGATGGGCAGCCGTTCACCGCCGACGACGTGGTGTTCAACTGGGAATATGCCTCCGATCCAGCGACGGCGGCCGTGACCATCGGCAGCTACAAGGACATGACCGTCGAGAAGGTCGACACCCTCACGGTGCGCATCCGGTTTGCGAAGCCCACGCCGTTTTGGGCCAATGCTTTCGTCGGCGCGCGCGGAATGATCATCCCCAAGCATCTGTTCGAAGCTTACAAGGGCGACAAGTCGCGCGATGCGCCGGCAAACCTCAAGCCGGTCGGCACTGGTCCGTACCGGTTCGTCGCATTCACGCTTGGCGACCTCGTGCGTGGCGAGCTCAATCCCAGTTACCACCTGCCCAATCGACCGTACTTCGACACGATCGAGATGAAGGGCGGCGGCGACGCCGTGTCGGCCGCCCGCGCCGTGCTGCAGACCGGCGAGTACGACTACGCGTGGAACCTGCAGGTCGAGGACGAGATCCTCCAGCGCCTGGAAAAAGGCGGGCGCGGGCGCGTCGAAATCACCCAGGGCGGCGATATCGAGCACATCCAGCTCAACAATACCGATCCGTGGACCGAGGTCGATGGCGAGCGCTCGAGTGCGAAGACCAAGCATCCGCTGCTGACCGATCCCGCGGTGCGGCAGGCGCTCGCTTTGTTGGTCGATCGCCAGTCCGTGCAGGATCACATCTACGGGCGCACCGGCATCGCGACCGGCAATTTCCTCAACAATCCGCCGCGCTATCGCTCGAAGAACACCAAGTGGGAATTCAACATCGAGAAGGCCAACCAGGTGCTGGAGGCGGGCGGCTGGAAGCGCTGGGCCGACGGGATCCGTGCCAAGGACGGAAAGAAGCTGAGCCTCGTCTATCAGACGTCGATCAACGCGCCGCGCCAGAAGACCCAGGCGGTCGTCAAGCAGGCATGCCAGAAGGCCGGCATCGCCGTCGAGCTCAAGTCCGTCACGGCCTCGGTGTTCTTCTCGTCCGACGTGGCCAACCCCGACACCTATACGAAGTTCTACTGCGATCTGCAGATGTACAACACGACGATGCCGTGGCCGGACCCCGAGCCGTTCATGAACCAGTTCGTGTCCTGGGAGATTGCGAGCAAGGAGAACAAGTGGCAAGGCCGCAATATCACGCGGTGGCGTAGCGACGACTACGACCAGGCGTTTCGCGCCGCCGAGACCGAGCTCGACCCGGTCAAGCGGGCCGCCTTGTTCATCCGCATGAACGATCTGGTGTGCGAGAACGAGGTGGTGATCCCGATGGTCAATCGGCCGAAGGTGCAGGCGTTCGCCAAAACGTTGCGCGCGCAGGTCACCAGCTGGGACAATGACATGGCGCACCTCAGGGATTGGTTCCGCGAAGCGTGAATGTGGCGCGCGCCGCCGTACCGGCTGCCTTCGGAGCTCCTCGCGCCTAGTAGATGAGGAATGGGCCGCTATCTTCTCACGCGCCTGCTGATCGCGATCCCCAGCCTCATCGGGATCAGCATCGTACTATTCACGGTTCTCGCGCTCGCCCCCGGCGATCCGTTCGGGGAGCTGGCCACCAGTCCGGACGTTCCGCCGGAGGTGCGTGCTGCCTTGCGCGTGAAATTCGGGCTCGATGATCCAATTCCCATTCGCTATTTGCGCTGGTTCGCCGCGATGCTGCACGGCGAGTGGGGCTTCTCGTTCGTCAGCCGGGTCGACGTCGATACTCTGATACTGCAACGCCTGCCGACGACGATCTTCGTCATCGGCTCCTCCCAGGTTCTGGCCCTGCTGATCGCCTTGCCGGTCGGCATCTACGCAGCGGTGCGGCCCTATTCGATCTTCGATCAGATCGCCAGCACCCTGACCTTCATCGGCTTCTCCCTGCCCACCTTCTTCATGGGTCTCCTGTTCATTCTGGTCTTCAGCATCTACCTCGATTGGCTGCCATTCGTATATCGCACGGACATCAGCGCCACCGGCTGGCAGTGGTACTGGGAGCACATCCGGCAGGCGGCGATGCCGGTGGCCGTGCTCGGCCTGTTTCAGGGGGCCTCATGGACGCGCTACGTTCGCTCCGCCGTGCTCGACGTCATCCGGTTAGACTATGTCACCACCGCCCGTGCCAAGGGGTTGCCCGAGCGCGCCGTGATCTTGAAACACGTCGTGCGCAACGCGCTGATGCCCGTCGTGACGCTCGTCGCCTTGCAAATGCCGGCGGTGTTCGGCGGCGCCATCGTCACCGAGCAGATCTTCCGCGTCCCCGGCATCGGCTCGCTGCTCATCAGCTCGATCCTCGCCAACGACACGCCGGTGATCATGGCAGTGACGTTCGTGTTTGCCTGCCTGGTCATTGTGTTCAATCTGCTCGCGGACCTCATCTATGGCTGGCTCGACCCACGCATTGCCTACCGCTGAAGTCGCGGCGCGCTCGCCCGCTGCGGGTAGGCGCGTCTCGCTGAGCCTTGAAGCTTGGCGACGGTTTCGCCGTCATCGTTTGGCAGTGGCAAGCGCCGCGCTCTTGGGCTTGATCATCTTGACAGTCGGCCTCGGGCCGCTGTGGTGGCAGGTGCCGATCAACGACATCGATTTCACGGCGCGCCTCGCCGGCCCGTCATGGCAGCATCCGTTCGGCACCGACGACCTCGGGCAGGATCTTTTCGCCCGCCTGCTTTACGGCGGGCAGATATCGCTCGCCGTGGGGCTCGCGGCCATGCTGGTCGCGGTCATTGTCGGCACGATCATCGGCGCGCTCGCCGGCATTTCGCGCGGCAGCGTCGATGCGGCGCTGATGTGGTTGACCGATCTGTTCCTGTCGTTGCCGCAACTGCCGCTGCTGCTGCTCATCATCTATTTGTTCCGCGATACGTTGAAAGCGCTCGCGGGGCTCGAGGCCGGCGTGTTCATCCTCATCGTCGCGGTGATCGGCGGCTTTCGCTGGATGCCAGTGGCGCGGCTGGTGCGCGCGCAATTCTTGTCGCTGCGCGAGAAGGAATTCGTGGAGGCGGCGCGCGCGCTCGGTGCATCGACGGCGCGCCAGGTGGTGCGCCACATCCTGCCCAACGCGCTCGGCCCGGTGATCGTCGCCGGTACGATTGAGGTCGCCTCGGCGATCATCGCGGAGTCGACGTTGTCGTTCCTTGGTCTCGGCTTTCCGCCCGACATTCCCACCTGGGGACGGCTTCTCTACGACGCCAAGGACTACCTCGACATCGCGCCGCACTGGGCGCTGTTGCCCGGCGCCGCGATCTTTCTCGCCGTGCTGACGATCAACTTCATCGGCGACGGGTTGCGCGACACCCTCGACCCTCGAAAGGTGTTGTAGCTGTCATGGTGTAGCGGTCATGGTGTAGTTGTCATGGGCGAGCGTTTGCTCGAAATTCGCGGGTTGAAGACGGACTTCTTGGCCGACGACGGTACGGTGCACGCGGTCGACGGCGTCGATCTTGCTGTCGAGCGCGGAGAAACGCTGGGCCTAGTGGGAGAATCCGGCTGCGGCAAATCCGTCACGGCGCTGTCCGTGCTCAAGCTGATCCCCATGCCGCCCGGGCGCATCGTGGACGGCCGGATCCTCTGGCGCGGCCGGGACATTGTGCCGCTCGGGCCGCACGACATGCAGAAGATCCGCAGCAAGGAGATCGCCATCGTCTTCCAGGAGCCGATGACGTCGCTCAATCCGGTCTACACCGTCGGCGATCAGATCGCCGAAGTCATCCGTCTGCATGAGGGGCTGGGGAAACGCGCGGCTCTCGATCGCACCGTCGAGATGCTGCGGCTCGTTCACATTCCGAATCCAGAGCGGCGGATCAGGGACTATCCGCATCAGTTCTCCGGCGGCATGCGCCAGCGCGTCATGATCGCTATGGCGCTGGCGTGCAACCCGGCGCTGCTGATCGCCGACGAGCCTACCACCGCCCTCGACGTGACGATCCAGGCGCAGATTCTCGACTTGCTGGCGGAGATGAAGTCGCGGCTCGGCATGGCGGTTCTTCTCATCACCCACGCTCATGGGGGTGGTCGCCGAGACGGCACAGCGGGTCGCGGTGATGTATGCCGGCAAGGTGGTCGAGGAGGCACCGGTCGGTGAGCTCTTCGCGCAACCGCGACACCCTTATACGCAGGGGTTGATCCGTTCGATCCCGCGTGTCGACAGGGCGGCAACTCGCAAATCTCGCCTCGAGTCGATCGCCGGCGTCGTGCCAAGCCTGCTCGATCCGATGCCAGGCTGCCGTTTTGCGCCGCGCTGCCCGTTTGCCCGCGCGGCCTGCCTCGAGGCGCCGCCGCCGCTGCGTGAGATCGCGGCGGGCCACAAGGTTGCATGCGTCTTGTACGGACCAAACGCCCCATGACCGAACCGCTGCTGCGCGTGAAAAATCTGGTGAAGCATTTCATCGTGGGTGGCGGCCTCTTTTCCCGCGAGGTGGAGCGGGTCCACGCGGTCAATGACGTGAGCTTCGATCTCGACGCCGGCGAAACCCTGGGGTTGGTGGGAGAATCCGGCTGCGGCAAGTCCACCACCGGGCGCTGCATCCTGCGGCTCATCGAGCCGACCTCGGGGGAGGTGTGGTTCAAGGGCGTGAACGTCACGGCGCTCAAAAAGGCCGACCTGCAGGCCTTGCGGCGCGAGATGCAGATCGTCTTTCAGGACCCTTATGCGTCGCTCAATCCGCGCATGACGGTCGGCGCCATCATCGGGGAGTCTCTCGTCATTCACGGTCTGGCGAAGAGCCGGCGGGAATTCGAGGATCGGATCGTCGAGCTTCTCGAAACCGTGGAGCTACGTGCTGATCATATGCGGCGATATCCGCATGAGTTCTCCGGCGGTCAGCGTCAGAGGATCGGAATTGCGCGCGCGCTTGCGGTATCGCCCGAGCTGATGGTTTGCGACGAGCCGGTGTCGGCGCTCGATGTATCCATCCAGGCGCAGGTCATCAATCTGTTGGAGGAGCTGCAGCAGCAGTTCCGCCTGACCTACATCTTCATTGCCCATGACCTCTCGGTCGTCGAGCACATCAGCACCCGCGTGGCGGTGATGTATCTCGGCAAGATCGTCGAGATTGCCACTGCGCACGACCTGTACACTGCGCCGCTGCATCCTTACACGGAGGCGCTGATGTCGGCGGTGCCGATCCCCGACCCGACCGTTAAGCGTCGACGCACCGTGCTGCAGGGCGACGTGCCGAGCCCGATCCGGCCGCCGTCCGGCTGCCCGTTCCACACCAGGTGTCCAATCCGCCAGCTTCCGCTCTGCGCGCGCGAAACGCCGGTCCTCAAGCAGAGCGGCGACGCGCATTGGGTGGCGTGTCACCTGCGCGGCTGACTTCGACGGGTCAAATCCGATTTGCAGATATTGATTGACTACGAGTCGCAAATCATTCACTTGCTCTCCATCAATGCCAGGCCGCAACCTGTTTCGTTAAAGGCCGCTCCGTGCAGCAATCTTTCGACTCTGATTACGCCAACCCGGTTAGTTGCAAGCTAAGCACCCGCAGTCGCTCGCGCGCCGTGTCGTCATAGGCGGGTTCGCCTTCGACCGCTGCAGTCCGTTGTAGAACTGGCCGGAACGTCCATCGAGCTCGTCCGCCACGGCGAGGTTCAGAATCGCTTCCGCTCCCTCCTCGACGGTGCTAATAGGCGCGACGCCGCTCTGCCGCACCATGGTCGTCGCCATGTAGGTAGCGGGATGCAGGCAGTTCGCCGTCACTGTCTCGGGATCGAGCTCGCGTGCGAGATCGAACGTAAACATGATCTGCGCGAGCTTGCTTTGAGCATAGGCGCGCGAGCCGCTGTAACCGCGCGTCAGCGGCGCGCTCCGTCTCCTTGAGGGCCTCAGGTGGCTGCGTCGCGTGCATCCCAAGCAAAAGCAACAAGGGCATTTTGGGCCCACCTCAGCAAGTCCTCGAAATTGCAACCCGGCCGTTGTGCTGTAACGCCTATGAGGGTTCCCAAAGCCTTGGCAATTGTCCTCATCAATCCGGACAATCGGAATTTATCATCTGACAATATTCCAATACTGCACTATTCTCATGCAATCGATGCTCTGTCCTCACGCAATTGAAAATCCGCTTGCCGCAAGGCGCAAGAACCCACCATGCCTTCCTTTCTAGACGACCGAGTCGATAGCGACGCGATCCTCGGCAACATCCGCAAAATCGTGGAAATCGAGAGTCCTTCGCGCCACGCTGCGGGTGTCAATCGCGTACTCGAAACGATCGCAAGGTCGTTCGAGGGAACCGGCGCCGCGTCGGAGCGTGAGCTAACGACGGATTCGCACGGCGACATTTTGCTGGTGCGCTGTGATCCGACGCGCAACGAGCCAGGCATCCTGGTGCTCAGCCATATGGATACCGTACATCCGGTCGGCACTCTCGCTAGCAAGCTCACCTATCGTCGCGAGGGCGACCGGGTTTACGGGCCAGGCATTTACGATATGAAGGGAGGGCTCATGCTCGCTGTCGAGGCATTTCGCCGAATTGCGCAGGCGAGGCGGCGCACGAAATTGCCGATCACCTTCCTGTTTACGCCGGACGAAGAGTTGAGCAGCCCGGTCTCACGTCGCGTCATCGAACGCGAGGCGCGCGGCCAACGTTACGTGCTCGTCACCGAGCCGGCGCGTGACGGCGGCAAGGTCGTGACCGAGCGTAAGGGGATCGGCGTCTTCGTTATCCGCACCAGAGGCAGGCCTGCGCACGCCGGCGGTGATCCGGACAAGGGTCGCAACGCTATCGTTGCTATGGCGGAGATCGTGCTTGCGATCAATGGGTTGAACGATCCTAGGCGCGGCATTACGACGAATGTCGGGTTGATTGCGGGCGGCACCGCTCGAAATACCGTCGCCGAAGAATGCATGATAGAGGTGGACCTTCGTTTCTGTGACCCCGCGAATGCAAGCGAGATGGAGGCCAAGCTCAAGGCCCTAAAATCGTCGCGACCCGACATCAAAACGACCGTGACGGGCAAGATCACGCGGCCACCGTTCGTGCGTGGACGGGGGGTCGATCTCGCGTTCGACAAGGCCGCTACCGTTGCAAAGGAGATCGGCTTCAACCTCAAGCGCGCACCACGAGTCGGCGGTGGATCGGACGGGAACTTCACGGTTGCTATGGGCATCCCGACCCTGGACGGGCTTGGCGTCGATGGCGACGGGGCACATACGAATCATGAATACATGCTGTTCTCCTCGATCGAACCGCGCACGCGGCTGTTGCAGGGCTTGATGGAGCAGCTCGAGTAACGGGCGCAGAACGATGCCGCAAGCGATGTCGAGGGCAATCCCTATCCGCGCCAGGGTTCGAGATGATGTCCCCATCGGATGAATTACTGGCGCTGTCGTCCGTCGAAATGCGCCGGCGCATTGGAACCAAGGAAATCTCTCCGGTCGAGCTCGTGGAAGCATCGATCGCCCGGATCGAAGCCCTCAATCCGGCGGTCAACGCGATCGCGGCAACAGATTTTGCGCGCGCACGCAAGCTCGCGATGGGCGCCGAATCAGCCGCCCGCAAGGGCGAGCAACTCGGCCCGCTGCACGGCTTGCCAACTGGTATCAAAGACCTCCATGAGACCGCGGGGCTGCTGACCACCTATGGTTCGCCGCTCTATCGCAGCCACGTGCCCGCACACGACGCCGCAATGGTCGCGCTCGTGCGCAAGGCGGGCGCAATCATTCTCTGCAAGACCAACGTGCCGGAATTTGGAGCGGGCGCAAATACGCGCAATCTCGTCTGGGGCGCTACTGGAAATCCCTTTGACCCACGGCTCAATGCCGGTGGCTCGTCGGGCGGTTCGGCGGTCGCGCTCGCGTGCGACATGCTCCCGGTTTGCACAGGATCCGATACCGGAGGATCCTTACGGATACCAGCCGCGATCTGCGGCGTTGTGGGTTTTCGTCCGTCGCGCCGATGGACGGCCGACCGCTCGGCTGGACGCCGATCTCGGTATTAGGCCCAATGGGGCGCAGCGTGGCGGATCTGCGACTTCTATTCTCGGCCCAGATCGGAATGGACGACCGCGAGCCGCTGGCCTTCCCGCTCGATCCCGCTGCGATCGCGACCGCGCGGCCGGTCGATCTCGGTCAGCTGCGCGTAGCTTTCACGGAAGATTTTGGACAATGCCCGGTGAGTGCTGAGGTACGGCGTGTCTTCCGCAATCGGATCGCATCCATGCGGCAGCTTTTCAGCACATGTGACGAAGTCGAATTCGATTTCGGCAAGGCAGATCATTGCTTCGATGTCATCCGCGCCCAAAGCTACGTCGACCGCTATCGCGATGCCTACGCCAAAGACCCGAACTCGCTCGGCCCCAATGTCCGCGTCAATTACGAAATGGCAACCCGCATGACGCTCGCGGACATGGCCTGGGCGCACGCCGAACAGACGCGAATTTTCCGCCGCTTCCAATTGACTTTCCACAAGTACGACCTGGTGTTGTCGCCGACGGTGCCGGTCACGCCGTTCCCATGGACCCAGCTCTATCTCGAGGAACTCGAAGGGGCGCGACTGCGTAACTATTATCACTGGCTCGCCTTGACCTATGTCGTCACGCTCGTCACCAATCCAGCGATTTCTATTCCGTGCGGGATCGATGGGCACGCGATGCCTTTCGGTTTGCAAGTCACGGGTCGCTTTCGCGGTGATCGGGATCTGCTGGATGCGGCCGAGGCAATGGAACAGGCCTTTGCCAATATCCCTGGGCTGCGACGCCCGCGTCCCGACGTTGGCAAACTCGCCAAGCCTACGATCGACCTCAAATCAATTGCGACCCACCAGCCCTTGCAAGCCGCGTCTGACGAATGTTGACGAGGGGACCCGTTCATTGTTCAGAAGAATATCGATGCAGGACGTCGCAGCGCCGGAAAACCGCTAGCTCTGTTTGGGGCGAGGTAGTCGGCTCGCTTCTGGATCGGCCGAGCTAGTCCGTCCGCAATATGTCCGCTCTACCTCTAACAGCGACCAAATTGGTGCGTCGCAATGAACTGACGCGATGTGCCCAATCGCGTCCTAACGCGCCGCAGCAAAAACATCGCTATTCGATCACCTCATCGGCGCGCGCGATAAGCATCGGAGAAACGTCGAGGCCGAGCGCCTTGGCGGTCTTGAGATTGATCGCCAGCTCGAAATTGGTCGGTGCCTGCACCGGTAGGTCGGCCGGCTTCTCGCCCTCAGTGAGCGACATTATCACCGCGGTCTTCGCGGTCGCGTTCGCCATCACGCTGGGCGTGTTGCTGACCGACCTGTGGCCCTGGGTCCGCAAGCGACCCAACGCCCCGAAAGGAAACGACGACATGACAGGCGGCTCGAGGTCGGCGTACGGCCTAGTCTAGGACGAAAGGAAAATTCCGCGATCATCCTCCAGCGTGAACGGCGGGCGCCGACGGGCGCCCGTATGGCCCGCAATGCCCGAAGTCTATTTTCGCGCTTTTGCTTCGGCGAGTTCCTTTTCGAGCTGGTTGACCCGATCCTGCAGTGTCGATAGGCGCGAGTTGAGCAGCCCCACATTGAAGAACGTCACGTTATTGGCGGGTGCATCAAGGGTATTGCCGTAGCCCAGCCAAGACGAATCGTAAACCTTGACGTTGGTGAAGCCTAGCTGCTGAAGCACGCCCGCGGTCTCCGACGAACGCGCTCCACTCTGGCAGTAGACAATGGTTTCCTTGCTGGGATCGAGCCTTGCGTATAATCGTTTCAGCTCCTCGGACGGCTTGAGCGACATGCCGGCATTGTTGGCGACCTGTTTGCGCGCGAGCTTGGCGGGGGTTTCGGGATCGATCCAGTTCTGCTCGTAAGGAATGTTGATTGCGCCCGGAATATGACCGCCGCGAATTGCGCGGATATCTTCGCCGTTGAACTCCCGCGGAGTGCGGACGTCGACAATTTGCACATTCGGATTGTTCAGCCGCGCCACCATCTCCTTGGTCGTGACCGCTGCTGTGGGATTGATTTCCAGTTTGAGCGCGACGGGCGGAAGCTGCGAGGCGTCACGGCTGATCGCCCGGCCGGCGGCGACCCAGTCCTCGATACCGTCATGGTAGACACGGACATTGCTGCCGCCGAAATACTGCAAAGTGTAAAGACCGAAATAGGGATTCCACGTGCCGCGGCTGCCGTAGACGATGGTTTCGCGGTTCGGGTCCAGACCCGCCGCGCCGAGTATCTTTTCGATGCGGTCCGTCGCGATGAAATCCTCGGTATTTTCGTCGCGCAGAACTTTTGCCGCATCGCCGATGCTGATGGCGCCCGCAATGTGTCCTTTGGCATAGGCATCGGCAGCTCGTACGTCCCAAACCATGGCATTTCGCGCGATAGCCTCGGCGACATAGTGGCCATCCACGATGATGGGGGACGCGGCCACGGCGGCTTGTGCCCACAGGAACAACAGCGGAATGAGGATCAAACGTTTCATGACGAACCCTCCGTTTCCTTGCTGAGTAGCGAGTTGTTGCACACAGTCTATTACCGGTCGGATGAGCGCACGCGAGCTTGAATTCGCATCGTTGTCCGTGCCTCCAACTGCGCTTGGATTGCGGCAATCGCGGCGTCGAGTTGCTCGTCCGTCAGCGCTTTCACCCCGTCCGAATACTCCACCTTCATCTCTTTCGGCACCAGCATTGCGAAGACCTTGAGATAGCTGGCAGGACTTTCCCGGCGCACCCGCTCAAACACCTCTCATCCAAGCTCCTGCCAATCCTCTGCCAGATCGAGCAGAAATCGCTTGTTGAACGCTCGGCGCGTGGCCTCCGGCGAGCCACCAGGGTGGCGGAGTCACCGCCTTTGCAAGCGGTGAGGCTCAGAAACAGCATGGCGCCGTAAAACGTGCCGTTCGCAACGCGTCGGCGGGCTTCCCGATCGAAGCTATCGACCACCTCCTGACTGATCTCGCCAGCCTGGACCGCCGCGTAGCTGCCGCGCGAGAGCAGCGTCAGCAGGTAGTCCGGGCTCGAAGTCTGTACATAGCCATGCGGCTCGACCGAGTGCAGGCTGAACCCCGCTGAGGTGACCAGAGCGGGAAGCCGCCGCATGATGTAGGGCGCATGCACCAAATTACGCAGCACCCCGCCCACGGCTGCTTGCAGCGGATCGCCGTCGAACAGCGCGACGGTGAGCGTCGCAAAATCGCCGTCGAAAATAACGAGCCGCCTGCCCGGCCGGAGAACCCGATGGGCTTCGGTCAGCGCCTCCTCCGGGTCGACCAGATGCGAGTACACCGTGTGCGCGATGACGAGATCGAAGCAGGCGTCCCCCTGCCCGGTCGCGACAGCGTCGCCGAGCGCGAATGAGACCAGCGGTTCGCCCGCGAATGTCTCGCGAGCCATGTCGACGAATGTCGAGGACGGATCGATCCCGACGAGTCGCCCCGGATTGACGTGCTGCATGATGAGCTTCGTCGCCGCCCCGTTGCCGCAGCCGACCTCGAGCACATGGGCACCCTCGGGCAGAGTGATGCGCGCCATGTAGCGCGCGCAGATCGCCCGCATGGCCGGCTCCGACGCCCGGACGTTCATGGAGTGGGCAATGGCCTCCAACACTTCCGGCGGCTGTTCTCTGATGCGGGCGAGTAGACCGGTCACGGCGATGTCATGCCTTGGCGATACAGTCTGTTGCTTGTCAGACCTCGGCTGCCCTCAGTTCCAGCGCAGGAGATGCTTTTCCAATCGTCCCGCGATGCCGAAGATGATGAGTACCACCACAAGAATCAGAAGAATCAGCGCGAACATCAGGGCGGCGTTGTACGTGCTCTGCGCAAAGGACAAGAGGTACCCGAGGCCTTGAGTTGCCGCCACGAACTCGCCCACGCAGGCGCCGGTGAAAGCAAACCCGACCGCGATCTTCAGATTCCCGAGTACCCATGACGCGACCGACGGCAGATAGACATGTCGCACGAGCGACCAGCGGTCGCCGCCGAGTGTGATGACGCGCTCGACAAGCCTGCGGTCGACCTGCCGTATTCCGGTGAACACGGTGAAGAAGATCAGCACCGCCACCAGAATGAACGATAGCGCAAGCTTGGACGCGAGTCCGATCCCGAGCCAAATCACGAACAGCGGCGCGAGGATCACGCGCGGGATGGCGTTGAGCACGGTCATCACCGGCTCGAGCAGCTCCGCGATGAAAGGAACGAGCGCCGCCACAACGCCGAGCACAATTCCAACGGCGATGCCGAGAGCGAGACCGCCAAGCGCGGCGCTGAAGGTTGCTTCGAGGTGCGGCCAGATGCGGCCGTCCGAGAATAGGTCGATGAGGGCCGCGGCAACTCGGCTCGGACTCGGCGCGTACATCGGATTGAGCATGTTAACGCGGCCGGCCGCCTCCCACACGGCAAGCAGGGCCGCGAAGGCGGCAAGCTGGCGCACCCAGGTGTAGCGAGGATCGAGGCGCATCACGCTGCCTCCGCCCGATGATCCACCTCGCGGGAGAGGTCCGTCCACAGCTGCTTGTAGAGCGGCGCGAAGGCGGGGTGCGTGCGCGAATGCACAGGATCGCGCGGCCGCGGAATCGGGACCGAGTAGCGTTCCGTGATGCGCGCGCGGGGGCCTTGCGACAGCAGATAGACTTCGTCCGAGAGGCTGATCGCCTCCTCGAGATCATGGGTCACCAGAAGGACGCTGATCTTCTCGCGCTCGACCAGCGCGACCACGTCTTTCACGATACGGGCGCGCACGATCGCATCAAGCGAGGCGAACGGCTCGTCCATCAGGATAAGCCGCGGCTTCATCGCCAGCACCTGCGCGAGCGCAACGCGCTTGCGCTGGCCGCCGCTCAGGCGGCGCGGCGCCTTTTCTCGCCCCATGCCGTTGAAAGTCAGACCGAGGGCGACGTTGTCACGCGCGGTCTTCCACGGCAGCAGGGCATCGTCCTGAAAAAGGATTCCCACCTGCGATCGGGCGAGGTCGGTCTCGACCGTACCTGAAAGCGGCTGCTGCAGGCCGATCACGGCACGCAAGAGGCTCGACTTGCCCGACCCCGAAGGCCCGACGAGACTCACGAAGCTGCCGTCGCCCACGACAAGGCTCGCTCCCTCGAGGACCGGCTCCCCGCCATAGGAAATCGTCAGATCACGGACGCGCAGTTTTCAACCTCCGACGATCGAGGTGTCGTGCAGCCCGGACATGCTCGCGCCAGGCTTCATGAGACCGCCGGCGATCAGGCTCTGCTCGACGCGCTTGGCCGCGTCGAGGTCGATGTTCACCGTTTGGGGGTAGAGAGAGTCGCGGTGCTGCGCGATAATCTCGCCGAGTTCCTTAAGATCAAGCCCGGTGGTCATCTCCTTGGGGAGAGCCGCAGTCAGCTGATCGCCGGTCATCGCGCGCAGCGCCTTGAGCGCATCCGCCAGGGCCTTCGTCAGCGCGATCATTTCCGGCCTGCGCCGTTCGATCTCCTTGGCCCGCACCGCGACGCCCATGAATTCATACGACCCGCCGAGATGGTGCTTGGCGTCTTCGAGGTCCATTGCATTCACCAGCACGCGCGCGCCGGCGCGGCGCAACAGGGTCAGAGCCGGCTCCTGCACGACGCCGACGTCGATCTGGCCCTGGCGCAATGCTTCCAGCAAATTGACGCCCATGGTCGCGAACTTGACCTTCTGGGCGTCGCCGCCGGCCTGCTTCAGCAGATAAAGCGTCAGCGCATGATCGGCATTCCCGAGCGCGGAAACCCCGACCGTCCGTCCCTCCAGATCCTTGATCGATTGAATCCGGCTTGCAGTATTGGGAGCGGTGACAACGGCAAACAGGGGGAGGCGCCCGGTGACGG
>WNGD01003382.1_pt1 | contig 16201 bp, 17 predicted proteins | sample 5400671 | NCBI WGS metagenome assembly WNGD01 (sample SAMN13153369, study PRJNA577476) | soil metagenome | isolation source: 40 cm soil or saprolite under grassland replicate 2 | place: USA:California | collected 2016-06-15 | reverse complement strand
ACTGGGGCGTCGCGTCAACGGGAGTGGCACGCTTGAGATCAACCTTTCTCGCGAGGAGGTGGCGCAAATGACCGGCACGACTTTGTTTACCGTAAGCCGCCTGCTCTCCGGGTGGAAGGAGCGCGGCGTGCTGACCGCAAGACGCGAATGCGTCTATGTACACAACATCCAAGCTCTTCGCGAATTCGCCGACAATGAATGAACGATTCTGAGGTGCCGCTCTAGCGGGGTTTCTCTGGTCCATTTCTCCTGACTCGGTGTCAGCATCGCTTCCGATGTCCAGGTCTCAATCCTCGAAACGGGTAGCTATTTTGCCTTTTGGAGCTAGAATCACCCGATGCTTCGCGAAATGCGAATTGAGGATTGCTTCCATTCATTCTTCACCGATTGCCGCTTCGCCCGCCGCCAACTCCAGAAATCGCCAATCTTTACGACAGTTGCCGTCCTCACCCTGGCTCTCGGCATTGGGTCCAGCACGGCGATTTTCAGCACCATCGATGGAACTCTCCTCCATCCCTATCCTTACAAGAATGCAGAGCGCTTGGCGACGTTCTCCGTCTTCTCGGCCGAACAGTTTCGCGCTTGGCGTTTCCCTGCCAGAGCCTTTGTTGATTTCAAGGGACGCAACCATACATTCGACGATATGTTCGGCCTGGTCTACCGCGAAGTGCGTTTCACCAGTGCCAATGGTAGCGAGGAATTCTCCGGCGGCTCAGTCACTCCCGGAACGTTTGAAGCGCTAGGCATTGCACCTTTATTCGGCCGTGGCCTGCGTGGCGACGATTACAGGCCTGGGGCACCTCCCGTTTTCGTCATCAGTTACGGCCTTTGGACCAAACTCTTCAATCGCGCCCCCAACGTGCTTGGCAACACCTACAGGCTCAACGGTGCTCCCGTGGCCCTTGTGGGCGTCATGCCAGCGCGTTTTCAAATCGGCGGGTGCGATCTTTGGCTTCCTCTCGACATAACCAGAGACACATTCGTGCCGGGTGCGGGAATCGAGTCTAACGAAATCTGGACCGTCGGCCACCTAAAGATTGGTGTTAGCCCTGAGAGTGCTGCCGCGGATCTCCAGGTTATCGCTTCACCGTTTCAAGCCGACGACCGTATCTACTTTCCTCCTCATTTCAGAATTGTGGTCAACACGCTCAACAGTCAGTCCGTGGGCGACAACTTCAAACTGGGCCTGCTCGCGCTCATGGGCGCGGTCATGATCTTGCTGCTCATTGCTTGCAGTAATGTCGCGAATCTCCTCCTCGCGCGTGCGACAACCCGTGAAAGGGAATTTGGCATTCGGTCCGCCGTTGGCGCCAGTCGCACGCATATCATTAGACAATTGTTGGTTGAGAGTTTCGCGTTAGCAGCGGTCAGTTGCGCTCTCGGTTGCATTTTTGCCATTTTCGGATTGCAGGTAATGGTTGCCCTGATTCCTTCCGGGACCATTCCCCCGGGAGCGGCGATCACGTTCAGCTCCTCCGCCTTGTTATTCTCACTTATTGTCACCGTCTTCACTACCGTTGCATGCGGGTTAGCACCGGCCATCCACGCCCTTCGGACAGACGCGCAAATCGCGCTCTCCGGCCCGGGGAAGGGAACCGGCGTGGACCACCGTCAAGGAACGCTGCGTTCCGCCCTCGTCGTAACCGAGGTCGCTCTCTCTGTCATTTTAACGATTTGTTCGGGGCTGATCATGCGGAGCCTCTTCGCGCTGCAAAGCGTGAACATCGGCTTCAACCCTACGAAGGTTGTTTATGCGCGAATCTTGTGGCCTGAAGGTCAATACGACTCTGTGCAGAAGAAAAGTGCTATTTTGCGCAGGGTCCTCGATCGAGTTACACGATTGCCTGGGGTCTTTGCTGCCACGGAAACGTCATCTTACCCACCCCATAGCTGGGGCTGGACCACGGTCATCGTTCAAGGCAAAACGCCGCCGCAAAACAGAAACACGGCATCGATCATGCGCCCCGGTCCCCAAGCTGCTCGATGGGCCGGGATGGTTGTACGAAAAAAAGTTTGATGCTACAGAGCCATCGCTGTCGAATCGGTCAACCTGTTCTCGCGGAGGCACAAATCGTTCAACTCCAATATCCAGACCTTGTCGAAGCCCTTGGCGAAACTCCAGACGGTACAGTTGTCGATGGCGAAGTCGTGGCTTAAGACGATTCAGGCCGTCCAAATTTTCGCCTGCTCCCAAGCTTCCGCAGTGAAACATCCCGCGTCTACGACTTCGTCTTCGACCTTCTGATTTGCCAGGACCGTGATTTGACCAGATTGTGTGGGTTGAAAGTTTGAAAAAGAGAAAAGAAAAAAGAGATGCCAAAAGCTCATGTGGAGCACATTCCCATTCTGGCTAGAAGACCATCGGGCGAGAAGCCTGCCCACGGACGCATCGGGATAGCAACCCGCAACGCCGTGTTAAGCGATCCTATCCACAGGCGCCTTCTTGGTTGAGATAACAATACACTCACCCTTCCCGGCTAAACCAGTAGAAGGTAGTTCGATCGCTTGAGGGATAGACAGCGGCCGGTGGTGCCTATCCCATCCTGGCAAATAGCTAGAAGAATCGCGATTACGGAGTCACCTTGACGCTGATCGCGATGTTTTTGCCATTGTCCTCGCGATAGGTGACCTCGGCGTTAGCGTTGACTTTGAGTTTGCCCTCGAGAGTCGTGTTCTTATCGATCATGAAAGTCATGGATTTGGTTTCGGGGGCTTGAGCGAAGTGTTGCCCCGCGGAAGTCTGACTGCCACCCACGGCAAGGGTGAAGGAGTTCTTCGCGACCGACGTTATCTTTCCGGAGACGGATAGCGGGGATGCGGTTTGGGTTGTTGACGCGGTTTGCGCGTTCCCAACGGCTGGGGATAGCGCCGAAAGTGCGGCGACAAGGATTAGACTTGCAAGAATGGAAAAAATAACACGACGCGAGTTGCTCATAGTGGGGACACTCCTCCTCTGTATTTTTGACCGGGCATTCTCTCTGGGCAGGCGAGTAACCATACTTACGGCGAAAGTGAATGGCGCTGGCAACTTCTTCCCCGTCTTAAGGTTACGGGAACTATAGCTTTCCTGGGAGATGGGGGCTAAGGCAGTACTAGGCCGGGAAATACCTTCCAGTCGATGGGTTGAAGATACCCGCAAGGGCGAAGCCCAGGTGAAACGAGTCCAAAACGACCGGGATCAATGTGTGCCGGATTCCGATGACTTCCCGCTAACTCCTGTACCGTGGTTCGACGGCGGAGCGACAGGGGAATCGGTCAAGGAGGGCCTGAGAGAGGCCGTCAGAACGTACGACTTTCCATGGTCTGTGAGGCTAGTAATCAGGAGCTCATAGCGGAAGCCGTCCGGGTGACTTCGGCTCCTCAGGAGCGCCAGTATGCCTCGCACTTCCGAGTCAGGGTGAATCACGATTTCGCCCGACGAAGCCAGGCCCGATACGACCGTCCCATGAAATTCGGTCCCATCGCCATTCACGGCCGAATCGATGGAATCAAGCATCTTGACGCGAAGCAATGTTCCTTTTGGCAAGCCGTCTACACCATCACCGCTGGTGGTGTTAAGCCGAGCGTGAAGGTAAAACGTCAGTACCGTTCCCGCTGAGACCCGCACAGGTCCCACTTTGAAGGCCTGACCGTAAGTGGCAATTGTCAACGCAGCGAGGAGGGACAGCGCTGCTGGTACGATACGTTTCATGGGCTGGGGCCTCTCGTATCTTTAAACAGCAAGAGCTCTAGATTTCGCAGACTTCGTAACCCAAAGATGACTTTAAGGCCGCGACGTGTCGGTGTCAACGGTACGTCGACGCACGATGTGTTCTATGCCCCATCCGGGGAACCTAGGAATGTCGCCTGCGGAGCCTCGTTTGTGGAACAGCCAGCGCGACCGAAGGATCTCTCGGCCTCAAGCTGCACTCTTCGACGAGATCCTTGACCGCGTCGACTGTCACGCTGTACCTTTACAGCGGTACAGCAGACGGCATGTTTTATAAGCTCACACCAACGACCGGCCAACCTCTCTACCTGCAATTGATGCAACAAGTTCGGCACGCTGCCGAAACCGGCGCGTTACGTGACGGTGACCAACTGCCGGGCATCCGGACTCTCGCCGAGGAATTGGTCGTTAGTCCAAATACTGTCGCGAAGGCCTATTGCGAACTGGAACACGAGGGCCTTCTCGAGTTGCGCCAGGGCCTCGGAGCCTTTGTGTGCGTGAAACGTCGCACCCGATCGTTGGAGAATGACGTGAACTTGGCGCGCCGTCGGATTCGAGATCTTATCGAGCAACTACGCGAGGATGGCCTTTTGGACGCGGAGATCCGCCGGGCGTTCGAAGCAGAGCTGCTCTACGCGGCCGAGGCCGTGAGAAAACGATGACGAACGAGGCTGTAATCCTGACGCAAGGGCTCACCAAGTCGTACGGTAATAGGGAGGCCGTCCGAGCGCTGAATCTCTCGGTAGGCCGCAATCGGATTACGGCGTTTCTCGGCCGAAATGGCGCTGGCAAGAGCACGACGATCAAGGTGCTACTCGGCATGGTCCGTGCCACTGCCGGCGGCGGAACGGTACTTGGAAAACAAATCACAGACAAAAAAGCGAATCTTGACACGCGGCGCAGGGTTGCTTACGTGGCGGAAGACAAGCCTCTATATGGCTACATGACGGTTGAGCAGACGATAAGTTTTGCCCGTTCCTTTTACTCCGATTGGCGGACAAACGTCGAACGCCAGCTGCTTCGCGACTACGAGTTGCCGACACGCCAGAAGATCAAACAACTTTCGAAAGGAATGCGAACTAAACTGGCCCTATTGCTGGCATTCGCTCGCCGTCCCGAGTTGCTGATCTTGGATGAACCAAGCGACGGGCTCGATCCGGTCGGGATTGAAAATCTTCTGCAAACCCTTGTCGCCCAATCGGCGGATGGGGTAACAGTTTTCTTTTCCTCGCACCAAATTGCTGAGGTTGAGCGCGTAGCCGATCACGTCTGCATTCTTGAGAAGGGTTGCTTAGTAGTGGATGCGCCGCTAGACGAACTCCGTCAGTCTTACCGGCGCATTGATTTGGTTTTTCCATTTCCCGCGCCAGAGCGTGAGTTTCGGATTTCAGGCGTCGAGAGAATCCGCACGAGCGGACATCAAATGAGCGTCTTGGCCAGCAGGAATGCGGAGGCATTGGTTGAGCGTGCGCACCGTTTGAACGCCGTTTCCGTCGAGGTTGCTCCCGTGGGACTGCGAGAGATATTTCTGGAGACCGTCAAGGAGAATTGAATCGTGCTTTGGTACAGGTTCTGGCTTGAGACGCGAGCCAGATTTCTCACCAGCCTAGCAACTGTCACGATCTTCTGTGGAGTCTTCGTCTATCATGCTGAAGGTCTGTTACGCCCGCAATGGAAGTCAGGCTTCAACCGTCTATTGTTCATCAATCAGCAGTTCCTTGTGATTATGTGGATTTTGGCGTGCGTACTTTTGGGGATGGGCGGAATCGTTCGAGAAAAAGCGGTTGGGACATCGTCACTGACCTTAAGCTTACCCGTTCGCAGAGCCACGGTGTTGGGCGTTCGCGTTGGAGTGGGGTTAGCGGAGGCAATTGTACTGGGCGTAGTACCTTGGCTAACGGTTTTTGTAATTTCTGCTTGGGCAGGAATGCCAATTTCGATTACCCAGGTCGGATCTTACATTGTGCTGTTGACCGGAGGCGGCCTGGTTTATTTTGCGATGGCCGTTTTGGTTTCATCGTTGGTCGTCGGTGAATATACAGCTCCAGCTGTAGCGTTTGGAGTGGTGCTCCTTTCTGTATTGGTGTTCGATAATTGGATCCCCCGTTTCAACGCTTGGCGGCTGGTGACCGGGGATTTCTCGATCGATAGAAAGACCTTTCTTCTCGGAAAACACCTACCGTGGCCGGGGATCCTGGCCAGTTTGGCGGTGGCAGCTCTGATGGTGCTGGCCTCAATGCTGGTCGTGGAAAGGCGGGAATTCTGAGACTCTAAACGGCGTGGAAACAAACTGCCTTTCGCTACCATCCATGCCCGTCTGCGGATCTGACCGGGAATTTCCCGGCCATCGGGACTTTTACTTCCAGGCTTCCATCGAGTCGGTCGCCCTTCTCGACGCTGGATATAACCACGACAGCCACTGCAATGCTCTGTCGATGGGACTTCCACCCATTGGATTGACTTCTAGCCTTGCTGCACGCCCGCGAAACTTCATGAAAGCCGTCGAGTGTCAAGAGTGGCGCATCGACACCGCTAAGTCCTGTGTTTTCAGCTCGGCTGTCAGTATAGCCAAATGTCTTTCGAGGCTCGGTACTAGGCCTAACTCGGTGATTTTCCTGCTCCAGAAGGAAAATACGTGTTAAGAATTCTTCGGCTATCGCGTCTCAGATATGGAACGGCCAGGAGGGGTGCTTGGCAGCCGCGATAGAAAACCTCATGGTGACCCAGCCGGCTAGGGAGCTTGAGGCGGTTTTTCGGGCGCATCATGCACGTGTCCTCCAAGCCGCTTACCGGGTGACCGGGAGCATGGCAGACGCCGAAGACGTCGCGCAATCTGTCTTCTTGCGGCTGGCGCGCGGCGACATCGCTTCCCGCCGCATCACCCATCTCGAGAGCTATCTTCAGCGCTCCGCGGTCAATGCGGCATTGGATTTGCTTCGTGCGCGGCGCGATCGAGAGACAGTGCCGGTCGAACCCGCGGACACGCTGCAGGCAACTTCCGCAATGTCCCCTGAGCGGGCTCTTTCCTCTTCCGAAACTCGCGAGCAGCTCCGCCGCGGGATTGCCAATCTGCATCCGCGCGTTGCGGAGATGTTCACGCTGCGCTATCTCGAAGGGTTGGACAACCGCGAAATCGCTCGCTTGATGGACACGTCGCAAGCGGTGGTGGCGGTAACGTTATTCCGGGCACGTGCGCAATTAAAGAAGGGATTGCGTGGGTTCAGAAAAGGTGCGCTATGAAGATTTTAGGTCTTTTTGACACAAAGCGGGACTCCTGTCTTGACCAGGCCATCTCCCAGGTTCGCGAAGATCAGCCTGACGCAGAATCACTTGCTGCATCCGCCCGGAGGGTGTGGCAGCGGATCCAAGCGGGCGAAGGAGACCTGGCGACCGCCGAGTCCCGGCATGTGCTCCAGGGTTGTGGCGATATTCGTGCCCTGCTTCCTGCGTTTTACAAACACGAACTGCGGCCTGCTCGCGCGGCCATTGTGGAAGACCATTTGCGTGAATGCATTTCTTGCCGCGCCGTTGTTCATGGACGAGGGTTTGAAGCCGATGCCGCTGCGAATTGGCAGCTGGAAACGACAGCGAACGTGGCCCGTCGGAGCTCCTCCTGGCCGTTCTTTGTTGCAGCCGCAGCGGCCGCGCTGGTTGGTTTGGTGTGGGCGGGGACTAGCTGGTATTTCGCCGGGCCGCCGGGTATTCGCGCGCGAATCGCTTCCGCTGACGGCCAAGTCTTCGCGGTGAGCGCGAAGAACACTCGCATGTTGAAATCCGGGGACAAAGTCGACAGCGAAGAGTTCATTCGTACCGCGGCCGGATCGCACGCGACCGTGAAGCTCCTGGATGGTTCGGATGTGGAAATGAATCAACGCTCCGCATTCGCCGTCAGCGCGACTCGCCGCGACACTACCATCCAACTCGATCAAGGCGGCATCATCGTGCACGCCGCCAAACGCCGCCGTGGTCACCTGTACGTGAGCGCGCCGGATTGCCGCGTGGCGGTCACGGGCACGATGTTTGCCATTAATGCCGGCACCAAGGGCTCGCGCGTGACGGTGATCGAAGGCGAGGTGCACGTCCGTCATTCCGGCCGGGAAAGTATTCTGCACTCTGGCGATCAACTCGCCACCACGCAGGCCGTGGCGTTGGTTCCGGTGCGCGAAGAAATCGCGTGGAGCCGTGATCTCGATCACGAACTGGCGCTGCTTGGAGAGTTCTCGAAGCTCCGGGCAAAATTCGAGCAAATTCCCACGCCTCCGGCTCGTTATGAGAGCAACATCCTCCCTTTGCTGCCTCAAGATACAATCCTGTACGTCAGTATCCCTAATCTTGGCGAAGCTCTCGAACAGGCGAATCAGGTCTTCCAGCAACAGTTGGCTGAAAGCCCGGTGCTTCAGCAGTGGTGGGGCGGGGTGGATCGTTCTCCGCAACGACTGGAAGAGTTGCTTGCACAAGTCCGCGCGCTCAGCCGGTTTTTGGGGGATGAGGTCGTAATTACCATGAGCGGCGGCTCGAAGGACGGCCCTGTGCTGCTGTCGGAAGTTCGCGATCCGGGACTCGAAAATTTTCTGCAGAACCATCTCGCGGGTGCGTTCACAGTCCGTGACGGAGTGCCGGACCTGCACGTCGTGAATCCGCAATCCCTCGCGTCCTTAGCGGATAACACCCATGGGGTGGTTATGCTTGTGCGCCAGAATATGTTAGTCGTCGGCGGCGACGCCAAATCCGTACGCCAGATGAACGCGCAAATCGATGGCGGAACAAAACCGTTTGGTAACACCGATTTTGCTCAGAGAATCCTGAGCGTTTATAGCGGCGGCGCCGAGACATTGGTAGCCGTCAATTTCGCGACCATCCTGAACACTCCGGAGAACAGCACCTCGATGGCGTTTCAAACCAGCGGCTTCAACAATGTGAAATATCTGGTTGCGACGCGCAGCGACACGCCGAATCATGGCGACAACCGGCTAACGTTGGAATTTGCTGGCGCGCGGGTCGGTATTCCCTCCTGGCTGGCAGAACCGGCTCCGATGGGTTCGCTTGACTATGTTTCCGCCAATGCCGAAGCGGCTGTCTCGGTCGTTGCGAAACAGCCCGCATTGATGTTCGATGATCTGCTGAGCGTGCTTAGCTCCGATCCCCATTTCAGCAGTAATCTCGCGGAAATGAACGCCAAGCTCGGGTTCGACCTTCGCGACGACCTCGCCGGCGCATTGGGCGGGGAAATGACCCTCGCGCTGGATGGGCCGCTGCTCCCGACTCCCTCGTGGAAGATGATCGTCGAGGTCAACAATCCGGGCGCTCTCGAACTCCTGATCGAAAAGTGGATCGAGCGCAGCAATCAAGATGCACAACGATCGAATGCGCCCGCGCTGAGGCTTGAACAGCAACAAATCCGAGGCAGGACCTTCTACACCATCCACATGCTCGGCCCCGGAATGGCAGCAGAGTGCGATTACACCTTGGGCGACGGCTACCTGCTCCTGGCGCCATCTCGCGCGCTGCTTTTGGCAGCACTTGATACGCACGCCCGCGGCTCGTCGCTGGCTCGCTCCGCTTCTTTTCGCTCGCTCCTGCCGAGCGACAGCCAAGCGAACTTCTCCGGGATGCTGTATCAGAACTTGAGCCCCGTCCTGAAACCCCTTGCTTCTCAGGTCACTTCGCAGCAGTTCGCGGTACTTCAACAGTTGGCCGCGGATTCGAAGCCGAGCGTGATTTGTGCGTACGGGGGAACGGACCGAATCGAAGTCGCTAGCAACGGCACGCTCCTGGACCTGAATCCGGGTCTGATGACTCTATTCCACCTGCTCGGTCGGGCGGACCATGGAACTTCCCTTAGCCGCAATCCGTAGTAACTATTGACCATGGCCCCGACAATAGAGCTCGACGGGCTCGAGGTCCAGCTCGGTGGGAGAACGATTCTCCGCAGCCTGACGGGCGTTCTGGACGGCCGGGCCATCGGTCTGCTGGGCCCGAATGGCGCCGGGAAATCCACACTCATCAACACGATTCTGGGCTTCCACACGCCTTCCAAGGGTAGCGTTCGCGTACTTGGTCTGGATAGTCGCAGAGACGGCAAGGCACTGCGTGCGCTGGTCGGATACATGCCGGAGACGGACGCCTTCATCGCCAAGATGTCCGGCGTTCGTTTCGTCCAGTATATGGCCGAACTCTCCGGTCTTCCTACGGATCAAGCCATGGAACGCGCGCACGAAGCTTTTGTGTACGTCGGATTGGGTGAAGCGCGCTATCGCATGGTGGGAACGTATTCTCTCGGCATGAAGCAGTTGACAAAGCTCGCTCAGGCCATCGCGCACGGACCTAGGCTGCTCATCCTCGACGAACCCACCAATGGCTTGGACCCGCCCGCTCGCAAGCGGCTCCTCGAACTCATTTGCGAAATTCGAGAAGCCATCGACATCTGCCTCTTGCTCTCCTCGCACCTTCTACGCGACGTCGAGGAAACTTGCGACCAGGTGCTGATCCTGCGAGACGGCCGCATCGCCTCGATTTGTAACCTTGCGGAAGAGCGCCGCACCAAGCGCAAGTTTCTGGAGATGGAAACCTGCGGGGCGGAACCCGTATTCGCCTCGGCCCTCCAGGGTCTCGGATGCGAGTGCGCGCTCTTTGGAAATGGCCGGATGAAGGTGGTTTTGCCGGACGCGGTTGAGATCCGAGACGTCTACAAGGTTGCTGCGGAACGTGGTGTTCAGATTCGCCGTATGAATCAGCGGCGCGACTCATTGGAGGACATTTTTCTCAACGCCATGGAGCAATCAGGAGGGAGCAATGGCCGTATATAAGCGCCGCTACCGGCCCTACCACGGCCCGCTCACGCCGGAACTGTCTCGCTTTCTGGTGCTCACGCGCTACGCCTTCGCCGGGTTGTTCCGCTCCCGCGTATTCGTTTTGCTATTCGTTCTCGCACTCGTGCCGACGTTGTTCTTCGCCGCTTACATTTTCCTAGCCAACAACAGTGCCGTCCAACAATTCCTTCAATTCCACGTCGCCGGAGGATTCGCGGTCGAGAACAAATTCTTCTTTACGCTGACCATGATACAAACGCAATTGGCGTTTCTATTGAACTGCTGGGTCTGCCCGACCCTGGTCGCGGGGGACTTGGTAAATGGAGCCCTTCCGCTGTTCTTGAGCCGGCCGTTTAGCCGGCCCGAGTACGTGCTTGGGAAGTGCGCCGTGATCGCGTTACTTCTCTCCGTGGTCACTTGGGTGCCTGGCCTGATCCTGTTTTCCCTCCAGGCAGGACTGGCAGAGGGCGGCTGGACCTGGTCGCATCTGTGGATGGTGGTCCCCATCGTATGTTGTTCGGCGGTTTGGATTTTGATGCTCTCGCTCATTTCGCTGGCCGTTTCGGCGTGGGTGAAGCTACGCATCGTGGCTACTGGTGTTATCTTCTGTGCGTTTCTCGTGCCTGCGGGACTCGGCGCGATTTTCAACACGATCCTGGGCACCTACTGGGGAAGCCTGCTCAATTTCTCCGAGCTGTTCAGGTTAATCCTCGTCAAGGGCTTTCGACTGGAATCTGAACTCGTCGGTCGCGCAGGTTTGCCGCAAGTTCCGCTTTTCGCAGCGTGGATCATGATGATTCTGGTGTGTGTATTATCCCTGTATATCCTGGATGCGCGTTTGCAGGCGCGCGAGGTTGTGCGCGGATGACGAGTCCGAATCGCCAAATCGTGTTCGATAGCGTCTCTAAGTTTTACGGGGAAGTTCTGGGCGTGAATCGCGTGAGTTTCGCGCTCGATCCGGGAATTACCAGCCTCGTAGGCCCGAACGGCTCCGGCAAGACCACGCTTTTGAACCTGCTCACCGGCCTGATCAAGCCGACGCGCGGATCCATTCACGTGCTGGGGTTAACCACGGGTCAACCTGTGGAGTTGTTCCGGCAGGTTGGATATTGCGCGCAATTCGATTCCTTCCCGCCAGGGTCCACTGGTTATGATTTCATTTTTTGGCCCCTGCGGCTCCATGGTTTTGGCCGTGAGCAGGCCGCAAGGTTGACCGACGAGGCCTTGGAGCGGGCCGGCATGACGCAGGTCGCGCGGCGCAAGGTGGCTGGATACAGCAAGGGTATGCGCCAGCGCATCCGTCTGGCGCAGGCCATCGCCCACCATCCCTCAGTGCTTGTTTTGGACGAGCCTCTCAACGGGCTGGATCCCATCGCACGCGCCGAGGCCATCGCTCTGTTCGGTGCACTTGCCGTGCAGGGAATGCACGTCATCATTTCCAGCCACATTCTCGAAGAAGTCGACCGGATCTCCGATCGTGTCGTACTCATGAGCAGCGGCTACGTCGTGGCGGAAGGCCAGATTCGTGAAGTGCGGCAAGAGGTCCGCGATCATCCGATGCAGATTCTGGTGCGTTGCTCGAATGCCGCGCGGCTGGCATCGGCAGCGTTCGAACTGAATCATGTCGTCGAGGCAAAGATAGTGAACGACGGCCGCGGCGTTCTGATTCGCACGCGCGATGCCGAGCAGTTTTATCTTCTGCTCAACAAGATCGTGTGCAGCGGTCTGATAGAAGTGGAGGCGGTCGCCCCGGCCGATGACGACGTCGATTCAATTTACCAATATTTGATTGGATGCAACGGTGGGCCTATATGAATGCACGCCTCATCACTCGGGCCAAGGAGTGGACACAGGAACAACCCTGGGAGCTTTACGCAACCCAGATCTTCGTTCTCATGCGCAACGAGATCCGCCGCAACCTGTTCACCCGCCGCCGGCTGTGGGTCTATCTCCTGGCCGCGATCCCGGTTGTGATTCTTCTCGTCCAGCGCGCCTTTGCCCGCAACACCGCCGAACCCTTCTACATCGAGAGCGCAACTCGCGTGCTCGCACGCATCGTTCATCTTTACTACGTCAGGCTGGGCATCTTTTTCGCGTGCATGGGTATCTTCACCTGGCTGTTTCGCGGCGAGATGGTCGAGCGCACCCTGCACTACCAGTTTCTTGTTCCGGTGAGAAGAGAAGTACTGGTCATCGGGAAATTCCTGGCGGGCACGTTAATCTCCATCTTTCTTTTCGAAAGCGCTGTTCTCGCTTGCTTTTACTTGACCTACGACCGATTTGGTGCGGCCGGCTGGTCCTACATTTTTGACGGGCCGGGCCTTCATCAACTAGGCGCTTATCTGCTGGTGACGGCCTTGACGTGTATAGGATATGGTTCTGTGTTTCTTGCCCTGAGCCTGCTTTTCAAAAATCCGATCGTCCCGGGGCTCGTCCTCATGGGCTGGGAGACAATCGCTCCGATATTGCCCGCGTGGGCCCAACGGCTGAGCGTGACCTCCTATATGAGGCATCTATGTCCGGTCGAGTTGCCGGTCGAGGGACCCCTGGCGATCTTCACGGTGGTCGCCGAGCCGGTCGCACCCGTGCTCGCCATCCTGGGTTTGCTTTGCCTCTCTGTCGCTGTCCTCGTTCTTTCTTGCTTTCTCATCGATCGCATAGAAATTACCTATACCGCGGAGTAGCGCGAGTCCCGTTTTCGAGCTATTCGTTCGGCGGTCGCCACCACACCCAGCAATGGAGCAAAGCGATGCGGAGTCGGCGCCGACATGTTTCCCATTCGCGTTCATCCCTTCCGTGTTCAGAGGCGGGAGAGTAGCGATTGGTGGAGGTAGTCGAACATGCATTTGACCTTAGACCCTGTTGGGGCGCAGCATAACTGGTACATGTTTTTGCGGTTTTACACGCCATCGATAATGCAGACAATTAGAACAGGTCGTGGGAAACCGCTGACGGTCAGATCGCATCGTACGTTCAAGGAATTCGGCCAGCCAGGGAGGTGAACCGTGGCTGCTAGAGTGCTTCTCCTTGTCACCCTTCTCACCGGCCATGCGATGCTTGCGATGGCCATTCCCCAGCAGGCGTTAACCAGCGTGCAAAAAGAGACGGCGGCTTCCGCCGGAGACTCATCAAAACAAGCCGACGATCAAACTGCGGCGGCACCAAAGATGGATCCGAAGGACAAGAGGGACACCAAGCCGCAGCAGAAAATTCACGTGCGGCTTGGTACCGTCTCGTTTGGATTGGGGTATTCGTATTTTTCCGGACCCTATTATTACCGCGTGTTCGGCTTTTATCCCTATGGAGTGGCATATCCTGCCTTGTTTTGCGACCCGTTTTGGAGCGCTTATCCTTCTCTCCTAAATCCGGATTATTCCGGTAGCTTGGCGTACGCCGAAGATAAGGGACAAGTCAAATTGACGGCTGATCCGAAGACGGCGGAAGTGTACATCGACGGCGGGTACGCGGGTGGGGCAGACCAGTTGAAGACTATGTGGCTCGACTCCGGCGCTTACGACCTGTCCCTCTCCGCAAAGGGACATAAGGCGTTTCACCAGCGGATCTATATCCTTAGCAGAAAATCATTGAAGGTTCTCGCCCGGTTGGAGCCTGAAGAAGCGCCGGATGCAGCACACGAAAAGGGGGTCAAGCCATGAACAGAAAGATTCCGCTGGGGTTGCTATTGTTGGCCGCAGCCCCAGTTGTCGCATCGGGTCCTCGAGGAACCGTGCCCAAGGCCTCGGCCAATCGCTACCCGTCTCATGCTGAGAAAGACGGCGTCAGCGTGGGCGCGGCGTTGCTTACTTCCGATGAAGTGCACAAAACATTCGTTTCCGAGGTGAATCGCTGCTGCTTGGTCGTCGAGGTTGCGTTCTACCCTGCAAAGGACAAGCCACAAGCGGTGTCGCTCGACGACTTTTCCGTGCGCGTGGTGGGGGCGGAAACGGCCGTGAAACCTTCCAGCGCCAAGGTGGTGGCGGCCAGCATTCAGAAATCTGCCGAATCGCAGCGAGACATCACCGTCTCTCCTTCCGTTGGCGTCGGTCGCGAATCCGGAACCTACCATGGCACTTACACTGAGGTTGGTGTCGCCATTGGAGTCAGCGAGCACGGTTCACACTCGGGTTCGTCGGAGCGCGATCGCGACACGATGTCGACCGAGCTGAGTGAGAAGGGCCTGCCGGAGGGAACCGCTTCGGCGCCCGTGGCCGGTTATCTGTACTTCTCCCTGACAAAGAAGAAGAACACGCCTCTTCAGTTAGATTGCGTGCTGAACGGGAATAGGGTCTTTCTGACCCTGCCCTGAGGAGTTGTGCACCCGTTATCTGCACCGGCACGGCACAAAACCGGGGAATACAGGGCTTAGTACTCCTGTTCGTAGATACGGTGACGTATTAAATAACCACGAGCTACCAGATTCTGATAGACTCGGCGTTGAGGAGATTGCCTTCAGGTGCCGAGACTGAGCCCATTCACGATAGCTCTCTCCAGGGAGGAGCGCATCATGCTAGAGAATCGAGTGCGCCAATATACGTCACCGTATTGCGATGTGATCAGAGCGAAGATCGTACTCCTTGCCGCGGAAGGGCTCTCCAACGACGTCATCGCCACTCGCCTGGACACGCCCCGGCAAATCGTCAGCAAGTGGCGCAAACGATTTGCCCTCGCGCGGCTCCCCGGCCTCGAGGCGCAACCTCGGGGCGGCCGACCCACCCGCTTTTCCCCCCAGCGTCGTCCTCCAAGTTAAAGCTCTCGCCTGTGAACTCCCACATCGCTTGCAGCTGCCCCTGTCGCAACTTTCTCTTTCCGAGATTCGGCGCGAAGCGATCACCCGGGGGTTAGTCGCTGAAATTAACGGGGCGACTTTGTGGCGCTGGCTCAGCGCCGATGCGCTTCGCCCTTGGCGACATCGCAGTTGGATCTTTCCCCGAGACCCGGATTTCGCTGCCAAGACCGGGCGCATCCTCGACCTGTATGATCGCGTTTGGCAGGGACGCGCACTAAATGCGCGTGAATTCGTCATCTCAGCCGACGAAAAAAGCAGTATTCAAGCGCGCCGCCGCAAGCAACCTACACTGGCTCCCGCATCCGGTCGTTCCACCAGAGTCGAACACGAATACTTCCGTGAAGGCGCCTGGACCTATCTGGCCGCGTGGGACGTACATCGGGCCAAGGTGTTCGGGCGCTGCGAAAGAAAAGCGGCATTGCGCCGGTCGATCGCTTGATTAAGGAAGTCATGAGCCAAGAGCCTTATCATGGACAACTGCTCCGCCCATCGCGGCCAAAAGGCGGTCGACCGCCTCCGCTCGCAATGGCCCAACGTGCTTCTCGTACACCCCCGGTCCATGCCAGTTGGCTCAATCAGATTGAAATTTACTTCTCCATTGTCCGGAGGAAGGTACTTACGCCCAATGACTTCCAATCCCTCAACGAATTGGAACAACGCCTGTTAGCCTTTCAGCGACGGTACCAGGAAACTGCTTCTCCCTTTCAATGGACCTTCACTCGAAAAGATCTCGCTGTCCTCCTCGCTAAAATCGAAAACAAACGGTGCGCTCCCGCGGCCTGACGCCCTTCCGAATACGTCACCGTAATTCCGAACGGGAGCACTTAGTGCCCGAAGGCCCCGGGCCAGAAGAGCATGAAAGTGCTACATTGCGGAGTTTCCTTCGGCAGGTGTCAT
>WNGD01006688.1_pt1 | contig 16211 bp, 14 predicted proteins | sample 5400671 | NCBI WGS metagenome assembly WNGD01 (sample SAMN13153369, study PRJNA577476) | soil metagenome | isolation source: 40 cm soil or saprolite under grassland replicate 2 | place: USA:California | collected 2016-06-15 | reverse complement strand
GTTACGAGGAGGCCATCCTGCTCACCCAGGACGGCTACGTCGCCGACGGCTCCGGCGAGAACATCTTCGTGATCCGCGACGGCGTGATCGCGACGCCCGACCTCTCGGCCTCGATCCTGCCCGGGATCACGCGCGACACGGTGATCCAGATCGCGCAGGATCTCGGCCACACGGTCGTCGAGAAGCAACTGATCCGCACCGACCTCTATCTCGCGGACGAGGTCTTCATGGTCGGCACGGCCGCCGAGGTGACGCCGATTCGCGAGGTGGACGACCACGTCGTCGGCGGGCCCGGACCGATCACGCTGGAGATCCAGGAGGCATACCTCGACACCGTCCGCGGGCGGAGCGAGCGCTGGGCGCAGTGGCGCGAGTACGCCGCGCCGGCCCGCTCGCAGGCGTGAAGCAGGTTCAGCGGTCGATCCCGCTCTCGTCGCCGTATCTCGGCGAGCGCGACACCGAGCTCGTGCTTGAGGTGCTGCGCTCCGGCCGCCTTTCGCTCGGGCCGATGGTCGATCGCTTCGAGGAGCGCTTCGTCGAGGCGGTCGGCGCACCGTACGCGGCCGCGGTCTCGTCAGGGACGGCCGGCCTCCATCTGCTGTGCCGGATCGCGGGGCTCGGCGCCGGTGACGAGGCGATCACCTCACCGTACTCTTTCGCAGCCTCCACGAACTGCTTCCTCTACGAGGGCGCCATGCCCGTCTTCGCCGATGTCGATCCGCGGACGCTCAACCTCGATCCGGCCGCCGTCGAGGCCGCGATCACTGAGCGGACGAGGGCGATCGTCGCCGTCGACATCTTCGGCTACCCGTGCGAGCTTGACCCCCTGCGGGAGCTCGCGAACCGCAACGGCCTCGCCCTGATTCAGGACTCCTGTGAGGCGCTCGGCGCCGAGTATCGCGGGGGCCCGCTCGGCTCGCACGGGCCGTCCGCTGTCTTTGCGTTCTACCCGAACAAGCAGATTACGACGGGCGAGGGCGGCATGGTGACCACGCACTCCGAGCAGGAGTGGCGTCTGCTGAAGAGCCTCCGCAACCAGGGCCGCGCCGACGGCGGTGGCTGGCTCGAGCACGCGCGGCTCGGCTACAACTACCGGCTCGACGAGGTGCGGGCTGCGATCGGGATCGGCCAGCTCGAGAAGCTCGACGAGATTCTCGCGCGGCGCGGCGCCGTCGCAGCGCGCTACGCGGAGCTGCTGGCCCGGGTCGACGGGGTGGAGGCTCCGCTCGCCGACGACGCCGAGCATCGACGCTCCTGGTTCGTCTACGTCGTGACGCTCGCCGAGGAGATCGACCGCGAGCGCGTGATCGCCGCGCTCGAGCGCGACGGCATCGGCACCGCGCGCTACCTCCCGTGCATCCACCTGCAGCCGTATATGCGCGAGCGCTACGGCTTCGCCGAGGGCCTCTGCCCGGTCGCCGAGGACGCGAGCCGCCGGACGCTCGCGCTCCCGTTCCACACGACGCTCGAGGCCGACGACCAGGAGCGCGTGGTCGAGAGCCTGCGCGCCGCGCTGCGCTGATGGACGTCCGCGCGCTCGCCGCCGCGGAGCCCTTCACGACGAAGGACGGCTCGGCGATCCGCGAGCTCCATCACACCGCCGCGCAGAGCCTCGCCGAGGCCACCCTCCTCGCCGGCCAAGTAACAGAGTGTCACTATCACCGCGAGACCGAGGAGATCTACTTCATCCTCGAGGGCCGCGGCGAGATGACGCTCGACGACGACCGCCGCGAGGTCGGCCCGGGCGACGCCGTCCTGATCCCGCCCGGCGCGTGGCACGAGATCGGCGCGCTCGAGCCGCTCCGCTTCCTGTGCTGCTGCGCGCCGCCGTACAGCCACGACGACACGTACTTCGAGTGAGCGGGACCGCCCTAGACGTTCGCCCCGGTGTCCGAGGGCGAGCCCGAGTACGGGCAATGGTGCGTCCGCGTCGGCGTCATCCGGACATGCCGAACCGCCGGCGTCTGCTTTGTCTTGGCCGGGGACTTCGAGCCGCCCTGACTGGCTCCGAGTGCCACCCCTCCGCCGGCGGCGAGAGCCGCGACGCTCGCCACGGCCGTGAGCTTTCGTAAGGCCATCAGCCACCTCCTTCGCGCGCTGGAGCCCGGTCGACGGATCGTAACCGACCGGCCTGGGTCGCCGCTCCGAGCCGACCGTCGGACCGGACGACGAGAATCCCGGAATGGCGGAACCCCCGCGCATGGTCTTCCTCGGCTTCGGCAAGTGGGCCCGCGCCGACCGGATCTACGCGCTCGAGCCGATCGTCGGCGACGAGCGCGGCGGCGGGCGGCGCACCCGGGTCTGGGTCGAGGGGATCGAGGACCCGATCGTCGCGTCCCGGACCGAGCGGACGATCCTGCACGACATGGGTCAGGACGCCGCCGCGACGACCCCGGTGCTCGACGAGGCGCTCGACCTCGCCGAGCGGCTCGCGACCGCCGTCGAGGAGGGCCGCGTCGACCTCGGCGACCTCGGCCGCCGCGCCCGACGCGTGCTCGAGAAGACCGCCAGGCCGCCCGAGGCCGAACAGCTCTTTTGAGGCGGCGAAGCCGCCTGTCCGCGCAAGCGGACCAGTGGAGGGGGTTCGGGGGAGGCGGCGAAGCCGCCTGTCCGCGCAAGCGGACCAGTGGAGGGGGTTCGGGGGAACCGGGAGGTTCCCCCGGGGACGTGAGGGGGCACGATGACCAAGCCGCGGGCGGACCAGTGGAGGGGCTTCGGGCGAACCGGACGGTTCCCCCGGGGAGGTGAGGCGGCACGATGACCGAGCCACCGCCGAGGCTCGAGCGCCGGTCGACCCCGCCGGACGCGGCGCCGCCCGGCGCGGACCGGCCGGGCGTCCGGGAGCTCGTCGCGCGCCTTGCGATCGACCTGACGCCGCTGCGGACGTCCCAATCGTTCCGCCGCATCTGGCTCGCCCAGACGGCGTCCTTCGTCGGCACCGAGATCGCGTACGTCGCGCTCGTGTACCAGGTCTACGCGCTGACGAAGTCGAGCCTCGCCGTCGGCCTGCTCTCGCTCGTCGAGCTGGTGCCGCTGCTGACGCTGACACTGCTCGGCGGCGCGTTCGCGGACGCGCTCGACCGGCGGCGGCTGATCCTGTGGCAGCAGATCGGGATGAGCCTCGGCTCCGCTGCGCTCCTCGCGAACGCGGCGCTGCCGCACCCGAAGGTCTGGGCCTGCTACGCGGGCGGCTTCGTCGCCGCGTCGTCGTTCTCGTTCGGCGTCGGCGCACAGCGCTCGCTCACGCCGAGGCTCGTCTCGGCGGAGCAGGTTTCCGCCGCCACGAACCTGAACAGCCTGATCTCGAACCTCGGCGCCGTCGCGGGTCCCGCGCTTGCAGGGATCCTGATCAAGACGGTCGGCCTGACCGCCGTCTACGCGATCGACGTCGCCACCTTCGCCGGCCCGATCGCCGCGGTCTGGCTGCTGCCGCCGATCGCGGCGTCCGTCGACGCCGCGGGCCCGACCATCCGCTCGATCGTCGACGGTTTCCGCTACGTCCGCCGCCAGCCGGTCGTGCTGGGCTTCTTCCTCGTCGACACGAACGCGATGATCTTCGGGATGCCGAGCGCGCTCTTTCCGGCGCTCGCCGACCACCGGTTCGGCGACCCGACGCTCGTCGGCTACCTCTACGCCGCGACGTACGGCGGCGCCCTCGTCGCCTCCCTGCTCGGCGGCTGGGTTCGCCACGTTCGCCGCCAGGGCCTTGCCGTGGTCGTCGCCGCCGCCTCGTGGGGAGTCGCGATCACGGCGTTCGGCTTCGCGAGGGCGCTCTGGCTCGCGCTGCTCCTGCTCGCCCTCGCCGGAGCGGCCGACCTCATCAGTGCCGTCTTCCGCAGCACGATCCTGCTCACGCTCGTTCCCGACGAGCTGCGGGGCCGCCTCTCGGGGATCGAGTTCGCACAGGTCGCGAGCACGCCCTCACTCGGCAACCTCGAGGCGGGAGTGGTCGCCTCGCTCACGAGCCTGCGCTTCTCGATCGTCTCCGGCGGCCTGCTCTGCGTGGTCGGGACGCTCGTGACGGCGCTCGCGTTCCCCGCCCTGATCCGCTACGACTCGCGCGCCCGTGCACCCGCTCCCGCGTGAGTTCTTCGCCCGCACCGTCCACGAGGTCGCGCCCGACCTGATCGGCGTGACCCTGCTCGTGGACGGCGTCGGCGGACGGATCGTCGAGGTCGAGGCCTACGACGAGGAGGATCCGGCGAGCCACGGCTACGGCGGGCGGACGCCGCGGAACGCCGCGATGTTCGGCCCGCCGGGGCACGCCTACGTCTACCGCTCGTACGGGATCCACTGGTGCCTGAACTTCGTCTGCGATGTCGAGGGACGGGCCGAGGCGGCACTCGTCCGCGCGCTCGAGCCGACACACGGTCTCGACGCGATGCGGGCCCGGCGCGGAGTCGAGCCGGAGCGGGCGCTCTGCTCGGGTCCTGGGAAGCTGTGCCAGGCGCTGGCGGTCGCGCGCGAGCACGACGGCCTCGCGCTCGACGAGCCGCCGTTTCAGCTGCTGTCGCGCGACGAGGCACCCGAGATCGCGACCGCCCCGCGGATCGGCATCACGAAGGCGACCGAGCTCTCCTGGCGCTACCTCGAGAAGGGCTCTCCGTACGTGAGCCGCAACGCAAGCCGCGCCGCCCATTAGCGACCCGCCGAAAGTCCGCAGGACTTTCGGCGGCTTACCCGCGGGCTACGACGATCCGGACCTGCATCCCCGGCTCGGCCGCGACTCCGGGCGGGGGAGCCTGCGCCGTGATGTGGCCGGCCTTCCCGTCGCTGAGGCCGGACACGCGCGGCGCCAGCTTGACGCGGCGCAGTCGTGCCCGCGCATCCCGCATCGAGAGCCCGACCACGCGCGGAACGACGCCGTGGATCGGCTTCGCCAGCACGAGGGTCACCTTGTCGAACGACGACAGCCGCCCCTCGGCCGGGTACTGCTGGAGCACGATGTCGACGCGTTGCATCGGCAGCGCGGGCTTGTACACGAGCTCGGGCGTCAACGGCTGGGCCTGCAGCCGCGCCTCGGCCGCGGCGAGCGTTTGGCCGATCACGCGCGGAACCTCGACCTCGTTCGCCTTGCAGTTCGCGGTCTTGTGCGGCCCGAAGCCGGTGAAGTAGACGACCTCCTCGGTCGAGCGGCAGTAGCCGTTGTCGAGCTGCACCGTGCCGTCGCGCCACGTCACCCGCCGCGGCGATGCGTACCGGTACGGCGCCGACGGGAAGGATCGCGGCGCTCCCGCAGGTCCCATCGCCTTGAGCGCCGACTCCATGAACGTCCGCCAGATCAGCGCGGGGAACGTGCCGCCGGCGACGGGCTTGCCGTGGAACTCGGTGAGCATCGGCCTGAGCGTGTTCGGGTACCCGACCCAGACCGCGACGGCGAGCTGGGGCGTGTACCCGGCGAACCAGGCGTCGCCGTAGTTCTCGGTCGTGCCGGTCTTGCCGGCGACCGGCCGGTCTGCGAGCGCGGCTTGCCTGCCCGTGCCCGAGGTGACGACGCCCTGCAACAGCGAGGTGACGACAGCGTCCTGGCCCGGCGTCAGCTCGACGCTCTGCACGACCCGGTTTGCCCGCGTCGGCTGGCTGCAGCCCTGCACGGAGGTCACTGCACGCGGCTGGTTGCCGAAGATCGAGCCGTCGACGCGCCGGCCGCCGTTCGCGAACGTCGCGTACGCCCGCGCCATCTCGAGCGGGTTCACCGGCTCGGCGCCGAGACCGATCGCGAAGTAGGGATTGAGCTCGCTCGTGATCCCGAGCGCCTTCGCCGTCTTGACGACGTTCGCGGGGCCGACGAGCCGCGTCAGCTGCGCGAAGACGGAGTTGTCCGAGTACGTCGTCGCCGAGACGAGGTTGATCGGCCCGAGGTACTCGCCCTCGTAGTTGTGCACCGACCAGTAGCGCCCGCCGATGTAGATCGAGACGGGGTGGGAGACGAACGTCGTCGCCGGCGAGATGCCCTGGCGCAGGGCCGTCGCCAGCACGAACGGCTTGAAGGAGGAGCCCGGCTGGCGCTCGCCCTGGACGGCGAGGTTGAACTGGCTCTGCCGGAAGTTGTTGCCGCCGAACATCGCGAGCACGGCACCGTTCGCTGGGTTGATCGCGACGAGCGCCGCCTGCGGTCCGCGCGGGTCGGGAAGCCACTTCGCGATCGCGGCGCGGGCGAGCTTCTGCAGGCGCAGGTCGATCGTCGTCTGGACGCGCATCCCCCCGCCGAAGACGCAGCCCGTGTGGAACTTCTGCACGAGTTGGTTCTTCACGTACTCGCCGAAGTACGGCGCCGGTCCCTGCACGGACCCGATGTGCAGCTCCTTCGGCAGCGGCGCCTTCAGCGCGGCGACGAAGTCACGACGCTCGACGCGGCCCTGGTGCAGCATCAGCCGCAGCACCTGGGCGCGGCGTGCCTTCGCCACCTTCGGATTCGCCATCGGGTCGTAGCGGCTCGGGTCCTCGGGGATACCGGCGAGAAGCGCCGCCTCCGGGAGCGTCAGCTTCGCCGCGCTGTGGCCGAAGTACGTCCGCGCGGCGCGTTCGACGCCGTAGGCGCCGTTGCCGAAGTAGATCGTGTTCAGGTAGGCCGTCAGGATCCGCGTCTTCGACCAGCGCTGCTCGAGCTGCCACGCGAGCGCGGCCTCCTTCAGCTTGCGGCTGATCGAGCGGCGGCTCGAGACGTACGCGTTCTTGACGAACTGCTGTGTGATCGTCGAGCCGCCCTGGACGACGCTCTTGTGCCGGACGTCGGCCCAGAGGGCGCGCGTCATGCCGCGCAGGTCGAGGCCGCGGTGCTCGTAGAAGCGCTTGTCCTCCGCTGCGACCATCGCCTGCTGCATCACGTAGCTGATGTGGTCGGCGTCGACGATGACGCGGCTCTGCTCGCCGCGCAGGACGGCGAGGATGGTCTTCCCGTCGTTCGCGTAGACGTAGCCGTCCGCCTCCATCCGCTGCTGGTGCGACGGGTCGAGCGCGCGCAGCTGCGCGCCGAGCGCCGTCACGATCCCGAACGTGAAGGCCGAGAGGGCGAGCACGCCGAGGACGCCGAGGAGGGCGAGCAGGCGGAGCTTGCGGATGCGGCGCCGGCGGGTGGGCCGCTCGGAGCGGTTCTTCCTACGAAGCACGGAAGGGCCGGATTCTAGCGCCTGAACAGGCCGAAATCAGACCCGGGCGCGGATGATCGGCGCGCCTGTGGGCGCATCGGCGCCGCCCGAGCGCTCGACGGTGACGCCGACGACGACGCCTTTCGGCAGCGTCCGGCGGAGCGGGAAGACGGTCAGCCCGCCGCCGCGAAAGAGGCCGGCCGGCTTCGGCGCGCCGCGGCCGATGATCCAGGCCTCGTAGGTGTGCCCGGAGGGAGCGGACGGGAGGCTGTCGACCACGAGCGCGCCCCGGCCGCGGGGATCGACGACGAGCGTGCCGGGGATCCCGCCGAGCGGGACGCGACGCGAGGCCGGGTCGGCGAGGATGTCCATCGCCGCCGACTGCGAGGCGCTCGCGCTGCGCTCCCGGTCGAGCGAGCGATGCAGGCTCGCCGCCCAGACGCCGAACGCGATCGCGAGGCACGCGGCGACCGCCGCGACGGCGGCGGCCGCCTGGAAGGCGGTGCGACGGAACAGCGGGACGACGTTCGAACGGTCGGCCGCGGCCGCCTCGAGGATGCGGCCGCGGAGGTGCTGCGGCGGGGGCGGCGCCTCGACCCCGTAGGCCAGCGCGACCGCCGCCTCGGAGAGCGAGGCGAGATCCTCGCGGCAGCGGTCGCAGCCGGCGAGGTGGTCCTCGTAGGCGGCCTGGTCGCGCTCGTCGAGCGCGTCCAGCGCGTAGGCCGCGGTCAGCTCGTGAATGGACTCGTCCGCCATGGCTCTCTCTCGGGCGCCGGTTCCGCGAGCAGCTCTCGCAACCGCGCAAGGCCGGTGAACATCCTGCTCTTGATGGTACCGAGGGGCTGTCCGAGCCTCTCCGCCAGCTCCGACTGGCTGTAGCCGCCGTAGTAGGCGAGCTCGAGCGCCTCGCGTTGCTGGTCGGGTAGCTGCCGCAGCGCGGCCTGCACGCGCTCCCGCTCGAGCCGCAGCAGCGCGCTGTCGTCGACGCCGTGTGCGTCGACCGGCTCGGCCGCCGCCTCGAGCGGCTCCGCTCGTCGCCGCTCCTCGCGGCGCACGAGGTCGACCGCGCGCCGGTGCACCAGCGTCAGCACCCAGGTGCGCGCCGAGGCCCGCTCCGGGACGAAGCGGGACGCGGTGCGCCAGACCGTCATGAACGCCTCCTGCACCGCGTCCTCCGCGAGCGCCTCGTCGCGCAGGATCCGCAGGGCCAGGCCCCAGGCGACGCGGCCGAAGCGGTCGTAGAGCTCCGCGAGCGCGACCTCGTCCGAGCGCGCGACGAGCAAGACCAGTGCTTCGTCGGAGAGGTGCGCGAGGTCTCGGGGCACGGATGGGATCCGCCGCCGGGCGGGTCCCGAACGTAGCACGGAAGGACGCCGGCTCATGGATGTTCTTCGTCGCGGCGCCGCTTTCGGTTCGCGGTCGAACCGGTCCGCCGTCCGCTGCGAATGAGCGCCATCACGACGGCCGCCGCACCTTCCCTGAAGGCCGTCGAGAAGGGAGACGAACACCATGCGAGGGATCGCACTTGCGCTCCTGGCGGTCGCGATCGCGACGACAATCGGGGTCGCAGTCGCCACGCGCGGCTCCGCCCCCGGGGCGGCCCGGGCGTCCAGCCACCGGGAGGCTCCGCTCATCTCGCAGGACCCGAGCGCGGACAACACCGACCTGTACGCGTTCCGGAGCCCTGACAAGCCCGACACGGTCACGATCCTGTCGAACTGGATCCCCGGCGAGGATCCCGGAGCCGGGCCGAACTGGTACACGTTCTCGCCGAGCGCGCGGTACGACATCTACGTCGACCGCAACGGCGACGGCAAGCCGGACGTCACGTGGCAGTTCCGCTTCAAGGCCGGCACGCCGACCGCGTTCCTCGGCGGGACGCAGCAGAGCTACACCGTGACCAAGGTCGTCGACGGCCGCTCGACGGTCGTCGGCACCGGCCTGACGACGCCGCCCGACAACATCGGGCCGCGCTCGACGCCGAACTATCACGACCTCGCCGCGAAGGGCGTCCAGACGTTGAGCGACGGGACGACCGTCTTCGCCGGCCAGCGCGACGACGCGTTCTTCGGCGACATCGGCGCCGCGTTCGATCTCGTGGCGATCCGTCACGGGACCGGCGCGACCGGTGGAGGCAAGGACTTCTTCGCCGGCTACGCGGTGCACGCCATCGCGCTGCAGGTGCCGGTCTCGATGCTCGACAACGGCTCGCACGTGATCGGGATCTGGGCCGCGACCGACCGGCCGCAGGTGACCGTCGCGAAGGCCAAGGCCCGCTCGCGCTGGGTCCAGGTCTCGCGCCTCGGCAACCCACTCGTGAACGAGCTGCTGATCCCCACGCAGCTGAAGGACAAGTGGAACGCCACGATGCCCGACAAGGATCAGCAGTTCGAGCAGTACTACAGCTCGCCGATCCTGGCCTCGCTGCTGAACAAGCTGTACCCGCAGTTCGGGCCGTTCAAGGAGACGGGTCGGGACGACCTCGTCGCCGTGCTCGGCACCGGGCTGAAGTCGCCGAACCTCAACTACACCGGCCCGACCTTCGCGGACGAGCTCCGGCTGAACCTCGCGATCGCGCCCACGGCCGCGGTCGGCAAGGGCAACCGGCTCGGCGTGCTCGGCGGCGACCTGGCCGGGTTCCCGAACGGGCGACGGCTCGAGGACGACGTGATCGACATCGCCGAGCGCGCGGTCGTCGGGGCCCTGATCGGGCACAGCCTGCCGCTCGGCGACGGCGTCGACGCGAACGATGTCCCGCTCCAGGCGACGTTCCCGTACGAGCCCGATCCGTTCAGCGGGTTCGACAACACCAAGGGCGAGCTCAAGCCGGTCACGGGATGACCGCGCGGCTCGTGATCGCAGGGACGGCGGCGGCCATCACCGCCGCCGTCCTCCTGCTCGGCGGCGTCGTCCGCGGCGGCTCGCCGGCGGCCGCGCCGCGTGCAGCCTCGGCCGAGGCTCTCACGGGCGGCTTCTCTCCGGGCGACACGGCCGGCCTCGTCCGAGAGCTCCAGCTCACGCTGCGGGCGGCGCCGCGGGACGTGCATGAGCTCGGCTTGCTCGGCCTCGCCTACCAGCAGCGGGCGCGCGAGACCGGCGACCCGGCCTGGTACGCGAAGTCGGACGGCGTGCTGCGGCGCGCGCTCCGGCTCGAGCCGCGCGACCTGCTCGCGACGAGCGGGCTCGGCTCACTCGCGCTCTCGCGTCACCGCTTCGGTCAGGCGCTCTCGCTCGGGCGGCGCGCGCGGGCGCTCTCGCCGAGCACCGCGCGGAGCTACGGCGTGATCGGCGACGCGCTCGTCGAGCTCGGCCGCTACCGCGAGGCGTTTCGCGCCTTCGACACGATGGCGAGGCTGAAGCCCGGTCTCGCGGCGTACGCGCGCGTCGCCTACGCCCGGGAGCTGCTCGGCGACGTCGCGGGCGCCCGCCGCGCGCTGCTGCTCGCGCTCGACTCGGCCGTCGGCGAGCCGGAAGCGATCGCGTGGACGCACGTCCAGCTCGCCAAGCTTGCGCTCGGTCACGGGCGGGTCGCGGACCCTGCGCGCGAGGCGCGCGCTGCGCTGCGCGCGTTCCTGGGGTACGTCTACGGCTTCGACGTGCTCGCGCAGGTCGAGGCGGCGCGCGGCCGGCTCCGCGCGGCGATCCGCCTCGAGCGACAGGCGGCCGAGACGATCCCGCTGCCGCAGTTCGTCGGGCTCCTCGGCGACCTCTATCGCGTCACCGGCCGTCCGGTCGCCGCCACAGCGCCTCCGTCCGTCGATCGACGGCGACGACGTCCTCGCCTGGACACTCGAACGGCGCGGCCGTTGCGCGGAGGCGCTCGGCTGGTCGCAGCGCGCGCTGCGGCTCGGCACCGAGGACGCGGTCAAGTTCTTCCACCGCGGGATGATCGAGCGCTGCCTCGGCCGCGACGCCGAGGCCCGGACCTGGTTCCGCCGCGCGCTCGCGCTGAACCCGCGCTTCTCGGTTCTCTGGGCACCGACGGCAAGGAGGCTCGCACGATGAAGCGCCTGCTGCTCCTGCTCGGGCTGCTCGCGGCCCTCCTCGCACCGGCCGCGGCGTTCGCGCATCCGCTCGGCAACTTCACGATCAACCGCTTCAGCCGTGTCGAGGTCTCCGGCGACCGGCTCTATGTCCGCTACGTCCTCGACCTGGCCGAGATTCCGACCTTCCAGGCGCGCCAGCAGGGCGTCGACCCGGCCGTCTACGCCCGCCGGATCGCGGCAGGCCTGCGCCTGACCGTGGACGGCCGTCCGGCCCGCCTGCGCCCGCTCGCCCATCGCCTCGCGTTCCCGCGCGGAGCCGGCGGCCTGCGGACGATGCGCCTGGAGGTGGCCCTCGCCGGACCGCGTCTCCGCGGGCCGGCGGGCGTCCGCTACCGCGACGGCAACTACGCCGGCCGGATCGGCTGGAAGGAGATCGTCGTCGGCGCTGAGGCGCCGAGCCGAAGCGACGAGCTGCGGGCGTACCCGAAGGATCTGCTCCAGAGCCCACTCGAGGTGACCGCCGTCTCGACCCGCCTGGCCCCGCTCCCGGGCCCCGCAGTTCTCCCTCTCCTCCCAAATAACAACGTGTTACAAGCTCCGGACCGCGTTGCCGACTCCGGCTTCGCCCGCCTGATCGGCCGCCGGCACCTGTCTGCGCTCGTGATCCTCGCCTCGCTCGCGGCCGCGCTCTTCTGGGGCGCCGCCCACGCGCTCTCGCCCGGGCACGGGAAGACGATCGTGACCGCATACCTCGTCGGCCGGCGCGGCACGCCCTGGCACGCGGCGCTGCTCGGACTGATCGTGACGGCAACGCACACGGTCGGCGTCTTCTCGCTCGGGCTCGTGACGCTCGCGCTCTCGCAGTTCCTCGTTCCCGACCGTCTCTACCCGTGGCTCAACCTCGTCTCGGGCCTGCTCGTCGTCGGCATCGGGATCTCCGTCCTGCGCGCGCGCTGGCGCCACGCGCGCCACCACCATCACGACCACGACCACGCGCACGAGCACCGCTCGCTCGTCGCGGTCGGTATCTCAGGAGGGCTCCTGCCGTGCCCGTCGGCGCTTGTCGTCCTCCTCGCGGCGATCTCGCTGCACCGCATCGCCTTCGGCCTGCTCCTGATCGTCGCCTTCAGCGCGGGGCTCGCACTCACGATCACCGGGATCGGCCTCGCCGCGATCCTCGCCCGCCGCGCGTTTGCCGGCGCCCGCCTCGACGGCCGCCTCGTCTCGGCGCTGCCCGCGCTCAGCGCCCTCGTCATCGTCGGCGCGGGCATCGCCATGACCCTGCACGCCGTCCCGAAAGTGAGGTAGCCGTGTTCGGCCTCGACACGCACCTGGCCGGTCTCTCCGACGGAACGACGCTGCTCGTCGTACTCGCCGTCGCCGCGCTGCTCGGCCTGCGGCACGCGAGCGACCCGGATCACCTGGCCGCCGTGACGACGCTCGTCGCCGGGCGGCGGGAACGAAGCGGCCGCCTGGCCGCACGCCTCGGCCTCGGCTGGGGCCTCGGCCACGCGACGTCGCTCTTCGCCTTCGGCGTCCCGATCGTCCTCTATCGCGCCTACGTGCCCGAACCCGTGCAGTCCGGTGCGGAGACGGCCGTCGGCGTCCTGATCGTCGCGCTCGCCGCGTGGCTGCTCGTCCGCTGGCGCCGCGGCGCCTTCCTCGTCCACGAGCACGAGCCCGAGCGGCAGCCGCACGCCCATCGTCACGGGCATGCGCGCACGCGCGCGCACGCGGGAAGGACGCCGCTGCAGGCGTACGGAATCGGCCTCGTCCACGGCCTCGGCGGGAGCGCAGGCGTCGGCGTCCTGCTGCTCGCGCAGATCCACGACCGGCTGCTCGCGCTCGGCTCGCTCGGCCTCTTTGCCGCCTGCACCGCGGTCTCGATGACCGCCCTCTCGACGGGCTTCGGCCTGACGCTCGGGACGAGTGTGCTGCGGAAGTGGTTCTCCACGCTCGCCCCGGCGCTCGGGCTCGCCAGCCTGGCCTTCGGTGTCTGGTACGCGCTCGGCGCCCAGGGCGTCGTGCCGTATCCGCTGTAGGGGCACTAGCGCTCGCGGTCGGAGTGAGCGACAATGCGGGCACGCGGTGCCGGCCGCTGCGGCCAAACGATCCTTTGGGGGACTGACCGGCAGGAGCGTGGAGACTTGGCTTCCAATCGAATGACGCGCGGGCTCGACGTCGAGGCGAGCACCATGATCCAGCAGGTGCTGCTGGGCGATGCGCTGGCGTCGGCGACCGACCTCGGGGCGTTCGTACTCGACGAGCACGGGCGCTACATCGCCGTCAACGACCTCGGCTGCGAGCTCTCCGGGTATTCGCGACAGGAGATCGTCGGCCGTCGCGTCGGCGAGTTCAATCCGCACCTCGCACGCCTCCATGCGCGCGCGATCGAGGGCCGCCTCGGCGGCACGACCTTCATCGAGCGCAAGGACGGCACGCGCGTCGACGTCGCGTATCGCGCGAGCTCGACCCGGATCTCGGCGATGCCGTTCCTCGTCGTCGTCTGCTGGCCGGCCGCGTAGGCCCGCCTAGAATCGCGGCGTGGCCGCCGGCGACGCGATCCCGAAGCTGACCCGCAACGCCGTCGACGTCCTGCCCGAGGGCGCGCTCGAGCGCAAGCTCTCCCTCGGCCGGCCGCTCCGCGTCAAGCTCGGAATCGACGTCACGTCGCCCGACATCCACGTCGGCCGAGGCATCCCGCTCCAGCGGATGCGCGCCTTCCAGGACGAGGGCCACCTCGGCGTCCTGATCGTCGGCGACTACACGACGCGGATCGGCGACCCGTCCGGCCGCTCGGCCGAGCGCCCGATCCTCTCCGACGAGGAGATCGACGCGAACGCCAAGAGCTACTACGAGCAGGCCACCCAGATCATCGATCCCGAGCGAACGGAGCTCCGCTTCAACAGCGAGTGGCTCGCGCCGCTCGACTTCGCCGAGATCCTGCGCCTGACGCGGACGACGACCGTCGCGCGGGTCCTCGAGCGCGACGACTTCGCGAAGCGGTACGCGGCGCGCGAGCCGATCTCGGTCTCTGAGCTCCTGTACCCGCTGATGCAGGCGTACGACTCCGTCGCCGTCCGGGCCGACGTCGAGCTCGGCGGCACCGACCAGCTCTACAACCTGCTCGCCGGGCGCGAGGTGATGGAGGCGTACGGCCTCGAGCCGCAGGTGGTGATGACGACGCCGCTGCTGCTCTCGTGGGACGGCGAGAAGATGAGCTCGTCGATCGGCAACAACATCCCGCTCGCGGCGCCGCCGGAGGAGCAGTTCGGCCGCACGATGCGGATCCCGGACTCGACGCTCGAGGAGTGGTGGCGGCTCGTGGCCGAGCAACCGGTTCCGGAGGGCGATCCGATGCAGGCGAAGCTCGAGCTCGCGCGCTGGATCGTGGCCCGCTCGCACGGGGCCGATGCGGCTCGCCGGGCCGAGGAGCACTTCACGCGCGTCGTGCGCGAGGGCCAGGCGCCCGAGGAGGTGCTCGAGGTCGCGCTTCCGGGCGACGATCCCGTGCACCTTCCCCGGATCCTGCAGTCGGAGTTCTCGATGAGCACGAGCGAGGCCCGGCGTCTAATCGCTCAGGGCGGGGTCAGGCTGGACGGCGAGGCGGTCTCGGAGCTCGACGTCCCGCGCGACCGCCTGGCGGGCGCCTTACTGCAGGCGGGCAAGCGCCGCTTCGTGCGCTTCGCCGCGGCTTGACACCCCCTCGGACCCTGCTACTATTCCCGAGCCGCCCGAACGGGTGGTGTTGAAAAGTCCCTGCAACCGACACAACTGGAGCGCCTTAGGACGACTTCGGATAGAGCAGTTCCGAGCTTCCTGAGGCCCTCTGGCGCAAGTCGGGGGCCTTTTTTGCGCCAGCCCGTCACACGGCCCGGTCTTTGAAAACTCAACAGCGTGCGTTTACGTCGAGACCTCGGCGTCGCTTCGGCGACGGCGAGGAATCAACCCTGTCTCGTCCCTTCGGGGACGGACTTTGAGCATGAGCACAAGCTCAAAGTGAAGCTTGCCCCTCGGGGCAAACAAGACCTTCACGGAGAGTTTGATCCTGGCTCAGGACGAACGCTGGCGGCGCGCTTAACACATGCAAGTCGAGCGAGAACCAGCCCTTCGGGGCTGGGGACAGCGGCGAACGGGTGAGTAACACGTGAGTAATCAACCCTCGGCATCCGGATAGCCCGGGGAAACCCGGATTAATACGGAATGGCCCGCCGGCCCCTCGGGGCCGTCGGAAAAGGTAGCTTCGGCCTCTGGCCGAGGACGAGCTCGCGGCGGATTAGCTTGTTGGCGGGGTAATGGCCCACCAAGGCGACGATCCGTAGCTGGTCTGAGAGGACGATCAGCCACACTGGGACTGAGACACGGCCCAGACTCCTACGGGAGGCAGCAGTGGGGAATCTTGCGCAATGGGCGAAAGCCTGATGCAGCGACGCCGCGTGCGGGAAGAAGGCCTTCGGGTTGTAAACCGCTTTCAGGAGGGACGAAGCCACTCGGGTTAATAGCCCAGAGGGTGACGGTACCTTCAGAAGAAGCCCCGGCTAACTACGTGCCAGCAGCCGCGGTAATACGTAGGGGGCAAGCGTTGTCCGGATTTATTGGGCGTAAAGCGCGTGTAGGCGGCCAGGTAGGTCGGTTGTGAAAATTGGAGGCTCAACCTCCAGACGTCGATCGAAACCATCTGGCTAGAGTCCGGAAGAGGAGAATGGAATTCCTGGTGTAGCGGTGAAATGCGCAGATATCAGGAAGAACACCGATGGCGAAGGCAGTTCTCTGGGACGGTACTGACGCTGAGACGCGAAAGCGTGGGGAGCGAACAGGATTAGATACCCTGGTAGTCCACGCCGTAAACGATGGGTGCTAGGTGTGGGAGGTGTCGACTCCTCCCGTGCCGCAGCTAACGCATTAAGCACCCCGCCTGGGGAGTACGGCCGCAAGGCTAAAACTCAAAGGAATTGACGGGGGCCCGCACAAGCAGCGGAGCATGTGGTTTAATTCGATGCGACGCGAAGAACCTTACCAGGGCTTGACATGCACCGGAAATCCGTAGAAATACGGCCCTCCTTCGGGACCGGTGCACAGGTGGTGCATGGCTGTCGTCAGCTCGTGTCGTGAGATGTTGGGTTAAGTCCCGCAACGA
>WNGD01004691.1_pt1 | contig 16220 bp, 7 predicted proteins | sample 5400671 | NCBI WGS metagenome assembly WNGD01 (sample SAMN13153369, study PRJNA577476) | soil metagenome | isolation source: 40 cm soil or saprolite under grassland replicate 2 | place: USA:California | collected 2016-06-15 | reverse complement strand
GCGCTGGCTGCGCCATGCCGGCCGGCACCTGCGCCACCTGTTTCCCTACCTGCCCGGCCAGTCTGGCTACAACAAGCGCCTACGGCGAGCGGCCGCGCTGATCCGTCACACCATCCGCGCGGTGGCCTGCGACACCGGGCTGTGGAGCGACGACGTGTGGGTGGTGGACTCCACCCCGGTGGAGTGCGGCCGCTCCCGCCAGACCGCCAAGCGCTCTGATCTGGCCGGCTGGGCCCAATACGGCTACTGCGCCAGCCACTCGCGCTACTTTTGGGGGCTGCGGCTGCACCTGGTCTGCACCTGGGTGGCCTGCCGGTCGCGTTTGCTTTGACGGGGGCCAAGGCCGACGAGCGCCAGGTGCTGCTGGAGCTGTTGGCGGTGGCGCCGGAGTTGGTGGCGGACCGGCCGGGGCAGGTGCTGATCGCTGACAAGAACTACTACGGGCACCAGTTCGAGCGGGTGCTCGGCGGGTTGGGCCTGCGGCTGCTGCGGCCGGCCCGCACGGGCGAGGACGAACGGGCCGGGGGGTACCTGTTCCGGCCGTTGCGGCAGCTGATCGAGTCGGTCAACCAGACCTTCAAGGGGCAGTTGGACCTCGAACGCCATGGCGGCCGGACCCCGGTGGGAGTCGCCGTTCGGGTCTTGCAGCGCGTCCTCGCCCTGACCGCAGCGATCTGGCACAACGACAAGACCGGACAGGCGACTCTGCGGTCGCTGGTCGCCTATGACCACTGATCCCTTGGAATCAATCGTCTAGCTTCGGGCGCACTCGATCAGCCAGTTAGTACTACAACGCCGGTTGATGACCTGAGAGGGTTAGGGAGGGCCGCCTGGGTGCTCTCGCAGCCAGCGTCGCCGATGGGATGCGGTCGAGGCGGCCTTGCGCCGCTGCTGCCGCTCCCACCACGCGATCGCCACCGCCGGGCTCCACGCCACCCGTGGCAGCACCACCCGCAGCAGCTCACAGATCTCCGGGACGCTCGCCTTGACCTGCTTGCGGTTTTTCCCACTTGCGCTGCACGAACTTCACAAACGCCAAGGCGAGCAGCGCCAGGGTGATGTGGTGGTACCAGCCGCGCAGCTTGGTGACCTCGTAGTGGTCCAGGCCGACCTCGCCCTTGGCCAGTTCGAAGTCCTCCTCCACCGTCCAGCGCAGACACCCCACCCAGGCCAGCTCGGCCAGCGCCACCGTGGCCGGCGCGTTCGACAGGTAGTACTTGACCTCGCCGCCGCCCACGGGGCGCCGTGCCAGCAGCCACCCCGGCGGCCCCGGCGCCCGGTGCCGCTTCTCCACGATGCGCACCCGGGCGAACTCGTACTCGCGGGGACCCTTGGCGCCCTCGGTTACCCGATGGCGCACCCACGCGGCTGGCGGGAAGGACGCGACCAGATCGCGGACGGCCACCGACGCCGCCGAGCTCGGCGTGGGCCTGGGTCGGCTGGGCGGGCGGCCCCGCCCTGCCCAGCGGGCCGGCACCTGCCAGGCAGGGTCGCGCTGGTACACCTCGGCGGTGGACGACACCTCCAGCACATACCAGCGGCCCAGCTCGTCGATCAGCTGGCGCAGGTCGTGGCAGTCGCCGTAGGCGGCGTCCGCGGTCACCCATCCAAACGGCAGCACCCCCGCGGCGTCCGCCGCACCCAGCAGTTCGGCGGCCAGCTCCGGCTTGGTCGCAAACCCCAGCTCCTCGGGCACCCCGGCGCGCCGGCGCCGTGGCGCCGCCCCCGGGCCAAACCAGGGCTCCAGCAGGTACAGGCGCCGGTCGACCAAGGTGTGCCCGTGCCGCGAGGCATACCCCAGGAACACCCCAATCTGGCAGTTGTCACGGCGGCCCAGCGTGCCCGAGTACTGCCGGCCGACCCCCGCCGAGCGCGTCCCCTTCTTGGCGAACCCAGTGTCGTCGACGATCAGCACCCCGTCGGGCGCGCCGAGCTCCTCGCCGACCAGCCGCTGCAACTCCACCACGCAGCCGGCGTCGTCCCAGGGTGAGTCGCTGATCAGCTGCTGCAGCTTGCGGGGTGGCGCGCCGACCTGCTCGGCGATGTTCTCCACGTTCTTGCGCGCGATCGGCAGCAGCAGCCCGGCCAGGTACCGCTGGCCCCACCTGCGCCCCTCACTACGGCAAAAGAACCGTCCAAAGCGGGCGTGGAACGCCTCCAACTCCGGCAGCAGCGCTGCCAGGTCCTTGCTGGTGACCGATCCCGAACCTCTGTCTGTTGCCTGCATCGTAGCCATCCTTCGCGGGACCACCCCGTCGAAGACGGCGACGGTGACGGGTGGCCCATCAACGGCAAGCTACGCCTACCACCCATCCGCTGTCGACAACCGGCGTTGTAGTATTAGGGCCCGTCACGAAATTACTTATGCGTGTAGTGTCCCCAATCTGGCGGAGAAGCGAGGCTGCTGCCCGTCTGCTGCCTGAAGTGGACGAACGGCGCAGTCTGCGGCGCAAGCGCCAGCCAGAAAGGGGACAACCGCAGGCCGATGACCTGCGGTTGTGGTGGGAGTGGAGCTGAGGGGATTTGAACCCCTGACCTCTTGCATGCCATCCCGGTTACACCAGCAAACAGGACCCTGTGGCGCCCCCCTTGACACCACGTCGCACGAGGTCGGCCGGGAGGTCAAGGGCCTTGCCGTACTGTCTTGCGCAGGCTCGCACGGTCCTGTTGCTGACACCCTGCTGACAACCGACGGATGCAGAACCGACCACCTGATCGCTCCCTGGCGGACCAGCGAGCTAGAAAGGCAGGCGCGACTGACCTGCCCGCCCGCGTCGACCGCGAGCAGCCTACTTCGCCAGGGAGATCACTACAGTCGCCCAGTACGCCAAGAGAGCGCATAGCTTCGCGATCGACGGTCAGCGGCGACCAGGAGAAGCGGCGATGAGCACAGCGCTCCCCCGCCGTTAGGCACACGGAAGAGGCCATTTCAGCCGTCTTCGTTGTCACCTCCGATGCACAGGTGAGCCGTCGCAGAAACCGGTCAGCCTACGACGCGTGGCCTTCAAGCCTTGGCTTCTGCACTTCTTTGGGATGGCTGGGGGAGGTGATGGCGCAGGCGCCAAAAGACATAGGCGATCACCGTTCCAGACAGTATGAAGCCCACGCCGAACTCATTGGCGATGTACTCGATGACCCCCGTGTCGCGCGTTAGTGGGTCGAATCCGCTCTGCACGTAGAGGTTGAAGCTGGCGTGGGCGAGAACGATCGGCCAGAGGCTGGCGGACCGAAGCCGCAGCCAGGCGGCGCCGAAGTTCGCCAGGATCACGGTCACGGTCACGGTCACGGTCAAGCAACTCGAGGCGAACCACCAAGGGGCGACGCTGGTGAAGCCGGCAAACAGCACGAACGGCCAGTGCCACACTGCCTGAACCACGCCGCAGATCAGGGCCGTGCGGGTCGCCGGCCGACGGCTATGCTGCGCCAACAATTACACGCGCTCTCGCTCGCGTCGTTCTCTATCCGCTTCTCCGTGAGCTAGTCGCTCGTACAGCACGACGGCCTCTTGGCCAAGCTCACGAAGGCGTGGATCGCGTGAGCGCGTCCAACGACGGTACTCATCGGCGCGCGCGCGGTAGCACGCCTCGAGGTCGCCGATGAAGCCGATAGAGGAAAACGGCTCGCGCGACCGCAAGAGCACCTCCCTCACCTGCGGGTCGTCCGGCCGGGTGTCCAGGAGCACGCGCGCTCGCTCGGTAAACACGGGCCAACTTGCAGAGGCGAGGAAGGCGAACGCCAAACCCCGCTTGTCCTCGTCCGCTCGCACCCACTCGCTGATCCTCCACGTCAGCTGGCTGCTATCGGCGCCGAGCCAGCTCACCGCCTCGTCGAGGCTGTAGCGGTACATGCCGCTCGCGCCCGCCTCGAGCTCGTCGAGGAGACGTTGGAGTTCGCGCTTGGCTTCGGCCCGGCGGCGATGCGCGTGGAGCAGTGGCCGCAATTCCTCGGGGAGGGGGCGAACATAGCGACCGGCCCCAGCCTGGCGCTTGATGTGGTCGAGGCGAGCGCGAAGCCACGGGATGACGAGGTCGAGGCCGAAGCGTTCGACTTCCTCCAACGTCAGCTGAACGGGGTTATCGTGCGGGGGGAGGTCACTGGTGGCCGAGGCAACCACGATGCGCTGGACCGTCTCACGCTGCTTTGGGCTCAGCCGCGCCTTGCCGTCGGCGTGATCACCAACGACGCCCAGCACCTGCTCGAGTAGATCGAGGGGCTTCTCGCTCGCCTCTGTCAGCGCAAGCGCCGCGTCCAGTCGCCAGCCGGAGAGTCGCGCGCGGCCGTACACCAGCGCGTGCCAAAGCTGAGTGCGCACGCCGATCTCGGTGTCCTGCACCAGCGCGGGCGCGCCGCGCCGCGCCAGCTCCTCGGGCGCGCGACCGAGCGCACGGGCCGCGGCGCCGCGGACCCCGGGTGACGGGTCCGCCGCCCACCGTTCGATCAGCGGCCAATTGGCCTGCTCACGTGCCAACTCATCGAGCATCCGGTCGCTGAAGCGCGCGATCGTGAGTTCCTTCTCGATCATGTACGTCGCGAGCCGCGTTGCCAGCTCTGGTGCACGCTGCGCAACGCGTTCGAGCGCGGCATTCAACGGAAGGTGGTTGGCTGACGTTGCCGTCAGCGCCTCGCATTCTTCAATCCACCGGTTCCAGCGCTCGAGAACTGCGATCGGGTCAACTGAGCGCACCAGCACGTCGCCGTAGCGGGCACCACGAGCGCGGAGCTGGACGAGCTCCTGCTCCCAGCGGAGGCGGATTCGCCCGCGCTGGTTATTGTCGACAAGATCGACGTAGGCACGCAGATCGCCCTTTATGCGTGGCGAGGCGACGTCGCCGCGGCGGCGGCGGAGGCGGAAGTGACTCAACACAGCCGCCGCAACTGGAAGCGGCAGCTCCTCAAGCCGGCCGGTGAACCACTGCTCAAGCTCGCCCAGCACGCCTTGAGCAGATCCTTGCAGGCCCTTCGAGGGCTGCGCGCCGTACACTCCTGGATAGCCCTCGGCGACCTGCGCCAGCGCGTCGACGGCCTCGAACGCCTTCAGCTGCTCGTCTGGGCGGAGATCGAGGAAGCTCTTGCGAAACAGCGCGGCGCCGAGGCCGAGCACGGCCTCAGTCTCGGTGTTCGCTGGCATGAATCCGGCGACGAGGCTGATGGCCATCGCGTTCGCGGCCGCTGGGCGGTGCGCCTCGAGTTGGAGGGTGAGAGCGGCGCTGGCGACAGCGGCTGCGACACGCGTCGCGCCCGCTTGGCCGTGCGCCTTGGCCCACCACGCTTCGCTCTGCTCGCGAATGGCGCGCTGGATATGGGCCAGGACATAGACGTCACCGGCAGAGTAGTTGATCGGGCCCGCGCCATAGATACCGCGGATCTCGGCTAGCGCCGCTTCGCACGCACTGGTCGTGCCGGTGCGTCCGCAGACGACAGTTGCCAGGCGCAACAGCAGGCGCCAGGTCGGCGGCAGTTGGTCGCGGCCGAGCTTTGCCGCCGCCAACGCCTCGACAAGACGTACTGCGACCCGATCAGCAGCATCGTCGTCGAGATCGGCGAGGCGGTCGAGCACGGCCTCGACCAGCTCGCGGACGATCGCCCCGCCACCGGCGGCGAGCGCTTGCGCCGCAAGCACCAGATTTTCGAGTTCGGCGGCGGTCGCCACCCGCTCAAGGAGCGTAACGAGGTCGCGCCGAACCATCGCCAGAGCCTTGGCCGCTGCCGGTGCGGTATCGATACGCGCCTGACCGAGGGCCTCAAGCAGCGCGCGTAGGCGCCGCGGCGCGAAGGCGGTATATACGTCCTGGTAGCGCAGCAGCGGCCGTTTGCCGCCCTCGGGAAAGAAGCTCGACCGCAGCACGCGCTCGCGGACGATGTCCGGCTTGATCGTGTAGATACGGTCGGCCACCTCGACGATCACGCCGAGGTCGGCAAGCTCGTCGAGCCGCCGCCGCAGCTGCAGAAGGTCGCTCCCGAGGATCGTGGTCGCCGCGGCGACATCGTCGGTATCGCCAAGATCGAGAGAACCGACGCCCGCGATCAGCGCGAGCAGCTCGCGGCTCTCGCGGGAGTCCGCTTCGGCACTGTGCAGCCGATGCTCTACATGCTCTGCGAACAGCTCGGCCTGGGACAGGTCACGGGGGTCGCGTCCCGCCGCCGCGAGCTCGCCGGCGATCAGCGCGACCCCGACATTGCCCTCGGAGACGGCGATAATCCAGCTGCGCATCCCCTCGCGCTGGATCGCCAACGGCGGGCGGCTAAGAATAGCGTTGAGCGCGCTTCGGCTGAGCCAGCCGAGCGGGAACACGGTTGGCGGTGGCAGCGCCAGGCCGCGGAGCGCCGTCGCGACGCCGGCGGCATGACCAGGGCGGACGGTGCACACGAGCCGCGGCTGCGGGTTGCGTCGCTCAAGCGCGCGCAGAAGCTGGTCGAGGTCGATCCGCCGATGCGCGTCGTCGAGGAGCACCGTCACGTCGTAGCCCCCCTCGGCCTCGGCCAGGTAGTTGATCTCAAAGGGGAGGCCGTAGTCGACAAAGAACCACGGTGTGGCTGAGCGGCCAGAGCGCGCAAGCTCGACGGCGAAGCGTGTCTTGCCATAGCCCCCTTGCGCCTCGATGATCACCGTCCGCCCCTCGTCAGCCAGCAGGCGCTCGAGCTCGTCAAGCTCCTCTTCCCGGCCATCAAACGGCACCGCCAGCAGTCCGCGCCGCGCAAGTAGCTCCTCGAACTCGCTCAAATCAAGAAAGAAGCGTGGCCGTGGCGGGGAGAGGTGTAGATACTCGCCGAGCAGGTCGAGGTTGTCGCGCCGGTGGAGCTGTGTCACCAGCCAACGCTGCTCATGGATCGTGAGATCGCCCCCGTACTCCTTCTTGACCCGCTGCTGCAGTCCGAACTGCGCTTGCGGCCCCGCCAGCCTGTTGGTCACGGAGATCACCGTCTCGGGCCGGTAACCATGGTCGTGGATACGCTTGAGATCGGTGCGGATCTTCCCGGGCCAGTCCTTCTCGAGCGAGATGGTCACCGCCAACGGCTCGCCGCCCTCGGCGCGGTACAGCCCGGCGACGGCGTCACGGCTGCGGTCACCGGGCCCCCCGAGCGGACGCACATTGATGCCCGTGCGCGCCAGCAGAATCGTGACCAGGCGCTCGAAGCCGACGTGGTCGGTCAGCCCATCGAGTCCCCGGCTCGTCGCGTCATAGGACATGTCACCTACGATATGCGGAGGGGTCTCAAGCAGTCTCGGCCCATGGGGGAACATCGGAACGAAGAGTCACGCCAGCGGCCCAGTAGCACGCTGACGCGGAGCCGTGGGTGCCCCTGAACCGGTGACTGGAGTGGGACAGGGAACAGGCCATTCCCTGCCACCTCCCCGCCTCGCCAGCTCGCGTGACCTCGCTGTCCGGGTCTCGCGGTAGGCTGCCTCGCCGACGATTCCCTGCCCCAGCCCGCCAAGGAGCGCCCCGTGCCCACCGGCCAGGTCGTCCCGCTCGCCCACCCCGAGCCACGGCAGCTCGCCGCGGCGGCCGCGGCGTTCCTCGCCCAACCCGGCCTCGCGGCCTCGACGCGCCGCTCCTACCAGCAGACCCTCGACCGGCTGGAGCGCGAGCTCGACGCCGCCCAGCTCCTGGAGGACCTGACCGTCGAGGCGGTCACCGTCGCGGTGATCACCACGTGGGGCCGGTGCTCGCCGGCGACGTGGAACCGGCACGTCGCCACCGCCGGCTCGTTTGTCGCCTACTGCCGCCGGCGCCGCTGGCTCACCAGCGACCTCGCCGGTGACCTCGAGCGCCGCCCCGAGCCCGCCGACCGCACCAAAGCGATCCCCCTGGCCGAGCTGGAGCGGCTGTGGAAACGCGACGACGTCGCCGTGCGCGAGAAGGCGCTGTGGCGGTTCCTGTACGAGACCGCCGCCCGCGCCAGCGAGGCCCTGTCGCTCAACGTCGAGGACCTCGACCTGGACAACAAGCGCGTGCGGGTCCGCTCCAAGGGTGGCGATCTTGACTGGCTCCACTTCCAGACCGGCTCGGCCCGCCTGCTGCCCAAGCTGATCGCCGGGCGCGCCCGCGGGCCGCTGTGCCTGGCCGACCGCGCCCCCATCCCCGCCCGGGTGCCCGCCACGGTGGACCGCTGCCCGGAGACCGGCCGGGCGCGGCTGTCCTACCGGCGCGCCGAGGCGCTGTTCCTGAAGGCCTCCGGCGGGCGAACCCTCCACCAGCTCCGTCACAGTGCGCTCACCCACCTGGCCGAGCAGAACACCAGCCTGCCGCTGCTGATGGCCAAGAGCCGCCACGCGAGCCTGCGGTCGCTGCAGCGCTACGCCCGCCCCGGCGCCGAAGCGGTGGCGGCGCTCACCGCGGCGACTGACCCCGCCCGCCGGCGCCGCTGAGCGGAAGAGGCGTCCGCAACCGGACCTGGGCCGGAGCCAGCGGTAGACCCTGCATCGACGCCGTGGCGCGGCCGGACTCCCCGAGCCGCAGTGGGCCGCAAGCCAACGGTCAGCAACGGTCAACTACAGTGCCCAGCAGACAGCCAGAGTCGCAGCTAGACAGGCGGGCAGCGCCGAGAGCGTCCGCGGCCTCGACCATCACAGGACCGAAACCCGCGCGCGACGGGCAACGATCACTTGCCAGTTGACTATCGACAGTGCGGACATGTTGGTCGCCCGGACGAGGACGGGCGGTGACCTACGGGGGCGGTACGGCGGATGCCGCTGGCGGGCACCGCCTTGGTCGGTGGCCGGTCCTGGCGCGGGCGCCCGTGAGGATGGCCCGAACTTGAAAAGTGACGACCCCCAAGAGCCCCGTCCGGTTGACCGGCGGGCGAACCCGCCTGCTCCCGGCCGATTGGGCCCCTGGGGGTCATCGGTGCCCCGAGGAACTCCCGCGGCCTTCCCGAGCCTCGCTTGCGAGAGTCTCGTCCTGCGGCCCGAAGGCCGATTGACCTCACCGCCGGGACGGGGGTTGCGCATACCCATCGTCCAGCGGTTCGCCGTCCGGACCCGTCGGTCCTTCTGGCAGGAGCTCCAACCCGGATTTCCCGGTCCAGCCGCGTTTGCCCCTCGTGGCAGCTAAGGACACTAAGAGGCCACGAAGTGTCCGTCAAGGCGACGTTTCTGCTGGCCAGGCGCGTATGACCAGCTAGTGGTGGGTTGAATTACTTCGATGGAATTTGGGGTGATGAGCCGAGCCCTCAGGCCAGCGCTCGGGTGCCCACCGGTTCAGTGGCATCGCCACAGAAGGCCATGGTGGGCACGTTGGTGGCTTGGTCCGGGGCTGGTCCGGGGTGCGCCGCCACAAGCACCCCCCCGCCTACGCCCGCAAGGTATTGCTCAACGGCACCGTTCGCTCCTGCGCCGGGCGGACGTCGAGGCCCGCCACGGCGTGGTCACCCGCCCGCCGGCAGCCCGGCACGAGCCCAGCTTCAGCGGCGACGACCTGGTGCTGTGACAGGTGCTGCACACCTCGGCCAGTTCATGGCGGAGCATCCGCTACACCGGATCTGACCCGTGGTTCCTGGTGGGCGCGGAAGGTTTCGAACCTCCGGCCTCTGCCGTGTGAACGCAAGCCCAGCCCCGGCGCCGCCGCTGGTCCTGAACGTTTGCCCAGGTCAACGGGCGGGCTGAGGTATCCGCAGCGAACCACAGAGGATCGGTGTTGTCCGGTGGACCATGCCCCATGGCGTGCCCCAGGTGACCCGCCGAGCTGCTGGGCACCCGCCGGCCCGCCGGGTGCATCCCCAGGACCGCCGACCGCAGTACCCCGAGGCGGACCTGATCAGACACCGGGATTGAACCCCACCAGCCCGTCCAATGGAGTAGAGACGCGTCCACCGTTGTGCGCCTGACCAGCAGGTTTACCACGGACGCGTGTTGGGGCGTCCAGGCGTACGCGCACCGTCTGTGAGCAGATCCTGAGCAACCCGGCCCGCGCAGATGCCGCAGCATCGGTCGCGCCAGCGCATTGCCCCAGACAGACGCGACGTGATGGGAATGACGAGGGCCCGCTCCAGCGGGCCCTCGTCGGTACTTTCTGACCTTGCTACTTGGGCGGGGGTGGAACGAGGCAGGAGATTGGTGCCGAGGTGTTGCCGGACGCGTCGGTGGCCGTCACCAAGGCATCGCCCTTGATCGTGATGTGGAAGTCGATGTCACGGGCTCCCGGCTTCTCGCTTGGGGTACTGCCCGGTGCCTGTGTCAGCTTGATCTTCGTGCCACTCTGGAACGGCCCGAAGGTGGCCGAGCTCCCGCTGTCGGCCAGAGTGATCAGCGGGTTGGGGTCGACCGCGTCGACGGCCGTCAGCACATAGAAGCCGTCCGGGTTCTGCCCGCTACTGGGGTTGTTTCCAGCCTGGGGCACGTTCTTGCCCGATGGGTTGGTGGTCGGAGCGCACGCCACCTGCGGAGGCGTGATGTCCCCCCACGACTTGGTGGCATTGGCGCAGCTCTTGGTGCCCTGGCTGTCGGTAAAGCACGCCTGGATCGTATCGGTGCCGAGCCCAGCCGGGCCCTGGACAGCCGTGTAGGTGAACCCGGCCTGGCCGCCGCTGTTGGTGGCCGCCGCGCCGGTCTTGCCGGCGTTCGGGCCGGAGAGGATCGAGAAGCTGACCGGCACTCCGGCCACGCCCCCGTCAGCCCCGGCGGCGACGGTCGCGGTCACCGTGTGGGTCTGGCCGGGCGTGCCGAGCTCGTTGGTCGCGCTCGGCGGAGCCAGCGAGATGGTGGCCACGGTGACGTGGTGACACTCGGTCACCGACCCCGTTCCGCCGCCGTCGCTTCCCTCCGCCCGCACACACAGCGTGTGGATGCCTGGGGCCAGGCCGGGCACGGTGGTGCTGTAGCCGACCGAGACCGGGTCCGTCCGGGGCAGCGACGGCGACGCCGAGGATGAGATGTCGACTGGTGCACCCCCGTCCACAGTCAGGAACAGCTTCGTGAGCTCTGCGGCGATGACGCCCGGTACCACGTTGGGCAGGTCGGCGATGCCCTTAACCGGCGTGCAGGTACCTCCCGTGGCGCTGGCGATCTGCTCGAGGCTGCCCCGGCCGCCACCGGTGTTGGTGCAGCTCGAGGCGCTTCCGATGGCGAAGGTCTGGAACGTGGCCGTCTTCGGTGTGCACGACGTGCCAATCTGACTGACCGCGTTGCCCCCCGTGGTGGCCGTGCCGTCGGAGAGAAACACCACGAGGTTGTTGGGGTTCGTGCTCGACTGCGCGAGGGAGCACGCGTTCTGGACGGCGGCCTGGAAGTTGGTCTGCCCGCCCACGTTCTTGGCGGTGAACTCGCTCACGCCGCCGTTACCGGTGCTATTGGAGAAGGCCGAACTGGCGACCTGCGCGATGTCCCGGCCCCCCGCACTATCGGCATCGGTGCCAGGGCCGGTAAGGCGCTGGTTCCCTGCAGCGGGGCCGACGTCTGCGATGGCTCCGCTGCTGGCGAAGACTACCAGGCCCACCTCGTCGACGGTTCCCGCCGAGACGGCCGCCGAGTTCAACGCCTTCAACGCTGCGATCTCGCAATCCAGGATGAAGTTGGCGTGGCCGTCACCGTTCTGATCGCCGCCGCAGCCCCCCGACTGGTCGGTGCTGCCCGAGACGTCAAGGACATAGATCAGCGACGTGTTGGCCACCGGCACGCCCATCCCGACCGAGGCCGTGCCGGTAAGCTGGACGTCTCCTGGCGGCGAGGCGATGAGCGCGCCGTCGGCCGGCGTGGCGATGGTGACCGAGATCGACGTTCCCCCGGGGAGGCTCCCGCTCGCGTCTGCGCTCGCCGACGCCGCTGCCGGGACGCTTCGGCTCGCGTCTGCGGTGATCGGCGTGGCCACCAGGGGCCGCTGGACAGCCTGACCATGTCGAGCGCCACGCGTGGGGGTGTGTCGATCCGGGAACGGCCAGGCGATCGCGTGGGGCCCCCAAAGCAGAAACGCCAACAGCATCACGCCCATGAGCGCGGCCAAGTACTTGCGCCGGACCCTCACTGGATACTTCATGCTTGCCCTCCCTGCTGTGTGAGTACCGTGCTGCGCTGGACTGCTAGGCGCTGGGTTTGCGCCGCCTGAACCACCCGGCGGTCAGCCGCTTTGGGCCACGCCGACATGGGCGGTGGGCATGTCAGCCGGGCGAGGCGGCCGGAGAGCAGCTGCTCGGCGGTGTCGTCATCGAGAGCCGGCGGGTCGGCTCCACGGGGACCAGTAAGCAGTCGAAGCATGTCGGCAGAGAGAACGTCGCGAGGGCCTTTCCCGTTACACCAATCCCGCAGAACGCGTCATTTGCGCTCAACCGCTCAACAGTTGGTGCACGCTGGACCGAAGCGCTGACTACGCTGTTGCGATGCGGTCATTGTGCTGCCTGGGCCCGGGTCGCCCGGCTTGGAAAGGTCCCACGGTTCGACTGCGAGGCGGGGCATGCAGTCCCAGGGCGGCCCAAGTGCAGCGAGCGCTGCCTGGCGGGCAGTTGGCAACGCTGTGACTGCGAGAGTCGTGGTGGGCGCGGCAGACCTGGCCTTGCGACCGCTTCTTCGCTGTCGAGTAGCGCGGCATGATTGACCGGGTGACGGGAATCGAACCTACGCCACGAGCTTGGAAGGCACTGCCAAGGCCAAGGGCCGATCCTGCTTGGAGGCCAGACGGCGAGGTCAGGGCCGATATCCCGCGCACCGTGGTTGACCGTTCGTGACCTGTAGGTGCCGAGAACCTCGTCCGTAGCCGTGACCTGCGGCTTCGCATTGGTCGCAGAGGCCTGCGATGATCACCAGCCACGACGTTTCGACTCCTCTACCTGACTTCTGCCAGCTCGTCGGCCGGCTCGGACTGCTGGCCGCGGGCAGGCATCCAAGAACGCCGAAATCCTCTCAATGGCAAAGCGTGCCAGCCTGTGCGCGGGCGCCATGTGATGGGGATGTGAAGGTCCGCTGATAGCCTGGCTGACCTCAACAATGCAAGCCTGCGTCAGGCCGGGGGTCGGGCGCTCCTGGCCCGATCTCTGGACGGTTGTGCTCTTTCTGGTGGATCGTTCATGCCGATGGGCCGGATCTGCCGCTTGTGTGCCTTGTGGCCGACAACTTGGGGTGCGAGCATCGCGGCGTCCCTGGCTCCTGCGAGAAAGGAGCGCCGCCGTGAATCTCCCGCGTTTGCGCTTGCCGAGCCGAGGGTTGATCAAGCTCCCGCTGCCTGGCCGGCAGGTGCAGCTGGGCGAGCGCCCCTACGGCGCCGCGCTGAGCCCGGACGGCCGCACCCTGCTGGTCTCCAACGACGGCCAGTGGATGCAATCGATCCAGGTCGTCGACACGTCCTCCGGCAAGGTCGTGCAGACCATCTCCTACCAGACGCCTCAGGCGCTGTGGGTCGGGGTGGCATGGAGCCCCGACGGCAGGCATGCGTACGCGTCGGCGGGCGGCAACAACAAGCTGGGCGTCTACGACGTCGCCGGCCAGCACCTGACCGAGGGTGACCCGATCGCCATCCCGACCAGCACTGCCAGCCCCAACCCGCACCCCGCCGGGATCGCGGTCTCCCCGGATGGCAAGACGCTGTATGCCGCAGAGAACCTGGCGGATGCGGTCGCGGTCGTCGACCTGGCCACCGCGAAGGTGACCGCCACCGTGGCGGTGGGCCACAACCCCTACACCGTGGCGCTGGGCCCTAACGGCAGGCTCGCGTTCGTGTCCAACTGGGGCGCTGACACCGTCAGCGTGCTGGACACCGCGACCGACCAGGTCACCCGGACGATCCGGGTCGGCACCCACCCCAGCGCGCTGCGCCTTGGCCCCGGCGGCCACAAGCTGTACATCGCCGACACCGACGCCGACAGCGTCTCGGTCATCGACACCGCCACGCTCGCGGTGACCAGCACGATCAGTCTGGCGCCGTATGGGGGCGCCCCGGTCGGCTCCAGCCCCAACGCCCTGGCGGTGGCGCCCAACGGCGGGACGCTGTATGTGGCCAACGCCGGCGATAACGACGTGGCCGTGGTGGACCTCGAGCATGCGAGCGTCCGCGGGCTGATTCCTACCGCCTGGTACCCGACCGGGCTGGAGCTCAGCCGCGACGGCGGCCGGCTGCTGGTGCTCAACGCCAAGGGCCTTGGCGCCGGTCCCAACCCCAACGGGCCCAACCCCTACACCGACGCCCAGCTGCGCGGCACGGTCGGGTGGCAGAGCCAGTACGTCGGCTCGATGATCCAGGGCAGCCTGCAGATCGTGGGCGTGCCCGACGCGGCCACGCTGGCCAGCTACACCCAGCAGGTCCAGCGCAACGACGACTTCGGCCTGGGCGACCAGGTCCGCACCCAGGGTGCCAGGCCGGAGCAGGTCATCCCCCGCCACGTCGGCGACCCCTCGCCGATCAAGCACGTGATCTATGTCGTCAAGGAGAACCGCACCTACGACCAGGTCCTGGGCGATCTGGGCAAGGGTGACGGCGACCCGTCGCTGACTCTGTTCGACCCCACGGTCACCCCCAACCAGCACCAGCTGGCCAGCCGCTTCGTCACCCTCGACAACTTCTACGCCAACGCCGAGGTCTCGGCCGACGGCTGGAGCTGGTCGACCGCGGCCTACGCCAACACCTATGACCAGAAGAGCTGGCCGCCCAACTACGGCGGCCGCAACAGGCCCTACGACTTCGAGGGTGGCAACCTCGCCTCCTCGCCCGGCCGCGACCCCGAGCGGGGCTACCTGTGGGACCGGCTGGACGATGCTGGGGTCAGCTACCGCAACTACGGCTTTTGGATCCGGCTTCCCGGTACGGTCGGGCCGACCAACAATGTCGCCGGCACCGAGCCGAACCTGCAGGCCAACACCGACCACGCCTTCCCCGGCTACAACAACGCCATCCCCGACCAGGTCCGCGCCGACGAGTGGCTGGGAGAGTTCCGCCAGTTCGAGGCGGACGGCAACCTCCCAACGGTCCAGCTGCTGCGGCTGCCCGACGACCACACCTCGGGCACCACGCCCGGCGCGCCGACCCCCAAGGCGCAGGTCGCCGACAACGACCTGGCGCTTGGCCGGGTCGTGGACGCGGTCTCCCACTCGCGCTACTGGACCGACACCGCGATCTTCGTGGTCGAAGACGACGCCCAGGCCGGCCCCGACCACGTCGACGCGCACCGCACCATCGCGCAGGTGATCAGCCCCTACACCCAGACCGGTACGGTCGACTCGACCTTCTACTCGACGGTGGCGATGCTCCGCGCTATCGAGCTGATCGTCGGGGTGCGCCCGCTCACGCAGTTCGACGCGGCCGCAGTGCCGATGCTCAACGCCTTCACTGACACGCCGGACCTCGCCTCCTACGACGCCATCACCCCGCAGCAGCCGCTGGACGAGAAGAACTCGCAGAGTGCCCCGATGGCCGCCACCTCGGCCAGGCAGGACCTGCGCCAAGAGGACCGCATCGACGAGCAGGCCTTCAACCAGGCGATCTGGAAAAGCGTCAAGGGCGCCGACAGCCAGATGCCCGCACCCGTGGACCGGTACGGCGCTGCGCCCACCAAGGCCCCCAGCCTCGACGCCGACGGCTGACCCGTCCCACCTGACCGCTGGTCCCGGGCCTTCCCCGCCCGGGACCAGCCGCAGGACTTCTTCGCCGAGGTGGCTTGCTAATGCGAACGCTCACACCGCGGGCGAGACCGAGCCGCTCGCCAAGTTGCATTTCAGAGTTCCCGGTGCCTAGACGTCACTGTCGATCGGACCGAGATGGACTCGGCAGTCCTACTGCGGCTTCGCGACCCAACCGGACCCGGGCAAGGTGAACCAGGAACAGGCGCGGCGGCCAGACCTGCGGCTTGTGGTGGACGCGAGAGGTTTCGAACCTCTGGCCTCTGCCGTGTGAATTCCGCGACGCATTACTTCGCCGCGATTCGAGACTATGACGGCGAGTGGAGGATCATGGGAAACGCGCAGGTAGATGCTGCCATCGAGGCCGGATCGGGCTCATGATCCGTCATGATCCCTCCGTGTCCCCTCTGATCCCTCCGAGCGGCAGTTGCTGCCCCTCTGCTGCCCTACGTCCAGGCTAAAAAGCAGCGATGGTATGTCGATAGCCCCTCTACAGCATGACCGACGCTTCTCTGGGGCCAACCGCCGTCCAAACCCTGACTTCCTCCGTGCGAGTAAGGTCCGGCCCACCGCTGTGCCGACCTGCGTTCCCGCTGGTCGATCGAGACCGTCAAGGGCGAGGTTAGGTGTTCTGACGAAGGTCTGGACATGGCGCGGTCGCACGCCCGCCTGGACAGCGGCG
>WNGD01009168.1_pt1 | contig 16242 bp, 8 predicted proteins | sample 5400671 | NCBI WGS metagenome assembly WNGD01 (sample SAMN13153369, study PRJNA577476) | soil metagenome | isolation source: 40 cm soil or saprolite under grassland replicate 2 | place: USA:California | collected 2016-06-15 | reverse complement strand
CCCGGCCCGGGCCGGCCGGCAAATTAGCCGGCCGCTGATCGGCGGCAAGACCGGCCTTCGCGTTGATCCCGGCCGCCGCCTGCCCGGCCCTGGATGGCTAGGACGGCCGCTGCGCCGTCCCGTAGGTCCGCGCCGCCCGCCGCGCGTGCTCACCGAGCGGCTGCTCGTTCATCCGTATTCCCCGCTCGCCATCGACCCCCACCGAGCGTCCGCTGACAATCGCCGGTAAGCATAACCGCTCCCGCGAAACCAGCCGGCCGGCCCGGGAATCAGCGGGCCGGGAATTTGTTGAGACTAACGAACTATCGACGGCAGCGAGGGCACGGTTGAAAGACGGGCATTCGGGACCGGGATCAGTGCCAGCCTCAGGATCAGGGCCAGCACAGGACGCCTGGCTGTGGCGGCTCGCCGGGTACTGCTGGCGACATCGCCGGGCGGTGCTGCTGGCGCTGGCAGGCTCGCTGGTGGCGACCCTGGCCACCGCCGTCATACCGCTGATACTCGGCCGCATCGTCGACGGCACGATCCTCACCCATCAGCAGCCGATCTGGCTGGGCGCGACCGTGCTCATCGTGGCCGGGCTGCTCAACTTCGGCGGCGTGTACACGCGGCGCTTCCAGGGCGGCCGGGTCGCGCTCGACGTCCAGCACGACATGCGCACCGAGATGTTCACGTCGCTGTCCCGGCTGGATGGTGCCCGCCAGGACCAGCTGAACACCGGCCAGGTCGTCAGCCGGGCCATCTCCGACCTCAACATGGTCCAGGGAATGCTCGGCATGGTGCCGATGCTGCTCGGCAGCGCCGTGCTCTTCGTGCTGTCGATCGCGATCATGGCATTTCTCTCGCCGCTGCTCACCCTCGTCGCGCTCGCCGTTGCCCCGGCGCTGTGGTGCATCGCGGTCGCCTCCCGCCGCAGGCTCTTCCCGGCCAGCTGGGATGCGCAGCAGCAGGCGGCCAGCGTGGCCGGCGTCGTCGACGGCGCGGTGACCGGCGTGCGCGTGGTCAAGGGCTTCGGCCAGGAAGAGCAGGAAAATAACCGGCTGGCGGATGCCAGCAGCTCGCTGTACGCCTCCCGGGTACGCGCCGTCCGGCTGATGGCCAAGTACAACCCGGCGCTGCAGGCCGTGCCCCTGTTCGGCCAGGTCGGCGTGCTCGCGCTCGGCGGCTGGCTGGCGATCCGCGGCTCGATTCCGCTCGGCACGTTCCTGGCGTTCTCGCTCTACGTCGCGCAGATGGTTGGCCCGGTACGGGCGCTGACCAGCCTGGTCACGATCGGCCAGGAAGCCAGGGCCAGCGTTATCCGGATCTTCGAGGTGATCGACTCACGGCCAGTCATCACCGAGCGGCCGAACGCAGCCGTGCTGCCGCCCGGCACGCCGGATGTCGAGCTTGACCACGTCCGGTTCGGCTACCTGCCGTCGGAGCCCGTGCTGCGCGGCTTGTCGCTGCGGGTCCGGCCCGGCGAGACCCTCGCCCTCGTCGGCACCTCGGGCTCGGGCAAATCCACGATCTCCCTGCTGCTCCCCCGCTTCTACGATGCCAGCGGCGGCGCGATCCGGGTCGGCGGCCGGGACATCAGGGAGCTGACCCTGGACTCGCTGCGCGCCTCGATCGGGCTGGTGATGGAGGACAACTTCCTGTTCTCCGACACGGTCCTGGCCAACATCGCCTACGGCCGGCCCGACGCGACCAGGGCACAGGTGATCGCCGCCGCGCGGGCAGCGGAGGCGCACGAGTTCATCACCGCGCTGCCGGACGGCTACCACACAGTGATCGGCGAGCAGGGCCTGACCCTGTCCGGCGGCCAGCGGCAGCGCGTCTCGCTCGCCCGTGCGCTGATCACCGACCCGGCCATCCTGGTGCTCGACGACGCGACCTCCGCGATCGACGCGGGCATCGAGGCGCAGATCCACGCCACCCTGCGCCAGGTCATGGCCGGGCGAACCACGCTGCTGATCGCGCACCGACGGTCCACCCTGCAGCTGGCGGACCGGATCGCGGTGCTGGACGAGGGGCGGCTGGTGGACCTCGGCACGCACGAGGAACTCACCCAGCGCTGCCCCATGTACCGGCTGCTGCTGACCGGCCCCGGCGACAGCGCCGAAGGCAGCGGCGCCCGCGGTGACGGCGCTGCCGCCGCCAGGACCCAGGCGGCGAACGGCGTGATCACCCCGCGCCTTTGGGGTAACGGCGTGCCCGGGCCGGACGCCGGGACCGCGCCGGACACCGGCACCGGCCTGGCGCAGCCGGCCGGGCTGGCCACGGCGCCGGCCGGCGACGGCAGCGCCGCAGGCGGCCGCCGCCGGGCCGGCCGCAGCCCGGCCGCCGGGACCGGCAGCAGCTACGCCGGCAGCATGCTGGCCGGCATCCCCGCGAGTCCCTCGCTGCTGGCCAAGGTCGACGCATTGCCGCCGGCCGACGACCTGCCCGCGATCGACGAGACCGCGGCCCGCGGCGCCGATCCGCATTTCACCCTGAGCAGGCTGCTCAGGCCGGTCGCGCTCGCCCTGTTCATCGGCCTGGTGCTGGATGCGCTCGACGCGGTCGCGGGCGTGGCCATGCCCGCGCTGGTACGGGGCGGCGTGGACAACGGCGTCCTCGCCGGGGAATTCCGCCCGATCATGGTGGTCGCGCTGTTCGGGCTCGCGATCGTCATCGGCGACTGGGTCATCAACACGATTCAGACGGTCGTCGTCGGCCGCAATGGCGAACGGCTGCTCTATACCCTGCGCGTGAAGATCTTTGCCCACCTGCAGCGGCTCGGCCTCGATTTCTACGAGCGCGAGCTGTCCGGCCGGATCATGACCAGGATGACGACGGACGTGGACGCGCTCTCCACATTCCTGCAGACCGGGCTGATCACGATGGTCAACTCGGGCCTGACCTTCGCCGGCGTGATGATCGCGCTGCTCTTCATCAACGTCAGGCTGGGCCTGACGCTGTTCGCGATCATCCCCGTGCTGCTCGCGGCGACCCTGGTGTTCCGTGCGAAGTCCGCGCAGGCATACAGCGAGGCCAGGGAGCGGGTCAGCGTCGTCAACGCCGACCTGCAGGAGAACGTGGCCGGGCTGCGGGTGGCGCAGGCCTACCGCCGCGAGGACCGCAACCGGGCCAGGTTCGCCGACCTCAGCAGCTCGTACCGGTCGTCCCGGCTGCGCGCGCAGCGCTACATCGCGCTGTACTTCCCGTTCGTTCAGCTGCTGTCGACGGTTGCCGGGGCGCTGGTCCTTTTCGTTGCCGCGGGCGAGGTGCACAGCGGCGCGCTGACAGCGGGCGGGCTCATCGCGTACCTGCTCTATATTGACCTGCTCTTTGCCCCGATACAGCAGCTGTCGCAGGTCTTCGACGGTTATCAGCAGGCCGCGGTCGGACTGCGGCGGATCAAGGACCTGCTGCGGACGCCGACCTCGACGCCGGCCGCGGAGCACCCGCGGCCGGCCGGGCATCCCCGCGGCCTGATCGAATTCCGGGACGTGCACTTCAGCTATGCGGGCCAGCCGGAGGAGGCGCTGTCCGGGGTGAGCCTGGTGGTCGCGCCCGGCGAGACGGTGGCGCTGGTCGGCCAGACCGGAGCGGGCAAGTCCACCATGGTGAAGCTGGTCGCCCGCTTCTATGACGTCACGTCCGGCAGCCTGCTCGTGGACGGCGTGGACGTGCGCGAGCTTGACCTGGCCAGCTACCGGCACGGCCTCGGCGTGGTGCCGCAGGAGCCGTACCTGTTCGCCGGCACCGTGCGGGACGCGATCGCGTACGGGCGGCCTGGCGCGTCCGACGCCGAGGTCGAGGCGGCGGCCAGGGCCGTCGGCGCGCTCGCGATGATCGGGCGGCTGCCCGGCGGGTTCCGGCACGAAGTGGCCGAGCGCGGCAGGAACCTGTCGTCCGGGCAGCGCCAGCTACTCGCGCTGGCCCGTGCCTACCTGGTGGATCCGGGCATCCTGCTGCTCGACGAGGCCACCGCCGCGCTCGACCTGGCGACCGAGGCGGCGGTGACCCGCGCGACCGAGAAGCTCACCGCGCAGCGCACCACGCTGGTGGTGGCACACCGGCTGACCACGGCCGCGCGGGCGGACCGGATCGTGGTGATGGAACTCGGCCAGATCGCCGAGACCGGCACCCACCAGGAACTGCTCGAAGCAGGCGGCGGCTACGCGGCCCTGTGGTCGGCGTTCATCGGCGACGCCGAGCTCGTCGCCTGACGCCCGGCTCGCTCAGCGCGGAGCCGCAGGTCCTCCGGATGCAGGTCGTCCGGCCACTGCTGCCCGGCTGGCCGGTAGTCCGACCGCATGGCGCGGACGTCGCGCGGGATGAGCGCGAGCGCACTCGCTCCGATGATCAGCGCGGCTGCGCCGTACTGGGTGACCGATACGCCGATCACGGCGGCGAGCGGCCCGGCCACCAGGGCGCCGGCCGGCATTGCCATCACCGAGCCGAGCGCGTCGTAGGACGAAACCCGGGCCAGCCGCTCCGGCGAGATCCGCCTGGCCAGCGTGACGGTCCACTGGACCATCATCATCTCCATGGTGATGCCGAGGCCGAACGAGGCCAGGCAGACCACCGGGAGCGGCCAGAGCATCGCCAGGGACAACGGCGAGACCGCGATGGCGCCGCCGATCAGCACGACGAACAGCATCGGCCGCCGCGGGGTGAACCGCAGTGACACCAGGCCGCCGACGATCAGCCCGACGGATTCCGCGGCGGCGATGGCGCCCCAGGCGGCCGGGCCGCCGAGGTCCGTTTTGGCGACCACCGGGCCGAGCACCTGGAACGAGCCGTACCAGGCCATCAGGATGACGCCGAACTGCGCCACGATTGCCCACAGCCAGGTGTGCGAGCGGAACTCGGACCAGCCGTCACGCAGGTCCTTGAGCATGCCCGAGTGATGCGCGCGCTGCACCGCCACTGCGCTGATCCGCAGCAGCGGCGGGATCGTGCCGATCATGCCGATGCCGCAGGCCGCCAGCGCCCAGCCAGGCCCGACCGCGGCGACGCAGAGCCCGGCCGCGACGGCGCCACCCATCTGGCCGGCGTTCATCGCGATCCGGCTCAGCGCGCTGGCCTGCTGCAGGAGATCAGCGGAGACCACCCGGGGCAGCAGCGCCTGAGAGGCGGGGTAGAAGATCGCCATGCCGGTGCCGGTGATCGCTTCCAGCAAGATCATCTGCCACAGCACCGGGTGGCCGGCCAGCACGAGTAGCCCGAACGTCCCCTCGCCAAGCGCGATCATGAGATTCGCCGCGATGATCACTCGCTGTGGCGGCAGCCGGTCCGCCACTACCCCGCCGATCAGCGTGAACAGCAGCGACGGCGCGATCTGCGCGGCCAGCACGTAGGACAGCTCGGCAGTCGACCCGGTGGCGTACAGTACGGCGAACGAAACCCCGACCAGGGAGAACCCGAACGCCGCCGGCGCCAGCAGCCGCTCGGCGAACAGCAGCCGGAAATCGCGGAATGCGAGCACGGGGAAGCGGCGCACGAGTGCACGCGCGAACATGACTGACGTCCGATCTGTCTCAGGGCCGGGGGCCGGGGTCCGATGCTAGCCAGGCGGGCGCCGGGGCAGCAAAGGATTTTGCCCGGTCCGCGGCCGGTTCCCGGCCGGATGCCCCCCGGCCGGATGCCCCCCCGGCCGGATGCGCCCCCCGCCGGATGCCTCCCCGCCGGCCAGCGCTCGTGAACAACGCCCGCCGGCCCGCCGTTGATTCCCGCGGCACCGGCCAGCCCTCCCCGGGCTTCGTAGCGGCCCCGGCAATAGGGCGCTGGAACAGGCCGCGGGAGCCCCGCCCGTCGGCCATGCCTCTCGGCGGGCAACCCGGTGGATATGGCTGAGGGCGGGTTAGGTGCCGCTAAAGCCATTTCCACCGGGTTGAGACCGGGCGCAAGCGGGGTAGGCGGCAGGCTGAGGCGAGACGTCGGAGGAGCGCGTAGCGGAGGAGCTACTCGCGACGACGACAACGCCGCCAGGCGGGATGCGGGCCCGCGAGCCCGGCAGCCCTCTTGCCGGGGCCGCTTAATCGCGGGCCTGTGCTAGCCGCCGCGGTGGCATCTGGGGTTGGTCATCGGTCCCGCGCACAGCCACGCAATCAGCGATCGAACATCGCCTTAAGCCGCTTTCCGTACCAAAGGGTCGTCGTCAGATAGCCGCCGAGGAAGCCGAGCACGACATAGGTGACCAGAATTGCTGCGGCCATGACCACCGCCGCTTCTGTCGCTCTGCCAGCGGGCGCCAGGCCGCGGGCGACCGCATCAATGAGCCGGGTGAGTGGCGGGCCAAGGTGCGTAAGGCCCACCAGCCCCGCGCCCAGCAGCAACTTGATCAGCCAGTCGCTTATCTCCGCGAGGTTGGTGCTCGGCTCGAAAGCGCCGACGTCAGTGCTCGCCGCGGAAGCATCCGCCGGCGGCGGGACTCCTTCGCCATCCTGTCGCACGTCGCTACCCCCGGTTCCGCCCTGCTCACCCGGCCTTGTGCCGACCCGGCTCGTGGTGGCTCGGACAGCACCCGATGAAACGTCACGCGGCACGCCTACTATGACCCCGGCCAGGCTGCCGGCCAGCAGTGCCGCGCACGCGGTGAGCAGGCCCACGCTCAGGTAACGCAGATGAGGACCGCTCATCGAGTACGCGTACAGCGCGATGAGCACGAAACCGACCAAGAATAACGCGATCGAGAAGACCGGGAACCCGGCGGCCGAAGCCAGCCGTCCCCAGGCGGACATAAGGGAATCCGGCCTGGCTAACCTAGAAGTCTTGCGCGCTGGCCCATTCTGATCGGCCAAGTCCGCCACCGCCCCCCAGAACCTGATGCCGGTATAACAGGCCATTGTAGCCAACAGCAGCTGATTTCCATACCGGCAATGCGCGCAATTCTTCTGCCGGTGCAGTCGTGTGCAGCCATTGCCGCAAACGCCGTGGCGAGCCGCCCGGTGATGGCCGGCCGGGCACCCGGGGCTTGACGGCCGGACGGCCCTGCCGGTGCCGCAGTGAGCGAGCCCGGGGTCGCCGGCGGGCTGGCGCGACGGGGCCGGCCGGCTGGCGCAACGGGGCGCGGCCGGCTAGCGCGACGCCGGCCGGCCGGCCGAACTTTGGCCGGACAGGAATGGATTGCCCCCGTAGGGAAACTAGGCAACGACGGACCCCCGGTCAGCCCGCGGATGGCCAGCCCGGTCAGCCCGCGGATGGCCAGCCCGGTCAGCCCGCGGATGGCCAGCCCGGTCAGCTGGAGAATGGCCAGGCAGAGCAGATCGACAGCCGCCGGGCCGAGCTGATCGCCGCCGCTCAGACGCGCTGGATCGCTGCCCTCACCGACTTGGGCGGCCGGAACACGCTGCTCTACTACAAGGACCGCCGGGTCGGCACGCTCGACCTGGCCGCGGCAGATCAGGAAGCGCTTGACCGGTTCCAGCGGACCGGCTCGGTCCGGCTCACCCGCCTGTTCCGCGATGTGGATGTAAGGGCCGATGCGATCCATCGCGTGCAGGCCATCTACCGGAAGGCCCGGGAGCTGCTGGAGGAGCGCGGCATCCGCGCCGGGTACCTCGCGTCCGGGATGGCGCGCTGGGACGAGCTGTTCCTCGAGCCGGCCGCGCCCGTGCTGCTCCGCGGCCTGACCATCACTCCCACCCGGGCCAGGCACGACGACTTCGATCTCACGCTGGACGACGACGCCGAGGTCAACCCGGTGCTGCTGCACAAGCTCGCCAGCGTGTACGGCGCGGCTACGGAGGAACTCGCCGAGGTGCCGGCCGAGAAGATCAACGAGCTACTGAGCCGGGCAGCCGACGTCGCAGAGGTTCCCGGCTTCGAGATCGCGGACCGGATGGTGATCGGCACTTTCACCTACGCCAAGCTGCCGATGGTCAGGGACCTGCAGGCGGCCAGCGAGCTGCTGACCGACAGTGACGTGGTCGCGGCGATCGCGGGCGATGTTGAGGCCCAGGAGCTGCTGGGCGCGGACGAGGTGGCCGAGCCAGTCGCGGACGCACCGGAGGAGGACTACTCGGTCCTGGACGCCGACTCCTCGCAGCGCAGCGCCATCAATGCGGTGCTGTCCGGGCGCAGCCTGGTGATCCACGGCCCGCCGGGTACCGGAAAGAGCCAGACCATCGCCAACCTGATAGCGGCCCTGGTCGCCCGCGGCAGGAAGGTGATGTTCGTCGCGGAGAAGCGTGCCGCCATCGACGCCGTGCTGTCCCGGCTCAAGGGCGTCGACCTGGGCGACATGGTGCTCGATATCCACGACGGCACCCGCGACCGGCTGCGGATTGCCCGCGACCTGGGCGAAACACTGGACCTGGCGCAGCGGGCAGCCGAGCCGGACGTCGGCACTCTGCACCGCCGGCTGATCGATCGACAGCGCCGACTCAATCAGCACACGACCGCGCTGCATCAGGTGCACGAACCGTGGGGAGTGACCCCGTTCGAGGTTCAGTCCGCGCTGCTCGGCATCCCGGACGAGGCGCGGACGCCGGTCCGGCTGAGCAGGCCGGCCATGATCGGCCGCCAGAGCGCTGACCGGATCCGCGACGAGCTGCGGGACTTTGCCCATCTGGGCGGGTTCATCATGCGCCCGAAGAGCACCCCGTGGTTCGGTGCCGTGCTGCGAACGCCGGAGCAGGTCCAGCAGGCATGCGAGCTGGCGGCCCGGCTGAGCTCTCGCAGCTTGCCCATGCTCGGGCATCGGATCGGCCGTGCGAGCGAGGAAACCGGCCTCCGGCCGCCACGGACCTACCGAGCCGGCGCCGACCGGATGCGGCTTTACGCCGCCGTCCGGCAGACGTTGCGCACGCTCGCGCCTGGCGTGTATGCCTCCCGCCCTGAGCTGCTGGCCACGGCCTTGGGGAACGGCGCCGACCTTGGCTTCCGCGAGCGCCGCGCGCTGCGCAAGCAGGCGCGCTCACTCGTCCGCAGCACTGCGCAAGACTCCGCGGAGGAACTTCCGGAGATCCTGGCCGAGGCAGCCCGGCAGCTCGCCGAATGGCAGGACCTGCGCACCGATGAGGGCCTGCCCCGGCTGCCCGCCGGGTTCGACGAGCTGGCGAACCTGCAGGCGGAATGCGAGCGGCAGCTGGCCGCGCTCCGCGCCTACATCCGGCTCCCGGACCAGCCCGAGCCGCTGCTCGCGGCGCTCAGCGCGGATCAGGACACCGCATGGAAGCTGCCCCGCCTCTATCAGCTCGGAGCGCGCTTCGACGACCTGGACCTCGGCCCGCTACTCGACGAACTCGCCCGCCGCGAGGCGGGGCCCGATCTCGCCGCCGCCGCATTCGACCACGCCTGGTACTCCTCGATCCTGGACCAGATCAGGGTCCGCGACCCGCGCTATGCGGCGAACCGCGGTGATGCTCTCGACGATATCGCCAGTGATTTTCGGGTGCGCGACGTACAGCACCTGGCCGCCAACCGGGCGAGGGTGCGCCGCGCGTGGGCGGATCAGCTGCGCGAAGCCCAGGACCGGCACCCGTTGCAGGCCCGGGTCATCCGGAAGCAGGCGGCGCTTCGCCGGGGCCACCTGGCGCTGCGCCGTCTGCTCGACCAGGCCAGCGATGTGCTGTTCGCGCTCAAGCCATGCTGGGCGATGTCGCCGCTCATGGTGAGCCAGGTGCTGCCCGCGACCAGGCAGTTCGATGTGGTGATCTTCGACGAGGCTAGCCAGATTATTCCGGCCGACGCGATCGGCTCGATCATCCGCGGGCACCAGGTCGTGGTCGCGGGGGATGACAGGCAGCTGCCTCCCACCAACTTCTTCCGCCAGGTCGGCGACGGGGGGGATGAGGCCGCCGAGGACGACGAGAGCCTGCTCTCGTTTGGCGCCGGCTTCGAATCGGTCCTGGACGCGCTTCGCCCGCTGCTCCCGACGGCGCCGCTCGGCTGGCATTACCGCAGCCGCGATGAGCGGCTGGTGGCGTTCTCCAATACCCACATTTACGGCGGCGCACTGACCACGTTCCCCGGGGTGTTCCGCGACGACTGCCTGCGCCACGTGGTCGTTGCGCAGAGCCCCGAGCCGGGTCAGGAGGTCTCGGTCACTGCCGAGGTGCATAAGGCCGTCGAGCTCATCCTGGAGCACGCCCGCAGCCGCCCGCGGGAGTCGCTCGGCGTCATCGCGCTGGGTATCAGGCACGCGGAGCGGATCGACACCGCGTTGCGGGCGGCCCTGGCGGAGCATCCAGACCTGGAGGATTTCTTCGCCGAGGACTCCGCTGAGCCGTTCTTCGTGAAGAACCTGGAGCGTGTCCAGGGCGACGAGCGCGATGCCATCATCTTGTCCATCGGGTACGGCAAGCACCCCGATGGCCGGATGCGGTATCAGTGGGGGCCGCTGCTCCGCGACGGCGGCGAGCGAAGGCTGAACGTGGCCGCGACCCGGGCCAAGCACCGGCTCACCCTCATCAGCTCTTTCTCCAGCCACGACGTGGACCCGGAGCGGGTCACCAAGGCTGGCGCCCGGCTGCTGGCCGACTACCTGGAGTACGCGGATTCCGGCGGAACGGCCGCCCAGGCATCGGGCGGCGCGGAGCTGAACCCGTTCGAGGCCGACGTGCGAGACCGCCTCGCCGCCTGCGGCATCACGGTAGTGCCGCAGTACGGCGTAGGCGGCTACCGGGTCGACTTCGCGGCCGCGCATCCGGAGGACGCCGGCCGGATGGTGCTGGCCATTGAGGCTGACGGTGCGTCCTACCGTGAATCGGGGAGCGTCCGCGACCGCGACCGGCTGCGCGGCGAGCACCTGCAGCGGCTCGGCTGGGGGTTCCAGCGGCTATGGTCGACGAACTGGTTCCAGAACCCGCAAGCCGAGGTCGCCAAGCTGCACGACGCGTACCAGCGTGCCGTGGCCGCCGCAGAACCGCCCGCAGCGGAACCGCCCGCAGCTGCGCCCCCGCCTGCCATCCCGGCGTCCCCTGGCCACGACCTGGACACGACCGGCCCGCCCGGACCGGTCACCAGGCCCGGCGCGGATCTGCCCTGACCCGGCGCGGATCTCCCCTGACCCGGGCGCGGATCTCCGCTGGCCCGGCGCAGCCTCCCGGAAGCGGCCAGGCCAGTGCGGGATCCAGCGCGTCCAGCCGGAGATTACTGGCCTTTACATGAAATCCCGCCATAGGGGTAATGGGTGGCCGCAGGCTTCCAATCCGCCGCCTGCAGAGGGAAGTGATTCACATGAATGGGATGCTACGGATCCCCCGCAGCCGCGGCGCGGTCAGTGGCGTAGCACTGATTCTGCTCGGCGCGTGGGGCGCGCTGATCCCCTTCGTTGGCCCGTACTTTCACTATGCCTACACCCCGGACACGGGCTGGGCCTACACGTCTGGCCGATTCTGGCTGGAGATCCTGCCGGGTGCCGGGGCACTGGCGGGCGGCCTGATCGTGCTGCTCAGCTCATACCGGCCGATCGCGTTGTTCGGCGCATGGCTGGCAGCGCTCAGCGGCTGCTGGTTCGCGGTCGGCAGCATTCTCGTTCCGGCCTGGCCCAGGCTGGGCGTGACCACGGGGGAACCGGTTGGCGGAACCATGCTTCGTTCGGTCGAGCAGATCGGCTTCTTCACCGGCCTGGGCATTGCCATCGTATTCTTCGCGACGCTGTCGCTCGGGCGCCTCTCGGTGGTCAGCGTCAGGGACACCAAGCTGGCCGCAGGCGCCAGGGCGAAGCCGACCGAGCCTGCCGAGGAGAAGCCCGCCGAGCAGAAGCCCGCCGAGCAGAAGGCCCCCCGCACCGGCGTGCGATTCCCGGTGCTGCGAGGCAGGCCGGCGGCCGAAAAGGAAGAGCCTGCGCCAGAGCGCGTTCACTTTGCGCAGCGGTGGCTGGTGCGGCCATTCCGGAATAGCCAGTAACCCAGCCCGGGCGCCGTTCCGGGATTCAGCCCGGCGCCGGCCAGCGAAGTCGTCTCGCCACCGGCGCCACGGACGGCGCAACCGAGTCACCGGGCACCTGATCCGGGCCGCGGTGGCGGGCTGAGCCGAGGCCGGGCGGCGGGAAGCCGCGCCGCCGGGTAGCGCCGGCGTACCAGAATGCTCGTCATGACCATTGGCGCGGACAGGGTGCCTGATGTAGGCCGCGGCCTGCCGCCGGAAATGAGCGCCGCGCTGGCCGCGCTGCGCGAACGCCCGATTCCCGGCACGAGCAAGGGGTTCGGCCGGATCGCGGCGGGCCGCGGCGGCGAAGGCGTCGTGACCTCGGCCAGCCTGGCCGCCCGCCACCCTCACCTGCTCGGCCCGGACTTCATGCTGCCGATCCTCGTCCTGCGCGAGGCGGCCCTGCGGCACAACATCGAGGCGATGGCGAGCTACTGCGCCGCGGCCGGCGTCGGGCTGGCCCCGCACGGCAAGACCACTATGGCGCCGCAGATCATCGCCCGCCAGCTGGCGGCCGGCGCCTGGGGCCTGACCGCCGCGACCATTCCGCAGGTCCAGGTCTTCCGCGCGTTCGGCGTGCCGCGGATCCTGATCGCCAACGAGCTCACCGACCGCGGCGGGATCGAGTGGCTGGCTGCCGAGCTTGCGGCGGATCCCGGCTTCGAGTGCTACGCCTACGTGGACAGCATCCAGGGCGTGGCGCTGCTCGACGGGCTGCTGCGGGCGGCGGGCGCCACCAGGCCGCTGCCGGTGCTGGTGGAACTCGGCCATCCCGGCGGCCGTACCGGCTGCCGCAGCACCGGCGAGGCGCTCGCGGTAGCCAGCGCCGCGGGTTCGGCCGGGCTGCTGCGGCTGGCCGGCACGGCGGGCTTCGAGGGCAGCATCAGCGCGGGCAGCGCCGCAGCCACGGTGGCCGCGGTCGAGCTGTTCTGCCGGGACCTGCGCACGCTCGGCGACCTGCTGCCCGCCGACCCGGCCGGGACGCCGCACCTGCTGTCCGCCGGCGGCAGCGCCTTCTTCGACATCGTGGCGCGGGAATTGACCGCTGCCCGGCCCGGCCGCGCCCGGCCGCAGGTGCTGCTCCGCAGCGGGGCATACGTAACTCACGATCACGGCCATTACGCAGCCGTCGCCCCCGGTCCCGGCCAGCTCGGCAGGTCTGGCCCCGGCCTGGTCCCGGCACTCGAGCTGTGGGCGACGGTGCTGTCCAGGCCCGAGCCGGGCCTCGCGGTGGCCAGCGCGGGCCGCCGGGACGTGGCCTTCGACCTGGGCCTGCCGGTGCCGCTGCGGATCCGGCAGCCCGACGGCAGTGAGGCACCGGCCGGCCAGCTGCGGGTCACCAGGCTTGATGATCAGCACGCCTACCTGAGCGTGCCGCCGACATCGCCGCTGGCCCCCGGTGACCTGCTCTGCCTGGGCATCTCTCACCCGTGCACCACCATGGACAAGTGGCGGGTCATCCCGGTGGTGGACGGGGAGTACCGCGTCATCGACGCGGTGCACACATTCTTCTGACCGGCCGGCAGCTGGCGTGTCCGGCAGCTGGCACGGCTGGCAGCTGGCGTGTCCGGCGGCTGGCACGGCCGGCAGCTGGCGTGTCCGGCGGCTGGCACGGCCGGCGTCACATGACGGCGAGCTGGCCGCCATCGATCACCAGCCCGGCGCCGTGGATGAAGGACGCGTCATCCGAGGCGAGGAAGGCGTAAGCGGCGGCGACCTCCGCCGCCTGGCCCACCCGGCCAAGCGGGATCCGCTCCCTCGCGTAGGCGGCCTCGAACTCGTCGCCGCCGATTCCGGCCGCGATCCCGGTGTTCAGCGGGGTGCGGATGTATCCGGGGCACAGCGCGTTCACCCGGATGCCGTGACAGCCAAGCTCCACCGCCATCGTCTTGGTCAGCAGCAGGACCCCGCCCTTGGAGGCGTTGTAGTGGGCGTAGTCCTCCTCGCCAGCGATGCCGTTGGTCGAGCACATGTTCACGATCGCCCCGCCGGTGCCCTGCTCGGTCAGCAGCCTGCTCACCGCCTGGGCAACCAGGAACATGCCGCGCAGGTTCACCGCGATGATGCGGTCCCAGTCCGCTGCCGTAATGTCGAGGAAGGCGCTGCGCTGCGACGTGCCGGCGTTATTGATCAGGACGTCAATGCCGCCAAGCGCCTCGCGTGCCGCCCCGGTGATCCGGGTGACATCGGCCTCCGTGCTGACGTCCCCGGCCAGCCCGGCGATCTCGCCGCCAGGCCGCAGGCCGGCCACGGCCTCGTGTACCTCACCGGCGTCGAGCCCGGCGATGAACACGCGGGAGCCCTCCTCGAGGAACCGCCGGGCCGCGGCGAGGCCAATCCCGCTGCTGCCGCCACTGATCAGGACCCGCCTGCCCGCTAGCCCGCGCATCGCCGCTGCCGCATCGTCGCCGTGTTCCTTCCGTCCGTGTTCCTTCCGTCCGCCGGATAGCTCCCGGCCCCCGTCCCGCCGGATGGCTCCCGGCCCGTCTGCCGGATGGCTCCCGGCCAAGCTAGCGGCGATCCGCCATCTGGTCTATGATTCCGTCCAGCGGAATTGCCGGTAGCGAAGGACCCTCGACGGGCGGAGCGCACACGGGCGGAGCGCACAGTGGAAACCGATGAGTCGCCCGTGGCGAGCGTGGACCGGGCGCTGCGGATCCTGACGGTCGTGGGCAGCGCGTCCCGCGGCCTGTCGCTGGACGAACTGGCGGGCCGCCTCGACATCCCGAAAAGCTCGCTGCACCGGATCCTGGCCGCGCTGAGGTACCGCGGTTTCATCGCCCAGCCCGAGCCGGGCGGCTCGTACTTCCTCGGCACCGAGCTGCTCGCCACCGCGTTCCGCTTCTACGATGTGCTCGACCTGCGTGCGCTGATCCACCCGCTGCTCGCCCGGCTGACCGGGGAACTGCGGGAGACCACGCACATGGCCGTGCTGGACGGCGCCGAGGTCGTGTACCACGACAAGATCCAGGCCTCGCGCACGATCACGATGTCGTCGGTGATCGGCGGGCGCAACCCCGCACACGCCACCGGGGTCGGCAAGGCATTGCTCGCCTGGACCTACCCAACCGACGAGGCAGTTCGGGCATGGGCCGCGCAGTGGGCGCCGCTGAAGCCCGTCACGCCGAACACGATCACGTCGGTGCCGCGGCTAGCCGAGGAACTCGCGATCGTGCGCGAGCGCGGATACGCGCTGGACATGGAGGAGAACGAGATCGGCGTGCGGTGCGCCGCCGTGCCGATCTTCCTTGGCCGGCCGGTGCCGGCTACCGCGGTCAGCGTCACCGTGCTCGGGGCCAGGGCGGAGGCCGGCCGCCTCGCCGAGATCGGCAGCTTCCTGCGCCAGACCGTCGCCGACTGGTCCGACAGCCGCGCGTCCTGACCGCTCGCCCCGGATGCGGCACGACCGCGCCGCCGTGGACCGCCCGAGGGTGATCGGCCAGCCCATAGTCCGCCCCCTTGGGTGTAGATCCAGTGATCGCACACCTTCCAAGGTGAGCGATCACGGGGATCCAGCACCTTCGCGCGGGACTGAGGCTGCGGGCACGGGGCGGCGGGCGGCTCGGGCGTGGGACTCGGGTCTCTGGGGCGGGCGGCCTGGCATCCGGCGGGACAGCTGGCGGGCATTGACATGGGCCCGGCCGGCCTGAGATCGTCCGGCCTAGGAACGCTATTCCGGCACATGGAACGCGTGCGCCTGGAGGGATCACCGGCCATGGCCCATCGCGCCGCCGACGGCAGTCAGCCGGCCGAGCTGCCGCTTCCCGTGGCCGAGCTGGGCGAAGGCCCGCACTGGGACGTGGCCAGCGAGGCCCTGTACTGGGTGGATGTCCCGGCCGGCCTGGTGCACCGGCTGGACGCCGACGGTGCGCACGTCAGCTGGAATGCCGGACAGCCGGTCGGCGCGGTGGTGCCGCGGGCTAGCGGCGGCCTGGTCGTGACGGCAAGGGACGGCTTCCTGGCGCTCGACACCAGTACCGGCGCGGTGACCCCGCTGGTCCCGGTCGAGCCGGACATGCCGGATAACCGAATGAACGACGGTTCCTGTGACCGGGCCGGCCGGTTCTACGCGGGCACCATGGCCGCCGACGAGTCGCCAGGGGCGGGCTCGCTGTACCGGCTGGATCCCGACCTCCGGCTGACCAGGCTCTTCGATGGCGTCGGGATCTCGAACGGGATCGGCTGGAGCCCGGACGAGACACGGATGTACTACGTCGACTCGCTGGCCTACCGGATCGACGTCATGGACTATGACCCGGCCACTGGCGAGATCGGCCGCCGCCGCCGCCTCGCCACGCTTGGCCATGGCGATGTCGTCCCTGATGGCCTCACCGTGGATGCCGAGGGCTGCATCTGGGTCGCCGTGTGGGGCGGCGGGGCGGTGCAGCGGTACCG
>WNGD01003371.1_pt1 | contig 16246 bp, 15 predicted proteins | sample 5400671 | NCBI WGS metagenome assembly WNGD01 (sample SAMN13153369, study PRJNA577476) | soil metagenome | isolation source: 40 cm soil or saprolite under grassland replicate 2 | place: USA:California | collected 2016-06-15 | reverse complement strand
TGAAACTCGTGGATTTCAAATTCACCGATCTGCCCGGCACCTGGCAGCATTTCACCACTACGCTCAGCGATTATAGCGACGATATTTTTACCGATGGACTTGGGTTTGACGGCTCGAGCATTCGGGGCTGGAAAGTCATTAACGCCTCCGATATGCTCGTCATTCCCGATCCCACGACGGCGTGGATCGACATTTTCAATGCTGAGCCGACGCTGAGCTTAATTTGCACGATTGTTGATCCGATCACGCGCGAACCGTACGATCGCGACCCGCGTGGAGTGGCCGAAAAGGCGGAAGCCTATTTGAAGAGCACCGGCATTGCCGATACCGCATTCTTTGGACCGGAAGCCGAATTTTTCATTTTCGATGATGTGCGCTTCAGCTATTCAGGGAACTCCTCATTTCACCTCGTCGATAGCGGCGAAGGCCACTGGAACAGCGCCCGCGAAGAATTTCCAAACGTCGGCTACAAGATTCGCCCCAAGGAAGGTTACTTCCCTGTCCCGCCGATGGACACGTTGCAGGATATTCGCAACGAAATGGCGCTTGAGCTGGAAAAAGCGGGCGTGCCCGTGGATAAACAGCATCACGAAGTAGCCACCGCAGGCCAGGCCGAGATCGACGTCCGTTTCGCGCCACTAAAGGTGATGAGCGATTCGATGCAGTACTACAAGTACATCATTCGCAACGTCGCAAAAAGGCACAACAAGACAGTGACCTTCATGCCAAAACCATTGTTCGCTGACAATGGTTCCGGTATGCACACCCACATCTCGCTTTGGAAAGATGGGAAACCGCTCTTCGCCGGAAATGGATACGCCGGTTTGAGTGAAATGGCGCTCTTTTTCATCGGCGGGATCTTGAAACACGCGCCCGCGCTCACCTGCTTTACAAATCCAACCACCAACAGTTTCAAGCGCCTCGTGCCGGGATTCGAGGCGCCGGTGAATCTGGCCTATTCAGCACGCAATCGTTCCGCTGCCGTGCGTATTCCGACTTACTCCGCCAGTCCAAAGGCGAAGCGGATTGAGTTCCGCACACCCGATCCATCGGCAAACCCATACATTGCGTTCTCGGCAATGCTGCTCGCAGGCCTTGATGGAATTCAAAATCGAATCGATCCCGGTGATCCGCTCGACAAAAATATCTACGAACTGCCGCCCGAGGAACTCGCGCAAGTGGCAAGCGTGCCTGACTCACTTCGCGGCGCAATCGAAGCGCTCCAGGCCGATCATTCCTTCCTGTTGCGCGGCGACGTCTTCAACGAAGACTTCATCGCCAACTGGGTCGACATGAAACAAAAAGAATACGATGCCCTACGTCTCCGCCCACATCCGTACGAGTTTGCGATGTATTATGATGTGTGATGAACGTGACTGAGCACATTTGTCACGCCGGATGAGTGTTACGTGCGAAATCTCGGTTTCAAAATTGATCGAACACTCCAGCTTTGCATAAAATTGGAGCCATGAGAAACACACAACTCGCATCTTGCCTCATCGCGGTCAGCTTGCTCGGCGCAAATCAACTTGCGCGAGCAGCTGATCCGGCTCATCCCGAACAGCCGGCTGTAGCTCCCGCGGAAGCAATCGCCAAACTCAAGGAAGGCAATGGACGCTATGCTAGCGGTAAACTGCAACACCCCGGTCAGACGACGGAACGGCGCGCGGAACTGACGAAAGACCAGCATCCGTTCGCGGTTATCGTCAGTTGCTCCGATTCGCGTGTGCCGCCCGAGATCGTGTTCGACCAAGGGCTCGGTGATTTATTCGTGGTCAGAGTAGCAGGCAACGTGATCGACGATCATGGCTTGGGTAGCATCGAGTACGCCGTCGATCATTTGGGAGCGCGCCTTATTGTCGTGCTCGGCCATCAGAGTTGCGGCGCCGTGAAAGCGGCCAAAGAAACTATCGCTGCCAAGAGCAAAGCTCCCGGTCATATCCAATCGCTCGTCACGGCTATTCAGCCCGCGGTCGAAGCCACGGCGAAAAGTGATCTCGGAGCGACTGTGGAAGCGAACGTGAAAAATGTCGTGCAAGCGCTGCGTACATCCACGCCTATTCTCAAGCCAAAAGTTGATTCCGGTGAAGTACAGGTAATCGGCGGCTATTACAGCCTCGATACGGGCGCGGTCACTTTTCTCGCAGCGAAGTAAGAGTCTTCGCTCACAGGGCGAGTTTCGTTTCGGAATTTGAAGGTTGCGCCTTTGTTTCTCTCCTAGACGCTGGTATCTTGTCGCCGCGCTTTCATCAGAAACGAAAACGGAGCAGATCATGGCCAAACCCGAGCAGACGGACGCAAAGACAAACCCTACGCCTGCCCAAGAAACTCTACGCCAGCTCTGGGAGGAACATGTGCAGTATGAGTTTTCCACGCGCAATACCGACGACACGCTCGCCACGATGGTCGAAGACGCATATGTAAATCACATTCCAGTATTGACCGGTGGTGTAGGCAAAGATGAATTGCGGGAGTTCTATTCAAAACGGTTCATTCCTCAGATGCCTCCCGACACCGAAATGACGCCCGTCTCGCGAACAATCGGCGAGGATCAGTTGGTAGACGAGATGGTTTTCAAATTCACTCACAGCATCCGAATGGATTGGATGTTGCCGGGTGTCGCCCCCACAGGAAAGCGTGTGGAGATTCCGCTAGTGGCCATCGTTCGATTTAGAGATGGTAAGCTGGCTCATGAGCATATTTACTGGGACCAGGCGTCGGTGCTGGTTCAGATCGGATTGATCGAGGCCGATAAGTTGCCCGTCGCCGGTGTTGAAAGCGCGCGTAAGGTTCTTAACCCAGCTTTGCCAGCAAACGCGCTAATGAGCCGGCTAATCGAAGCCAGTAATATTTCGTCGACCGTGAACCGCTAAATCACAACCACGCACCAACCCATGTCATCACAAGCAAACCAGCCCTCGCTCTATGAACGCCTTGGCGGAATCTACAGCATCGCAACTGTGGTCGATGATTTCATCGACCGCGTCATGACTGATCCCCGCCTGAACGCCAACCCAGCCGTGAACGAAGCCCATCACAAAGTTCCGCCCGCCGGCTTCAAATATCTGGTTACGGAAATGGTCGGCTGGGCCAGCGGCGGTCCGCAGAAATATACGGGACGCCCGATGCGTGAGTCTCACGAGCATCTGAACATCACGCCAAAGGAATGGGACGCGTTCATGGACGATTTACAACAAACACTCGACAAGTTCAGCGTGCCTGCCGCGGAGCAAGCGGAGTTGAAGGCGATAGTCAACAGCACCTACGACGACATTGTAATTGGCAAGTCGTAATCGGATTAACTGCCACAAATATCCAGGAAGAAGATCAGACATGAGCGTCATTGGAAAAGTGGACAGCCTTTGGCGTTATCCTGTGAAGAGCATGCGTGGTGAGGAGTTGGATGAAGCGTTTGCAGGTTTCTCTGGAATTTATGGCGATCGCCTCTTCGCCTTCAAAAGTTCCGCGAGTCCAAAGGGATTTCCCTATCTTACAGCGCGAGAGCAGCGAAGACTTCTTCAGTATCGTCCTCACTTTCGTTATCCCGACAAAGCAGCACGGCCCGTTAACTTGACCGAAGCGGAGAGCATGGGCGCGAACCCGGTCTCGGCCGATTCTTCAGAGTTAATTGTCGATGTTGAGACTCCGGATGGAAAAAAACTCGCGATTGATGATCCTGCTCTGATGGACATGCTGCGCACCGACATCGATCAAAAACATCAGCTCACATTAATGCGATCCGAGCGCGCCCTGACCGATTGCCGTCCCGTCTCGATCTTTAGTTTGCAATCGGCGCGGCAATTGGGTGAAGAGATAGGCACGCCGATAGATAAACGCCGTTTTCGAGCAAACGTTTATGTGGACTTAACATCCGCTGAAGGCTTCGCCGAAAATGACTTTGTCGGTCGCTCGCTGCGGATCGGACCGAAGGTGCTCGTCACGATTCTGGAGCGCGATCCGCGCTGCGTGATGATCACGCTCGATCCCGACACCGGAGAAAAAACACCCGCGATATTGAAGAAAGTAGCGCAAGCTCACGAGGGCATGGCAGGTGTTTACGGTGCGGTCATGGTAGAAGGCATGCTGCACAAAGGCGATTCCGTCGAAGTGTTGGAAGCTATCTCATAAATTCTGTAGCCACGCCCCTGCGGGGCGTCTGAGCTTCACCCACCCGTTGGGAGTTCCGCATTCATGCGGTCTGCTGCCACGTCCAAGCGCAAGCCGCCTAAAGACAGAACTCCAAACCTTATGCCGGCATGAGGACTGCGCATAGCGCCGTGGCGACACGCGCAGCTTCTTGATTCATTCGGCAACATCGTATTTTGCGTCGCGCGTTTCTTTGCGCGAAAGACTGGCAGCATGGCAGATGGCGAAACGATCGAATCATATGTACCGGCGCGCTTGGACCGGATGCCATGGAGCTCGTGGCACTGGCTCATCGTCGTCTCGCTCGGCGCGACGTGGATTCTCGACGGACTCGAAGTGACGTTGGCTGGAGCAGTTGGCGGAATCTTAACGCGACATGAGACGCTTGGCTTAAGCGCTACGCAGGTCGGCGCGAGCGCGACGTGTTACCTCGCAGGCGCAGTGCTCGGCGCGCTGCTTTTCGGCTACGGGACCGATCGGTTCGGCCGCAAGAAATTCTTCTTCATTACGGTTGCGGTTTATCTCATCGGAACGGCGCTATCCGCTTTCTCCTGGAATTTCTGCAGCTACGCATTGTTTCGCGCGATAACGGGCGCGGGCATTGGCGGCGAATACGCGGCTATCAATTCGGCAATCGATGAACTGATTCCGGCGCGCGTGCGCGGCCGAGTTGATTTAATTATCAATGGATCATACTGGATCGGCGCGGCCATGGGCGCGGCGGGCACTCTTCTGCTGCTGAATCCGCGCTATGTCCCGACGTGGCTCGGTTGGCGATGCGCATTTGGAATCGGCGCGACGCTTGGGCTCATCGTGATTTTCTTTCGCCGCTGGATTCCGGAGAGTCCGCGCTGGCTCATGATCCATGGACGTAATCTCGAGGCGGAAGAGATCGTTGCCGAAGTGGAGCGAAAGATTATGGGAACGAAACGTTCGGCGGTCATAGACCGCCGCTATAGCGAGATCCTGCCGACGCGCATTCGAACGCGCACGCATACGCCGTGGCGGGAAATCTGGGACGCGATCGTGCACGAACATCGTCGCCGTTCGTTTCTCGGTTTCGTGCTGATGTCTACTCAGGCCTTTTTTTACAACGCGATCTTTTTCACTTACGCGCTGGTCCTGATGCGGTTTTACAACGTGCCCGAGCAAAATGTGGGTGGTTATCTCTTGCCATTCGCGTTGGGGAATGTGCTCGGCCCGGTACTGCTCGGGCATCTGTTCGACACAATCGGACGCAAACAAATGATTACTCTTACGTATGGGCTCGCAGGAATTTTACTCGCGCTGACCGGGTGGCTTTTTCACGCGGGCGTGCTTACCGCACAAACGCAGACTCTTGCGTGGACGATTATTTTCTTCATCGCGTCGGCGGCGGCGAGCTCGGCATACCTTACGGTGAGCGAAATTTTTCCGCTGGAAATTCGTGCGGTGGCAATCGCAATTTTTTACGCGATCGGAACGCTGGCAGGCGGCGTCGGCGCGCCAGTCCTGTTCGGATGGATCATCGGCACCGGATCCATTACGGCATTGTTCATCGGATATTTGGTGGCTGCGGCATTGATGATTTTCGGCGCGGCGATTGAAGCATGGATTGGGGTGCCGGCCGAGCGGCGTTCGCTCGAGCATGTGGCCGCGCCGCTCTCAAGCAAAGGATTATAGGGCGTCTGCGTCAGACGCCGCCCTTGCCGTACGTGTTTAGCGCCAAAGGCGCTGTGCAAGCGTTAGCCTGGGGCATCGCCCCAGGGAAACCAATCATCCGGGTAACCAAGCGCTGAAAGCGCGATTTAGTTCAGTGATGGTTCTCAATCCAAAAAAATACCCTCGCGAAATGATTACTGTGCCAATGATGTAACGAATGACGTCACCTGTGAACCGCGCTTTCAGCGCTAGCGCCTGTTTGCGTGCCACGAATCCTGGGACGCTGCCCCAGGCTTCGACATGAGTGCCGCACCTTTGGCGCTAAACACATGCCGTCTCACAGAGACGGCCTACAATTTTTCATCGCGGCAATGCACGCTCATCTCGCGTGTGTGAATTGGCCCGGCCGGTGTTAGTTTGCTCGAGTAAAGATGGAATGCCTCCACACGGATCATTCCTGCATCGAAATCAGCATTCGCTTTCAAAAAATTTCGGAGCGATTGCGGCCCGACGTCGCGGCAGCGTGCAATCGTAATGTGCGGATGCCAGGGGCGCAGTTCCGGCTCCAACCCAGCGGCCAGCGCGGCTTCCTGCACGCGTTTGTGGATTTGAAACAGATGAGGGTGCGCCTTACCGACGCCGATCCAGACAATTTTCGGAACGCCTTTTGCGGAAAATGCGCCGACACCGCGAACAGGTAGAAAGAACGCGCCAAAGTCGATCGCGCTGAGTTTTTCGCGCAGGGCAGAATCGACATCGTCTGGAATATCATCGAAAAAACCGAGCGTCAGGTGCATCTGAGCCGGGTCAGTCCAGCGCACACCGCGAATGTCCGGATCAAGGTCTGCAAGCAACTGCCGCGTTGAGTCCGGCAAATCGATTGCAACGAAGAGACGCTTTGGCATCTGCCTCAAAACGTCCAACGCTCAACGCCCAACGTCCAATTGAATCCGGGCGGGAATAAGAGCGATCGCTACGGCTTGCTTCTGACTTCGTTATTTTTCTTCGTCGCGCGATCGGCCAGACGCGTCATCCATTCTGGCGTTGATCGGCGGAGCTGCGAGCCGGCCCGCGATTGATTCCCCTCTTCATTCGCTGCTTCGGGCAAAAACCGATTTACGATCTTCATTGCGTACCCTGTGAGATTTGGGAAAAGCGCATTCCCAGCGATCGCCGCGCGCGCAGCAAAGGTGAGCGTGAGCGACGGCTGACCACGACGGCAGGCTGCAAGAATTTTCCTCGCGGCGCGGTCGGCGTTCATAGAGATCAGCGGCGCTCCGGCGGAAGCAGCGAACCAGGCAAACTCGTTGTCATGCTTGCCTTTAAATTTGGCATTCACATGCGAGCCGGTGCGCATCATTCCTGGCGCGACGGTCGTCACATGAATGTTGTCGCGGGCCAGCTCCGCACGCACCGCATCGGACAAACCGGTGAGCGCAAATTTGCTTGCGCTGTAGGATGCCATATGCGGCACCGCAACTTTGCCGCCAATGGAAGAAATATTGACAATGCGGCCACCGCCCCAGGTACGCATTTCCGGAACGACCTGTGAAATCAATTCCAAAGGCGCCCAAAAATGCAATCGCATGGCGCGCTCGAAATCATCCGGCGTTATATGCTCAAGTGGACCGACTTCGATAATACCCGCGTTGTTGATCAAGATGTCGATCTTGTCAAAGCGATCGATGATTCTACGAACAGCGGACCGAATTTGTTCCACATCCAGCAAATCGCATTCAATCGTCAACACGACACCACCGTGCGGCGCGAGATCGGCTTTTGCGCGCCCCAGTTCCTCAGGATCGCGGGCAATGAGAGCGACGTTGCCGCCTCGCGCGCAAATGTGTCGCGCGAGCACGAGGCCAAGCCCGCGCGAGCCACCGGTGATGAGGACAACTTTTCCGCGCAGAGGATAGAGTGCGGCGCGAATGAACCGAACGATTAGCCAGGCCACCAGTAGGGAGGCGACTGCTACCAACACAAAACGAAAATTCATCTCGGGGTTTATAATGAAATACGAAAGTTTCGCAGCAGGCGGTTGTGCATAAGGAACGATCCCCAAAGGCTTCGGGGTCGAGCGAAAGTGCCGGTTGGGAGGCCGTCACTCCTTGAGACGATCAACCGTGCTTCCGGTTGAACCGCGCGATTTCACGCGCCGTCTCGCGATCGACAGCGCGCTTCTTCAAATCAGCCCGCTTATCACCGGCGACTTTGCCCTGCCCGACGCCGAGCTCGGCTTTTACTTTTCCATTTTTCCAGTAGAGCTTGAGAACGACAAGCGCCCGGCCTTTCACCTGTGTTTCGCCATAGAGCTTATCGATCTCCTGCCGATGCAACAGCAATTTGCGGACGCGTTTTGCGGGAGGGATCTCGTGGCTGGCGCGTTCGTAGGGTTGAATGTCAGCGTTGTAAAGGAAAGCTTCGCCGTTTTCGATTCGCGCGAAAGCGTCGCTGATGTTTGCTTTGCCTCCGCGGATGGATTTGACTTCGCTGCCTTTCAATTCGATGCCCGCTTCGTAGCGGTCGAGAATGCGATAGTCGCGAAGCGCTTTGCGATTGGTGATCGATTCGCTCGCCATATTGCGTACGGGCCCCCAGCTCGCAAAACGCGAGCTCCCGCGCCGAACCGTGTTAGGGATTAAGCGCCGTCCGAGGAATCCTCGAGCGACTCGTAAGCCAGCTTGCCAGCAATAATCTCTTTCAGCGCAATATCGGTCAACGACATCCGCGGCGTCGTCTCTACCAGCGGTCGATGCCCCAAGCCAAGCTGACGCACCCGTTTGGAAACAACATTAATCAATAGTTGCTGATTGGGGATCACCTGGGCTGCTTCAGTAAGAAGTTGAGTCGTCATATGGCGCAAGGATCGAACGGGGCGTAATGCTTCCGTCGGGAATTGAAGAATGACCGGCACGCTGCTTGTAAGGGCGGACGGGACAAGTTGCGGGGCGAGCATGGTAAAAATGAGTGCTGACTTTCCGAGCGAAGCGCCTCGTTGTCAACCCCCAAAACGCCTGCTCGCCAAAGTCTTCGAAGTTCGGGCGAACTGATTTGCTAGTAACTTGCGCCTGCATCGGACCTGCCGACGCCAGTTACGTCAAGCGTTGCGCGCCTTTATACGACTGCGCATTTCAAGGGCCAATTCGAGGATAAACCATAGGGCAAGAAATTGCGCGAGAATCGTAAAGAACAATTGCACCGTGACATAACGACCAAGTTCCAGCGAATGAACGACCGCTACTTCCAGGCAACTCGCCATATTATATGAATATGCGAACACGACCAAAGCCGCGAGCCAGCCTAAGTGTCTCCGCCACTTTTCCCGCAGTAACACTGCCACGCTCGACGGCACCGCGATCAGAAGCAATGGCAGGTACGTTCTTGCCAAAACGTGGAGTGGCTTACGGATATAAGCCGGCTGTTGCACAACCGGCGCGCTTTGAGCCAGCGCTTTTGTCCGATTGATAAACTCCGTGGCGGGTCGGTAAGCCGTCAAAGTCACGCGATAAAGCTCCGTACTGAGGGAAGTCACACCGCGTTGATATTCATCGCCGAGCGACCGAGACCTTGTTTGCCGGTAGGCGGGGCACGTCGGTGCATAGAAAATCCGCATTTGCCGCGTGATCTTTCTAACGAGCAGCAACGGTCGCTGCCGCCAGATTCGCCAGTAGTAGAACCGGTAAAATGCGCAGAGGCTAGATACATTCTTGCCGAAGTCCCTGCGTAATTGTGCTGCGATCGAAGTCTTTTCATATTTTAGGTAATCAGGATCAAAACCGAGTGTTGAACAAACTCGCGAGCCAGTCGCGGCAGACTTCGCGATTTCGGTACTGAGCGCAACACGGACGCGCCCGAGCCACTCTCGCGAATAGGGAACCGTCGCGTTGTGTTTAAGATCGTCGGCGATTTGATCGCGAATCAGATCGGCGTGAATCACGAACAGCGTGGCCGGCAAAAAGATTTGGCTCGCCTCATCGTTGCGGGCAAGAAAGTGCTCGGGCAACAACAACAATGCCGCGCTCGCTGCCGCCCCGCCAGCGAGCAAAATCTTTTCCCGGAACCAGCCCTGGCGGAAGAACATGATCCCGATGGGTAGCAGCGCGACGATCGAGGCGAGCCAGAAGCTTGGCTTTGCCGAGGCTAGTAGAATCGAGCTGAACACCGCCGCGATCCCATACACAACCGAGGCGGCTCGTCGCCGCTCTATGAAACAGCAGGCGCTAAACTGGATCACGAAATAAAGATTGATGCTGAACAGAAACGCACACACCCCTTCAGGGCGAAGCTGCTTCTCAAAGAGAATGGGGTCGCTCGCCAAAAGAAAAACGCCAGCGGCAAGTAGTCCCAGTGCGTAGTAAACGCGGCGAGCAATTAGTGGATGCGCCACGAAAACACGGACCCGCTGCCACGTGAGCAATAAAATTCCCCCAGCTAACAGCCCAAAGAAATGTTGTGCGACAGTAATCGCACGAAAATCACCAAAAACGCGCAGCAACAGAAAAACGAATCCCGGATAAATAAAGTTGCGTGCGTGCGGATGACCAAACTCGCCGCCCGTTAGCTTTCTTAGCGCTGGTGACAGATATCCCCATGTATCAGGATCAGCGATCAGATCGAGCGGAAGCTTAAATCTTTGCCAGGCAGCCCACACGAAGAGAATACCAACTCCGCCCCAGTAAAAGAATCGCCAAGGCAAGTGTTCGATCGTCTGCCGGCATGGGTTGTTTAGCATTTGGTGGAATGATTCGCTGCGTGAGGTGCTTGTTCGTTTTTGAAATGCCCGTTACCCCAGTCGCCGGTATGGTCAACTCATTCTGCGCCGACGACTTTGGATTGCTTGCCATCTACCGTAAGATACGCGATGTAAGGGACGCTCCGGCTTGGACATTCCAGATTGACTAATCCACTTCGGGCTGTGGCTCAGCTTGGTAGAGCGCCTGGTTCGGGACCAGGAGGCCGTGGGTTCAAATCCCACCAGCCCGATGAACCATCCGCAACGAGGCGCGAACGGTGTGGCGGTGCTTGTGTCAAGCACCGAGATCAAATAGAACGGCGTTTGATACAAACGCCTCCACAAGCATGGCCATTCAAACTTATTCGATGCACTTCACTGTTCCGCTTGTCGGCGCGCTGATCGGCATCGTGATTTTGTTATTCGGGCGAAAACTCTTCTGGCTGTGCGTCGCAGCCGTGGGCTTCCTGGCGGGCGTAGAGCTGACGCCACATCTGGTTAATGAGCCATCGGCGCTCCTGCAACTTACCGTCGCCATCGTTCTTGGCTTGATTGGAGCGTTGCTCGCCCTGTTCCTACAAAAGATTGCGATCGCGGTCGTTGGCTTTCTCGCAGGCGGCAAGCTAGCCGGGGCGATCGCCGCTGCATTCTTTGTTCACCATGCGGAATACTCTACAATCGTTTTTGTAGTAGGCGGAATTCTTGGTGCCGTTCTCATACTCGTTGTATTTGATTGGACTCTTATTGTCGTCTCTTCGCTCATTGGCGCGCATTTAATTGAAAACGCGATCGTTCTTCCGCCATCAGGATCGACTATCGTGTTTTTGGGTCTTGCAGTCATTGGGGTCCTGGTGCAGGCCGCATCACTCAGGAGAGGTTAATTTCGAATCGTCTTGAGTTTTTTGCTGGCAAATCTTTGAGCAACCGCAACAATGCGCCCATGAACTCACCAACAACTGGGTTACGCGTCGCGAGCGTCATTTTCGGTATTTTTGCCATTGGTCACCTCCTTCGATTGATCAATCACGCCCCAGTCACGGTGGGAACCCATAGCATTCCAATGGGCGTAAGCTGGGTTGCGCTCATCGTTGCCGCCATCCTTTGTATTTGGATGTGGCGACTTTCGAACCTGAGGGGGATCGCGTGATCAATTTCTGAGCCAACCCGGCGGGACATCTACAAAAGATCGATCCAATTTTGCGATTGATGCGCAGCCGAGGAGCTTGAGAGTGCGAATGAGATCGGTGCGCAAAATCTCGATTGTGCGTGCAACACCTGCGTCGCCTGCTGCTCCAAGTCCGTAGGCGTACGCGCGCCCGACCATTACGGCTCGCGCTCCCAAGCACAGCGCTTTCACAATATCGCTGCCACGGCGAATCCCACCATCGAACAGGACTTCGATGCGATCGCCGACGGCTGCCACAACTTCAGGTAGAATTTGCAAAGTCGGCGCGACGCCGTCGAGCTGGCGACCGCCGTGATTCGAAACGACCAGCGCGTTCGCTCCCTCGTCCACTGCGCGGCGGGCGTCCTCTCCCGCGTGGATGCCTTTTATCACGATGGGCCCGTTCCACGCCTGGCGAATCCATGGGAGATCACTCCAAGTCACCACGGACTGCTCGAGCGCAGCGGTGACATCGGCGTACGGCATCGGTCCTTTTCCCGGGATCACGACATTCTCGAATTTCATCAGTCCGCCGTCCGCGAGAAAAGCCGCGAGCCAGCGAGGCTTTGTAAAAAGCTGATTCACAAATGGCAGCATCGCTGGGAGTTTGCCGCTAAGAAGCTCTTTGGCGCCATTGCGGAGGTCGCGTTCCCTGAAACCCGCCACCGGCGTATCGATCGTGACAACAAGGGCCGAAAAGCCTGCCTGGCGCGCGCGTTCCATAGCTGCTATGGCACAATCACGCCCGCCGACCAGATACAGTTGATACCAAACCGGCCCTTCGGATGCGGCTGCAACATCCTCAAGGCGGCAACCCGAAAGCGTCGACAGCGTGCAGGTGATACCGGCACTGCCGGCTGTGCGCGCGGCCGCTTCTTCGCCGCGAGGATACATGAGCCGACAGCTTCCAACAGGCGCGAGGATCAGCGGCATGGGGAGCGAAATGCCAAGCACGGTGGTGCGCAGATCGCACACTGGTGTTGCGACCGCACAACGCGGCCGCAATGTTACCGCCTCGAACGCGCGGCAGTTCGCGCGCAACGTCCATTCGCCCTCTGCGCCGCCGTCGATGTAGTCAAACACGATGCGCGGAAGTCGGCGCTTCGCCGCCCGTCGCAAATCTTCGATGTTCAGAACGCGCGGCCGCTGCAGTGATCTAGCCCTGTCATGTTGAGCGAAGCGAAACATCTCTGACTATTAGTTGGTGAGGGCGTCGAAAGAAATGATCTGAGATTCTTCGCTCTACTCAGAATGACAAGCTGCGTGGTGGTTGCACCGATCGAGACATAGGTCTCATCAGAAATGCGCCCTAGTGCCGAAAGTGGCGGATGCCGGTGAATATCATCGCCATGTTGCGCTCGTTAGCGGCCGCGATTACTTCTTCGTCACGAACTGAGCCGCCCGGTTGAATAGCGCATGTCGCGCCAGCGTTCGCCGCGGCGATCACCGCATCTCGAAAAGGGAAAAAGGCATCGCTCGCGACTGCGCTGCCCTTGAGCGAAAGCCCGGCTTCCTTCGCTTTCCAAATTGCAATGCGCGACGCGTCAATACGCGACATCTGCCCAGCACCAACGCCCAGCGTCCGGTCCGCCTTGGCGTAAACGATCGCATTTGATTTCACGTGTTTGACCACGCGCCACCCGAACAGCATCGCGTTTAGTTCCGTTTTAGTTGGCCGTCTCTTAGCAACAGTCCGGTACTCGCCGGACGTTTCCCCCGCGATGTCAGCGTCCTGAACCAGCACACCGCCACAGACCGAGCGCACATCAACTGTCGGTCTCGCTTGTATTGCCGGCGTTTTCAATCGAATCAGGCGCAGGTTCTTTTTCTTCTGCAGGATGGCGCGCGCTTCGCCCTCAAAATCCGGCGCAACGATCACTTCGCTGAAAATTTCGCTGATTACTTTCGCAAGCGGCTCGGTCAAGGGACGGTTGCACACGATTATCCCGCCAAAGGGCGCTTGTTTGTCCGTGGCAAACGCCTTGTCCCACGCCTTGCGAAGATCGGCATCCGAGCCGACACCGCAGGGATTGGTATGTTTCAAGATCCCGACGGTTGGCTCCTCGAATTCGGCAATCAAATTCGTGGCGGCGCTGATGTCGAGAATGTTGTTAAAGGAGAGTTCCTTGCCGTGTAGTTTTTCGAAATATTTGTCGAAATCGCCATAAAGCGCGCCAGCCTGGTGCGGATTTTCTCCGTAACGCAATCGCATCGCCAATGGAAGTGAAAGTGAAAACGAGGCGTCAGTTGTCTGCTCTTTATTCAGGAAGCTGCTGATCGCGCGATCGTATTCAGCGGTCCTGCTAAAGGCTTTTATAGCGAGGCGCTCGCGCAGTTTGAGCGTCGTTTCTCCATCGTTATCCCGGATATTTTCGAGCACCGCGTCGTAATCTGCAGAATCAACAACTACAGTCACCGATTCATAGTTCTTCGCCGCACTACGAATCATCGAGGGTCCCCCGATATCGATGTTTTCGATGGCTTCGGCCAGTGTGACGTCCGGCTTCGCAATAGTCGCTTCGAAAGGATAAAGATTCACTACCACCATATCGATCGGCTCGAAGCCGCATTCGCGCGCTTCGGCTTCGTGCTTCCGATTGCCGCGCTTGAAGAGAAGACCGCCATGCACACGGGGATGCAATGTCTTGACCCGACCATCTAGAACCTCCGGAAAAGCAGTGAATTTGGAAATCTCGCGCACCGGAATTTTTTCCTTCCTCAAAAGGTCAGCTGTTCCCCCGGTGGAAATGATGTCCACGCCCTGGCGCTCAAGCGCGCGAGCAAACGAGGCGATGCCGGTCTTATCCGAAACGGAAATAAGCGCGCGGGTGATTTTCATGAGAGAGTCGAAAGAGTTACAAAAGTTACACGGTTAAAAAGCAACCACTGTAACGATGTAACTTTTTTAACGTTGTAACGTGATCGCGTCAGCGATCAAAAATCACGTTCTTCGCTGCGGGATAAAGCACCGGGCAACAACCGATAGTCTCGCAAAAGGCTTTGCTGAAATGGCTCAGGCTCGAATATCCGACTTCTGTTGCTGCCTCGGTGACGTTGTACCGTCCTGTGCGCAACAGCTCCGCTGCGCGTTCCATCCTCAGATTGCGCAAATACTGCGGAATAGTCAGACCGACTTCGCGGGAAAAAATCCTGCTTAGATAAAACGGGCTACAGCCCACCTCCTGACCGATCATTTCCAGTGTCGGCGGATTTGCCAGGTCACGCGCCAGAACTTCTTTAACACGTTCGACCCGCTCACGCGCTACGCGTTTTTGCCGCATGCAAAAAAATTCCGGATTTTTCGGCGCAAAAAGAAAATGCGCCATAAGTTCGAGCGCTTTGGCTTGATACCAGAGAATCTGCGCGGCTTTCGCCACTGGCGGGTCCGCCAGCGTCGCAACTACGCCGCGTTGTTCGATCGACATCGGCCTCACGGGCGCAACCACGTTTTCATCCTTATCCCCGAAAATGACGCGCCGAATTTCCGGTTCCAGATCGGATTCGTTTTGGACGAACTGTTTTTGCAGATGATTTCTCGAGAATTCGAGCGTGACGAACTGATGATGATCGTTCGCGCGGCGCGATGCAGGCAGCGGCTCGTCCCCTATCGCGTAGTAGCCGCAATTTCCCGGCGTGTAATCGCTGCTTGTTTTGCCAGCTGCCCCGACCTGCCCGTGGCCTTCAAGATTCAAACAAAACTCAAGACTGCGCGGATGAAAACTTTTTCCCCAATCGAACGCACGCGCCGTCCGAAAGTCGTGCCACTCCACAGCCACGCCGAATTGATCAACATCACCGTAAAGCGGCCGCCAGCCATCTTTGACTTCGCGCCAGGCGTTCAGCTCGGCCGCGCATTGAGAAATCATTGCGTTTAATTACGAATGTTACCGCGGAGAATGCAAGGCTGGCTTCTTTTCCTCTAGCGCAGCGCGGTCCCACTCCCCCAGCTTTGAGGCGGCATCGTAGGCGCTCTGGGCGAACTCGAGCAAGACTTCATCCGGGTTTTCAGCGGTGCGCACGGCGTCGTACGGCAAGATAAATTCGCGCAGCTTGGGCTGATAGAAGGCAGCGCGTGGCTGCATTTTCGCTTCTGCGAATCCCGGCGGTTCCGGATATGCGTACGAGTAGAAAACAGGGGTCGGCATGGCGGCGTTGCCGGGCCAGAAACCGAGGCTGCTCACCTCCTGCGAATAAGCCTCGCGCGTAATCTCATCCGGCAAATGTGGGACGCCGCCAGGATGCGGCGGCGCGGGCCGGCCAGAGAAACGTGTCACGGCGAGATCAAAGCTACCCCAGAAAAAATGCACCGGACTGCATTTGCCACAAAAACGCGAGCGGAATTCCTTAAACACGCGATCGCTCTGCACGAGCACGCGCCAGAACCGATTCGCGTATTCGCGGTCATAAGAACGATGCTCTTCATCTTGATCCAGCGGGATAGGGTTCTCAATCTCGTTAGGCATGGTGTTGATGGCTACGGGCAACTCAAGATCGGTCAATGTCTTCATCACCACCCGATAAAACTCTGCAACCGACTGCGGTTTCAGTTCCAGTCGTCGCCG
>WNGD01009896.1_pt1 | contig 16247 bp, 17 predicted proteins | sample 5400671 | NCBI WGS metagenome assembly WNGD01 (sample SAMN13153369, study PRJNA577476) | soil metagenome | isolation source: 40 cm soil or saprolite under grassland replicate 2 | place: USA:California | collected 2016-06-15 | reverse complement strand
GTGGTGGGCCTCGTACCTGTCGCGCAGGCCCTTGAGGATCTCGATCGTGTGCGAGATCGTCGGCTCCGCCACCTGGATGGGCTGGAACCGGCGCTCAAGCGCCGCGTCCTTCTCCAGGTGCTTGCGGTACTCATCCAGGGTGGTCGCCCCGATCGTCTGCAGCTCGCCGCGGGCCAGCATCGGCTTCAGGATCGACGCGGCGTCGATCGCGCCCTCGGCCGCGCCGGCCCCCACCAGGGTGTGCAGCTCGTCGATGAACAAGATGATGTCGCCGCGGGTCCTGATCTCCTTGAGCACCTTCTTCAGCCGCTCCTCGAAGTCACCCCGGTACCTGGAGCCAGCGACCAGCGCGCCCAGGTCCAGGGTGTACAGCTGCTTGTCCTTCAGGGTCTCCGGCACCTCGCCCTTGACGATCTTCTGGGCCAGCCCTTCGACTACGGCGGTCTTCCCGACGCCGGGCTCGCCGACCAGCGCCGGGTTGTTCTTGGTGCGCCGGGACAGCACCTGCATCACGCGCTCGATTTCCTTCTCCCGGCCGATGACCGGGTCGAGCTTGCCCTCGCGGGCCCCCTGGGTGAGGTTGCGGCCAAACTGGTCGAGCACCAGCGATGTAGACGGCGCAGACTCGGAGGGAGCGCCCGCGGCGGCCGGCTCCTTGCCCTGGTAGCCGTGCAGCAGCTGGATCACCTGCTGGCGGACCCGGTTCAGGTCGGCGCCCAGCTTCACCAGGATCTGGGCGGCGACGCCCTCACCCTCGCGGATCAGGCCGAGCAGGATGTGCTCCGTGCCGATGTAGTTGTGGCCGAGCTGCAGCGCCTCCCGTGAGGCTAGCTCGAGCACCTTGTTGGCACGCGGGGTGAAGGGGATGTGCCCGGATGGCGCCTGCTGTCCCTGGCCGATGATCTCCTCTACCTGCTGCCGCACAGCCTCCAGGCTGATCCCCAGCGACTCGAGGGTCTTGGCGGCGACGCCCTCGCCCTCGTGGATCAGGCCAAGCAGGATGTGCTCCGTGCCGATGTAGTTGTGGTTGAGCATCCTGGCTTCTTCTTGCGCCAGCACCACAACTCTTCGGCCCCGGTCGGTATACCGCTCAAACACCTCAACCAGCGCTCCTTCGCCCGCTGCCATCCTGCGCAGAACGCCGTGACCCGGCGATCAGACCTAATAGCTGAAATCCGGCACACCCGGGTGGGTCAGGCGGACCTCGATGATGTTCGCCCAGACCCAGCGCTCGCCGAGCGCGCAGGCGACAGCGATGCGGTGATGCCCGTCGAGCACGTAGTACCTGTCGCCGCATCGGTAGAGGTCCACAGGGTCCATTCCGCGGCCGGACCGGACGGCGACGGCTATCCGCTCAAAGCGCGTTCGCGGCACATCTGAGGTGGGCCGGAAATGACGGTCGAAGGACCTCGTGGGCTCGACCGTTCCGACGATCTGCTCGATCGGGACCATCGCCTCAGCGCCCGCTCCGGGGCCGCCGGCGCGCTCATACTCCAGCCGCCGTACACCCGGCGCTGCCGCGCCAGTGATGATCGTCACCTCACCCAGCACTGGCAAGCGGTTGCAGCTGGATGGACGGCCGTGCAGCCATCCGGCCAGTTTGGCGAAGTTCGCCTGCCGCCGGGCGCGGTCGAAATCATCCCGGGCGTCTTGGTAAGCCAATCCGGTGCGCATGGTCGGGACCCTGAGAACAGCCTATGCCCGCCTGGGAGCCTGGGTGGCCCGGTGGTGTGACGCATGGCACAGGCTGCTCAGAGTCAGGCCCAGGTCAGGCGTGAGCATTCTTAACGATGTTTGCCAGCGGCTGTCCGTTCAGGTGGCGTTCCGCCTGGTCGGCGACGAACCCGGGCGCACGCTGGGCGAAGACGAACGTGTCGCCTCCGATGTGCGGTGTGATCAGAACGTTGGGCAGGGCCCACTCGGGGCGGTCGGCGGGCAATGGCTCGATATCGGTAACGTCGAGAGCTGCCCGCAGCCGCCCCGTAGTCAATTCCCCGGCTAGAGCGGCCGCGTCAACGAGAGGGCCGCGTGCCACGTTGACCACCAGCGCCCCGGCCGGCAGTGCGGCCAGGACGTCACCGCTGATCAGCCCGCGGGTCTCCGGGGTCAGGGCGATGCACACGACCAGGATGTCTGCCCCGGCGGCAAGCCGGGGCAGTCGCGGCCGCGGCGCCACGCCGTCTCTGGCCGTGCGGGATACGCGCATCACCTGGGCGCCGAACGGCCGCAGGCGCTGCTCGATCCCCTGCCCGATGTGGCCGTACCCCACCAGCAGGACCCTCTTGCCTTCCAGGCTGTCGGTGCGCAGGTGATGCCACGAGCGCCGTGACTGCTGCAAAGCGAAGGTCGGGATCTGCCGCAGGCTGGCGAGGATCAGGCTGACCGCGAGTTCCGCGGTCCCCTCCTCGTGGTGCAGCCCGCTCCCGTTGCACAAGGTCACCTGGCCGGGCACGGAGTCCAGCACATTGTCGACGCCGCTGCTCAGGCTCTGCACCACCCGCAGCCGCGGCAGCTGCGCGATCAGGGCGACGCTGGCCTCATCTCCCATGTACGGCATGCAGTAGAACTCGACCTCGCCCAGCCCGCTGTAGTCGTCGTCTTCATAACGGAAGATCGCAGCCCGCGGCAATCGCCTGGCAACCTCGTCGGCGATCCCGTCGGCCGCTGGGAGCAGAAATGTCATGGCTTGTCGCATCCCTTGAAGCGGCATCGTGGTCAAAGGGCGCGCCGCAGCGGTGATCATAAAACTACGCCTAGCCCGGCGGGGGCGTTCCGCACGGAAGCTGGCAGGGTGAAACGGTGAACCGCCCCAGGCCTCCCGTGCCTGCCAGGTGCTTCGGTGTTGCCCGGCGACCTTGCCGTCTTACAGTTCCAACGGGCAACTGGCAGCCGTAGCAGGCACATCGACATGGGAATCACGTTGAGCGAGTCCTACCCGGTGAGGCTGCCAGAGGTCGCGCGCCGGCGAACGCTGTGGACGGCGGGCGGCCGGCTGGCCGCGTGGGAGGCCGCGCCTGCGGCTCCGGTGCCCGTCCGCGGCGTTGTGGTCTTGCTGCCGGGGTTCACCGGGTCGAAGGAAGATTTCATCCCGCTGCTGTCCCCGATCGCCGCGGCGGGTTACCGGGTGATCGCCTACGACCAGCGTGGTCAGTACGAGTCGGACGGCCCGGCTCGCGTGCGTGCCTATTCGATGGAGCTGTTCGCACGCGACCTCCGCGAGGTGATCGGCATGGTCGGCGACGGCGGGCCGGTCCACCTTGCCGGGCACAGCTTTGGTGGCCTGGTTGCCAGGAACCTGGTGATCGCCGAGCCGGCGCTCGTGCGGAGTTTGACGTTGCTGGACTCCGGTCCGGCGGGGGCGAGCCTGCTGCGTGCGCGCTGGCTGGGCCTGCTCGCCGGGCTCATCCGCCTGTGCGGGCCAGCCGTATTCGCTGCCCTGGCGGCACAGGCGGCCCGCTGGACCGGTGTTCCGGCCGGCCGGCTCCCCTGGTTGCGCCACCGGCTCGTGCGCACGCAGCGGGCCGGCCTGGTGGGGATGTGCCAGGCGCTCTCGCACGAGCCCGATCGCGTGGATGAACTCGCATCCACGCCGGTCCCGGTTCTCGTCATATGCGGTGAACATGATGACGCCTGGTCTCCCAAGGTGCAGGAAGAGATGGCCAGGCGTCTCAACGCGCCCATGGTCATCATCAAGAACGCCGGGCATACCCCGAACGAGGACCAGCCGGAGGCCACGGCGGGTGCGATGCTCAGTTTCTGGGATCTGGCCGGACGGGGGCCCTGAGGCGCTCTGCCCGCGGCAGGAGCTCGGCCGCGCAGCGCCGGAGCAGGCGGCTTCCGGCGCCGGTCAGCGCGGGCCGGCCGCTTGCTCGAGGCCGTCGAGGATCAGGTCGAGGCCGATCTCGAACTCGTCGCCGTAGCGGTAGCCGGGCTGGAGGACGTGTCCCATGGCCAGCTCGGTGAGATGGGGGTACTCCCCCGCGGGCAGCTGTCCGGCGATCTCCTGCGCAAGCTCCGGTGCCTCCTCCGCGCTGTCGAACGGCAGGCTCGCCTCCTGCAGCGCGAACCCGTAGATGTAGCTGTCGAGCACCGAGTACGCATGGGCGGTCAACTCGACCGAGAAGCCCGCTCCGCGGAGGCATCCGAGCACGGCGTCGTGGTGCCGGAGCGTCGCCGGCCCAGGTGATCTCCGCGACTCCATCAGCCCGATCGCCCAGCGATGGCGCGCCAGGGCCTCGCGCGCCGACAGGGCCCGCTGGCGCATGGCCGGCTGCCAGCCGACGTCGCCGGCCGGCAGCCCGATCTCGCTGAAGACGACGTCGACCATGCCGTCGAGGAGATCGCCCTTGCTTGCCACGTGGTTGTACAGCGACATCGCTTCGACCCCGAGCACCTGGCCGAGTTTTCGCATGCTGAGCGCCCCGATGCCGCCCTCATCGGCGAGGGCGACCGCTGCCCGCAGCACCTGGTCGCGGCTCAACGGCGGTCGGCGGACTGCGGCTTGCTCGGTCGGCGGCATGCCGTGTGCTCCTGTCCCGCATTGACAATGCTTACACTGTAAGTGTAGCGTACTTACATCGTAAGTCTAAGGAGGAGAGCGCAATGAGTACAGCACAGTTCAGCCAGCGGGAAGAGCCGGCGGGCGCGGCACCCGGCCGGGCGGGAATGCGGGCGATCGTGCAGAGCCGGTACGGCACCGAACCCGAGAACGTGCTCCGGCTGGAGCAGGTCGCCACGCCCGGCATCGCCGCGAACGAGGTGCTCGTCCGGGTGCGTGCGGCCGGGTTGGACCGGGGCACCTGGCATCTGATGGCGGGCCAGCCCTACGTGATGCGGCTGGGCTTCGGATTCCGTGGGCCGAAGAACCCCGTGCCCGGGCTGGACGTGGCGGGCACGGTCGTCGCGGCCGGCTCGAAGGTGACAAGGTTCAAGCCCGGGGATGAGGTGTTCGGCATCGCCCGCGGCTCGTTCGCCGAATACGCCGCCGCGCGGGAAGACAAGCTGGCCCGCAAGCCGGCCAGGCTGAGCTTCGGGGAGGCGGCGGCCGTCGCGGTCTCCGGGCTCGCCGCCATCCAGGGGCTGCGCGACGCCGGGCGCATCCAGGCCGGGCAGAAGGTCCTGATCATCGGCGCCTCGGGAGGAGTCGGCAGCTACGCCGTGCAACTCGCCAAGGCATTCGGCGCGAACGTCACAGGGGTGTGCAGCACCGCGAAAGCCGGCCTCGTCCGCTCGATCGGCGCCGATCATGTCATCGACTACACCCGGGAGGACTTCGCCGACGGCAGTCAGCACTATGACCTGATCCTCGACATCGGCGGCAACAGCCGCCTGTCACGGCTCCGGCGCGCGCTCACCCCCAGGGGAACGCTGGTCATCGCCGGTGGCGAGGGCGCCAAGTGGACCGGGGTCGGGCGGCAGATCCGCGCGCTGGTGCTCTCGCTGATGGTTCGCCAGCGGCTGACCATGTACGTCTCCAGGCACCGCCAGGCCGACCTCGACGCACTGAACCGGCTGATCGAAGCCGGCCAGGTCACCCCGGTCATCGGCCAGACCTACCAGCTGAGCGACGCCCCGGCAGCCATCCGCCAGCTGGCTGAAGGCCACGCCCAGGGAAAGCTCGTCATCACCATCTGATCTGGCCCGCGCCGGGCCGCGCCAGTCACCCGGGGGCCCTGCTCCGAGCCTGAACGGGAGGTCGTAGCGATGATCACGCGTGATAGGCGTGCAGGACGGCGTGGCCCTTGCCGCGGCTGATCAGCCAGCGGTTCAGCGGCAACGTCACAACGAACGCGACAACAAGTGAAAAGCCCAATGCGGCCCAGAACAAAGCGGCCCCCAGGCCAGCATCCATGGCCCCCGGCACGGCGAGAATGACCGCATTGTCGGTCAGTTCCATGACCGCGATCGAGACGGTGTCGGCGGCCAGGGCGGCCCGGACGGCTGCCCGCAGGCCCACCCCGGCGCGCAGCACGCCGCGCATGGTCAGCCCGTAGCCGAACACGAAGGCGAGCGCTATCGACAAGATCACGGTCGCGAGATCGTGCAGCCCGGCGGCAGTCCCGATCACCATGCCGAGCACCTCGCCGATCGCACAGCCGGTCAAGCAGTGCAAAGTCGCCAGCGCCGCCACCGACCAGCGCACCGTGGCCGGGCGGCCCGCGCCGGGCCGCCCCTGCTTCGCCACCTCTTTGGCTACCACTCCAGGTCCTTCACTGTGCCGGTCAACGACGCGTCCAGGCGGCCGGCATTCACGCCGCGCGGGCAGCCAGCTTGGGCGCCGCCCGCCTTGCTCCAGTGAACAACCCGATGGTGCAGGCCAGGTGAAGCTGCCGTGGCAGCCACATGATGAAGGGAATGGTGAGTACGTGACGCCGCCGCGGCCAGCGGTGGCGAGCACCGCATGCACCACATCGGCGTCCAGGATGCCTCGGCTTGCTGTTGCGTGACGCGTGCGGTCCTGCCGGGTCACGCCCTGGCCGCGGCCGTGGTCGGCCGGCCGTAGGCCGCGGTGAAGCCCTGGCGCCAGCTCGGGTAGCGGAGCGTCCAGCCGAGCTCCCGTCTGGCCTTCTCGTTCGAGGCGCCGCGGGACCCGACGGCCATCATCACCGCGCCCTTGCCCGCGATCAGTCTCGCGAGCCACAGCGGGACGTGGCGTGGCGGCTTGGCGCCGAGCGCCTTTGCGAGCGCCGGCAGCCATTCGCGCATGGGGGCGGGCTCGTCGTCGGTGATGTTGTAGATGCCGGCTCCGTCGTGTTCGAGCGCGAGTACGGTCGCTGCGGCGGCGTCGTCGAGGTGGATAAATGACGAGACGCCGCCGCCGTCGCCAATGATCGGCAACTGCCGTTTGCGCACGGGCTTGACCAGCCCGTCGTTGGCGGCACCGTAGAAGCCTCCGTAGCGAAGCGCGATCCCGCCCGCGTCCGTGACCGCTTGGTCGAGATGGCTCATCGCGATGTTGGTCTCGCGCGCCATCGCCGGCGGGCTTGGGTCGAGCCGGTCGTCCTCGGTCTTGACCATCGCGCCCTCGCGCGCGTAGCGGTAGCTGGCGAAGCTCTGGGCGACGAACCGGCGCACGCCTGCCTCGCGCGCGGCGGCCAGAAGCGCGTCGGTGCCTTCGGTCCGAAGCCGGTTGGTCGGCCCGAAGGGGCCATCGAGGCTCCTGCCGAAGCGCACGCCGGCCAAGGCGGTCGCCTGGTGGACGATCGCCTCGGGCTCGGTTTCGAAGACGGCCTTCCGCACAGCGCTCGCGTCCAGCAGATCGAGCGCGATCGGCTCCGCGCCGAGCGTCCGTACCCGCTCGCCGTTTCCTGGCGACCTGAAGGTACCGATCACCTCGTGCCCTCGATCGATCAACTGGGGAACGAGCCTGGTGCCGATGGCACCGCTCGCCCCCGCAACGAAAACTCGCACGATGTGCTCCCTAGTGGTGTGGGCTGCTACCTCTTTGACCCGTCGCGTTAGAAGGATGTGACCGAACGCCGCGCCGCCGCAACGTCCGGCGAAGGCCCGGGGTCCGGCTCCCTTCTTGTCACATTGATCGCGTGCTGCGGGTCAGTGCTAATGACACCTGGCAACGGAATGATGTGATCGATGGACGAGAACGAGTGGCTGGCGGATCGCTTCGAGGAGCACCGGGCGCATCTGCGGGCGGTGGCCTACCGGATGCTGGGCTCACCTGCGGAGGCCGACGATGCCGTTCAGGACACCTGGCTGCGCCTGAGCCGGTCGGGGGCAGGCGGGGTGGAGAACCTCGGCGGATGGCTGACGACGATCGTGGCCCGCGTGTGCCTGAACATGCTGCGGTCGCGCAACCTGCGGCGTGAGGAATCCTTCGGGGTGCACGTGCCCGACCCGGTCATCGGTCCGGAGAGCGAGCTGCAGCCGGAGGACGAGGCGGTGCTGGCCGACTCGGTCGGCCTTGCCCTGCTGGTCGTGCTCGATACCCTGGCCCCGGCCGAGAGGCTGGCGTTCGTCCTGCACGACATGTTCGACTTGCCCTTTGAGGAGATCGCCCCCATGGTCGGCCGGACTCCGGCTGCGGCCCGGCAGCTCGCCAGCAGGGCGCGACGCCGCGTGAAGGGCGCCGCGGTACCGGCTCCCGACCCCGACCTGGCCCGCCAGCGAGCAGTGGTCGATGCCTTCTTCTCGGCGGCGCGCGGTGGCGATTTCGGCGCCCTCGTCGCGGTGCTCGATCCCGGCGTCGTGCTGCGGATCGACGCGGGCACCCTGCTCCCCGCGGCCTCCATGGCGATCCGGGGCGCCGACGCCGTGGCCAGGCAGGCCCTCACCGGGCTCACGAGCCTCCTGCCGAAGGTTCAGCTGGAGCCCACGCTGGTGAACGGAGCAGCAGGAGTGATCGTCACCCGGCGCGGACGGCCCGTCACCGTGATCGGCTTCACCGCGTCCGCAGGATCGCGGCGGCCCTCCCCCACGACGAGTAGGGACGCGACCAGCGCGCGGTCAGTCCTGCGCGAAGGACCCAGTGACGATCTCGCCTGCCGGCTCGTATGTGCCGATCACGACTCCGGTGGTGGAGACCTTGCTGTCGACGAGCCTCAGCCCGGAGGAAACGGTGCCGTCCGAGAACAGGCGCTTGCCCGACCCGATGACGAGGGGGAAGACCCACAGGCGGTACTCGTCGACAAGGTTGTTTCGCAACAGCGTCTGGATCAGGTTCCCGCTGCCATGCACCTGGAGCTCCGGCCCATCTCCCCTCTTGAGCGCCGCGATGCCTTCGGCCGCGTCTCTCTCGATCAGGACCGACTCGCGCCACGCCAGCGTGGGATGACCCCGCGACGCGACGTACTTGGTGGCGTCGTTCAATGGCTTGCCGCCGGCGTCTTCCGGGGCGTTCGGCCAGTACGCGGCGAAGATGTCGTAGGTCTTGCGCCCGAGGACGAGGTCGAACGGCACGCTCATCGCCTCGCCCATGACCTGGCCCATCTGCTCGTCCCAGTAGTTCACCGACCAGCCGCCGTACGCGAAGCCGTCGCTGTCGTCCTCGCCAGGCCCGCCCGGGGCCTGCATGACCCCGTCGAGGGTCAGGAAGGTGCTTACCATCAGCTTTCTCATTTCCCGTGTCCTTTCGATCGGATGTCCGGCTCGGGCCGAGCCCACCGCAGCTGAGACCGCCCGGCGAACCAAGACTCATCGCGGGTGCGGCGCCCGCGCTGGGCGCACGCCCCTGGGCGCGCGTCAGTTGCCTGCATCAGCGCCCTGGCCCGCGAAGGCCGGGACCACCCGCCAGGTGCCCTGGAAGATCCGCTCGTGCAGCTCACACTCGACGATCGCCCGCAGGATCAGCTCCTGGCGTTCCGCGTCGGCCGCGTCGGTCACCTGGCAGGGCCACATCCCGGCGACGGCGCCACGCAGGTGCGGGTGGGTGGTGCCACGCCCGAACACGGCGATCACCTGTACCGGCTCAACGCGCCCACCGTGACGGCCCGAGGCGTGCCGCTGCTCGGGCCACGACAGCTCCCAGTGCGCGTAGGCTCCGCCATCGCGATCGTCGCCAGCCCGTTGGTGGATCGTGCCACTGCCACGCAAGAAGGCCGCGTTGGCCTGTTCGAGGATGCGCCGCACAACGGGATCAAGCAGGCCCACGGCCCGCCGGAAGACCGCTACCCGATCCGGCCACTGGCGGGCGCCTTCGTAGCTGCCGGAGCGAAGATCGCTGAGATGACGAAAGATGTCCGTTGCTCTGGGCGGGAGATCCTGGGTCATCCATCCATCATGCGCCCGCAGGCCAGCGGGCTGGAGGCATGGGGCATCGTAGGGGCATGGGGATCGGCTCCGCAGACCATGCCTTCGCGGCCGCGGATGTTCACTACCTGCGCTCCGGCCCCGCGCGGGCGGCCGCGGTGGTCGCCGCCGACGCCGCCTTCTCGGCGGTACTGGCCGAACACACCGCTACCGTGCCCGCCGTGATGCCGTACCGGCCGGGTGAGTTCTTCCTGCGGGAGTTGCCTCCGCTGCGTGCCGTGCTCCGGCGTGTCCGCGGACTCGGCCTGGTGGTGGTCGACGGCTACGTCGACCTCGACGCCGATGGCCGCCCTGGCCTGGGCGCGCATGTGCGGGCCGAGTTCGGTGTGCCGGTGATCGGCGTGGCCAAGTCGCCGTTCCGGACGGCCACGCATGCCGTGCCCGTGTTGCGGGGACGCTCAGCGCGCCCGCTGTTCGTCACCGCAGCGGGAATGCCCCTGGCCGACGCGGCTAGCCTGGTCCGGCAGATGGCCGGGCGCTTCCGGCTGCCCGACGCCCTCCGCCGCGCCAACGCCCTCGCCCGCACCGGTCGGCCCGGCCAGGCTGGCTTGCCGGACGGCTGACTGATGCGCAACGGCCCTGCGGCGGCGCGTCGCTTCCATTGTGATCTGCGCGCCGCCCGCAGGTCAGGGCGTTACCCGGAGATGCATCCGGGGCGCCGGGCCGAATCTGGTCTCGACCTCCCGGCCAGCGACGAAACCGGCCTTTTCATAGAAGGCAAGCGCATGGGGGTTCGCAGTGACCTCGATCCGGCGGGCGCCACGTGTGCGCGCGATCGCGACCAGGTCCTGCACCAGCGCACGCCCGGCGCCCTGCCCCATCCACTCAGGATCGACGAACAGATCCTCAAGCTCGACCACATCCCCGACGCAGAGCCAGGTGGCGAAGCCGACGATGCCGCCGTCAGCGACCGCGGTCCGCATGCGTCCCTCACGCACCGCGAGATCGGAGAGCTCGAGAGCGTCGGGATGGGCGAGCAGGTTCGCCCGGTCACCGTGATTGGACAGCGATGACCTGCGGAACACATCGCGCAGCGCACCCAAGTCGCCGCGCACGGCATCGCGGATCAGGAACGTGGTCACCCTCTCAGCCTCCGCCCAGCAACCGCTCCGTCAACCGGGCACACCACGTGGGCCATCGCGCCAGACCAGGGCGTCGGCGCCAGGAGCTAGCCGCCGGGCCCAGCCGGCCGTGAAGAGGCCAGGGCCGCGAAGACAACAATGGAGCTGAGATAGCTTCTGGTGGAGTAGTCGAAAGCGCCGCCGCAGGTTATCAGGCGCAGGGCCGCGTATCCGGGCGTGTGGTAAACGGCTTTCGCCGGGAACTTGGATTTGGAGTACTCGCGCACACCGGTGACCCTGAAAACGGCGGTCATCCCGTCGGCGAGTCTCACGTCGATCCTGTCCCCGGGTTGGAGGGCTCCCAGGCGGAAGAAGACAGCAGCCCCTCGGATGCTGTCGACATGACCTTCGATGACCGACGCCCCGATCTGGCCGGGCGTCGCCGAGTATTTGAACCATGCCGCCTTGCCGGCCTGCGTTCGAAGTGATGGGACCCTGATCGACCCGTTGGCGTTGGCGCCCAGATGCAGCAGCCTCGAGTGCACGCCTATGGCCGGAATATCAACCGACACCGGCAGCGACCGGCGCAGCGCTGGCCCGTAAGCCTTGCCGTTCAGTGGCCCGACAGCGCCCGCTGCCGCCAGGGCGGGCTGCGGCGCATGCACCTGGGCACCAAGCGCGACGCCGACGGCGGCGACGCCGGCCACGATGAGAAGGACGCCGGCCAGCCCGGCGACGCGGGCACGGATGGGCGTAGCCGACGGAGGAGCGCAGCCCGCCTGCGGCCAGGACATGACCACACGAAACCCGGCGATGCGCGGCCACTCTCCGTCCCGCAATGCCGTCACCCCCTCCTTACTTCCCTGGGGTGTTCTGCTCGCGTAGCCTGATATTTCCAATGATCACTTCATTGTGTGTCCGCCGTCCATGGGCTTCACCCTTGTGGCCGCCGGTTTTCGGGGACCTGCCTTCGGCCAGCGACCAGTCGTCACGCGGGCTCCTTTCCGGTGCCGGTTCCTGGTGCTGTGGCCAGAAAACAGGGCCGCCACCTGCCGGGACGCATGAGGAGGCTCCATGAAGGTGCGGCCAGCCGTCGCTCGGGTGAGGCTCAGCGCAATGCTGGCCATCATCGGCTGGGCCACCATGGCGATACTCTTTTCCGCGGCGGTGTCGGCCTGCTCGGCTTCCACGCCCTCCCCCGGAGGGTCTCCATCGCCAGGACCGCCCGTCGCCTCCAGCGAGAGCGGCAGCGCCTCTCCGGACTCGAGCGGCAGCAGTTCACCCAGCTCGCCGTCATCGTCGCCGGAGACGCCGAGCTCGCCGACGACGGCGTCGGGGACGCCGACCGGGGCGACCGGCCTTCCCTCCTCGCCTCCGGCCGCTGGCGGCGGGGGCACAGCTGGATTCCAGCACACCATGCTGCTCACCCTCGGCGCAGCGGCGGTGCTAGCCGGTGTCGCGAGCATCGCTTACCGCAGAAAAGTCACCAGAAACCGCTGACGCCTGCCGCAGCGGGCATCTCCTATCGGTGGCTTCGCGCGGCGAGGATCATCGCTGCTGCGAGGATGACCATCCCGGCGAATCCGGTAGCGCCCAGCCGGTCGCCGAGTATCAGCGCCGCGAGAACGGCGCCGGTGAGCGGTTCCAGGAGCGCCAGCAGCGCCGCGGTACTGGCGGCTGCGGTGCGCAAGCCGCGGAAGTACAGCGTGTAGGCCACGGCTGTCGGGCCGGTGCCCAGCGCGATCAGCAGGCCGATAGTGGCGGGGCCAGGCTGGAAGCCGAGCCCGCCTCCTGCCGCCGCCGTCAGCGCCATCAGGACAAGTCCGCCGACCGCGAACCCGAACCCGGTCGCGGTCAGGTCGTCCAGTCCGGGTACCGGCCTTTCGCCGAGCAGGGTGACACCGGCGAACCCGGTGGCCGCGAGCACAGCCATGCCTGCCCCGGCGAGCACCGCAGCCTGATGAGCCGCGCCGGAGGGCAGGCCCACGAGCAGGCCCAGGCCGACCAGCGCGAGGCAGGCGGCGCCAGCCTTCAGCCGGCCGATCCGGCACCGCGCTGTCATCCGCTCCACGCAGAGCACGATGACCGGCGCGCTGCCGACGGTAATGAGAGTGGCCAGGCTGACCGAAGTCAGCGACACGGCGATGAAGTAGCAGGCCTGGAACTGTGCAGCCAGCAGCCCGATCGCGGTGATGCGGACCCAGGCGGCACGGCCGCCCGGCCAGCGGCGGCCGGTGACCATGAGAAACGCGACGATCAGCGCGCCACCGACCGTGAGGCGGTAGGCGGCGACCGACATCGCCGAAAGGCCGGCGATCCGGCCAAACAAGCTGCCAGTCAGGCCACCGGTTCCCCACAGCAATCCGGACATCACCAGGTAGAGCAGGCCCATGGCGGGCCGGGCACCCGGGGCAGGCCGGGCAGGCTGGGCCGGCCGACAGCGGGCAGCTGCGTGCGCCGACGTGGATACAGACATAGGGATCGCTCCTGCGACGAGAACGGAAAGGGTCGCGGAAGCGGGGTGCATCAGGCTCACCGCACGGGATAGGCGCGTCAGCCCAGCTACGCGGGAGCGCGTGCCAGCTACCTACGCGGGAACGCGCGCCAGCTCATTCGGCTCGACGCGCTCCAGATGCCGCCCCGCTCAGGAGCGGGGCGGGGAGATGGTCAAGAGCCGGTGCACGCCGAGCATCCTACCGGGTGCCGGCACTGGGACGCCCGCCGCGCGGGGCACACCGGTGCCAGCACTGCCGGATCTACAGGTCTGGATGATCGATGTCCACCGGCGGCAAGTCCTGTACGTCCCGCTTGGCGATGTTGAGCCGGATACCGTCCTCGACGCCGGTCACGGCACCGATCGGGATGGCCACCTCCTTGCGGCCCCACAAGTGGCCTTCCTGCAGGAGCACGTGAGTCACCTGGTGATTGCGGGAGTCGATGACCAGGCCTTCGACCTGCCCGATCTCCCCGTCGGTGGCGTGAACACGCTCGCCACGGCGTACGGCCACCTCGCCCCGGGGGACGGTGTCAAAGGTGGCGGTCTCCGAGAACCCGGTGACCGTCTCGCCCTCCACGCTCGCGCCACCGCCCAGGCTGGAGTACGGCCAGGAAAGGACCTGTTCTGGGCCGTAGAACGCGTAGCCCCTGGTTCCCGGCAGGAACTGCGTCTCCTCGGCGGCGTCGAGCCTCTCGAACTCCGCAACGGTGCACCGGAGCCGGACCTCGCCCCCCGCGGCGTCGACAAGGTCAAGAGGAACAAGCCGTCCGAGCCCCTGGCGGCCCTTAGGTTCCACCACGAGATGGGTGACCGCACGAGCGACCGGGTCGACCACCACGCGGCTGACCTCGCCGCAGACCCCGTCGGCACAGCTGGCGTCGGCCCCGATCGTGAACGGTGTCGTGTCTGCCATGGCCACCCTCCTCGCCTCCTTGGACCCTAGCGCCGACCGGGGCACCAGCAGGCACGGGCAGCGCGGCCCGCCGGGTCAGCGGCCGGGGTAGCCGATCGCATACCGGCGCCCGAGGGGGTGCCCTCGACGCGGAGCCCGCGAACCGGGAAATGGCGGGCGGGGAAGGCGGCCCTGTGCGGTTTCGGCTGTGCGCCGTGAATCGTCGCGGGCCGGGGGGAGTTGTCTGTCCGGGGCGGCGGACCGCAGGCGCGGGGCTGCCGGACCTCTCGCGCCAGGTGCTGGCCGCCACGGTGGCTGCCTACCGGAACGCTTCTCCTGCCTGTTGATGATGATCGCCGCCACGCTGACGATCAAAACGCCCAGGTAGACGAGAAAGCCGAAGTAGATCAGCAGACCTCCCGACAGGTTATCGCCGCCGTCCGGGGTCAGGAACAACGCGTACGGCCATGCGCCCGCATACAGCGCGGTGGCCACCGCGATCCACCGGCCGGGCCGCAGAACTGGCTGCCTGGCTTGCGGCCGGGCGGGCTTGGGCGGCTGAGCCGCGGGCGGCATGGTGGGCAGGTCAGCGGTGAGTGCGGCCAGCTCCGCACAGGTCCGCGACGCGAACGCCTGGCCCACCCGCGCGTCGAATTCGTCCTTGGCCAGCATGCCCTGCACGAACGCGGCCTTCAGCGTGCCGATCACCTGCTCACGGTCGGCGTGCGAAGCCCGCAGGCGGCCGTGACCTCCTGCGTCTGCTGCTACCTCGTCACCCGGTCCCGCCATCCCCACGCCTCCCCACGAGCACGATGCACAGGAAGCGTAGCGCGGCGCCCTTTCAGCCGGCCATCCCCCGACTTTCTGTAATCCCCACCATTGACGGTGTTTAGACGGCGTGCACGGGGGCGTACTGGGGTTTCCACATGGCGGCTTGCACGGATTCGGCGGTGATGCCGGCCTGCTCGGCCACGCCGTCATGCACGGCGGCCAGGGCCACGGCGAGGGCGACTTGCGCCGAGGTGGTGCGAAGGTCGTCGATGGGCGGAAGGAGAGGTGCGCCGGGCGCGGCGGTGTCGGTGAGTTCGGCGACGGCCCGGGCGGCGGAGGCGATCATGTGGTCGGTGATGCGCCTGGCCCGGGACACGAGCGCGCCCAGACCGAGGCCGGGGAAGATCAGGGCGTTGTTGGCCTGGCCGATCTGGCAGGTCACCCCGTGATAGGTGACGGGGTCGAAGGGGCTTCCGGTGGCGATGAGGGCGCGGCCGCCGGTCCAGGCGATCAGGTCGGCCGGGGTGGCCTCGGCGAGGGTGGTCGGGTTGGACATGGGAAGGATGACGGGACGGTCCACGTGCGCGGCCATGTCCTGCACGATCTGCTGAGCGAAGGCGCCGTGCTGGGTGGAGGTGCCGACGAGGATCGTTGGGTGTACCCGGCGCACGACCTCGGCGAGGCCGATACCGCTGCCGGTCCCGTATCCCGGCCAGTCACGGACTTCGGCCGCGGGCCGCGCGTAGGGGACCTGAAAGTCGCGCAGGCCGGCCATGTCGTCGGTGAGCAGGCCGTAGCGGTCCAGGCACCACAGTCGTGCCCGCGCCGCGGCGGTGTCCAGTCCTTGGCTGGTCATGGCGTCACGGAGCTGGTCGGCGATGCCGATGCCTGCGGTACCGGAGCCGAAGATGACGACGCGGTGCTTGGTGAGCGCGGTGTGGCTGGCGCGGGCGCCGGCCAGCACCGCGGCGAGGTTCACCGCGCCCGTGCCTTGCATGTCGTCGTTGAAGGTGAGCACCCGGTCGCGGTAGCGATCCAGGATGCGGCGGGCGTTGCCGGCGCCGAAGTCCTCCCAGTGCAGGAGCGCCTGGGGGAAGATCTTCAGTGCGGTGGTGACGTAGGAGCCGATGAAGGCGTCGTAGGGCTCCTGTGCCGGCCGCTTGTGCCGTACGCCCAGATAGAGCGGATCGTCCAGCAGTTCCGGCCGGTCCGTGCCGACGTCCAGGACCACCGGCAGGGTCCGGGCCGGGTCGATCCCGGCCGC
>WNGD01004102.1_pt1 | contig 16247 bp, 16 predicted proteins | sample 5400671 | NCBI WGS metagenome assembly WNGD01 (sample SAMN13153369, study PRJNA577476) | soil metagenome | isolation source: 40 cm soil or saprolite under grassland replicate 2 | place: USA:California | collected 2016-06-15 | reverse complement strand
GCTGGCGCCGGCCGGGCAGCCCGCGCCTGGCCCAGAACCCTGATCGCGGGGAACACTCATCAAAAGGAGGGTGGCATGCTCTACGCATTTGGCTTTCAGCGGTTCGGCGTGGTGTTGAGCGATCTGTATTTCATCGACCCAAACCCAGCTCAGGGTCAGGAAGGCGCGGAGCGGGGCGTCCGCCTCGAACTACGGATGCTCGAACGGGGCGAGCTCAAGGGATCGATCTACTCAGCGCAGCCCATCACGGTCGGTGAGCCGCTCTGGAGAGCGGACCTGCTTGAGTCGGTCGACGGCCCGCCAGGCAGCTTCGACCGGACCCACCACCACCCGGCGTTTCGCGACTGGGAACCGAGCAGCCGGGTGTTCGTCGCGGAGCTTTCCGCCCGTCCGCTCGAATGGCTGCGCGCGAGGCTGTCCGATCTCGACGGGCTGCTCGACGAGGTGGGCGTGGCCCATGATGAGGTCACGGCCGCCGACGCGGCGAGCCTGCGCGCATGCGTGCCGGAGATCGTCGCGGCCACGAGCCGGCTGCTTGACCGCGTGCGGGCCGGCGAACTCGCCACACCGCCAAGCGCGGAGCCGATCCGGGGCGCCCGGGTCGGCTGGCTCTAGCCTGCCGCGGCGCGCGCCACCAGCGGGTCTGCGGGGGGATCCCGGGGGGTCGTCCCCCAGGGCCAGCACAGCCCCGCTAGTCGATGCGGACGTAGGCGAAGTCCAGCGGCGCGCCGTTGATCCCTGCCGAGGGCGGCGCGATCCAGCTGGCGAACGCGCCCGGCTCGTAAACCGGCCGCATGAGCTGCGCCACCCGGTCACGGTCGGCCGCCGAAGGCAGCCAGGCGTCGCGGTGCCGCTCCCATTCGGTCTCGCTGATGAGGTCACCGTGCGGGCTGACGCTCGCGCCCGCGTAGCCGCCGACCCTGCGGTTGAAGCCCTCGTACGGCAGGAACAGCCGCTGGCCGAGCCCGGCTTGCGCGAGGGCGCGGTTCCACCGCTTGACCCCGGTGGCGCAGTCGGCCACGTACTGGTCACGCAGGTCGAGGTTGAGCGCGGAAAGCGCGGGCGTCTCGTCGGCCACAAGCCTGCCGTCGCGCACCCGGGCGACGGCCGCGGTCGGGCCGACCAGCCGGTGATCGTCCTTGCGCCGGGTCTCCATCCAGCGGCCCTTGAGGCCGGCGGTGAAGTAGTTGGCAGCGTTGGTGCTCACCTCGGCGCCGAACAGGTCCATCGACACGGAGAAGTGGAAGTTGATGTAGCGCTGGATGACGTCGAGCGGGATGCCACCGTGCCGCCAGATGTCGGCGGTGTCGTGGCGTCTCATCAGCTCGGCGGTCCGCTCCACGATCCGCTGCACGCCGGTGATGCCGACGAACATATGGTGGGCTTCCTCCTTGAGCATGAACTGGCAGGTGCGGGCGAGCGGATCGAACGCGCTCTCCTTCAGCGTGCCGAGCTGGAATTTCCCGTCCCGGTCTGTGAAGTAGGTGAACATGAAGAATGCCAGCCAGTCCGGCGTCGGCTCATTGAACGCGCCGAGTATGCGCGGGCGGTCGGCGTCTCCCGAGTTGCGCCGCAGCAGCATCTCGGCCTCGTCACGGCCGTCGCGGCCGAAGTAGCGGTGCAGCAGGTACACCATCGCCCACAGGTGCCGGCCTTCCTCCACATTGACCTGGAACAGGTTGCGCAGGTCGTACAGGCTGGGCGCGGTGCGGCCGAGGTGGCGTTGCTGCTCGACCGAGGCGGGCTCGGTGTCGCCCTGAACCACCACCAGGCGGCGCAGGTCGGATCGGTACTCGCCGGGGATGTCCTGCCACACAGGCTCGCCCGCGTGCTGGCCGTGGCTGATCAGCCGGCCTGGCTCCGGTTCGGCCAGGAAGATGCCCCACCGGTACTCCGGCATCCGGCAGTAACCAAAATGCGCCCAGCCGTCCCGCCCGACCGCGACAGCCGTGCGCAGGTAGATCTCGTTCTCCTTGAAGACGGTCGGGCCGAGCTCCCGCCACCAGGTGAGGAAGTTCGGCTGCCACGACTCGAGAGCGCGCTGCAGGCGGCGGTCGATCGCGAGGTCGACATTATTCGGGATCTTGTCGGTGTAGTCGATCGTGCTGGCGTTGCCCGGGCTGGCTGACATGATCAGACCCTCTTCCGGTCGTATGCAGGCCGCTGCCCGGTGCCGTAGCGGCGCAGCGCGCCCTCGGGCCCGGCGGCGTTCGGGCGCTGGAAGATCCAGTTCTGCCAGGCGGACAGCCGCCCGAAGATCTTGGTCTCCAGCGTTTCCGGGCCGGCGAAGCGGTGCTGCGCCTCCATGCCTGTCAGCGCGTCCGGGCTGAACGACGCGCGTTCCTCCACGGCGATGCGCAGCTCGTCGTCCCAGTCGATGTCATCGAAGGTGAACGTGACGAGGCCGGCGGCCGCGGCGTGGGCCGCCTGCAGCGGCACTCCCGCGAGCCGACGTGCCGCGGCAAGTTCGGCTTCGCGTCCCCAGAACCTGCTTGCCAGCCTGGAAAGCCCATTCGCCATCGGCAGCGGGCCCATGTTCATGCCGGTGAGCTGCAGCGTCGCGGGCGGGCGCCCGGTGTCGCTGTCCTGGCGCCGCTGGCCGTCGAGCATGTAGCTGCGATCGGCCGCGAGAGCCAGTTCGGCCAGCGAGCCTGTGAAGCAGCTGCCCGGCTCGATGATGGCGAACAGGGTGCGGCTCGTGACGTCCAGCCGCTTGAGCGTCCGCTTGTAGAAGTGCAGGATCTCGCTGGCCAGCCAGTCGTCGCGGTGAGCGAGCATGAACTCGTCGTAGGCGGCGACCGCGGCCGGAGCGCCTGCGGTCTTGAGCAGCCAGATCCCGATTTCAAGCTCGTTCACCCGCAGCCGCAGGATCAGGTCGTCGAGTTCGCGGGCCACGGCGAGCAGCCAGCCGCCCGCGCCTTGGGCGCGCAGGTCCTCGACGCTCGCGGGTGCGCCGTCCGGTCCGGCGATGGTGATCGTCGCTGCGCCGAGCTGGCGGTCGATCCTGCAGGCGACGTGTGGGTAGCGGATGGCGTCGGGTGTGGTGACGCGGCTCAGCGGCACGAGTTCGACGCCCGTGGCGTCCTTCGCGCCCGGGCTGCGCTGGACGGCGGCGGCGGCGCGGGCAGCGACTGCGGACTCGAACTGCCGCGGCGGCACGACCGCGTCGACGAGACCCCATTGCCGCGCGGTGTCCCCGCAGACCCCCTCGGCCTTCGTGGCCAGCACGTCCGCGATGTCCCTGCGGACACCCCGCTTGTCCACCAGGCGGGTGAGGCCTCCGGTCGCGGGAAGCACGCCAAGCAGCGGCACCTCGGGCAGCGAGACCGCGGACGACCCGTCGTCCACAAGAACGATCTCGTCGCAGGCCAATGCCAGCTCATAGCCGCCGCCGGCGCTGGCCCCGTTCAGCGCCGCGATCCAGGTTTGCCCGGAGCAGGCGCTCGCGTCCTCGATGGCTGCCCGGGTCTCGTTGGTGAACCTGCAGAAGTTGACCTTCCACGCGTGCGGCGACTGCGCCAGCATGCGGATGTTCGCGCCCGCGCAGAACATCCGTTCCTTCGCGCTGGTCACGATCACTGCCCGGACCTGCGGGTATTCAAACCGTAGGCGCTGGGCTGCGTCGTGTAGCTCGATGTCCACGCCGAGGTCGTAGCTGTTCAGCTTGAGGTCATAGCCGGGCACCAGTCCGCCCTGCTCATCGACGTTCAGCGACAGGCGCGCGACCCCGCCATCGACCTCGAGCTGCCAGTGCCGGTAGCGGCTTGGGTGGGTGTCGAAATCCACCTGAGGCTGCAGATCGGCGGGTTGCGGATCGGCCTGCGCAGCGGCGGCGCGGCGGTCAGCAACGGTCATGCGGGAACTCCGTCCGCCTCGGCTTACGGTAATCCTCTTAATGTGCTACATCTATTTAGCTATGGTCAAGAGTAGTGTCGAACTTAGCTCAATGCCGTCCGCGGCGCGAACCCGGGCGAGATCCACGGTGCCATCCACCCTGCCATCCACGGTGCGATCCGCGCGCCGCCGCGATGTCGGCGCGGCCAGCGCGAGGTCGCTGCTGCTGACAGTGCTCGGCGAGTTCGTCCTGCCTGCCGGTGAGCCTGTGTGGACCTTGACGCTGGTCGGGGGACTGGGCCTGCTGGCTGTCGAAGAGAAGGCGATTAGGCAGGCGCTGGCCCGGGCGGCGCGGGAAGGGTGGATCACGCCCTCGCGATCCGGGCGGCGCACCTCCTGGCGGCTGACCCCGGCTGGCCGGGAGCTGCTGAGCACGGGAGCGCAGCGGATCTACGGCTTCCAGACCCCGGCGCCCACCTGGGCCGGCACGTGGCTGCTCGTGCTCGCCAGCGCCCCCGCGGGCAGCAGGCAGCATCGCCACCTCTTGCGGACCCGCCTGGCCTGGAGCGGCCTCGGCAGCCTGGCGCCCGGCGTGTGGGTGAGCGCCCACCCCGGCAGGCAGCCAGAGGTGCGCCGGGTGCTGCAGGATCTGGGCATGGCCGAGGGAGCGACGTTTTTCGTCGCCTCGCTCGGCGAGCTCGGCGACCCCAGGCGCATCGCCAGCCAGGCGTGGGACCTCGCCGCAGTCGAGCTGCGTTATGAGCGATTCATCCGGCAGGTGCAGGACCTGCGGCCGGGCACGCCGCGGGAAACATTCGCCGCTCAGGTAAGGATCGTTCAGGAGTGGCGGCGGTTTCCCTTGCTCGACCCAGGCCTGCCCGCGGAACTGCTGCCACGGCCCTGGCGTGGCGCGGGGGCCGCGGACCTGTTTCGTCGCAAGCACGCGCAGTGGAAGCCTGCAGCGGACACGGCATGGCAGGCCCTGACACGTTCCTGACCGCTCCCCCTCGTGAAGCCGACGCTGAGGAACCCTCAGTGCGGAACAGCGGTGGGCCACCGGGGGTCCGCGGTGGGAACAGCGGAGGGCCACCGGGGGTCCCGGGGCAACAGCGGAGGGCCTCCGCTGTTCCCACCTGGAACAGCGGTGGGTCACCGTTGTTGCTCAGGCTAGGGCCAGGATCGTTCCGGACACGGCGGCGTCGATGCCCAGCGCCTTGCAGTAGTACAGCCGGTACCGTTCGGACACCCCGCCGGCGGAGCCGCGGACCGATGGCCGCGTTAGCCTCTTCCAAAGCCTCAGCACCCTCCTCAAAGCTTCGACCATTCCAGGATAGAGACCGCAGAAGGCCACCGCTGTTCTAGCGGAACAGCCGTGGGTCACCGGAGGGTCCGCCCGGGAACCCTAACGCGACGCGAGCGAGGTTCCGCCCGCGGGGCAGTCGGGGGCCGCCTCGCAGGTCGTGTACTTCCAGTGTCTTAGCAGGTCGCAGGTGCCTTAGATGGGCTGAGCACGGCTTAGCCCGTGGGCGCGGTGCGAGGTCGGCAGATATGAGGAATCCGCCCGATGCGAGACCGCCCGCCTTAGCGCGAATCTCAATGTAGCGGCTGAAACAGGTCAGCCACTGATCAGGGAGAACACCATGCATCCCGAAATCATCCGCGCTGTTGCTTCGCAGCAGATCAAGCAGTGGGTGGCTGCCGCGAACGCTGACGATCGCGCACGGCAGGCTCGCCGTGCCGCCGGCGCCAGCCGAGCCCACAAGCAAAGCCGGCGGCTGGGGCGCCGTCCCGTCGCCACAGGACGGCAGGCGACGCGGGGCGCGTGACGCCGTGGCAAGGACCGCCACCGCCAGGACAGCTGGCGGCACCCCCGCAGCCACCGACATGCTGGACAGCGCAACCGCCGGCATGGTGAGCCCGGTCTTCGCTGGACGCGAGGCCGAGCTCACCATGCTGGCAACGGCGTTCGAGTACAGCGACGCCGCCTGCGTCACGGTCCTGGTAGGCGGGGAGGCCGGCTCGGGCAAGTCGCGCCTGATCCGCGAGTTCGCCGCGAAGGCGCGCCGGTCGGCTGGCCCGGATGGCGTGCTGATACTTTGCGGCGGTTGCCCGGAGACGAGTGGCGGCGGTCTGCCGTACGCCCCGTTCACCGCCGTGGTGCGCCAACTGGCCGACGAACTCAGCCCCGCGCAGATGGCGGACCTGCTCGGCGGGTACGGCACGGCGCCAGATAACGCGAACCTCGCCGACCTGCTCGGCCGGTCCGGCGCATCGCCGGGCGACGCCGACCTGGCCGGGCTGTTCGGGCGGCTGGCAACGTTGCTCAACCGGTTGGCGCGTGTCGCACCACTGATCCTCATCGTCGAGGACGCGCACCGCGCCGACCGCTCCACCCGCGACCTGCTGCGGTTCCTCGTCAGGAACGGGCGGCTCGCCCGCGTGCTCATCGTCGTCACCTACAGCTCGGATGAGGTGCACAGAACGCACCCGTTTCGCCCGGTGCTCGCCGATCTGAGCCGCGCGCCCAATGTGAGCATGCTGGAGCTTCCCCGCCTTCAGCGGGCCGACGTCGCGGCCCAGCTCGCCGGAATCCTTGGCCGGCCCCCCGCTCCGGCGGTCGTGGATGCCGCCTACGCCCGCACCGGCGGCATTCCCATGTTCGTCGAGGCCATCGTGAATGGCGACGGAACGGTCAGGTGCTGCCGGCCCGACTCGCCGAGCGATCTCCTGCTGGAAGGGGTGCGGCGGCTGCCGGAGGACACCCAGCAAGTCCTGCGGATCGCCTCGGCAAGCGGCGGGCGCACCGGCCACGCGCTGCTCGCCGCGGTCACCGGGCTCAGCGAGCACGCGCTGTGCGCCGCGCTGCAGCCTGCCGCCGCCGCCAACGTGCTGGTCAGCCGCGATGGTGGGTACGAGTTCGCGCACTCCCTCACCCGCGAGGCGGTACACGACGTGCTGTCCGGCCCCGAACACGTGCATGTCCATGCGAGGTTCGCCCGGGCGTTGGAGTCAGACCCGTCGCTGGCCGTGCCAGGCCGGCCCGCTGTTCAGCTCACGTTGCACTGGCGCAGTGCGCACGAGTACGACCGCGCGATGCTCGCCGCGTGGCGGGCGGCCGCCGACGCGGAGATCGCCTGCGCCTACGCCGAACAGCTTGAGATGCTTGAGCAGATGCTCGAACTGTGGGAGCAGGCGCCCAGCGCTCCGGCGCAGATCGGCGCCGACCATACGGGGATTCTCGAGCGGGCGGCCCGCGCCGCGCAGCGTGCGGGCAACCCGGGACGATGCGCGAGGCTCGCGCAGGCGGCGCTCGGTGAGTCAGCCGGACCCCGCGCCGCTCGCCGCACGGCCCTGCTGCGCTTGCTCGCCGAGGCAAACCAAGTGCGTCGGACGATTGACCCGTCGCATCATGGGACATGGCCTGGGTGTTGACGGAGGACCTCACGCGGTACCTCGCGGCTGCAGGTGAGTTTCTGCGGTCACGACCCGCGGAGAACACCGTGCAGCTGACCGTCGTGGAAAGGCTGCGCGCACGAGGCCCCGGCACGTTCGGCCCCGCGGCGCCGCTGTTTGGCTGGTGGACGTCGGCGAGCGGAGCTGTGTGCGGCGCAGTGCTCGAAACGCCTCCCTGGCCCATGCTGCTCACCTCGACACCGCGAGGCTCCATCGCCCCGCTCGCCCAAGTCCTCGCCGACGATGGAAGGTCGCTCGCGGGGATCCACGCGGAACCTCAGGTCGCGGAGAATTTCGCGGCGCAGTGGCACCAGCGCACCGGGGCGCTCGCCGAGGTCGCGATGCGTGAGCGCCTATTCAGGCTCGGGGAGCTCACGCCACCGTCGCCCCCGCCGCGCGGCCGTGCGCGCACGGCGACCGCGGCGGACCGGGATCTGCTTGTGACATGGTTCGAGGCGTTCGGCAAGGAGACGCGCACCACGGACAGTGACGCCGCCGAGTCGGTGCGGGACCGCCTCGGCCACGCGGGCCTGACCCTCTGGGAGGTCGAAGGGAACGCGGTTTCGCTAGCCGGGATGACCCGGCAGGTCGCGGGCATGGTGCGGGTGGGCCCCGTCTACACGCCTGCGCAGTCGCGGCGGCGCGGCTACGGCGCCGCGGTGACCGCCGCCGTGAGCCGCAGCGCGTTGCGGGCAGGCGCCGGCGAGGTCCTGCTCTTCACCGATCTTGCCAACCCGACGAGCAACGCCTTGTACCAGCGGCTCGGTTACCGCCCGGTTCAGGACCGTCTCGTGCTGGGTTTCCGGACGTGATCACGTGCGCATCGGCGCGAGCAGGTACTTGTACCCCTCGCCGCCGGTGATCACGGCCGGCTTGTCCGGAGCGGTGAACTGCAGGGTCACGCTCCCCCGGCGTTCACCGGGCGCCGCCTGCTCGGCTGCCACGCCGTCGCTGCCTGACGCGGCGCTCGGCCGGGCCTGGGCAGCCGCCGCGGCGCCGATCCCATCGAGAAGGTACTGGGGCTTGAAGGCGATCGCGAACCCTTCCTCCCCCTCGAACTCCGCGTCGATGGTCTCCACCGCCCGCGAACCGTCGGCGGATCCCGTCTCGATCACCAGTCGATCGGCGCCGAATGTGAGCAGCAGCCGCGAGTCGCGGTCGGCGACCAGCGCCACCCGCCGTATCACCTCGCCGAACAGGCCGACAGCGACATGCGCGCTGCACCGGAACTCGCGCGGGAACCGCGACTTGTAGGTGACGAACTCGGTGCCGAGAAGACGTGTCGTCAGCCGGCGGTCGCCCCCGTCGAAGCCGATCAGCCCGTCCGGGGCATCAACGTGGCCCGTACTGCCGCCCTCTGTACCGGACGGCGCGCCAGCCGGGTCAGCGACAACAAGCGATATCGCCACGTCGGTTCCCGTTGTCATCGATTTCGCCGCCTCCGCAAGCGTCCGCGCGGGCACGAGCGCGGACGCGCGGATCCCGGCGCTGGCCGGCCGCCAGCCGAGCTCCCGCACGCCCATCCGGTACCGGTCGGTCGCCACCAGCGTCATCGCGGCGCCGTCGATCTCGACCAGGACGCCGGTCAGCATCGGCAGCGTGTCGTCCCGGCCGGCCGCGACGGCCACCTGACTGACCGCGGTGGCGAACTCGCTGCCGTCCACGACGCCGACCGCCGGTGGCGGCTGCGGCGGTGACGGAAAGTCGGCTACCGGCAGCCCGAGCAGGGTGAAACGCGCGTTCCCGCAGCTCAGGGTGATGACGTCGCCGTCGGATGCGAGATCGACTCCTTGGGCGGGCAAGCTGCGGGCGATTTCGGCCAGCAGCCGCCCGGACACCAGCGCACGGCCGGGTTCGGCCACCGCGGCATCGGCGCTCATCCGTGCGGATACCTCATAGTCGAAACACGACAGGGTGAGCCGACCTTCGCCGGCCTCGAGCAGCATGCCCGCCAGGATCGGGATCACCGGCCGGGATGGCAGCGCCCGCGCCACCCAGGTAACCGCATCCGCAAAGGCCTCACGCTCGATCCGTAGCCGCATCGCCGCCTCCACTGCCGTGACCTCTGGATGAATCGTGACATCCGAAGGTGACAAACCCGAGGATCCTTAACGGCTCACGCCAGGCGGACCACGGCTCCCGTGCGGACTTCTACCCCGCGCCACACTCAAGCGGCTGGAGCGAACTCGGCCGGGCAAGGTGTCACATACCATGGCGCCGAACGCAGCGGCAGCCGTTCGGGATCATAACGAGGCTGCGGCGTCGGCCCTGGCGCACGGGCGGCGGGCGGCCGGTGCGGCGCGTGGGGGGGTAGCAAAACTAAGGCGGCGGCGCAGCGGGCACGCACGGCGGACGGGGGCACCGCCGAAACTGCGAGCCTCGCGCGGACGGGGGGGACCGCGCTAACTGCGCCGCCGCACCCGTCACTGTACAAGCCGGCGGGAATCCGCCCAATACCGGCCGGTCACTAGTTTGGCCGCAACGGGCCGCCGACGGCGCAGGCCACACATGTGCAGCTCCGCGGACCTTCCCATATTGGGATTTTCAGCAAGAATTGGCTCACCCGAACTTTCCGCGGCGAGGCACAGGTGATGGCGACACCTTACGACGCGAGGCCATGGCTCAGGTTCTACCCGGCGGCTGTTCCGCATGACGTGACGGTGCCAAACGTGCCCGTCACGCGCCTGCTCGACGAGGCAGCCGCCGCCTACCCGCGGCGCCGCGCGCTGGTGTTCTTCGGGCGGACCATCACCTACCGCCGGCTGGTCAAGTACGTGGATCGGTTCGCCGGCGCGCTGCGTGAGCTCGGGGCGCACAAGGGCGACCGGATCGCGCTCGTCCTGCCCAACTCGCCGCAGCAGGTCATCGCGTTCTACGGCGCGCTGCGGCGCGGCGCCGTCGTCGTTCAGCACAATCCCTTACATACCGCCGCTGAGCTGCACGATCAGTTGTCCGACTCGGGCGCGAAGATCGCGGTCGTCTTCGATCGCGCCTACGAGACGCTGGTCACCGCGAGCCGTGGAACACCGCTGCGGCAGATCATCGTCACCTCGTTGTCGGAGTACCTGCCCGTATCGAAACGGCTGGCGCTGCGGCTCCCCTTCAAGCGGGCCCGGCAGGCGCGGGCGCAGCTCACGACGCCCTTGCCCGACGATCCCGGCCTGCTCTTCCTCCAGGATCTGCTGCGCCGCTCACGCAGCAGGCACCACCAGGTGGCCGTCGACCCGCATCGCGACCTCGCGGCCCTGCAGTACACGGGCGGCACGACCGGACGGCCCAAGGGCGCGATGCTGACCCACTTCAACCTCGTTGCGAACGCCTATCAGACCGCGGCGTGGGATCCGACCGGCGAACTCGATGGCGGCACGGTCCTCGCAGTGCTGCCGCTGTTCCACGTGTTCGGGCTGACGCTGTGCCTGACGACGCCCGTGCTGATGGCCGGGACGATCGTGCTGCTGCCGAAGTTCGACGTGGACATGACGCTCAAAGCCATCCGCAGGTGGCGGCCGGCCATCTTCCCCGGCGTCCCGCCCATCTACCAGCAGATCGCCGAGTCTCCGCGGGCACGCTCGTCCCACCTGAACTCGATCCGGGTCTGCATCTCGGGCGCAATGCCGCTGTCGCGTGAGGCGGTGGAGGCCTTCGCCCGCGCCACGGGGGGAGCGGCGGTGTGCCAGGGATATGGGCTGACCGAGGCGTCGCCGACGGCGCTGGCCAACCCGCTCGACGGCAACGCGCGGCACGTGTCTGTCGGGATACCGCTGCCGAGCACCTACGCGCGCATCGTCAACGAGACCGATCCCCGGATCGGCGTCCCGGTCGGAGAGGCGGGCGAGCTGCTCATCTACGGCCCCCAGGTCTTCGCGGGCTACTGGAACCAGCCGAAGGAGACAGCTCAGGTGCTGCTCAGCGGCTGGCTTCGGACCGGCGACATCGCGGTCATGAGCCCAGACGGCTTCTTCACCCTCATCGACCGCAAACGAGACGTCATCATCGTGGACGGCTTCAACGTCTACCCGTCGGAGGTCGAGGACGTCCTCGCCAGCCATCCTTCGGTGCGGGAGTGCGCGGCGATCGGCGTCCCTGATCGCCGCCAGGGCGAGAGCGTGGTGGCCTACGTGGTGCCGCGGCCGGGTCATCCCGTCGACCCGCAGGAGCTGATCAACTACTGTGCGGTCAGGCTCGCGGAGTACAAGGTGCCGGCGGAGATCGAACTGCGCGGCGAGCTGCCGCACAACATGCTGGGCAAGGTGCTGCGCCGGGTGCTGCGTGAGGAGCGCGCGGCCCGTGCGGCGCCCAGCAGGAGGCCGCAACCGCCTGCGGCACAGCAAGAGCGTCCGCCGGCCGGGTCGCCGGTCTAGGACCGAAAGCCGGATCGAGGTGCCGCGGCGACGGGCGTGTCGGGACGCAGGAACCACGCCGACTCGCGGACCTGGCGCATCGCAAGCCTTCTGGTCCTGGCGTCCAGCCGGTCCAGGTAGAGGATCCCGTCCAGGTGATCGGTCTCGTGCTGCAGGCAGCGCGCCATGTCCTCGGCGCCGCCAACCGTGACCGGCTCGTTGCGCACGTCCACGCCATGCACCACCGCGCTGCTCGCCCGGGTGGTGGCAAAGTACAGGCCAGGAACGGACAGGCAGCCCTCCTCGCCGTTCCGCTGCTCGGCGGACACCTCGGTAACCTCCGGATTGATCACGTAGCCGCGGCGCCCGTCCACGTTGTAGCTGAACGCGCGCAGGCCAACGCCGATCTGAGGCGCGGCGAGCCCCGCGCGGCCGGGTACCGCCACCGTGTCCATCAGGTCATCCACCAGCGCCCGCAGCGCCTTGTCGAACCGGGTGACCACGGCGGCCGGCGTCTTGAGTATGGGATCACCGAGATACCTGATCATCCGCTCGGCCATGAGGGCACCGGACGTCAGCGGCGGCCCGCTCGCGGCGCGCGGACCTCGAGCTGGCCAAGCAGCGCCTGCGTGGCGGCTGCGATCGTGTCAACGGCGCGGTCGAACGCCGCCGCGTTGTGTGGGGCGGGAGCACGGAACCCGCTCACCTTCCTGACATACTGCAGCGCGGCAGCCCGCATGTCTTGCTCGGTCACATGCTCGGCGTAGGGCTCGCGCAGGGTCTTGATGCTGCGGCACATAATCCCGACCATACCCAGTCGCCGTAGGGCCGCCGACGCTTGAACCTATGCCCGATGGACCTGGAAGGCGGCGAAGCTCTGCGCGACGGACATGAGCTCGATCGCGTTGACATTCACATGCGCCGGCCGCGTTGCCGCCCAGAACACCGCCTCGGCCACGTCTTGCGCGGTCAGCGGCTGCATCCCCGCGTACACGGCGCCCGCCTTCTCCCGATCGCCGCCGAACCGCACAAGCGAGAACTCGGTCTCGCTCATTCCCGGCTCGACGCATGTGACCCGCACGCCCGTGCCGTGCAGGTCGCTGCGCAGGTTCAGGCTGAGCTGGCGGACGAACGCCTTGGTCGCGCCGTAGACGTTACCGCCGGGATATGGGTAGGTGGCGGCGACCGAGCCCAGGTTGATCACATGGCCGCGACCGCGTGTCACCATGCCCGGCACGATGGCGCGCGTGCAGTACATGAGCCCTCGGCAGTTGGTGTCGAGCATCTGCTCCCACTGGCCAAGATCGGCGCTCTGGGCGGGTTCGAGGCCAAGCGCGACGCCTGCGTTGTTGACCAGGACGTCTATCTCGGCGAAGTCAGCGGGCAGGCCGTGGACCGCGCGGTCGACCGCGGCGTGATCGCGAACGTCGAGTTCGACGGGCAGCACGCGAGCACCAAGCTCGCGAGCAAGATCGGTTAGCCGGCCAGCCCGGCGCGCGGACGCGACCACCCGGGCGCCGGCCGCCGCGAACCGCCGCGTGATCGCGGCGCCGAAACCGGCGCTTGCCCCGGTGACGAATACCGTTGTGTCCTGCACGCCAGGTCACCTCTGACTAGCTGCGCGAGACCGGATCGAGCAGCGGGATCGTGTCCCTGAGAGCCGCGATGTGGTCGTCCGCACCGGTGAGCCCGAGGCCCATCGTGTTGACGGACAGGTGCGTCGCACCGAGGTCGCGCCAGCCCGCGACGAAACCTGCGCGGTCGCTCGCGGGGACCCGCGCGAGGTTCAGCCGCGGCTCGAAACCGATCTCCGCTGGCGGCCGGCCCGCCTCCTGCGCGTACTTGCGCACCGTGCCGAGCATGCTGCGCGCGACCTCGTCCGGGCCGCGCTGCGGCAGCCATCCATCCCCGATCCGCCCGACCCTGCGCAAGGTCGCCTCCGCGTTGCCGCCGAACCACACCGGGATGCCCCGCCGCGCCGGCAGAGGGTTGATGCCCGCGTTGTCAACTCGGTGCCACCGGCCGGAAAACGTGATTGTCGGGGCGGCCCAGAGTTCGCGAAGCAGCCGCACCTGCTCCTCGCTGCGGTTGCCCCGGTCGCCGAAGGACTCGCCCAACGCCTCGTACTCGACCTCGTTCCAGCCAATGCCGATGCCGAGCCGCAGCCTGCCGCCGCTCAGCACGTCCACCTCGGCGGCCTGTTTGGCCACAAGCGCCGTCTGCCGCTGCGGCAGGATCAAGATGCCGGTGACAAGCTCAACAACGCGGGTGACCGCGGCCAGGTAGCCGAACAGGACAAAGACTTCATGGAACGGGTCTTCGCTGCTGTACGGCCCGCTCCAGTCCGGCCGCGTGTCGACGCCTGCCCCGAGCACATGGTCGAACGCGAGCACGTGCCGGTACCCGAGGTCCTCGACGGCCTGCGCCCACGCACGGATCGCGCCAGGGTCGCTGCCGATCTCGGTCTGCGGAAACACCGCGCCAATGCGCATGACCCTCCCATCGCCGTGCGACGTGCCGCACGCCGTCGGCCAGGGGCGCGGCTATCCAGCTGGCTCCCGCGACAGGACTCGAACCTGTCGCGAGCGCGTTCTCACGTCACAGGTCCAGCCTGCCGGAATGCGCCTCTGACCTGCTGAAACGCCATCCTGTCGCGGGTGACGCACGTTGACACATTCAGACATGAGTGTACTCTGCTTATCGCAAGCTCCCCTCGGGCCGGTTCCAAGCCCGGTACCGCGGCCCCGACGGGCGCAGCTATCGCGCGCCGCTCACCTTCGACGGCAAGGGCGACGCTCAGGCATGGCTGGCGCTGCGGCAGGCGGAGATCCTCCGCGGCGCGTGGCTGCCGCCGGCCGCGCCGAGACCGGCGCCGGTCACGCTCGGCCCCTACGCCGCGGCGTGGCTCAAGGACCGCGACCTGGCCGACCGGACGCGCGAGCTGTACGGCGGCCTGCTCGCCGATCACATCCTGCCCACGTTCGGCGGCGCGCCGATCGGCGCGATCACCCCGGCCGAGGTCCGCCAGTGGCACGCGGCGCTCAAGGACAAGACGGGGCCGACGCGCCGGGCGCACGCCTACAGCCTGCTGCGCACCATCTGCAACACCGCGATCGAGGACGAGGTGATAGCCGCGAACCCGTGCCGGGTACGCGGCGCCGGGCAGTCCAAGCGCGCCGGCCAGATCCGCCCCGCGTCGCTGGCCGAGCTCGAAACCATCGCCAGCTCGGTGCCAGCGCGCTACCAGCTCATGGTCCTGCTCGCCGCGTGGTGCGCGCTGCGGTTCGGCGAGCTGGCCGAGCTGCGCCGCGCCGACCTCGACGCCCGCCGCGGCGTCGTCCACGTCCGCCGCGGCGTCGTGCGGACCAAGGCCAAGGGCCGGATCGTGAAGGACCCCAAGAGCGACGCCGGCAAGCGCGCCGTCGCCATCCCCCCGCACCTCATGCGCGCCGTGAAGGCCCACCTCCGCCAGCACGTCCTGGCGGGCCGCGACGCGCTGGTGTTCCCCTCCGCCCACGACCCAGCCATCCAGATGGCCCCGAGCGCCCTGTACGCGGTCTACTGGCCGGCGCGCGAGGCGGCCGGAAGGCCGGACCTCCGCTTCCACGACCTGCGGCACACCGGGGCCACGCTGGCCGCCGTGACCGGCGCGACCCTCAAAGAGCTGATGGCGCGGCTCGGCCACTCCACCCCCGCCGCGGCGATGCTCTACCAGCACGCCGCGGCCGACCGCGACAAGGTGATCGCTGAGGCGCTGTCCAAGCTCGCGGCCGACGTCGTCCCGATCAGGCGCGGCGAAGAGACCAGCTAGACGGCGGGCCTGCCACGGGGAAGCGGATCCGGCGCGTACGCGCCCTTGCCGGCCACGATCACGACCCAGCCTTGCGCGGCCAGGTGCCGGTAGGCGTGGCGGACGCTCCCCCGGCTCACCCCAAGCTCCTGGCACAGCGTCAGCTCGGACGGCAGCCGCTGCCCCGGCTCGGTGATGAGACCGGCGATGCGCGCGGCCACCTGCCGCCACACCGGCACCGCCGAGTCCGGGTAAATCCGCACGGAACCTGACCGTAAGCATCGTTCATTATCCCAGGTCAGGCCGGTACAGGTGAAGACAAGCATAGACAGGTCAGAACAGCGGGGCGTAGGGTGTCAGCCCGGGGCATCTCCGGGCGAACGCGGCCCCACTTGGATCGCCCAGGGGATGCCCCCAGCCAATGACAGCGCGCCCGGCGCGGCGGTTCGCACGCCGGCCGGGCGCTGAGGCCCCGCCTGAACGAACAGGAGGAACCCTATGAACGATCCAACCACCAAGGTCCGGGACGAGCGGGTGCAGCGGGCCCGCGCGACGCTGGCCGCGCTGCAGGGCGGCGAGGGCGGCCTGCGCGCGCACCTCGGCTGCGGCCCCGCCGAGGACCAGCGCCACGTCTACGCCAGGGCGCTCGGCCGCGCGCAGTGCGCGCTCGAAGACACGCTGGCCGTCATCGGCGACCGGGCGGGCGCGTGAGCCGCGGCGTGACCCCCGACACCACGCTGCGCGCGCTGATCGGGAAGTTCCCCGGCTGGCAGGCGTGGACCGGCGTGACGGGCGCGCTGTACGCGAGGCAGAGCGGGTCGTCGCCGCCG
>WNGD01004319.1_pt1 | contig 16248 bp, 13 predicted proteins | sample 5400671 | NCBI WGS metagenome assembly WNGD01 (sample SAMN13153369, study PRJNA577476) | soil metagenome | isolation source: 40 cm soil or saprolite under grassland replicate 2 | place: USA:California | collected 2016-06-15 | reverse complement strand
ATTGAGCGTTACTGGCGTAGTGGGGATGTTTTAAACAGCTATCCGTTTTCGAGATCGCCTTCCAGCCGTTTGACGTAGGCGCGCTCCTTTCGTGGATGCCGTTAAACAGCCAATGACCAGATCTTTCCTAATCCTGCTCCCCAAGAGTTTGGACGTACGTTTTGCCGTACGGATAGAAGAGTTCCTTCCGACCTTGCTGCCACGCCGCTTTGACTTCGGGCGTTGTGATGTCCCAGTCCGGGCGGCATTTCTTGGCCGAAGAACCAGTAGCCGTTGTAGATCTTATAAATGACAAGGCCGGGCTCGAGGACAATCACGTGGGGGATCATGGGATTGTGGAGAGGATCAGTGTATTCGGCGATGTCGAGATCTTTTTGGACGATACGCCCCGCATCGGAAAGGAAAGGCCAGTGGGCACCGACTCCGCTGCGATATTCATTCGTCTCGGTGATGTTGTCGGTGCTAATCGTGACCAGCCGGCAATAGCCGACCTCAATCTCACGATGGAGTTGAACAAGCCCCTCATGCTGCCGGCGGTCCTTGGGGCAGTACCCTCCGCGGCTGAGGACGAGAACCATTGGATGTTGCTCTTGCAGTTCGGAGAGCTTCAGGCGTTTCGCGGTGTGATCGGGAAGCTCATAGTCGGGGAAGACCGCTCCTGGAACAATGTCAGATCGCATATGAAAACCACCTCCCTCACATCGTCAGAACGACGCGGAACTGTGCGTCGCCGCTGAGCATGCGCGCGTAAGCCTCGGCCGCTTTTTCGAGTGGATAGGTTTCAATCATGGGGCGCACGCCAGTTAGTTCGGCGAAGCGTAGTGTGTCCTCGGCGTCAATTGGTGTTCCGGATGCCCAGCCTTGAATCGTTCGACTTCCGCTGATGAGCTGTATCGGGGTGACTTCAATCGGATCAAAAGCCGCACCTATGACCATGAGCTTGCCGTTCGGCCCCAGACCATCAATCAGCTCGGACATCGCTTTCGAGCTGGGGGCTGTCGCCAGAATTACCCGTGCGCCACCCAGTTTTTGCAATGCCTCTGCTGCGTTCGTCGCTTTGCTATCAATGTACACGCTTGCTCCGAGTTTTTTTGCGAGCGCCGCGTTTTCGGAGCCGCGCCCGATGGCCGCGACCTTATAACCAACCTTGTTCGCAAACTGAATTCCGAGGTGACCCAGACCACCGATCCCTTGCACCGCAACAAGGTCGCCGGGGAACGCGCCGCTGATCCGGAGTGATTGTACTTTTCCGGGTGCGGGGGTCATGCTAACCTTTTCGGCATGCCAGACACACAAAAACAGGGAGGGAACGCTCAGACACTCTGGACCGATTTCGCGGAACTGAGATTTCAGGTCCTGGAGCAGAACAACGGGCTTGCCACGGTGATTCGTTTTGAATTGTGTAACCCGACCGTGAAAATCGGCGATGTTCTCGTAGTCCTCGATGGCACAGATGTCCGATTTCACGGCATGATCTTCCAGATCGGCGAGAACGGTTGGGCAGTCGCCGCGGATCGGAGAGGTTCCACAATACCCGTTAGCTCTCACTGAGGCAGCAGCATCCGTTTTCCCCTCGCACATTGCTGCCCTTGACGAGATCCTCAAAAGCATGAAGAAATCCGGATTCCGTCCAAGCGCATGGGTGTTCTCACTGTCGCTGCTGCTTGGAGCAGCGGGTCAACCAAGAGAACAAAATCCGCCATTCACGCTCACCCCCGATCAGAGCGAAGCCCTTGCGCGGATTTCGGCCGGCTCGATGCGGGGCCACCTCTCCTTCATCGCTTCGGACGCGCTCGAAGGGCGCGACACCCCCTCGGCGGGCCTCGAGATTGCTGCCGAGTATATTGCCGCACAGTTCCGCCGCTCAGGCCTCGAGCCGGCGGGTGATGACGGGTACTTCCAGTCTTCTCGTTGGACGATGATAAGCCCAAACGCGAAAAACTTCCGCTTTACTCTGACGGACTCGGGAAAAACGCTGGACATCCCGGCGTCAAAATTCAGCATGCTCGGGATAGGCGCTGCCAGCCTTGACCGAGTCGCTGTCGTGAAGATTCCGTTCGAGGAACACTCTCTGCGTGTGACCGGAGCCGTCGAGGGGAAAGCGGTTATCACGGAACTGCCCGCCACCGCTCAGGAGCCGCCGGCCGCATCACAGGTCTCACGGCGCAGGCAGGAGTTCATCAATCGAGTGGCGGCCCTCAGGCCCGCGGCGCCGCCGGCCGCATCACAGGTTTCACGGCGCAGACAGGAGTTCATCAATCGAGTGGCGGCCCTCAGGCCCGCGGCAATTGTTGGGATCGAACGCAGTGAGCGCCGGGACAGCGGCTATTTTGGCTCCCGAGCGGTGAGACATCCCGAGTTTGGAGGTCTGGTTTCGGTTCCGGCTCCGCCTCTGAGGATTACTGTCGACGATGCTTCCGTGAATGCGGCCTTTGACGCTATGGCCCCCGGGGATACCCATGCAACGATCTCCCTCAACTTGAGCGCTCCCCTGACCCAAGAAGCGGTCCTGCGTAACGTGATAGGTTTGCTTCAAGGATCCGATCCGGTTCTCAAGGACAGCTACATCCTGTTGTCGGCTCACTATGACCACCTGGGAACACGCCCGCAACTCGAAGGAGACAACATCTGGAACGGCGCGAATGACAATGGCAGCGGAACCGTGTCGGTGATTGAGATTGCCTCCGCTCTGGCGACTCTCCGCGAGAGGCCGCGCCGATCCATCGCCTTTGTCGCTTTTTTTGGCGAAGAACACGGACTCCTCGGGTCGCGTTTTTACGCAAAGCATCCCGTGTTCCCTCTGGAGAAAACCGCGGCGGCAATCAATCTCGAGCAAGTGGGGAGAACCGACAGTCCTGAAGGGGATCAGCACGGAAAGGCGAGAATCACGGGATTCGACTACTCAGAAGTGAGCAAGGTGATCCGGGCGGCAGGAGAGCAGGCTGGGATCTCCGTTTACAAGGACGGGGAGACGTCGGATGACTACTTCAGTCGCAGTGACAACCAGGCCTTGGCCGACGTGGGGATCCCATCACACACGCTCTGCGTGGCCTTCGATTACCCGGATTACCACCGCCCGACAGACCACTGGGACAAGATCGATTACGAAAATATGGCGCGCACGGATCGCATGGTTGCGCTGGCTTTGCTGATGCTGGCTCAAGACGCAGACCCCCCCCGATGGAATGCCAATAATCCTCGCGCCGCGCGTTACCTCAAAGCCAGGGAAGAAAAGCATCCCGAGACTCAGCGCTGAGATCAGTTCCTTCTACGAAAAAGCTTCGCCACAGTCTCACATGTGCGGCGCACACCCAAAGCACATGAGAATGCGGCCCCGCTGTTCCCGGGGAATGGTGAAGCAATGGCGCACCTAGTGATAAAGAGTGAGCCTCATACCGCCCCAGTCATTCACGGGCGAGACGCCCGTGCCACGATGATTTCGTGGCATGGCCGTCCGGCCATGATGCAAAACTTGACCGATTTGTGACTTTGTGTCCACCAAGTGGACCTAGTCGCCCCACTCGGTATTTTCGGAACACAGGAAGAACGCGAAGACTTGCGAGGTTGTTGTCTGTGTGAATCTTCGTGCTCTTTGTGGTGAAAAAATTATGTGCAGAAGGTACGATAGCGCCCTGAAACCTGCAAGGAGAACACTCATGAGCGGAATGAGCGTTGTCTCGCGAAGGGCCGTTATTCAAAAGAGCGCCGCCGCAGCTGCAATGATCCCCGCACTGCGATGGGATGCGCTCGCAACAGCGACCGATAGGCCCGCGCCGAATGCCGATCGCTGGCGAGGCCTGAAAGTGGGTGTGGCCTCGTACACTTTGAGAAAACTACCTCTCGAAGCCGCCGTCAGCGCGATCCAGCGTGTGGGCCTGAAATATGTCTCTATCAAGGATGCGCATCTTTCTCTAAAGAGCTTTCCAGAAGAGCGCCGCGCGGTGGCTCGGAAGTTCAAGGATGCGGGGATCACTCCCATGAGTTGCGGGAATATCACGATGCCGAACGACGAGGCCGCTATACGCGCAGTGTTTGAATATGCCCGGGATACCGGACTGCCCACAATCGTGTGCAGCCCCGAACCGAATTCCATGGCGATCCTGGATCGGATGGTGAAGGAGTTTGACATCAATCTGGCTATCCACAACCATGGACCGGAGGACAAGAAGTTTCCCTCTCCCTACGATGTCTGGAAGGCGGTGGAAGGCCACGACCCGCGCATTGGCCTGTGCATCGATGTCGGACACACGGCGCGAGCCAAGGTTGATCCGGCCGAGGCCATTCGGAAATGCCATGCCCGGCTGTACGATCTGCACCTGAAAGACATCGCTGAGATTGGGCCCAAGAACACGGCCAGGGAAGTTGGGCGCGGCGTCCTCGACATCAAGTCGATCTTGAGCGCGCTCGTCGAGGTGAAGTACAAGCACCTGGTCGCTTTTGAATATGAAAAAGATGAAGATGACCCGCTCGCGGGGCTCGCGGAGTCGGTAGGCTACACCAAGGGGCTGCTCCACTGTGTTTGATTGCGGATTGCGGATTTGGGAATTTCAATCCGCAATCCGCAATCTGCAGTCCGCAATAAATAAAGGTTGGGTGCGCCATGAACAGGGTTTCAGTTGTTATCATGCTCGTTTGTTTTCTGCCTCGCGGCCTGGCAGGTGCGGAAAGTACAAAGGTCCTCATTGGTTCCTGGTCAGGAAAGGCCACCGGCGCCGGCGGCGGCCCGCCTTCGGGCGACATTCAGGTCACATTTGCCAAGGGTGAAGGCGGAAGCCTCAAGGGCAAGATTTTCGTGAAAGGGGAAGGAGGTCTTCAATACTCCGGTGAGATGTCCGACATCACCTTCAAGAAGAAGGTGGTATCCGCAAAGGCAACGTTCAAGCTGGGTGAGAATCCGCTCGTGGCCACCGTTACGGGACCCCTGAAGCGCAACACCATCGACGGTACTTTCCTGGTCACTTCCAAAGGAGAAAAAATCGGGGAGGGAACCTTCTCGATTACCAAGGACTCCCCAGTCACCCGCGCCAAGTAACCAGCATAACCCGTTAATCCCTACAGCGGTGTCGCCAACGGTTTCAAACGACTTGCCACGAATTCCACGCATTTTTTTGGCACATTGAGTCTTGCGTCAGGGAGCGTGGCGCGAAAGACGGCGTACAGGCAAACGCCTTTCAAGCCCATTATCCGCCAGCCTGTTTTCGTGTAATTCGTGAAATTCGTGGCCAGGTTGCTGGAGCGTAACGAGAGGATGACGTTTACCGGGATCGAGCGGTAAAGGGTTTCAACGTCGATATCAGCATCGGGAGCAGGGTAAGGGATCCGAAGAATCCCGCGGCCATCGCCAGACTGGTAAACAAGCCGAAATAAATCGTTGGGATGAAGTTGGACAGTGTCAGGATGGCGAAACCGGTAATGATGGTGAAATTAGAATAGAGGATCGCCAGGCCGATGCTGTTGTGGGTTCTGTACATCGCAGTCCTGTAGTCCTTTGTCACGTCGAACTCCTGACGGTATCGAAACGTGTACTGGATCATGTTGTCGACCGCGATTCCCATCGTCACCGAGGCAATCATGATCGTCATCATGTCGAGCGAAATTCGCGCCCATCCCATGGTTCCCAGAATGAAGAGTACCGGAAGAGCCGCAGGGAGAATCGCCAGTACGGCCAGGCGGGGAGACCGGAAAAGAGCAACCAGCATTGCATAAATGACGGCAAAGACCAGGTACAGTGTCTTGATTTGCGAATCAAAAAGGCTCTTCAGGAGGTTGTTGAAGAGAACGAACAGACCGGTGACGCGAGCCTGGTCTTCCGAAAGGTGCAGATCGGTTCTCAAGTATCTCTGGAGCTGCGCCAACATTTCGTCCCGTCTCAGGGTCGGGCTGGACTCCCGGATGCGGACGAAGATCCTGGCCTGGGAGAAATCCTTAGTCACATAGGGAAGCAGGATCGCCTGCTGCACGTTTTCCGAGAGCGAGGCGCGAGCGAGGTTTAGAATGAATTTGTTCGGAGGCCTGCCGTCGTTGACCCGTGTGAGGATCTCGATCAGGGTGTCAAGTGAAAGAACCTTTCCGATGTTTGGCAGTCCCTCGACGTATTTGTGAATCTTGTGTAGCACGCTGAGATTCTGTGGTTCGAGCCAGTAGTCCTTCTGCTTGCCGTCCAGCACGACTTCGAGCGAGGTCGTCCCTCCCAAACGTTTGTCAATGACTGTCAGTCCGCGCGAGATCGGTGTCGTCTTGCGGAAGAAATCAATGAATCGATTCTCGACCGAAAGCCTGGTCATACCCCGAACGGAGACTACGAGAAGGGTGATGCTGATGGCCGCAATGAGGACCCGGCGACGCTGCGTGAAGGCAGCCAGAAATGCGACAGGAGACTTTTCCAGTGTGGCAAGATGCGCGGGCGGGGGCACTCCCTTGGGAAACAGAAGAATGGCTGCGGGAAAGAAGGTGAAGTTGACGAAGTAGGCCACGCTCACGCCCGTCCCCATGAGGATGCCGAAGTCGATCACCGGCCGGATGCCGCTAACGATCAGTGTGGCGAAACCAGCGACCATCGTTGCGGAGGTATAGAAGCACGGGACGCTGATTTCGCGGACCGCCTGAAAGACGATGCTCTTCATGTCGAGCTCGGGGTGACGCGCGTGGATCTCGCGGCACCGCATCGTCAGGTAAATGGCGTTTTGCATGTTCACAATGAGGAGCAGGGAAGACATGTTCCCACTGACGACGGTCGTTTCCCAGCCGGTCAATCCCAGATAACCCATCATGAAAATAACCGTCGCCGCACAGGTCATCAGCGGCAGCAGTACCCATCGGAGCTCGCGAAACAGGATGGCCAGGACCATGGTAAGGAAAACTAGAACCGCAATGCCGAACACCAGGATGTCCTTCTCGATGTAACTGACCATGTCGGCGACGATCATGGGCAGACCGGACTCCACGAAGTCGTAGCCCCGGGATCGGTATCTGGCCAGGATCGCGCGAATATCCTTCACATCGGCGCGCCGCTGGGCGGAGAGATCCGAGTGCTTTTCATTGTACCGGCGGGTTACGGTTTTCAGTCTCGCTGTTTCCTCGGGAGTGAGCGAGTCGAACGCCTGCTTGCGCCGGAGCGTGTAGCGCTCCTTCGACAGGTCGTTGTATTCAGGATCGGGTTTGAACGTAATGACAACCGCCGTCGTGTTCCCGTCGGAAGAGATCAAGTTATTGCGGTACAGCGGGCTCTGGGTCAGCTCCTGAAACGCCAGCGCCCGATCGCATTCCGGCATCAGGAGCGTCTTACTCTTGGTCCCCATCTCGACCAGCGATACCTTTGGGCTAAGGAACAGAGGGACGGTGATGATGCTGTTGACCGATTCGACGGTGGGGAGCCTTTGCAGTTCCCGGCTCAGACTCTCGAGAACCCGCAACGTGTCTTCGGAAAGAACGCCTTCCTCCAGGGTGAAGGCGAGCAGGATGTAATCGTCGGACCCGAAGGTTTCGCGCGTCGCCTCGTAGTATTTCAGGTCCGCATCATTCTCGAGAACGATGGAGTCGCTGGATGCGTCCAGGCGGAAGTATTTCAGGTGATGGCCGAAGAAGATTATTGCCGCTATATAGGCGGGTACCACGAGGCGGGGATGACTGAGGATGATCTTATCGTACAGCCGGGCAAAGGCGGATAGCTTCGCTCCTCCGTTTCCAGACACGGCCATCCCTTCAAGTCAGTCGTGGGCTTTGGAACAGGATTCCCCAAGCCTTCCTGGAAATAACGAAACGCCCCGAATTCTACCACCTGGGGCAGGGTATCAGCCAGACTTCAGAGCTCCGACTAGCTCCGACTTCAACGGCAGAGGAGCAGAGGGGCAGAAGGGCCGGACATTTTTTCCCTGATTTTCGCTTGGACGTCTTGACGGACGCAGGGATCCATTTGACGACCGCCTCATTTTAACCTGACTGGCCTAAGCAAAGCCCAACCAAAAGGATGCGGCTCTCCGACACCCAGAATCCTCCCGGGGCAACTGGGAATGGAACCCAGGTTGCTTGCATCTTGAATCGGACGACGGGTGTGTTCATAAGGACACAGCGGTGAGTAGTGAATCCCGTTACATCCAACCTTCTGTGAGGAGAACACGTATGAGACAGAAAGTGATCGTAACAAGCCTGGCTTTGGTGTGCTGCCTTGCGTTGGCCGTGGCCGCCCAGATTCCGACCGGTCGCGGCAAGGACGTAAACCTGACGGGCTGTCTTCAGGCGGGCATGGAGCCCAACACCTTTATTCTGAAGAACGTGAGCACGCAGGCGGCCGCGGGGAGCGAGACAAGACCCGCCGAGCTGGCAAAGGCAGACACCGAGTACAGGTTAACCGCCGACGCCACCGTCAATTTGAAGGATCATGTGGGGCACAAAGTTGAAGTGAGCGGCATCATCACGGGCCAGACGCAGGAGAGATCTGCCGCGAGTGAGGCCGCCCGCATGTCACAGTTCAAGGTCAAGTCCATCAAACAAGTTTCTGAGACCTGTCCGTAACGCAGTTGCGGATTGTCCTTACAGCCGCAGGTCGGCGCGGACTGTCGGAACGCCTTTGTTTCGCGCTTCAGACTATCCACGCCGCCCGGCGGTTGTTTTAGTTTCTCCCGCATTCCTTAAGCTTCCGGGCAGACGCCGCCAGCCGGAACCCCTCTTACTCGATATCGTTCGTCTGTGTGCGACCGCTGATGAACGACTCGTCGCTGCGCCCCTGAAATTCCTGTAAGCCTCGTTACGTGCCTGCCTCCTTTCGGTACGTCCCGCCTTTCGGTACGGGAACCGTCCACATTTCTTATCCTGCAGCCCTGCAACTTCGATAGACAGTGATTTTTCTTCCGCATATGTAGATGATCCCGAAATCGCGGCCGATAAGCATTGTGTCCGCAGGAAGGCTCCCGAAGGCTTCCTCGTGCAGGTCGTCGGGGCCGCCATCTCAGGCATCCGCCACAGATTTGGCGCCTGTAACTCTGGGCTGAAGTTTACCGTTTCGGAAAAGGATTATCTGGTTGACTTATAAGGGAAGAAGTCTACACATCACTGTTTTTTTGGTCGGATTGTTTGTTCCGGGACCGGTCCGAAGCGCGTTCGCGCCGGGACGAGCTCAGCCCAAAGCGCAGATGCGAGCGAGAGCCGAAGCCGAGGCGCCATCAGTTGCGGCGATTGATGAGGGACAGCGCATTCCTTCGCTCGAGGAAGCACCGGCGCCGCCGGAAACGGCGTTGCAGCGACAGCGCAGAGCGCGGGTGCTTTCGATGATCCACTTCCCAGCGGAAAAACTCGGTTATGAGATTGCGTTTGTCGGCCCTCGAGCCGGTTACCGGGCTATGACCAATGCAGACAAGCGCAGGATCGAGGTCTTTATGCGTCCCGGGGAAAGCGCGCAACTGCAGGCGTACGACCTGGCGCACGAGCTCGGCCACGCTTTTGACTTGGTCTACAATAATGCCGAGCGCCGGCGCCGTTGGCGAGAGCTGCGAGGTATCGCCCTTTCCACTCCCTGGTTCGGGTGCAATGGATGCCCCGACTACAATACACCCGCCGGCGACTTCGCAGAGACCTTCGCTCTCCTGCTCCTGGGACCTGACAACTATCAGAGCAAGATGGCTCCGGCTCCGACGCCCCCACAGATGCGCGAGCTCGCCGCTTTTTGCCGGCCCGATGGCATGAGCGCGGATCGGCGAGACCTGATTGCAGACGGGTCCAACCGCTGATCCTTGTCCAGTTGATCATCGCTTCCACCCCACGAATCTCCCGAGAATTTTTTCCCGGACTTGCGCCCGACCTGGCGTCGGGAAGCGGTGAAAAAATTCCCTATCCGCTCCCGGCTGGGCATGTGAGAACGACAAATCCATGTTTCCCAATAGCTTCTCTAGCTCCGCGCCCCAGCGCGCACCGGGCGGTACGATTTTTGCTTACCTCGAAAGATCTAGCATCCCAGTTCCTTTCAGCTTGCACCCTGGGATAAAACGTCATAGAGTAGGCCCCACATGCTAGCGCGTAGGGATCACGTTTATGGGTCTACTTCCGGGTAGACGGTACGCTTCTGGCAACTCGTTATAGTTCTTGCTGGTTTTTAGGTCATGAGGCGCCCGTACATCTACCCTCACCGTAGTCTTCGGTTCGTGCCTATTCCGGCCACCCGGGTCATAGTCGGGGTTGCTGCCGCGGTTGTTCTGTGCGCGGTCACAGCGTTTCGTGGAACCGATCTGCTCGTGGTCCACGCCCGGCTTTGCGCCCTTCTGCTGCGACTTGCCGGCATCCCCGTCGAAGGGACGCAGACGATCGGCGTCTTCGGGGGTCTGGGGCCGGTCGACGTGCCCGTGACGCCCGTATTGACGTACGAGGGACACCTGCTGGAAGCAGCGGTGCTTCTCATTTCCTCGGTGCTGCTTCTGATGGTGGTTTACCGCTACATATCGTTGGCGCGCAACTTCGTGCTGTGCCTGCTCACCCTCGTGGTCGCCTCGGCGCTGGTGATCTTCTTCAATCCATCGTTTCAGATTTCTTCTCCGCTGTTCACCAAGATCTGGTTGCGGGGAGAGATTTTGATCTGGCTGCTGCTGCCTTGGGTATCGACGTTCCTTTTTGTGCCGGTCCACTCCACGGCGCTCGGGGCCGTCCTGTGGGCCCTCGGGATGCAAGCTTACGCATACCTCTGGTCGGCTGTGCGGCTGACCTTTTGTCTGGGGGTAGCCTATTACACGGGGACCCTCTTCCTTCTGCTATTGTGGTTCAGCCTGGGAGTCCTCGCTGACTTGCTGTACATCCTGGTCTTCTATTCTGTGGTTGTTCACCAGGCCTGTGGCCGTTGGGGCAGGAGAGCGTCGTGGCAATACTGATTCTGGTTTCCAAGATCTGTCTCGGGTTCACCATCACCGTTCTGACGCTGTATGCGATCCGGCATTACCTGCTGGCTTTGTACCGCCTTTCGCTAAGAGGGCCCCGTGAAATGATGGACATCGTGGGGTTCGAGATGCCCCACATCTCCGTCCTGGTCCCGATGCACAACGAGGAATCGGTTGCCGGCGACGTCCTTCAAGCCCTGGTAGACTGCGACTACGACTGGACCCGGCTCGAGATACTGGCCATCAACGACCGCTCCCAGGATCGCACCGGGGAGGTCATCGATGATTACGCGTCTCGCTACTCGATCATCAAGGCGCTCCACCGCCAGAACGGAGCCGGCGGCAAGGGCGCGGCGCTTAGATTTGCAACGGGCGAAGCCAAGGGGGAGATCCTGCTCGTCTTCGACGCCGATTACTTTCCCGGCCGGGCCATGCTCAAGCAGTTGGTCGCCCCCTTTTGCGATCCCGAAGTCGGCGCCGTCATGGGCCGGGTCGTTCCCCACAACGTCGGGGCGTCGTTGCTGTCCGGACTGCTGGAGCTGGAGCGTTCGGCCGGCTACCAGATCAGCCAGCAGGCCCGGCACAACTTGCGCCTGGCCCCACAGTACGGCGGCACCGTGGGCGGTGTCCGTGTGTCGGCGCTCAAGCGCGTCGGGGGCTGGAATGTGGATTCGATTACAGAGGACACCGACCTGACCTTCAGACTGCTGTCCCACGGCCTCAAGGTCGCCTACGTCAACCGCGCCGAGTGTTACGAGGAAGCGCCGGAGACCTGGCCCGTGCGCCGCCGCCAAATCATGCGCTGGGCTACAGGCCACACCCAGTGCCTGCATCGTTTCTGGCACACGCTGATCCTGACACGGTGGCTGACCCTTCCAGAAAGGATCGATGCGATGTTCGTTCTCGCCTGTTACTGGACCGCGCCTATCCTGATCCTGGGATGGCTCGCCTCGCTGGTCCTGTTCTTCACGCCGGAGGCCCACACTGCGCCGATACTGCTGGTGGCGCTGGCGCTGGTAGGCTACCAGTTGTTCGGAAATCAGGCCACGTTCCTGGAGTTGGGCGTCGGAGCGCTGCTGGATGGCAACCAGCAACGCATCTTTCTCATGCCGCTCAACCTGTTTAATTTCTTCGCAAGCACCGGGGCAATCAGCAATGCCCTGATGCGGTTCTACCTCGGCCGTTTCTTCGGCAAGGGAAAGCATCACTGGCACAAAACCAAGCGCTACCGGGGCGATGACGCCAATGGAAACGCGGGTAATGGGAGCGTCTTTCAAAACGGGGCTCCCGCCGACCGCTCCGTCACCCGCTCCTCCAACGGTCTGTACTCTTCTTCAAAGCTGAGGGTTCCGTGGCTGTGACAGGCTTGCAGTTTCTCGGTTTTACGGTCTTTGTGGCCGTCATTATCTATCTGCACTTCTTTCTGGCACACCGGGAACTGCGGAGGCTGAGGGAAGAGCAGCCGCTGGAAATCAACTGGAGGTATGTCCGCACCGAGGATTTTTTTGGACAATCCTTCCGGCAGAAGCTGCAGGACTGGCTGCAACTGCCTGGCGAGACCGAAAACGGCGGCCGCGTCATTAAGAAGGGTAACGAGCGTATTGTCCGCGTGACCTCTTCTGTAGACTTTCCTCCCAGGACCATCCTGGACGACGTGCTGGTCGTGGACGGAGATTTCAGTTGCGGCGCCGACGGCGTCTTCTCGCGCGAGATCTACGTTCGGGGAAACTGCCGTGTCGGCGCGGGTTCGCGCGTCCAGGCGATTGCCGTCGATGGGAACCTGACCCTCGAACCTTTCGTGACGGTTGTGCGCTGGTGCGACACCAACGGCATTTTGGACGTCGGGAAGGGTGCAACGATCAAGGCGCGCTCGGTCTCGCGGACCCGGGTCCAACTGGCTCCTGATTCGAAGGTGGTCTCTGTCTATGCGCCGGAGGTGGCGACCAACAGCTACCGGAAGGCGGCCGTGCGCGAATCCCCCGCTGCGCCGGTAATTGCCATCGAGATCCCTCTGCCCTCGCCCCCGCCGTCGCGGGAGGCGCTGAAAGGGGCGGGGCTAGACCCGGGTCGCCTGCACCGGCTCAGCGAAGATTGCTGGCTGCACAAGGGCGACCTGCAGCTGAGCGCGCCGTTACGGCTGAAGACCCGGCTCGTGGTCAAGGGAAACTGCTGGTGCCCGGCGGGAAGCGTGCTCGAGGAGGATCTCAAGGCCGACGGTTCGCTGCAGATCGGCGAAGGGTCGGTCTGCCATGGTAACCTCGTGGCCGACGGCGATATCAAAATGGGACGTGCGAGCCGGTTTTCGCATATTATCCACGCCGGTGGAACTCTCCGGCTGGGATCGGGAGTGCTCGGTTTTCATGAGAGCGCAATGGTAGTCGCATATGCCGTGGGCCACCTTTTTGTTGCAAACGGTGTGACTGTCAAGGGGAAACTGGCTTCCGGGGAGCGTGTGGTGGCGCTTCCGGCGAACGGCGAGCCCGGAAGCAAGACCGGGCGTTAGCTGCAGCGGCCGGGGTAGCGTCTGTCACGAGACAGTATGACTCTGGCGCGAGCGCCGGGCGGGCAGATGCGAGGCGCTGCGACGGAGACATCGTCGAAGATCCCGAGCAAGCTCCGGACCGCTCCTCTCCCGCGTAGCGGGACAGGCTCGCTGGCTTTGCTGCCCGCTCCTCACATCCGGTCCGGATAATGCTCGCCGCTCGCGCCTCGCCAGTCCCGCTTCGCGGGACACGGGCGCGGCTGAAGCCGTACCTGGGCACGACTTTCCTGCGAGCACGGGGCTGAAGGCCCGGCAGTGGATAGCCCCGCCCGTGAGGGGTTGACAGGACACGCGTGATAGGAGGTCCGAAGGACGGCATTCCACGTGTGCCGCACCTTCGGTGCTCATTTTCTTCCGCAATCTTTTATCCCGGCCTCACGGCTGGGCCTATTCACTGTCGGCCCTTTGGCCTCAAGGCCTATGGCTGATCTCCAGGGTCCCGCTTCGCGGGACAGCAAAATGCTCGTATTTATCTCGTAACAGACCCCTGAGGAGGAACTCCATGAAAGGCGGACTTTGGTTGGCCCTGTGGTTCTTGGCGTCTGGCTCAGAGGCGGCATCGGCCCAGACGGCTTCGACTCCCCCCACACCAGCGGAGCCCGCTCCGGTGCTGGGGACTCATCCGATCCGGCTGGAGCTGGGCGGATACTTCCACCACGTCGATCGGGGTCTCGGCAACTGGCGCGGTCTCGAGGCGCAGCTGTGGATTCCCACGAATCCCCGCTTCATTCCCGTCTTCCTTGTGGATTCGCAGACCCGTCCCACCGGAACCCAGCAGACCTACGGCTTCTTCTCTTACCTGAACTGGACCGATTCCTTCTACACGACGCAGGGCTTCAGCCTGTCCCCGCGGCGAAACGACACGGCGGTCTACTTCCCCGACCAGCGCTACGACATCAAGGCACACTGGAAAGTGCCGCCCCAGAAGAATCTCGTCCTCGCCGGGGGGTACACATACTACGACCTCGGGTCGCAGGGTCACGGCCAGATCTTCAACGTGGGAACGATCTACTACCATGAGAAGCTCGTGCTCGAGGGAAATGTTTTCATCAATCGGAATCAACCGGGTGCCCTGGTGTCGGCTTCGGGGAGCCTCGCGGCCCAATACGGCATCGAAGGGCACTACTGGGCCGGCGTGGTCCTGAGCGGCGGGCGGGAATTGTACCAGTCGGTTTCCTTCCAGCCGATCGATATCAACTTCTCGAGTTATTCAGCGCGGGCCTTTTACCGCAAGTGGTTATCGCGGCATTTGGGCGTTGTGGTTTTCTTCGACTACCAAGACAAGCTGGAGGCTTACCGGCGGGTGGGCGTGTCCAGTCGAATCTTTTTCGAGTTCTGAAAGGAGCCAATCACCATGAAGAAGTCGATGAGGGTTGCCGTCATTCTATTTCTGGCGGGCGTCAACCCCTTGCCTTTCCACACGGAAACGCCGTCAACAGCAATTGCGCACGAGGCCTGTAATCGCGGGAGGATCGCCCTGCTTGATTCCGCCTATACCAAAGAGTTCTTCAGAATACACTACCCGCCCTGCTCTCCGGGCAGCTTCTATCTTGGAGCCGAAGAATACCAGCGCTACTTCCGGGGCTGGGAATACGTTCTTCAAAACGCCTCGCTGGACTACCAAATCATCCAGGACGGCGACGTGACCTGGAATGGGCTTGCCCCATACCGGCTGCTCATCCTCTCCAACACCGCGAGCCTCTCGGACGCTCAGATCACAGCTGTGAAGAGGTGGGTCAAGAAGGGGGGACGGCTTCTTGCCACCTTCGGCAGCGGCTACAAGGATATTGATTTCGACACGAGCGAAGGGGACCTGTCGACCCATGAGGGAGAACCCGGACTCCATGAGCTCTGGCACGATCCGTTCAGCTCGCTCTTCAGCACGTTCTCGTTCGACCCGGCGGTCGATGTCCGGATCACGCGCTACGAGGGACCGACGGCGTGCCTGGACGGACAGTTGGTCGATGACGTGCTGCCCTACGGAGCCGAAGGCAATCTGCTGGTCGAGCAGCCCGACAGCGCGCTCGCGTCCCTGGTCGTCGAGAACTTGAACCAGTCCCAGCCGGCGATCCTGAGGAACTGCTATGGGCATGGGCTGGTCGTCTATTACTCCTTCGCTCCGGAGTATATCGTGTCGAAGGAGTTCGGCCTTCCGGCCCCTGAAACTTGTGACGACGGCCAGAATTGGGCCGGACGCAGCGAGAAGCTCAGGATCCTGATGCTATGCACGATCAACTACCTGCTGGCGAACTGAGGAACCGCGGGCAGAGGAGCAGAGGCCCCTTTAGCCTCCGCCTCAGGAAATGAAAAATGACAAATTCCTGGGGGCGCTCCGTCGCTCCGGGCTATTTGTGATTTATCATCCGTCATTGGTCACCGGGCCGCAGCCGTGCACGGCGCACCCTCGGTCACGGTCCGCTTCGAGGAGGGCTCCTTCGCTGGCCTAACTGCGCAAAAATGGAACCACAGACGCACACAGAGCAGCCCGGCCGCAACCAAAAACTTGGCGATTCTTCGCGTCTTCGTGGTGGATTGGGCCCGGCCTTTACCACGAAGACGCGAAGAATCAGGAAGAGTTTTCGATCAGTCGAAAAATTCTTTCCAGCGAGCAACAGGATTTTTGGCCTAGCTTAGCTAGCAGTACAGATGTACGTTTATCGGTGTTCATCGCCGGGCAGGCTAAGCCTGAACTCCAAACGAAAACCGCTCCCCTAAATTGGCAGTGCAAATTCCCCCAGGCAGGCGATGGTATTCGCAAAACCAGATGTGTCAGTTTCCTGGTGGTGATTTCCAGATGCCAATTTGCAATTCGCCGCAGCGCCTCTCGTAGCACGCGCACGGACCCTGGAA
>WNGD01003369.1_pt1 | contig 16252 bp, 9 predicted proteins | sample 5400671 | NCBI WGS metagenome assembly WNGD01 (sample SAMN13153369, study PRJNA577476) | soil metagenome | isolation source: 40 cm soil or saprolite under grassland replicate 2 | place: USA:California | collected 2016-06-15 | reverse complement strand
TCTAGTTGTCTAGTTACAGGTGCTGCTGGTTTCATTGGCTCCCATCTCTGTGAGCAGTTGCTTGCCAGAGGGCACAGAGTGATAGGTGTAGATAGTTTCATCCCCTACTATCCAAGAAAGATCAAGGAGTGCAACTTGACTGTCCTTCACGAAACTCCTGGCTTTACCTTTCACGAGGTCGACTTACGCCATGATGAACTGCTTCCCTTGCTGGAAAATGTCGAGGTGGTGTTTCATTTGGCGGCGATGGCTGGCCTAATGCGCAGTTGGAGTGATTTCAACCTGTATATGTCTTGCAATATAGAAGTGACGCAACGATTGCTGGAAGCTGCCCGCCTAACCGAGATCAAGCACTTTATTCATGGCTCGACCTCATCAGTCTATGGACGATTTGCTATGGGCGATGAGGAATCACCTTTGGAGCCTGCCTCACCATATGGCGTGACGAAGTTGGGTGCCGAGCATTTGTGTCAGGCGTATGCCGAGAATTTCGGTCTACCCCTTACGATATTAAGGTTCTTCTCTGTGTATGGCCCGCGACAGCGTCCCGACATGGCATACTATATTTTCATCCGGGCCTTGCTCCATGATGAGCCAATCATCATTTTTGGAGATGGCGAACAAAGCCGCAGCAACACCTTCATTGCTGATTGCGTGCAAGGAATCCTGCTGGCCTTTGAAAAACGAGAGCACAGTATTGACGAGATATTCAATCTTGGCGGGGGTGAGGTTGTCACAATCAATCGAGTGCTAAATATACTGGCAGGGCTGACTGGTAAATCTCCCCAGGTTACCTTTGCTCAAGCACGACCAGGCGACCAACGACATACTGCTGCTAACATCGCCAAAGCTCAACGCGTATTGGGCTTTACACCGACTACGCCCGTAACCGCCGGGCTGCAAGCCCAGGTAGAATGGCAACGAGCACTGTTGTAAATATGGTTGCTCTTCGTCGAGACGCCCACGCTACTGATGCCACGCATACTAAATGACAGTGATTAAAGGCAGCGTAAGGCGGCTAAGCCCTGCTAGATCTCCCCGCGTAAGCGCGACGGGTTTGTTTGCTCATGATTTCTCTTTTTATCATTCAGGATAAGTAGCCCAATCGCGAAACAGCCGAGAGCAGTCCCAAGGAAGTAGCCTGCGATAGTGTCGGAGATCACATGCACACCAACATAGAACTGAATGGCAGCGCCGACAAAGCAGAGAATGAGGGTCAGCACCACGCATAGCCAGCGCATCACGACCCGCTTTATGTGCCGGCAGAACAGCCAGGCAAGCAGGAGACCTGTGAACCACCAGCGTATAGCGTGGCCGCTGGGATAGCTATGATTCTGTTCGATATGACCACCACTGATATTGATTGGCATCTGCGAGACTGTACGCGCCCAGTCCTGTACGTTCTGTGTCGGCAGAGGCACCTGCCACCACATGCCCAGTCCGAGCTGGAGTTGCAGGAGATGCGATTGCCCTGCTTGCGGACAGGCGAGGGCCACCATACCAGAACGCATGAAGGGAGAGAGAGGGAGAGCGAAGAGTTTCTTCTCTATCGCTTCTACTGCCACGCCAATCAGGACCAGGATGACCAGGAAGGGCAACACACGCCAGCGATAGCGTGTGAGGCCACAAACCGCACCAACGAGAACAATGAGGACCAGGGTGACCGGAGCTGCGCCAAAGTTCCTCCAGTCTACCAGCACGCAGTCGAATTGTATCAATGGACGCCCTATCATCCACCGCTCGACCACGAGCGTGGCCATATTGAGCATTCCAGTCGCGTATATGGCCGTAAAGGCCAGGAAGAGGCCTCCAAAGATCAGTGCCAGGAGAAACCAGTTGCTCGCACCTGCAAGTTTATTCCATTTTCTATATATGAGGCATGCTATCTTTACTTCTCTCATCGTTATGGTACTTCGTTGATAATACGTCAGCGCAAAGGAAATCAAGAGGAAAAACTGGTAGAGAAGTGGTGCTAGTTGCTACTCTTTAAGAGAAGAAACAGTAACCCCTCATCATCTACAGTGGCATTTTGTTGCTTTGGGAAAGAGTGTCTACCTGCTCTCTGTCCTATCAGTACTCTGTTGATTCGGGATATATTGTTTCCTCGCTAAGCTGCTTGCCTTTCGCTTTTTTGCTTTTAATTTCTTCGTAGACTGCTATCACCCGCTTCGCTATGACTGAGCATTCTAGGTGCGAGATATCGGTTCTACCAGTTGTCGGCTGTGTATGTCGCAGTGCTTCCTCGAATCCTGCCGCTAATGCATTAGGATCATGAGGACATACTTTACAGCCTGTAGTATGGCCAATAACTTGGAATACATCGCCTACATTTGTGGCAACGACCGGCACATTGCAGGCCATCGCTTCTTTGACAATGTTTGGTGACCCCTCGTAAAGCGAGGTGAGAATGAGCGCATTGCTGGCGTTGATGTACTGCACGAGCGTTGTTTGTGGTAAGCCATTGGCGACTATGAGCTCAACAGATACCCCCGCGGTACGCAGACACTCGATGGCAGCCTGTGCCAGTGGAAAATTTTTCTCGTATCTTTGTGGATCATTGCCGAAGAGGACATAATAGCGATCTTGATCCCAACCTAAAGCAGCACGAGCCTCTGTGCGCGGGATGGGATGAAACAACTCAAAATCGACACCATCGGGATACACGATAACATTGTCTCCCGATACGACCTTTTTCATCTCCTCAGTTTTGACAGTCACAGCATCAACTCGCTGGCAAAGCCAGCGACTCATACGCTTAATCAGTACTTCCTTAAAACCCATCGCATTTAATAGATCACTCCCTAAAAAGGAGGCAACGACAGGCGTTGTCCATTGCATACGTGCCAGCAGGCACCACTGACCATAATGGCCGTGTACGATGTCAAAACGCCCCGTCAGCGTCTTGAGAAAAACCTGTATGGCCGCCGAGGCATAACGGAACAGTGCCGGACCGGGTTTGGGATGAATAACGTGTACTTCGAGACCCGCTGCAATGAGCGAGTCGACCTGGGTTTTGATGAATGTACCCGAATATGGAAACTCTTCAGTCGGATAGACGCCCGTTACCATCAAAACACGCAATGGTTTGTTTGGAGTTGAGGACATGGCAAATAATTTTCTCCTCTTCCTTACTAATTGCCCATTATTTGTGTTTGCATATATTGCTCAACCACGGTGGATGGTTCGTCCATATAGGTCCGGAACCAGAGTTCCAGGCAAAGCAGTGCCCAGATTGCAGCACTATGATTCACCAGATTTGTACTGCGGTGTTCCTTCAGCAGGTTACGAACGAAGCGAGGATTAAAGATACCGCGTTGTCGTGCCCGAGGTGAGTCGAGCAAGTCATGGGCATAATCAGCCAGATCACTACGGAACCAATGCTTAATAGGCACGCCAAATCCCTGCTTGCCTCGCATTAAAACCTCGGCAGGCAGCATGTCTGCAGCGATCTTCTTCAACAAATACTTCAACACACCATTGCGCATGCGAAGGGCTGAGGGTAGAGACGATACGTATTCAACCAGATACTGATCGAGCAGCGGAGTACGTGTCTCTAATGAGTTGAACATACTCGCCTTATCTACCTTGACTAATATATCGTCGGGGAGATAGGTACGTACATCGACGAACTGCATTTGCGCCGCTATATCAAGATGTGATGCTACAGCAAATTCGCTCAATTGTCGTTCGTACGGATTATGATCATGCATATGAGCGAGATATTCTTGGGTATATATTGAGGAACGCCAACCGATAGGAAAGAGACCAGAGGCTTCTATGTAGCTCGTGGGAAGATCGCAACCCATGTTGCGAAGGCGTCTCTTCCCCCGCATTTTGTCAGGTATAAGCATACTTCCCCATCTTGCCAAGAAACGCACAAATGCTGGAATATGATTGATATTAAATAGATGCTCGTAGCGTGTATAACCGCCAAAAATTTCGTCACCGCCATCACCCGTGAGGACGACAGTGACATGTTCACGTGCCAACTTGGAGACATAGTAGGTGGGCAACATGGATGCATCGCCGAAAGGCTCGTCATAGGCCCAGACCAGTTGTGGCAAGATTGATATGAGTTCTGGTCGAACAAAAAACTCTTGGTGCTCGGTTCCGAAATACCTCGCAACCTGCCTGGCATAAGGAAGCTCACTGAAGTCTTCTTCGGCGAAACCGATGGAAAAAGTTTTGACGGGCTGGGACATCATCGAACTCATGAGGCCTACGACAATGCTTGAATCGACACCACCACTTAAAAATGCGCCCAGCGGCACTTCACTCATTAAGCGAATTTGTACTGCTTCTTTGAGCAGTGCTCGTGTACGCTCGATGGCTGTTGCTTCATCGTCCTGGCATGTTGGTGTAAACGAAAGTTCCCAGTAGCATTTTGTGTTGATTTGACCAGCTTCATAGATCAGGATATGGGCAGCCGGTAACTTCATAACATTCTTGAAGAGTGTATTGGGCGCGGGAACATAGCAATACACCAGGTATTCGTCGAGAGCAATAGGATTGATTTCTCGTGGGATGCCAGCTTCAAGGATGGATTTGATCTCAGAGCCAAAGATCAATCTCTGCCCATCCCAATAATAATTCAGCGGCTTCTTGCCAAAGCGATCACGTGCAGCCAGGAGGCGTTGCCGCTTTCTATCCCAAATGGCAAAGGTAAACATACCGCGTAGGTGCTTAACGCAATCATCACCGTACTCTTCGTAGGCATGAACGATAGTCTCTGTGTCACTCTTCGTGCGAAAGTGATGACCACGTTCCACCAGTTCTTTCTGAAGCTCACGATAGTTATAGATTTCGCCATTGAAGACGACCAGGATACTCTGATCTTCGTTGAAAATGGGTTGATGACCACCAGCCAGGTCAATAATAGCGAGGCGACGCATGCCTAATGCGACTCCGTCGCCAACCCATACTCCCTGATCATCTGGTCCACGATGGCGAATGACCTTGCACATACGATCTATGAGCTGTTCTGCGTCATTACTTTTACGCAGTACGTTAATAAATCCAGCTATTCCGCACATTCACGCGTATCCTTTCAGCATTCTAGGGAGGTAGCAGGAAGATCTTCTCTCTGACCTGGCCACCCTCGCCCCTCTACCATGTTTTGGTAGAGCGATATATACATGTCTGTAATACGCTCAAGGGAATAATGTTTTTCGATGGCTGCGCGGGCATGGTATCCGTATTTCTGAGCTAGCGCAGGATCACGCAGTAGAGAAAGTAATGCCTGTGCCATGCCCTGATAGTCTTCTGGCTCGACCAGCAAACCATTTACCCTATGCTGAATAATGTCTTCGCTCCCACTCACACGTGTTGCCACACAAGGCAGACCAGATGCCATTGCTTCCAGGACAGCATTCGGCATACCTTCCCAACGTGAAGGAAGTACAGCTAAGCCGCCCCTGTGAAGTTGTGCCGCTACATCGCTCTGCATGCCTGTAAACTCGATGCTGTTTGTAATACCAAGTGCTTTCGCCATATTCTCAAGCTGGGATCTCAGAGGACCATCGCCTACAATGATCAATCGTGCCTGTGGGGCCTGCCCATGTATCAGATACCAGGCTTGCAGGAGTACATCAATGCCTTTTTGGTAACACAAGCGACAGACGCAAACCACGACCTGTGCACGCACATCGAAGAAAGTATCCACAAAGGTGGGATGAAAAGATAGGGTATCGACTCCATTGGGGATGAGTTGTACATTTGGCAGGGAGAAATCATGCGCTACAAGATAATCCTTCATACGTGAACTCAGTATGATAACCACTGCATTGATATGTTGGAGTAGGAGGCGAGTGCCTTTTACAACAGGTTTCCCCAATCGCTCCAACGCAGCTAAATCGGCACCTTCCCGGTTCGGTCCATTGACTTGCAACCATGCTGCTGTGGCATCCAATGGACCGATAGCAAGTGACACTTTGTCGTGAGATATTGTACTTTTGACCGAGTCTGCGCAACGTACGCCAATAATCATCGGTTTGTCGGCCAGCCAGCACACAAAGGTGGTTGGCAATGCTAGCAAGTTGAGTTGATAGACATGTAAGATATCGTAGTCCTTGCGGTGGCGCCACAGCGCGCAGCCCACGACCACCATGGCCATCACATAGCACAGTTTCTGAAATAGTCTTGGCAGTTTCTCTCGGCCTCCCAGCACCGCACCAGCTACACGAATAACAGGCACCCCTTCCATCACTTCCTGTGATGGCCAAGTCTTATCATAGCGAAGGGTGATGATGGTCGCCATATAGCCCTTTTTTCGCAAGTTTCTAGCTTGTTCAAGAGCTTGCCTTTGCACTCCACCAACTAATGGATGAAAAAGAGCAGTGGCGATATATATCCGCAGATTACTCATTGTTCCTCTCTCTTTCCAGGACAAGAGGCAAAGCATTTTGTCCTCTTGTGAGGGGACGGCGATAAATTTCGATATGCTTGTAGTGACATACCCTGTGGATGTTCTGCTTCACTTTCTTCGTTCTTGCCGCTTCTGAGTAGGTGGTGGTAGAGTTCCAGGCACTGTTCCACTACGGAATGCAGTTGATACTCACGGACTACCGTTTCGCGTCCCTCCTGGCCCAACCGTTGCGCGAGGTCGGCATCCTCTATCATGTAACGCAATGCCTGAGCCATCTCCTCTGGCTGCTCCGGCTCTACCAGTAAGCCATTGACGCCATCGGCGAGGACGTCCTCGCTGCCGCTCACGCGCGTTGCCACGCAAGGCAGGTCACATGCCATCGCTTCCAGTAAGGCGTTGGACATGCCCTCCCAGCGAGAAGGTAGTACGAAGCCCCACGATCGTTGTAGGAGATCGACGATGTCTGTCCGCTGTCCGAGAAACTCCACGCTGTCCTCAATACCCAGTTCCGCAGCAATGCGCTCCATTTGGGACCTGCACTTGCCTGTACCCACCAGGAGTAGTCTCGGTTTCAGGTGCATACGCCATTCAGCAGGTGCATGTATCATCCGTCCCCATGCATGCAACAAAACATCGATACCCTTGGAATACTCCAGTCTTGCTACACAGATAACATCACGCTCGGGCCTTGCTGGGTCAGGCCGTCGTTCTAGTGCTGGTCGGAACTTCTCTGTATCGACACTGCCGGGAATATGTACAATCTGTTCGGCACGAAATCCATTCGAGAGAAGAAAGGAATGGCTGCGAGTACTGAGAATCTGGTAAAATGCGTTCGACCTTCGTAGGAAGTTCAAGATACTATGGCCACCTAGCACCGATTGCAGATGATTGAACATGTTCCCTGTTGCCCAGTTCTTAAAATCGACTTTCAGAAAGTTTGTAGTAGTCAAGGTGTCAGCCATCAGCGTTGCGCCCTGCTCAAGCCGTGTACGTTGCGCCTCGCTTGGTCCACTATGCTGAATGCTAATGATGACCGGTTTATGTGTGATCTTGCCAATCAGACTCGCCACAGCAGCAAGTGGTGACATTTCAAAGACATGGATCATGTCATAGTGGTGACGCAACCTCCATAGCGCCAGGAATATTAGCACATCGATGGGTAAATGCCCCAGCCTGCCAATGCGTAGCTGCCCTCGGGGCGTATATATCCCGCCCACGCGCACAACTGGCAGGCCATTCAGTGTCTCCCTTCGCTGCCACCGCTTATCAAGCCGCAGCGTAACAATGGTAACGTCGTGCCCAAGGGCCTGAAGCTGACGAGCTTGTTTCTCCGCTCGCGCCTGTGTACCACCGACGCTAGGCGAGAACATTAAAGCAACAAAACAGATGTGAATACGATCTTCCATACTACCACTCCTTGCTCAATACGAAATCCTCTTTGCTTCTACCGGAGTCCGGTTCACTCTCCAGAGGAGACAGCGTGCTTGAGTGTCCTGTCTGTTATTTCGTTCTAGAAACTGTAAATAGTGAAGCGAAGCTTCAAACTGTCGAAACCCCTTCTGTTTGCTGTCTTGCTTGCATGTCTGATGCTGTCGCCTCATCGTCATTGGAAGCTTCTTCCTCGATTTCAGATAACTGTTTCGGCGCGGACCAGTAGAGTGCAAATGGTAGTGCCATGATGATCCAGAAGTAGAGGCCGATTCCCTGGAACATGAGATCGACAGCAGCGAACGACTGCGAGAACACGCTGACAAGGATGGCCACAACCGTCACGAACAGCATGCGATGTGTACCAGCCGTTTTTCGTAGTCCTCTCATCAAGTTGACGAACAACGCGATAAATACTAATGTCAGAAGGGTCAACCCTATGATGCCATTGTCATAAAGGGTGCTCACAAAGAGACTGTGCGGCTCATAATTGGTCGAGTGCACACCGTTCGCACCTAGATTGGCCAGCAGAACACCGGAAGCGTTGAGTCCGTAGCCTAGGAGCTGCGTTGGGTCAAAACGGTCGAGCACTATCTGCCAGAGATCCGTACGCCCATTGAGCGTAGTGGTATCCTGCTGAAAGAAGCGGTAGAAGAGAGAAATATCGCTTATTTGCATCAGTAGAACCAGGAGAATGGCCAGCACCAGGAAAGCACTAAGGAAGCTCGCCTTCATCTTAGCTGTAGGCAGAAAGAAAGCCATAATGAGCGTACTCAAAGCGAGACCGATAAAGGCCCCGCGTGAGAAAGTCATTCCAAGCGCCACCAGGAGGACAAGTGCCATTATCAAGCAGCCGATACGTCTGAATCCTTGCAACGTGAGGGTACGATAGAAAGCAAGCGGAATGCCCATGGAAAGAAACAAACCCAGTGCTGGAGAGGAGCCAAAGATCGAGAAAATACGGAACCCCGCTACGGGATCCATTGCCCCGTTTTGCCTAGTGAAATAACCGTAAATACCATAGAGCGCCACGAATGTGAACGCGAGCAGGATGGCGTCGATGAGTCCCGTCACTCGCTGCTCTGTGGTGAGCACGTTTATTGTCAGGATACCGATAGCCACATAATCCAGGTAGATGAGCCAGGTTGTCAGGAATGTTTGCATACCAAGAGGGGAGATTCCGATGCCGGCAAATACCCACAGGAAGAAGAGGAGCAGGAAGGCCAAGGCCGGCATGCGCTTAAAAGTTCGCTTGATTGGCATACAGGCCATGAGAAGCAGTGTTGGCGCAGTCAAGCCCGTGAGAAAGTTGGTGCCCGTGAAAATTGGGTTTGAGCTAACGACTACAGTGATCAGCACCCAGGCGAGCAACAATACGTAGCGGTAGCGCAGGAAGGCCAGCATGACAACAGATCCTAAAGCGATACGCAGTGTATAGAATGAGTTCATGAGGGCCCCCGTGATCCCGATTGCAAAGACCGAGATCATAATGCAGATGCGTATGATGTGCCGGCGCAAGCTGGAGGAGATGGCGAACTGGAAGAAGTTTGCTTTCTTCCTGGTGCTCCGGCGCTGGTAATTGTGACCCATACGCAGCCTCTCTACCATCTTGAGCATCTCAGGTGGCGGTGTGAGAAGGTCAAGCTTGCCGATCATACGGCGTAAGGTGAGGAGTAGAATGATCATTGCACAAAAGTACATGACAGATGTAGCCAGGGCGATGCCTTCACTCTGCCAGAGGCGAGCGAAGATATAGTCAAGGATGGCATTGGCGACCACGTTGAATATAGCGATATACATCAGTACGCGGGTCTTGCTAAGGGCACTAAAAGCTCTCACTACGATAAAGACAAGCGCCATAGGGGTCAAACCAACCACGAAGCCTATCAGTGTGGTCGCAGTATGATTCGTATTGTCAGCAGAAAATTGGCCACGCTGAAATAAGAACTGCACTAGTGGATTGGCCAGCACGAGCATGAGCGCGCTGAGTACTGTTATACCAATACCTACCCCCCACAAGTACAGGCGCAGCGTCGCCTTGAAGGCTTTCATATCATGGGCAGCGGCCTGGCGCGAAAGGTAAGGGACTGCGGCTCGTCCGACGGAGAGAGCAATCACGCCAATAGGAACAGAGATGAGCTTGAGCGCGTAGTTGAGCGCGGAGATGCTCCCTGATGAGAGAAACGAGGCAAATACCTGGTCGATGAGTGGACTGACCTGGCTAATTAACGATCCAAACAATGCTGGCCAGGCCACCAGCGCAATCAGGCCGATTTCTGTGTGACGCAAGTCTATGATGGGCCGATAGACCAGTCCTACTCGCTTTATGCGAAGGACAAATATGCAAAGCTGCAAGCATAGTCCAATCACCATGCCCACACCGAGCGTGACTACGCCCAGCGATTTGCTTCCCACCAGCACAAGTATGGCGGTGGCAATCGGCACCAATGCTCCAGCATAGGCAGGCAAGCCAAATTGACCCTCCGTGTTGAGAATGCTCTCCAGGAAGCCGATTACCGTCATCAACAAAAGCGCCGGGAGGATGAATGGAGTGAGGTCAACAGCAAGTCCCATACTGGACGGATTCAATGCCGGAGCCGAAAAGTAAACCATCTGACGACGAAAGACGAACAGCAGCAGTGAGAACAGTATTGCCCCTATCAACAGGAGATTCAGGAGTGTACTAAAAAGTACCGATGCCTGCTCTATTGTTCCTCGGGTGCGTACACGCGCATAAGTTGGAATGACAGAGTTCTGGATGGTGCTAACCACCAAATCCGCTATCGTGATCGGCAATAGGGAGGCGACTAAGTAGGCATCCATGGTTGCCCCTACACCGAAGTTTGCAGAGACAACAACCTGGTTGACCATCCCCATAACGCGGATCAACAGGGCTGCAGAGGCAATGCTCAGCAGTGCGCGAAAAATCTGTATATTGACAGATTTGCGGCGGACTGTTTCCATATGTATGTCAGTCATACTTAAAGGTTGAGGAGACTGAGCCATTTTTTATAACCATTCCCTATTGATTGTCCGCTTGAGCCTTGCCATTTGTGGGCGATGGCAGAGGTGGTCGAGTTATGCGAACCGTTATATCCGGGGCCACCATATTGTCTACCTGAAGGGTGTCAGGAAGAGTGGCATCTGCACCGTCTTCAGAAGGTGCATCGGTCGACGAGAGCATGATTACCGGAGAGTCCATCGTGTCAGGAAGAGTGGCATCTGCACCGTCTTCAGAAGGTGAGTCAGGCTGCCTGATCCCAGCTTTATCCGTGCTCATTTGCCGTAGGTTATGCAAATATTGATCACCATCACTATAGTCTGACCATGGACTTTTGTTGATGACGACCCCTAGCTTCAAAGCCTTTGCTCTGCTCAGTACATGCCCAGCTTGTAACAATACTGTGCGAGACGTTTTAGATGCGTCAATGACCAACACTGTCGCCTGTACATGAGAAAGCAAAATCCGCGTGTCAGCCACAGGAAGCAGTGGGGATGTATCGAAAATGATATAGTCAAATGGCGCTTTTCTAAAATAGTCAAAGAGTCGATCAGTCACTGATGTGAGTAGTAGCTCTGCAGGGTTGGGAGGAAGAACTCCTGCTGGTAGCACACGAAGCATTGGAATATCGGTCTCCTGACCATCAAGCTCTCCTTTTAGTCCTTCCCCCCCCATTTCCAGGAATGAATCGGACAGTCCGCAGCGGTTTTCAAGGTGAAAGTGTTGATCTAGTATTGGATTGCGCAGATTAGCATCTACCAGCAGGACGCGCTTGCCCGCCATCGCCAGAAAGGAGGCAAGATGTGCTGCCACGCTACTTTTGCCTTCGTCTGATAGAGCACTGGTGATCATCATTAACTTGAAGGGCCTCGCTGCCTGTTCTGCAATCAGACTCGCGCATAACATGCGGTATCTCTCTGCCATGAGAGGTGTCACTTCCCCCACTTTCATGCGCTGTTTGCGTGAGAGTTTGGGAAGAGCCGCTAGTATCTCCATACTCAGAAGCTCCTGCACTTCTCCCGGCCCTGCAAGACGGTCATCGATCCATTCAAAAATAACGATCAATGACAGGGCAAGACCCAGGCCGACCAGTGCACCGATACCTGCATTTGTAAGGGAATTGGGCCTTATAGGATCGATAGGTTTCTCTGCCGGGACGATTAGTATGATCCCACGCAGTTGCGTGTTTGTATAGGAGGGTTGCGTGTTTGTATAGGAGGCAAAGCTCTGACTAATCTCGTTTGCAAGCTGGGCTGCCAATTGTGGATTGCCATTCTCCACGTCGAGATCAATGAGTGAGCTATTCGGCTGAGATTTGGCCGTGACCATGGCCCCAAGTTGCTTCAGTGTCAGTCCTGGGTGCCGTGCTAAAACAGGTTCAAGCACCGGAGGGCTTGTGAGTAACTGAGCATAGGTTGGAGCAGCAAGTTGACTCGCACTGATATTCTCCAAGGGCGAAGGCGATGAGTATAGATTGACGACGATGACGGCGGAAGCTTGATAAACAGGAGGCATTCGCTTACTGATGAGAAAGGTTACCCCTCCACATATGACTATTCCAAGTATGACCATCCACACCCAGCGTTTTGCAATCCTTACATAGTGGCTCAGTGGATTTTGCATTCACAAACTGTCCTTGACAATACTGATCGCATATAAGACAACCGGATAAGCAAAGCACCTTAAGCGGTCGGTTCCACAATAAGGCGGCCGAGGGACGTTGCCGCCATACTAGCGGTCCCTGTCCTACATCTGTTCAAAGTCTATGCTCTTTTTCTTGGCATTCCGGTTTTTGCTGCAGTTGAGATGGTGTTGCGGGGATGGCATCTCGGTGTACATCTCTCTCCTTTTTTCCTTCGCTCAACAAGGTGTATTTCTATACACTTTCTGTGCAAAGTACCACTGACTCTCTACCTCCATGAACATTACGTCAACACACATGGATGGTATTTTTTCTTTGAAGTAGGTTTTCCCTTACTCCATTTGCTACTTTTCATACCAGTGGCTTTGAGATGGCCTAACTGCTGACATCTGGAGGATCTTCATGCGACGGCGGCTTTTCGTAGGTGTTGTGACATTCTTTGTAGTAGTGGGAGTTGTGCTGGCAGTTGTATTAGCTGGTCCAGACTCGCTGCTTTCTCCGGTAAATGCTGGAAATCAGCCGATCTCTCAGGGGATTGCGCTCCACAATGGAAACACAATCGTTCGCGAGAATGATCACTTTGGGACGAGCTTATGGGAAATTCCACAAGGTAAAGAATCTTCTACACAGATTCAGGCGTATGCCAGTAAGACATCGGTGTCACCGGGGCAGAAGTTGACCTTTTACGTCAGTACGCAAAAAGAAGGCACCTCCTACTTCATCGATTTCTACAGGCTTGGTTGGTATCAAGGCTATGGTGGACGACTGATGGGATCGCTGGGAGGTCTGATGGGTCATGCTCAGGGTTACTATGATTCGGTGACCCATCACCTGGTTGGCTGTAACTCCTGCCTCGTCGATACTAAGACCGGCCTCGTCGAAGCGAACTGGCGGCCTTCCTATACACTTGCCGTCCCTGTTGACTGGACCACGGGTGTCTATCTGGCTAAATTCATCAATGCCAATGGCATGCAGACCTACGTGCCGTTCGATGTGGTTGGTAACTCCTCCTCCCTCTATATTGCTGTTACGTCAGACGCAACGTATGCAGCCGAAAACGAATGGGGCGGATATAGCTTCCAGAACGCGTATAACAGCTCAGGAATAGGAAGATCGGGGAGAGGTGTCAAGGTATCATTCGACCGGCCCTATGTGCGGGGAGACGGCTCGGGCGACGTGCTTCTTTTTGAGATCAACGCCATTCACTGGCTAGAGCGGCAGGGCTATGATCTTTCCTACATCAGCGGTGTCGATTTGCATGTGAACCCCGCACAATTACTGCACCATCGCGCCTATATCTCGCTCGGTCATGACGGGTACTGGACGAAAGAGATGCGCGATGGGATAGAGCACGCGCGCGATAGCGGCGTAGGTCTTGCGTTTTTGGAAGCCGATGCCGGCCACTGGCAGATACGCTTTGAGCCGGACAGCAAGCGAGCTCAAAATAGGACAATTGTTTGCTACAAGGTAGGGACGGCGGACAATGACCTGGCGGATGATCCTCTCTACGGCGTTGACAATACCCGTGTGACCTCTACCTGGCGCGATCCTGTTCTTGCGCGTCCAGAGAATGCTTTGATCGGCATTATGGAAACAGATGTTATAGATGGGCGACCAGGCTTTCCCTGGCGGCTGAGTTCTCAGGCACATTCACGGCTTTTAGACGGAACTGGTCTACAACCAGGGCAAAAATACGGTTGTGATCTGGTGGGCTTTGCATACGATCGTATCTTTGCGAACGGTGCTTCGCCTGCGAGATTACAGGTACTTGGTATCTCACCTACGATAAATGCCAAGAGGATGCCTGATGTCAGCAACACCACTTACTACGTCGCGCCATCAGGTGCGATGGTCTTTGCCACGGGCTCTCTCTACTGGACCGCCGGCCTCGATAATTATCGATTTCAACCTCGTATAGACCCTTCCTGCCCTCAGCAGAGTCTCGTGGTGCCTGGCTTACAAAAGTTGATGGCTCATGTCATGGATGCATTGGTGGTAGGTCATCCCTCACTTTAGCTACCATCCACGGCAAATAGCAATTACTAAAGAAGGGAGATGTGGCTCATGTTTAAGCAGATAGCAACAATCGTTGCTGCATGCTTCTACTACAGTGGGCTGGTGAGACTTGCACGCTGGTGGACACAACGCCGGGGACAATGCCTGGTTATCCTCAATTACCATTGTGCGACTGTGGAGGACCTGCGCCGCCATTTGCTCTACCTGAAGCGCCACTATCGGATTCTGCATTTAGAGGCTGCGTTGGAAGGACTCTATATGCCGTATAAGCAGGAGAAAAAGGTGTGCGACCGACGCACGCCACTAGTGCTGACATTTGATGATGGATATCACGATAACTATACTCACGGCTTTGCCCTTGCATGTAAATTGCAGATTCCTATCACAATCTTTCTCATTCCTGGCTACGTGGAGAGCGGTGATTATTTCTGGTGGCGAGAGGGCGAACGCCTCGCGTATCGTGCACAGGTGGATGAGGCAACGATTGAAGGACGTATCTATCAACTGAGCCAACCGGAGGAGCGGAATGCATTAGCCCAGGCAATCGATGCTCATCTGCGCCATGCACAATCGGTTGCTGAACGTGAAGCGTTTCTACTGACTGCCCGCAAATTACTGGGGGTGCCTTCATCTGTAGTTCCTGAAGAGGAACTTACTTCACCGCTCAATTGGCCTCAGGTACACAAGATGGAGGAGAGCGGTTGGGTCTCGTTTGGTGCGCACACTATGCATCATCCGATTCTGGCATATCTGACCGATCCGACTGAGGTGCAGTTTGAGGTAGGAGAATGTCGCACAATACTCGAGCAGCAACTAGGGCATCCGGTGCGTACTTTTGCCTATCCTGTTGGGCAGCCCCAGCACATTGGAAAGGACGCACTCCGTGCCGTGCAAGAAGCAGGGTATGAGTGGGCAGTGACAACTATATATGGCATCAATAGCCCACGAAGCGATCCGTATCTACTTCGGCGTATCGAGGTGGATGTAAGTCAACATTGGCTGGTGGTGGCAGCAAAGTCAGCTGGCTTGTGGAGCTTTTTCTTCCACTTGAGAGATAAACTACGAAAAACTTATAACTTGAAGTAGTGCGAGATGATCAAATCCTCTATAGCAGAATCTGGAGCTAAGTTGTGAAAAGCAGAAATGAATACGCGACTCAAGTTGAACAAGGAAAACGATTTGAGTTTGGTCAAAACTGGAGTCGGTTTCTTACAGTACTGGATGATAAACGCATTGCTATAGTGGAGCAGTCCCTCAAGGAAATGCTTGAGGTTGTTGATCTGATTGGCAAACGCTTTGTAGATGTCGGTTCGGGAAGCGGACTTAGCAGCCTGGCAGCGCGGTGCCTTGGCGCATCTGTCCATTCTTTCGATTATGATCCTCAATCGGTTGCCTGCACCGTTGAACTCAAAAGGCGTTACTTCCCTCAAGACACTAACTGGACAATTGAAGAAGGCTCTGCGTTAGACGCAGAGTACCTGGCATCTTTAGGACAGTTTGATATCGTTTATGCCTGGGGTGTACTTCATCACACAGGTGCTATGTGGCAGGCGTTAGAGAATATAAGTTTAATGGTTGCTTCTGGCGGACGATTGTTTATTTCTATTTACAACGACCAGGGCAGAGCTACTCGATACTGGAAAATAGTCAAGGGAACGTATAATCGGCTACCAGGTGGTTTGAAGTTCCTCGTCTTGTGGCCTGTATTTGTAGTCCTGTGGGGTCGACCTATGTTGCGGGATTTCTTGCGTGGCAGACCATTCCATGACTGGCGAAACTATAGTAATAAACGAGGTATGTC
>WNGD01006936.1_pt1 | contig 16255 bp, 19 predicted proteins | sample 5400671 | NCBI WGS metagenome assembly WNGD01 (sample SAMN13153369, study PRJNA577476) | soil metagenome | isolation source: 40 cm soil or saprolite under grassland replicate 2 | place: USA:California | collected 2016-06-15 | reverse complement strand
GATCGCCTGCGGCATGTGGGCGCAGGCGTTCGCGATTTTCCTGATCGTACTCGTGCATGGATTCTTGCCTACACTCTTCGGTGCCATCATTCTTGGCTTCGGAACCGCCCAGGTCTATCCAACGCTGCTGGCAGCGGTGGGTGATGTCGCGCATCCATCGTGGCGGGCGTCCGCGGTAGGTGTCTATCGCCTCTGGCGTGATAGCGGCTACGCGGTGGGTGCCTTGCTCGCTGGCGTTGTCGCCGACCTGGTGGGGACGTCATGGGCGATCGGTGTCGTTGGGGGACTGACGCTGCTCTCCGGAGTGATCGTCGCCCTGGTGATGAAAGAGACGCTGCAGAGGAAGCTGCCGCCGCCTCAGCAAGTGACGACGGATCCACGAGTGGGTGAGGCGTTCGCGGACAGCACACACAGAGAAAAGACATGATTGATTTTTCAACACATCCCCTGGTGGAAACGGCGTGGCTCGCGGCTCACCTCTCGGAGCGTGATCTCTGCATTGTGGATGCGCGTTGGCGTGGCGATGGCTCCAGTCGTGATCTCTACCAGCGTGGGCATCTTCCAGGAGCCGTTCATCTCGATTGGCACACTGATCTGAGTTGGACAGATGAGCGAGGAGTGCGGGACCTGCTCCTGCCACCTGAGCCATTCGCAGCCATGATGGAAGCGGTCGGGATCGGGGATCACACACGAGTGGTCGCTTACGCCGAGACGGACCATTCCGGGGCAGCGCGGCTCTGGTGGGCGCTGCGCTTCTATGGTCACGAGCAGGTGGCGGTGCTCAATGGGGGATGGACCAAATGGGTTGCGGAAGGCGGCCTGTGAGTACCGAGAGGCCACACCCTGTCCCAACGCACTTCTCTGCGCGACCGCAGCCCCACTGGCTTGCGACCGCAGCCGAGATTGAGCGCGCACTGAGCGAGTCGGAGAGTATAGTCCGTCTCGTTGATACCCGTCCACCAGAGCAGTACGCTGGGCGGGCCATCTGGACGCAAGAGGGGAGCCGCTGGTTCCCGCCTGGGAAAGACTGGCTGGAGGTGGCCCCCGGGCGCGTGATACGAGGCGGACACATCCCTGGTGCCCTCCATCTACATGCATCCAGCACCCTGAACGCTATAGATTGGACCTTTCGAGACCCCGAAGCTCTACACGAATTGGCGAGAACCAGAGGCATCGACCCGGCGCACCGCGTCATCACCTACTGTGGTGTGGGCATCTCAGCCTCGCTTGGGCTCTTCGCTTTGCACCTGGCTGGCTACCGCAACCTGGCTCTCTACGATGCCTCCTGGGAGGAATGGGGAACCGATCCGATGCGTCCTGTCGAACAAGCAGGGGAATGATATCAAATCCTGTTGATGCCTTTTGGAAATGGAGGGGCGAGGCTGGCCCTCGCCCGGGGCTGCTGCCCATCCACCCACTGGTCAAACGGATTTGATATGATTTCACGGCTCTTCGGCTTCCATCTCCTCTTGCGTTTCAGAACGTGTCGCATGCAGAAGCAGCACTGGCTGGAGCCCCCCACTTTTCTTCTGGACCTGTGTCGCCCTGAAGCCAGTTGCCAGAACCGCGTGCAAGGTATCGCGATTCCAATGGCAATTGCCCATGCAGCGCGTCGTCAGTGGGACAAGGGCATCCTGTATCCATGCGGCAGCCTTCCCTTGCGCGCGAACATGTTCAAGAAGCAATAGGGTGCCTCCTGGTTTGAGCACGCGCCAGATCTCGCGCAGGCCGCGCTCTGGATCACGCACAGAACAGAAGACGAGTGTCACGACCACGCTGTCGAAATGCGCATCGGGGAACGGGAGCGCTTCGACCGGGGCACGCGAAAGGTGGATGGGAACGGGAGCAGCAGCCAGGCGGCGCTTGGCCTCGACCAGCATCGCCTCGTCTGGCTCGACCGCCTCCACGCGCACGACGAGGCTGGGATCGTAAAAGGGGAAGTTCTGGCCTCCACCAGCACCAACTTCAAGCACGATCCCGTGTGCCTGGCCGGCGGTCTCACGCCGCAAGGGATCGAACCCTCGTCGGACCAGAGGCCGCACCATCATCCAGTTGTAAAAAGCGGCAAAACGTGGGTAGGAGATGTCCTTCGCACCAGGAGAAAGACGCACATCATTGCTCATCGTATCGCTCTTTTCCTCTCCCTTCCCCGGAGGTGAGACACCGGGGAAGCACTTGACAGCAAGCTCACGTCCGTCTGGCTCAACCAGCTCTTTTCAGAACCCCATTGCCTCGCTCCTTTCGCGGCCAGAGGCATTCCATCGCGCGTTCTCTCAAGAGAACGCTGTGGAGGCACGCAATGCCCAGCCATGCAGGAGCCAGTCGATGCGGAATGCCTTTGAACATTCGAGAGAGTCACGTCAACCATCGCGAGTGCCTCGGAGAGTGTTCGTTCCGTGAACGCGTGCAAGCGCGTGTTGTAACTGCATGCCTGCCTCCCGGTGTAATACCTGCTCATGGCTCACGCTCTCAGAACGAGGAGAGGCGTCGCTCTACAACCTTCACCTGGAAATGGTTCCCTGGTACGGCGGTGGGATGCTCCTCAATGACCAGGTGATAGTCCGGGGGATCAAACTGCAAGGTATACCTGTTGAGCAAGGTTGCCATCGTCACCCTCAACTGCACTTCGGCGATGCCAGCACCCAGGCAGGTATGATCCCCCAATCCAAACGGCGCGTAGGACCCCGGCTTTCGATGCTCGTTGCGTGGCGCACGAAACCGATCAAGATCAAACTGCTTGGGATGAGGATACAACTCCTCCAGGAAATGGGGCACCGTCATAGCCACGTACACATCATTGCCAGGTTCCAGACGATACCCGGCAATGGTCACTGGTCTGGCGACACGCGTCAGGTGGCCTCCTGCTACCGGATAGCGCCGTAAGGTCTCCATCATGGCTCCCTGCAGATCGGGCATCCACTTGAGCTTCTCCCAGGTCAATGGGCCATCACTGAAAGCCGCATCGACCTCTGCCTGTACCCGCTGGAATGCCCCTGGATTGGCGAGGAGCGCATAGATCATGAAACTGAGAGAGTTTGCCACGGTGTCGATACCCGCCAGCATGGGTGCAAGCCCCACATGTTCCAGGACGGCCTTGCGGTAGGGTTCTGGATACTGCTCCGCTTGAGCAATGGCCTCATCGATCATATCCGGTTTGTCGTCGGGCTCAGGGGGTACCAGATGGGCCTCATAGGCTTTGCGACTAAACTCGTTAACGCGCTCGACCGCTCGTTGATACGCCGGAGAATCGAGGCGATCAGCGGTTTTGGCGCCGACCCAAAGCGTGTTGACGATCGTCGTATTGAGATAGGTCACGAAATCATCGAGATACTCCCCCGGTGAGACACCGAGCAGTAACAGCCCTAACTGTTCCGCCACCAGGCGCCGCATGCTAGCATGAACCGCGATGCTTGAGCCAGGCTGCCACTCCTGCGTCCATGCGCGGGTGATCTCGATCATCTGCGGGATCTGATCCAGAATACGGGCGCGTGACCAATAACGGCTGCTCTGCGCTCGCCGTTTGCGGTTGGCTTCACCATCCCTGGCCTCGGTCATCCCACTCCGATGCTGGCTAATCATCGTATCGAACTGTTGCCACTGCTCTCGGGTGGTGAAAAACTCATCCTCATGGCGAGCCAGAAAGACGTTGATCTCTGGACCTGCCAGGATGATCCGTGGTTCTTGCTCTGGTTGGGGAAGGCGGAAGACCGGCCCGTAGGTGCGATAGAGCGCAACGAGCGGCTGCTCTTCCTGCGCGTCGCCTGATGTGTCTACTAGCGGAGGCAAGGAGGCAGAACGTTGACCACTTTCCCAGAGCAGCGTGTGTTGCTCGGTCATATGTTTTCCTTTCCTGTTGAAGCGTGCCTCACGAGATAAGCGCGCCCATTACGTTTACGACTTGTTGGCCTGCATCTCTTCAAGCCAGGTGACGATCCATTGATATTCGTTGCGAATTTGCTGGAGATGAAATGTAAGAACACGCTGCTGTGACGCGGTCGCGCACGCCTCATCGGCCATCTGTTGCAGTTGGTGGAGATGTTCCAGGTCCCTCTTCAGATGTTCCAGGCGCTTTTGCAGGATCTCCTGCTGTTCCTCCAATTCGAGAGCGTCGAAGAACGCCACACGGGTAAGAAACTCAGCTTCATCAGCAGCTTGCTCAGGCGGGAAGTCGCACAGATAGGCGTGCAGCAACTCCGTCCCGCGCTCGGTCAGGTGATAGATATGGCGATTCGGTTTGCCCTCTTGCTGCACCACCTGCCGCACCACCGCCCCCATCTCCTCAAAATGCTTGAGGGCCGGGTACAGGACCGTATTATTGAGCGAGACTGTCCCGCCAAGTATTCGCTCAATGCCTTTTTTTAACTCGTAGCCATGCTGTGGTTGTTGTCGCAGCATGGCTAAGATCAAGATCTCAGCGTACATATGTTTTATCATCCTATGTTATTTTTTCCTATTGAGAGAAGAGTACCATAAGTGAGGGGTCTGTGTCAAGTGATGTGCGTCATATCAAATCCTGCTGATTCCTTCTGGAAAGGTAGTGGCGGGGCTTGCCCCCGCCAGGACCCAACCAGACAATGCTGAACAGGATTTGGTATCATTTGTTCATAGGACGCACGAGACACTCATTGTTCGATACGGCGCTCTCGATCAATTCTGTGCAGCTCTGGCTGGACAGCAGAGCAGGAGTGGAGGAAATGCAGCACGTGTTACGGCCCGGTGGGTTGATCACCATCGCTCTCCAGCCTGTCTGGGTCAGGAAGGAGAGCGAGGTCAGGAAACTCGGAGAAGAACTGGTGACATTATCAGCTTTGCTCCTCCCTCAGTTTCTTCTCTGCCCCTTTGAGTAACACCGCGTTCGTGGCAACGGTAATCGAACTGGCGCTCATTGCCAGAGCCCCGATGGCTGGGCTAAGCAGAATCCCAAATGGATACAGCACGCCCGCCGCCACCGGAATAGCCACCACGTTGTAGATGGCAGCCCAGAACAGGTTTTGCTTCATCTTCCTGACCGTGGCTTTGGAGAGGCGAATGGCGGCCATGGCATGACCTGCAGCATCTGAGCCACGCTCCATCGCTGGATGCGCCTCCATCTGCCGTGGTGGAACAACCTGCCCTGGGTGTTCTGCGCCGGGTACATGTGGTCCATGCTCTCCTATGGCGGAGGGCCCCATTCCGACAAAGAGCGGCTCCCCACAGGCAAAGCCACAGTCCTCGACCAGCTTCCTCAGCTGCACCTCGGTCATCCGCGTGTCGTCGTAGGTAATCGTAACCGTCTGAGAGACGTAGCTGGCCTCGACCGCTCGAATTGGCTCAAGCTTGCCCAGCCGCTTCTCAATTTCACGACCGCATCCGGCGAAATTGAGCCCTTTGATCGGCACCGTCACCGTTTTCATGTCATCCCCCTTTCCGGCGCGCCTGCGTCTTTAGTCGCGAGGAGAAACTGAACTCCATATATTGTGGAGATAGCTCCTGAACCGCAAAATTTGCTGCGATCAGCAGTGTAGCCGTGATGGTGAGCCATTTCCTGCTCTGGCGTGTTCATCATCCGCAGCATTGGGATGCCGCCTGTCCGAATAAAGCGAATCACCAGAATGGCTGCCAGCACCAGAAATATGATATTCAGGATACTGGTGTAGTTCCATTGAATCCCCTCAGTGATGGCAACCACATTGCGGTCCTGTGGAATGATGCCAAGCGCCTGGAAAAGGAACTCGACCACGTAGCCTGCTGCTGCCATTGCGATGTAGAACGTCACCAGAATGTAGGCCATCACTTTCCAGGTGTAGTACTTGCGATAAATGTCCAGAATGGGCAAGATAATCAGGTCGGCAAAGATGAAGCTTACCACCCCCCCAAAGCTGATACCGCCCCTCCAGAGTACGGCGGCCAATGGCACGTTGCCCACCGAACACACGAAACTCACGATGGCAACGAGTGGGCCAACCAGTGGTCCCTCGATCTTGGCAAGCGTGGGATTGTTGGAGAAGAAAAAGGCTTGCCAGAACGAATCGGGAACCCACGCCGCTAAAGCGCCCGCGATGAGTAGCCCAAGTACAATATCCACCCACACGGAAGCCCAATCCATCACAAAGTAGTTACTGACTGCTGTAAAGCCTTTCCCGCTGAAGAGTTTGGAGAAAAATGATCCGCCTGAGACGCTCATATCCATGGCGGCGTGTCCCTCCATTTTGCCCACCAGGCCTTTCTCTACCTGCTCTTTCGCCCGTTGCACCAGCCTGGGTGTGAGGGTCAGGCGGAAGATGAGCGCCATGAAGATCACCATGAGAATGCCGCCAACAAACTCCGCCGCGGTGAATTGCCACCCCAGTAAGACGATCAAGATGATCCCCAACTCGATCACCAGATTCGTGGAAGCCAGTTCAAAGGCCATCGCAGAGGTAAAACTCGCGCCTTTTTGAAAGATGGACCGACCAAGGGCCACGGCTGCATAGGAACACGAGCTTGAGGCAATCCCAAAAAGTGTGGCCAAGGTGAGACATTTGGGACCATCACACCCAAGCGTCTTAGCCATAGCCCGATGCGACACCACCGCCTGGACGATCCCGGAGAGAGTAAAGCCCAGAATTAACGGCCAGAGGATTTCCCAGAGCATATTGAAGGATGTGAATAATGCTTGTCCGATACTCTGTATAATTTGCATAGCGCTTCGCCTCTCATTCTTTTGAACGGTATTGATGAGCGTATGTCTCAATCACAGGCTCCATATGACCTCTCATGCCAGACCATCTACTGCGAGGAAAGCCCGGCTGATGAGTGCAATACGATATCCCTCGCCACCGCTTGCACTCATTGTGCCTCCCTTACCGTCCGAAGCGGCGTAGTCGCACCAGCGGCTCGGAATCACCTCTCGTTTTCGTATGCGAATAATACCCATACCCCCCTGGTAGGGGTCATATCAATTATAGACTACGGTGTCAAGAGCTGTCAACGGAGGAAACAGGGCAATCGCATCTAAATGAGGAGATGGTATAATAGAGGGAAGTGAATCTATCAAGGAGGAGAGGAAGAAGATGGAAGGGATGAGCCTGCAAGAGCATTTTGCGACCCTGGAGGACCCCCGAGTCGAACGAACGAAGCGCAATCAGTTATTGGCGATCATCACCATCGCGTTATGTGCGGTCGTGCAGGCTTTGCTCTCCTGCGACAACGGCTCTTACATGACGCCTAACGGTCGAGAACCCTGGTGATTACCCACAAGGTTCGAGGAGGAATACGTCAAAATACAAGCGGTAAGGCGCTTGAAAAACTGCGTTGCGCGTACAGAAGAAGCCAGGTGTGATGTCTGGTGAGAACACCGCGCCTGGCTTGTTGACAGCCTTCTCGTCCTACCTGTTTGTCTTTAGGCGTGACTGACATGTCTGGTTGGGAAGTGGTGATTCCGATACTCGGTCAGCCAGAGGCGGGAACTCAGCACAAAGATCGCCAGGCCGAGCGCGAAGTAGAAGGTCTGCAGGACCACGGCAAACACCAGCTCGCTTCCACCGGTACGGTCAATGACTGCTACCTCCACGATCTCGAAGATCATCATGACTAGCCCAGCGAAAGCTGATGCCAGCACACCAATTTCGCGCCCGCTGAGGATGGTTGCTGCAGCGAGGAGCATGCTGCCCCCCACAATGACCATCAATGACAAGGCGGGAACGGTATAATCAACGAATGGCGAGCCTTGCAGCCCTCCAAGTGAGGCTGAAATCGCTCCTGTCAGCAGACCTATGCCCCCTGCGACAGCACCCAGTGCGACAAATACCTCTAAGACGACCAGCGTGATGCGGATGAGTTTATGTTTCATGATCATTCTTCCTTTTCTCCTTAAGTGGAGAAAACCTGCCGAACAGCAACTTCCTTCTGGAAGATCAGGATGTTCCATCAGAAGCATACTCTCTTGATCTCACCTTGCCATCACAATGAGGCGCTGGCCTGACACAGAACAATCACAGTTCGCATTTCTGGGTAATCACCAGGAGAATCTGCTTGACTAGAGCAGGTGAGGCCAAGGGCTTTTCCAGCGCTTCACCAAAAACCAGGAAGACCCCCTGAAGTGATCGCCTGTCTCAATGCGAAGGAGGCGTGGTCTGGACTGCGCAGTGTGGGCATGGTCGAAGCGAAGCGGCAAGTGGGTGAGCAAGTCACCTGCGAACGGCGCTACTACGTGATGAGCTTGGCAGGCGATGCCCAAGCCTTTGGAAACGCGATCCGAAGCCATTGGAGCATCGAAAATGGTTTGCATTGGGTGCTCGATCTGGCCTTTGAGGAAGATCGCAGTCGCATGCGCAAGGACCACAGTCAGCAGAACTTTGTCGTGTTGCGGCATTTGGCACTCAATCTGCTCAAACAGGAGCACAGCTAAATGTGGGATCAAAGCTAGGCGGCTCAAAGCCGGCTGGAGTGAAGATTACCTCCGCAAAGTCCTCGCTGCTTAACTTTTAGATGCAATTGCCCTGACGGAGGAAATTCTGGAATCCACTCATCAGGGTTTCAGCCAAAGTTTTCAGAGGAATGACAAGGAGGGCGTATGTAGAATGAGAAGCCTTCCATCAGGTAATCGTGGCCGCACCTCGTTCACGCGTCGGCAGACGGCAACCAGGTCACGAGTCAATTGGCGGTTAAGGAAGCTTTTTGCCATCAATGCATCTGGAATGAGATAAGCTCAAAAGCATCGCCGGACCGTCAGCATCGTCCCCAGTTTCATGGATGTGAGTTTCGCGGCACACTATCGAGGCGGAAGACCGGACAGCGCGGAGCTGCCGCCGCAAATGCTTCTGGATCACCGGGTAAGGTGAGGAGTTTTTCGAAGAACCGGACACCGTGGGGAATCTGACGTGGAAATTCGCGGAGGATAGGCGGACGCTCTTCGACCGGGAGCTCTACCAGAACCACCTGCTCTTTCTTCCGCCCGCGTGCAAGAATGCCCTTGCCAACTTTCCGTGCGTTTTTGACCCACTGCGTCTCAAAGCCAGTGACAACATAACGCTGACCATTCACGTGCAGCACGGATACCGGAGTACTACGCATCTTCCCTGTCTTGCGGCCCGCTATGGAAAGGATATACCAGGTGCCAAAACTCACGCCCAGGCGGTTGAGGGCAATGATCGCGCGATTGGCAAACTTGAGCCATTTAGGAAGGGTAGGATTAGGATGAGTGGACATATTCGTTCCTTTCACTCAGTTGTTTCTGTCTTCTTAAGCGCCTGGGCGGCGATGATCCGTTCGCGCAGCCGCTGCGCCCAGGCGAGTTCGAGTTGCCACTGCTGGCTGACCAGCTCCATCAAATCTAGTGCGACGGCACTATAAAAACTGCTGACGGACCGATGTTTGATCGGATTGGTGACAAAGTCCTGCGCCTCGGCTCGCTGGTAATGCAGACCCATCTGGCAATAGCTCAGGTAATGATCCACCAGGGAGAGTTGATCCTGTAGTGAGACATACTCCAGGTTCAGTGCCTTGATGCGAAAGAGTCGTTGATAGGTTCCCTGATTGGAGGTGGTATCCATCATGAGCTGGTAAAAACGTTCTCGTCCCGCCGGGGTGATAGCGAACACGCGCGAGGGGTGGTCGGTGGAAAAAGGGACCTGCGCAGGATCGGTGGGGGCAATCAAGCCCGCCTGCTCTAATTTGGTCAACAGAGACGAGAGCGTTCCTCGACTGATGCGTTCCCAGGGACCGAGGATGTGATTAGCGATCTCTGCGATCAGGTAGGCATACAACGGCCAGTGCATCAGCAAGGCAAGCACGAGCAGTTCGTACATTGCATCTTCCCCCTTGTCATGGTTTTATTCGATAGTTTTTTCAAGACGTTTTGACAAAACTATATAGATAACTATAAAAGAAAAAAGCCGGAATGTCAATCGGAATCTGGACCGGTAGTGGCAGAAGATCTTGCTTTCACCGCTTGCACTCGTTGTCCTGCTGTGATACATTACGTCTATACCCCTTCCCAGTGGGTAGGGGAAGAAGAAAGGAGTATGCAGATGCAGGCTGATAAACAAGAGGTTCTCAAGCGACTCAATTACATTGAGGGGCACCTGGGTGGGATTCGCAGGATGATCGAAGAGGACAAGTATTGTGTGGATATCCTGCGGCAGACGTATGCGGTGCGCAAGGCCATCGAGAAGCTCGAAGGGCTCCTGGTGGAGGGGCATCTACATACCTGTGTGCCAGAAGGTATTGCCAGTGGTAAGAGCGAGACAGTGATCGAGGAACTCGTCCAGCTCTACAACCTGGCAGGCAATCGCTAAGATCGAGAGGAGCAGAACAAGCGTATGGCAAACATACAAGGCGTCACCTTACTGCCGCAGCATAGCGAGCAGGGATGCGCCAATACAAGGTTGCCTGCTCAGCTTGTTCTTTGCTTCTCATTCCTCTCGACCTTCTTCATCCATGAGTACCTCCTTATTGAGTCGCTTGAGCAGGTCAAGGAGCTGCCGACGTTGCTCAAGTTCAAGTGGTGCAACGCGTTCTTCACCCAGGTCCATCTGAAGGCTACGAACCTGCTCGAACTGGGTTCGCGCCTTCTCGGTGAGTGCAAGCAGTGTTGCGCGCCGATCAGTCGGGTCCGGCAAGCGGACCAGCAGCCCCTCCCTTTCGAGAGCGTCGACCAGGGTAGTGACCGTGCGAGCGGTAATCCCCAGGTCCTCAGCCAGATCTCCCATGCGCAGACGTCCCGCTTCTTCTACGGCCAGGAAAGGTTGGTAAGAGATGAACCAGTTGCCCGATTGGATGTATCATGCAATTGAAGAGTCGTTGACCTGTCAATTTGCCAGCACAACAGCCCGTGATATTCCGGTGGCTCTGCCGGTATTTCTCAATCACTTTGATCCTGATATGGGAACACTGATTATCTCTTCTCCCGTCAGGATGAAACGCGTGGAGAATGTGCGCCAGCACCCCAAAGTGGCAATCCTTTTCTCGCCGGTTGGCATCGGGCCAAGTGAGCCGAAACATGTGCTGCTGGTGCAAGGACTGGCCGAGGTCGATGATACCAATCTTGAGTCTGGCTGGAAACGCTATTTTGCCGGCTGGGCACGACGACAGCCATCCGCTCGCGAATCGTTAACGAGAATGGAGCAGGTCATGCCAGGGTACACGCAACGAGCCCTCATTCGTGTCCGACCGACCCGCTTTCTCGGTTGGCCCGATGGCAATTTCCAGCAATCTCCTGAAGTTGTGGAGGTCAATCAATGATTGATTGGACAGAAGAACTGCTCTCGCAAATCGAAGCGTCCAGCCGTGTGGTTCTCAGCTATCCAGGAATCGATGGCTACCCGGTGGTGCTGCCACTTCCTCTCGCCTTTGATCGGGACAAACGGTGTTTTACCTTGCCCATCCCGCACCAGAGACCCGCTCCCGCATCAGAGGAGCAGGTGTCATTGACTCTCTTACACTATGATAAGCAAATGAAGAGTGAGCGATATTTGTTGTTCTACGGGCATTTGACTGAAACGGGGAATGAATGGACATTCACCCCTTCACACATGGTGCTTCCACGGTGGGGAAGAAGAGCGTGAGCGGGCGCGAACGCATGAATATCTCATAACGAGAATCCTCCTCTCCGAGTCTCTCCTGCCTGGAGAGGAGGATTTATCTTGTTCAGCTAAAGCCGTTCTTGTACAAACCGTTGCTGACAGACAAAGCAAGTTGCGGTCAGCCATGATGGACCTCCTGTGTGTATCCCGACTTGTTAGCTAAGAATATCTCATCTGCAACAAATGAGAGCCATTCTCTTGCACGCTCTTTGATTGCTGGTATCCCTCCTTCCTACTTAACTGTTTTCTGCCCAATGCTTCCCTGCTAAAGCCGCATTGGGCAGGCTTTTTTGCTCAATTTGACTGACCACCCTTAATCTGCGCTTCAGACGGCGAGGTGTCCCTGACAGCATACCTATAGCGCGCTAATGTCTTTGAGCCCCACAAGAACGTGACGATCAGAGCCGCGATTGCCATGATCGGTGCGGCAATAACCGGGTCGTAAAGTGAACCATTATTTGGAAGTAATTCACTGGCATTAGCCATGACATGCAAGAGGATGGCCGCAAGGACGCTTTTCCCGGTGTTGTTATAGAGCCAAACAATCAGAATCCGAAGCACAACTGTAGAGAAACCTTGCCATGCTATGAATGCCAGAGTATCATGAGCTTGAATATATGGCACTGAATGCCAAATCGCCCACACCGACCCCAAAATCAGGCTAGTTGTGAGTGCGCTCCACCGATCTTGCATGGGATCAAGGATATATCCTGTCCAGCCTGTCTCTTCACATATAGCGGCGAGAAAGAACTCCACAAAAGCGATCGGTAGCATAGACCAGGGAATGGATGGTTCGGGGAGTGGTCGCCCCAAAAGAAGCATTACCCCGTATGATAGCACCATGATCAGGGGCATCAAGAAAATGGTGGGCACATACCAGATCTTCTGCCTGATTCTCTTATAATCGAAAACTCTCTTCAAGAGCCTCTTTATGCCACCAAGTTTCTCTTCTCTGTACACCAGGATGAACGCCGCTATGAGCGGGCAAACGAACATAAGCGCACTCAAAGGAAGATGAAATGGAAGTCGTATAAAGTTTTCAGCAATATCGTGCCAACCCTAAAGTGGCAGCCGTGCTCGTCGAAGGCTCTGTCGCTCGGGACTACGCCGACCACTCCTCCGACCTCGACCTGGCCGTCTTCTGGGCTCAACCACCCACGGCACAGGAGCGCCGGGACCTCGTCACACGCGCCGGGGGAAGCTACAGGCGCCCTTCGCCCTCTCACCGAGAAGCAGCTGGGTGGTCAGAGCGAAACGTTCGAGCAGGGGTTGCCATCGACGTGCGACACACGACGGTTGCGGACACCGAAGGCCTCCTGGCTGCTGTGCTGGAGCGCGCTGATCCTTCGCTGTCCAAGCAGCAGCATCTGGCAGCCTTGCGCTCTGCTCTTCCCCTCGTCAACCCAACGCTCATCACCCAGTGGCAGCAGCAAGCGGCTGCCTATCCGCACGCCTTGGCCGTGGCGATGGTACGGGAACACCTGCGCTTTCGCCCCGCATGGGAGCAGGAACAGCTGGCGGAGCGCAACGACGTGCTGTTCCTCTACGACTCCTTCTGTACCGCCCAGAAGCATCTCCTGCTCGTCCTCCTGGGGCTCAACCGCCTCTACTATCCTGGCTGGCGGTGGCTGGATCGCCTGATCGACCAGTTGCAGGTGACGCCGCCCAACCTTTCCCCGCGCCTCAAACAACTCTTCGCCATCGTCAGCATCGACCCGCTGGCCTCGGTCTACCAGCTCCACGACCTCATTGAGGAGACCTTCCGCCTGGTAGAAACACACCTGACTGCTGTCGATACCAGGCAGGCGCGAGCGCGGTTTCAAGAGCGACGAAAGCACTGGGAACACGCGCCGGATGGACTCGTGTAGGAGGTTCGAGGGAACGCCTCGATCCTGACACGCTTCCGTTTGTGCTGTTTTTCTCCCTCTTGCTCCTCCCACTCCACCAGCAGCAAAACAACACGTTCCGCGTCAGTCCCTCCACCTGAAGCGTTCACTCTCCTTCTCCCTCCCTGACTCACACATGAGCAACGCCAATATGCTCCTGTACCGATGCCAACTCATGCCTAGTACAGGAGACTGCTCAGGTGCAAGGCTGCTGTTTTTTACGACAGCGGTTACAGGACATGTGCTATACTGTTCTGTAACCTGCCTGTTGAACCCATTTGGAGTCGCACATGAGCAACCAGAAGCAAGCTATGCCTGTGGTACAAGAAGATACCCTGCTCTACCAAAGGAATGGACAAGACTGTCGGCTCACCGTGGGCACACCCGCCTGGTATGCCTGGTTGAGCACCGCCACGACCTTCGCCTTCCGCAGCGAGGTGGGGACCTTCACCGCACGGCGCGAGCAAGCGGGACATAAGCGCGGGGGCTGGTACTGGCGTGCCTACCGCAAGCGCGAGGGCCGGCTTCACCAAGTCTACGTGGGCACGGCGGAGGAGGTGACGCTCGAACGGCTCAGAACCGTCGCTGCGACCCTGGCCGCTCCGCACACGATCACTGGAGATGAGTCGGAACCTCACCAGGATGTTCTACAGGGGCATCCCGGTCACCAGGAGCATGCTCGCCGCCCTACAACAGGTGCCGTGAGGCAGCTGGTCGAAGGTGCAAGAGCCTCGGAGTTTGTCCAGCAAGCTGCTTCCACCCTGCCCTTGCCGCTCACCTCGCTCATTGGTCGGGAGCGGGAGATTGCCGCCGCCTGTACCCTGCTCACGCGTCCCGAGGTGCGTTTGCTCACCTTGACGGGCACCGGAGGCGTGGGCAAGACGCGCTTGGCGCTGGCCATCGCGAACGAACTGCGGGATGCGTTCCCTGATGGAATCGACTTCGTCTCGCTCGCCTCCATTCATGACGCCGACCTGGTCCTGCCCGCCATCGCGCAGGCCGAGGAGCTGCAGAGCACCAGCCCCCGAGCGCCACTCGAGCTGCTGCAAGCCTCGCTGCGGGAGCAGCACCGGCTGCTCGTGCTGGACAACTTCGAGGCCGTGGTCGCGGCAGCACCGAGCCTTTTGGACCTGCTGGCTGCCTGTCCTCGCCTGAAGCTGCTCGTGACGAGCCGGGAGGTGCTGCGTGTCCGAGGCGAACGCGAGTTTGTCGTCCAGCCGCTGGCTCTACCCGATCCAAAACACCCGCCCGACGACGAGACGCTCGCGCACTATGGCGCCGTGGCGCTCTTCCTCGAACGGGCACGGGAGGTCCAGCCCACTCTCCAGCTGACCGCCGTCACCGCCCCGCTGATTACGGAGATCTGTCGACGTCTGGATGGCTTGCCCCTGGCGATTGAGCTGGCCGCCGCCCGTCTCAAGCTCCTGCCGCTGCAGGCACTCCTGGAGCGATTGGAGCACCGCCTGACCGTCTTAACCAGCGGGCCGCGGGACCTGCCTGCTCGCCAGCACACCCTGCGCAACACCCTCGCCTGGTCGTATTCCCTCCTGCCACTCGAGGAACAGCGGCTGTTCCGTTTGCTCTCGGTCTTTGTCGGCGGTGGTACGCTGGAAGCGGTGGAGGCGGTGGATGGCGTGCTTGGCGGCGAGCAGGCACAGGTCCTGGACGGCGTGATCTCTCTGCTGGACAAGCACCTGCTCTACCGGGCCGAACAGGACACGAACGGCGCGCGCTTTCACATGCTGGAGACGATCCGGGAGTATGGGCTGGAGGCGCTAGTCGCTAGCGGAAAGCTGGAGGCAGCGCGTCTGGCGCATGCCCAGTATTATCTGGGACAGGCAGAGGAGGCAGATGCCCACCTGTTCACCCGGGAGCAGCAGCGCTGGTTCGAGCGGCTGAAGCAGGAGCATGACAACCTGCGAGCTGCGATGCAGTGGTCAGTGGAGCAGGGAGAGGACATGCAGCGCAGGGGCATCGCCTGGCGCCTGGCAGGAGCACTCGGGTCGTTCTGGATCGATTACGGCTATGTGGATGAGGGGCAGCAGTTTGTCGAGCGAGCCCTGGGAAGACGCGAGGGGATCAGCGCGTCGGTACGGGCGAAAGCCCTCCACGCTGCCGGCTGGTTAGCCGTCGTGCAAGGCGAGTTTAGACGAGCAGAAGCGCTGTGCCAGGAAAGCCTGGCGCTCTATCGCGAACTCCACGATTCACGCGAGATAGCGTCAGTCCTCGAACGACTGGGGTGGATCGCCTTTTCGCTCGGCGACGCTCCTTTGGCCACCACCTTGCTCGAAGAGAGCGTGGCACTGTCCAGGGGAGCGGGGGACAAGGTCCGCCTCGCCTACGCGCTCTTACCCCTCGCGCTGACGATCCTCACTCATGCCGGTCACAGCGACGCTCCACGGGTCCGCTCGCTGCTCGAGGAAAGCCTGCGGCTCTTCAGAGAGGAGCGCGTCCCAGCCGGGATGGCCCACGCACTCTATAGCCTGGGATTGTGGCACTTCCAGCAGGGAGATGCTGCCACGGCCCGCTCCTTGTTCGAGGAGAGCTTCGCGCTCTTCAACGCCTTGGGGCAGCGGATGTGGGCAACTCAACCGCTCTATCGCTTGGGGAAGGTCGCGGCTCAGGTGGGCGACCTCCCAGCAGCCTATGGCTTCTATAAGCAGTGTCTGGCCTTGTTCCAGGAGTTGGATGACCAGCAGAGCTGCGCCACCTGTTTAGAGGGATGGGGAGCCGTGGCGGCGCGGCAAGGACACGCCGCCTGGGCAGCACAGTTGTGGGGGGCAGCCGAGGCGCGACGCGCAGCTGGCGGCCCATCCTATCTCCCCC
>WNGD01003368.1_pt1 | contig 16256 bp, 14 predicted proteins | sample 5400671 | NCBI WGS metagenome assembly WNGD01 (sample SAMN13153369, study PRJNA577476) | soil metagenome | isolation source: 40 cm soil or saprolite under grassland replicate 2 | place: USA:California | collected 2016-06-15 | reverse complement strand
TCGCCCCAGCTCTGGCGCAAGTACATCATCCCAGACGACTTCCTTTGGAGCCCCCGCATATCCATTTTGGTTGAAGCTCACCCGGAGCGGGAATTCTTTTTCCGGATACATGTCACTGGACGGGGTCTCTTGGACCCAAATCGGAACGACTCAAACGATTACGATGGCTCAGAATGTTTACATCGGCTTGGCCGTAACGCTAAAGAGCACAGCGGCCCTCTTTGACAATGTGTCAGTGAGTTCGCCGTCTGCGCCCGCGCCGGTGATCAGTGGCGTGTCAGCCACAACTGGCTCAATTGGAAGCCAGGTGGTGATTAGCGGTTCGCATTTTGGAAACGCGCAGGGAAACAGCGTTGTGTGGCTCAGTGACGCAGCGATGACTGTGAACTCGTGGAGCGATACATCGATTACGATAACAATCACACTGGGTGCGATTTCTGGGTACTTGGCCGTCTCAGTCAGTCCGGGCATGAATAGCAGTAATCCCGTGGTGTTCACAGTGACCTCGCAGCCCCTTCCTGCTGGGTGGCTCGACAGTGATATTGGAACAGTCGGTTCAGCCGGAAGCGCCACATACTCAAACGGCACATTTACAGTTAAGGCGCAGGGTTCAGGCGTTGATGGAGGGAATAACTCAGGCTCCATAAGCGCTGACGGCTTCCATTTTGTTTATCAGTCAGTTTCTGGGGACGCAGCGATCGTGGCCAGGGTCAGTAACATCCAAGGGGAGAACCCTGGCATTCTTGCGGGAGTAATGATTCGCGAGACGCTGGCCCCAGGAGCAGCGAACGCGTTTGTGTGGTATTACCAAAATAATGCAACTCTAGGGTATCGAACAAGCAGCGGAGCTGCTGCTAGTCTCCAGGGCACGGGCACTTCGTTCAGTGTCGCGTATTATCCGTACTGGACCAAGCTGGCGAGGCTGGGGAATACCTTTAGGGCTTACGTTTCGCAGGATGGACAGAATTGGACGCAAGTTGGTACGACTCAGACAATCAACATGGCGCAGACCGTTGATTTCGGCCTTGCTTTGTGCAATTGCACTTCCCTCAACGCGGCAACCTTCGACAATGTGTCCATTACGAGCGGGACGATGCCGCTCGTCTCGGGAGTCACGCCCACGTTTGGAACCATCGGGACATCAGTAACGATCAACGGCTCGAATTTCGGCAGTTCGCAAGGAGCGAGCACTGTAAGGTTCAACGGTGCGGTGGCGAGTTCCATAACGAGTTGGTCTGATACGCAAATCGTGACGGTGGTTCCCGCAAATGCGAGTACGGGGGCAGTGAGCGTGGTTGTGAATTCTATTGAGAGCAATACCGACGTAGGCTTTACTTTTTACAACCCGGTGATCACCAGCGTGTCGCCCTCCACAGGCCAGGTAGGAGCGACCATCACCGTGAAAGGTTCCGGTTTTGGCCCGTACCAGCTTTCCGGTTTCAATGTTTTGATCAACGGAGTACCTGCAACTGTTTTGGGAATTGGATACGGCGTTGTGGCATGGAGCGACACAAGCATTACCGTCATCGTGCCGCAGACGACGAGTGGTCCCCTCGTAGTGTCGCTGCTAGGGATCACGAGCAACGCTGTTCAGTTCAATGTGGAAAACTTGACCGTTACGGGCCTTTCGCCAAGTGCCGGCCCAGTCGGCTCGCAAGTAACAATCCTTGGCACTGGCTTTGGCTCCTCGCAAACCACTAGCACCGTGAACTTTTACGGCGCACCGGCCACCAGCATCCTAACTTGGAGTGACACGGCGATTGTGGCAGCCGTCCCAGCCGGAACTTCGACCGGACCGGTGAATGTGACCGTTGGCGGAATTCTCCGTTACGGGCCATCGTTCTCGGTGATAGGCTCCGTGCAGTTGACGGATTCGCTGGGCAACACTTCGAGCTCCACTTCCGCAATCGTTGGCGGATCGTGGGTGATGACAAACGCGCAGGGATCGGGCTGTTCGAGTTGCACATCGCGCGGGAACATCACCTACACCTACGACGGCCACGGGAACATTCTTACTGCGACGGATGCACAGGGTTTCGTAACGACGAAGACGTACGATTCTTCGAACAATCTACTGTCGGTCTCGAAACCCATCGGCGGTGGCGTGAACGCCGTCACTTCGTACACGTACAACGGTTTCGGCGAAATGCTGACGGCTACAGATCCGTTGGGGAACGTGACGACAAATACGTACGATTCCCACGGGAACCTGCTTACGGTGACAACACCAGTGCCTGCCTCGGGTGTCGCGGCTAGCGTGACGACGTTCACGTACAACTCTCTGGGGGAATTGCTGACGATCAAGGACCCGCTCAACAACGTCACAACACTGACGTATTTCCCGACCGGACTGATAAACACTATCACGGACGCGCAGAACAATGTCACGACGTACGCTTATGACGCACGCGGGAACCGCACTTCAGTGACGGATGCGTTGAATCATCCGACCACGTTCACGTATGACGCGATGGATCGGCTGACCAAGATCACCTATCCCGACACGACGACTACGCAATTCGCCTACGATTATCGCGGGCGGCGGACGAGCGTGACGGATCAGAACGGCAAGGTGACGACGCACGCGTATGACGATGCGGACCGGCTGACCAGCGTCACCGATGCAGCCACTCCAGGCAACGTCACCACCTATGGCTACGACACGGAAAACAACCTGACGAGCATCAATGATGCAAGCCACAACACAACTTCTTTTACCTATGACGCTTTCGGGCGGGTGACGAAGACGACCTTCCCATCCGGCTACATCGAAACCTACGGCTACGACGCGGACAACAATTTGACCGTCAAGACTGACCGCAAGAACCAGCAAATCACCTACACTTACGACCAGTTGAACCGGCTGACGGGGAAGACTTATCCTGACAGCACGACAGTGAATTACACGTACGACCTCGACTCGCACCTGACGCTTGTGAGCGACCCCACCGGCACATACAGCTTCACGTTTGACAACATGGGGCGGTTGACGGGGGCCACCACCAGCTATACGTTCCTGACGAGGAATTTCACCACGAGCTACGCATACGACAAAGCATCGAACCGCACGAGTTTCACGGACCCAGAAAGCGGATCGACCACGTATGCGTATGACACGCTCAACCGCTTGCAAACGCTGACGCCGCCGAGCGCGTTCACCACGGGAAACTTCAGCTTCAGCTACGATGCTTTGAGCCGCCGCACGCAGATGACGCGCCCAAACAATATCGCAACCAATTACGGCTACGACGATCTCTCTCATTTACTCAGCGTGTTGCACCAGAGCGGCTCGACCAATCTGGACGGCGCGAGCTATACGGTAGACAACGCGGGGAACCGCACGTCGAAGACAGATCAGCGGGTGGGCATAACCTCGAACTACACGTACGACCCGATTTACGAGCTGACCCAGGTGACGCAGGCCGCGACCACGACGGAAAGCTACACCTACGATCCGGTCGGCAACCGTCTGAGTTCGCTCGGTGTGTCACCGTACACCGTGAACACCTCGAATGAGCTGACTTCGACGCCGACCACGACGTACGCGTACGACTACAACGGCAACACCCTCACCAGCGTGACCGGCTCGAACTCCACCACCTACGCCTGGGACTTCGAGAACCGCCTCACCAGCGTCACGCTGCCCGGCTCCGGCGGGACAGTGACGTTTGCCTACGATCCGTTCGGTCGACGCATCAAGAAAGTTTCTAGCGCCGGTACCAGCATCTTCGCCTACGACGGGGACAATCTGATCGAAGAAACAAACTCCAGCGGAGCGGTGGTCGCCCGATATGGGCAGAATCTAGGTATCGACGAGCCACTGGCCATGCTGCGTTCCGCAGCGACCAGTTATTACGACGCAGACGGTCTCGGCTCGATCACCTCGCTAAGCAATGCCGCCGGATCGTTGGTGCAAACCTACACGTTCGATTCCTTCGGCAAGCAAACGGGTTCGTCCGGTTCGCTCGTGAATCCGTTCCAATACACGGCCCGCGAGTTCGATAGCGAAACGAATCTCTACTACTTCAGGGCGCGCTACGTCGATCCAAGCACAGGGAGATTCTTGAGCGAAGACCCGCTCGGATTTGGGGCTGACTGGGGAAGCTTTTACAGGTACGCCTACGGAAGCCCCACAAACTTCGTTGACCCACTAGGCATGACGGGCCAAGGTACAAGTACACCGGTTGCTGACCCTCCGGCTACCGGATCTCCTTCTGGTCCCTCTTCTCCAGGCAGCCCTTCGGGCCCCAATCCAGCGCCAGGACTTCCGAAAGCTGGGCCCGAGCCGATTCCGCTTTGGCCGGGTCTCATACCCATTCTTAAGCGCTTACCGTGGGGGCTACCGTTTTGGCTATGGCCTACACCCACGGGCAATGATGCACTGCGTCCCGACTTCCCGCCGCCCACGACACCGCCTAAAGCGCCACCCTGCAAGACCAGCAAGGAGTGTGAAAAGGAGTGGGAGGAGGCTTTCGCGGACTGCGCTAAGGAACTCGCCAAGCCGCATCCGTCTCGCGCCATAACAGGGGGCTACAACAATCTTTATGACTGCGCGCGCGGTCTCGTATCTGAAGCTTGTGGTGGCAATCCTGTCGGCGGTAAGAACAAATGAACATTTCTGACCTACGCCAAAAAGCTCAGCGCGGTAGCGTCGTCGCCCAGACGATTCTAGGGACCTGCTACTTGGATGGGATCGACGTTGAGGTCGATCACAAGGAGGCATTCCGACTCTTGTCGGCTGCCGCTGACCAGGGAGCACCGCGAGCAAAGATGCATCTGGCCCGCATGTACGCCGAAGGACTGGGTACCCCAAAGAACGTCCAGGAGGCAATTCAGCTTTACGAAGAGGCAGCAGAAGCGGGAGAGTTTCTTGCGCAGGTCGAACTGGCGCGTATCTATTCACGCGGTGTGGGCGTCCCAGCAAACGCTGAAGCGGCTCGAAAGTGGTATGCAGCTGCGGCGGCACAGGAAGCCAGCGTTGACGACTGTGAGGAGTTGCGAGAGGCGACGGCTTACGTCAGGAAGCCTTCCTAAGCCGCCTGAAGGGCTGTCGGTTGCGGTTACCGCCTCGCGCGAGGAGCGGGCCGGAAGAGCGGCGCTGACGCACCGGGTGTGGGGGTAGACACGTCACCCCAAGTTGGGCGCTGTAGAGCGCCGGACGGCGCTCGTGGTGAACCATCGCGAAATCCGGGACTTAGAAAAACTGCGGCGCTCTGGAGCGCTCCAGGGCGCTCTCCGTTAACTTGTTGATTTTCGTACGCTGCTAGGAAGCAGGCCGTTGTCTCTCAAGAACGAATCCCACAGGGCCTGGAAGCACTGTTGGCGGTGCTGGTGCAATCCAGTTCCGCCGCGGGCAAGAGCGCCATCATGGAAGCGGTGCTGGCGATGCTGCCCGAAGAGCAGCGCGTGCAGTACTCGGCCATGACCGGGCAATCTCTGTTCTACATGGGCGAAACCGATCTCAAACACAAAGTGCTGGCTATCGTGGAAGAGGAAGGCGCGTCGCGCGCGGCTTATGCGCTGAAACTGTTGCAGAGCGAAGGGGCGCTGAGCATCGCTTCGACGGGCAAGGACGCCACGACAGGAAGACTGATCACACACCAGTATCGCGTGGAAGGTCCGGTAATGCTGTTCCTCACGACGACGGCCATCGACCTGGACGAGGAGCTACAGAATCGTTGCTTGGTGCTGGCCGTGGACGAAGGCCGCGCGCAGACGCAGGCCATCCACAAAAAGCAACGCGAAGCGCAAACCATCGAAGGGTTGCTGGCAAGACGAGAGCGCGAGGAAATCCTCCGCGTGCACCAGAACGCGCAGCGGCTTCTGAAACCGCTTTTCGTGGCAAATCCTTACGCGCGGGAGCTGACGTTCCTGGACAGTCAGACGCGCACGCGGCGCGATCACATGAAGTATCTGGTGCTCATCCGCTCCATCGCGCTCCTGCACCAGCGGCAGCGGCAGCGAAAAACGGCCACGCACCACGGCCAGGCGCTCGAATACATCGAAGTGACGCTCGACGATATCGCCACGGCCAACCGGCTCGCACATGAAGTGCTGGGGCGTTCGCTCGACGAACTCCCACCGCAGACGCGGCGGTTGCTCTTGCTCGTGGATGAGATGGTGAGTGCGGAATGCGAGCGGCAGAAGATGGAGCGTACGGACTTTCGTTTTAGCCGCCGCGACGTGCGCCAGCACACGGGCTGGGGCGACACACAGTTGCGTGTGCATCTGAGGCGGCTTGAAGAACTCGAATATCTCCTGGTGCATCGGGGCGGGCGCGGCCAGAGCTTCGTTTACGAGCTGATGTTCGAGCGCCAGGGCGACAGCGGCAAGCCTCTGCTGCCCGGCCTGATCGAGATCGAAAAGCTCTCCGGCTGCGGCTACGACACAAAGAACGCGGGGCAAAACGGCCAGTTCGCGGGGTCAACGCGGCCCCAAAGCGGGGGGATGTCGGGGGGTGCGCGGGGTGAAGAATCGCCAGTACTGGCGCGGCGCAATGGCGATTTTAGGCGAAATCAGGAAAAAAGCACTACTCGGGACACCCGAGAAAATCGCATCGTACGCGTAGCCGCGAAGGTGAAGTGATGGCCCGCATCGTCAAGCATAAGGCGCAGCCCGAGCCGCGCACGCCGCTCGGCCGGTTGCTCGAAGAACATCTCGAATGGCTGCTGGTGAAAAACTACTCGGAAGACACCGCCGACCACGCGCGCTACTCGACAGGAGACTTCGTCCGCTGGGCCGAGCAGCGCGGCATCGAGCACCCGATGGAAGTGACACGCCCGATCCTGGAAAGCTATCAGCGCTATCTCTACTACTACCGGCAGAAAAACGGGCAGCCGCTTACCTTTCGCACGCAACACTCGCGGCTGACGCCGGTGTGCCGGTGGTTCCGCTGGCTGGTGCGCCACAACCACATCCTGTATAACCCGGCGTCCGATCTGGACCTGCCGCGCATGGAAAAGCGCATCCCGCACACCGTCTTCTCGGTTGCGGAGACCGAGCGCGTCCTGCAAGTGCCGGACATCCATACGCCGGTGGGTCTGCGGGACCGCGCCATGCTCGAAACGTTCTACTCAACGGGCATCCGGCGCAGAGAACTCATGCATCTGAAGCTGTACGATGTGGACCGCGAACGGGCCACGCTGACGATCCGCCAGGGGAAGGGCAAGAAAGACCGTATGATCCCGATCGGAGAGCGGGCGCTGGCCTGGGTCGGAAAATATCTGCGCGAAGCGCGCCCGCAACTGGCCGTCGAGCCGGACGACGCCACGCTGTTTTTAACGCAGTACGGAGAGCCGTTTCATCCCGACGCGCTGAGCAATTTAGCGCGGGACTTGATCGCCCAGGCGAACCTGGGGAAATCCGGCTCCTGCCATACGTTCCGGCACACCATGGCGACACTGATGCTCGATGGCGGCGCAGATCTCCGCTACATCCAGCAGATGCTGGGGCACGCGGAACTCTCCAGCACGGAAATTTACACGCACGTGGCCATCCGCAAGCTGCAAAAAATCCATGCGGCCACACATCCCGGCGCCACGCTGGAGCGCAAAGCCTCGGCTGCCACGCGCGACACTGGCCAGGGCGATGACGAGCAGAAGGCTGAGTTGCTGGCCACGCTCGACGCGGAAGCGGAAGAAGAATCCGAATAGACCGACCGTGGGGCACGAAGGCGACAGAAGGCAGCTTCTGTCGAGCGGAGTGCGGGAAGGCTCGCGAAGTTCGAGGCCGCGTCGGATAACGAGCTCGTTATCGGATGCGCCGCGCAGAGCGTCCTTCGTGCCCCACGGAGCACACCGCTCTGGAAAATCCCTACTCAGGTCCATCTCTCAGCACGTAAAATCGGGGTAATGCTGACAGCGCCTAAAGAGGAAAACTTCTCTGCACCGATGGTGTGGACGGACGAGTGTGTTCTTCCTTTAGCTGCCGCTGGGGTGTATCCAAAAACTCGCGTCTGGGGTTCAAGAGAAAAAACGCTGCCCTGTTTTGGTGCAACGGCGGAGCTAAGGATAGAACTGCGTTGGGGATGCGAGAAGTCTAGCGGAAAAACTGCGGCAGGGTCAGCATTAGACTACAACGGCAATACCATCACCAAAACCGACTCCACCGGTACGACAACCTACACCTGGGACTTCGAAAACCGTCTCAGCAGCGTGACGTTGCCTGGCTCTGGCGGAACTCCTAGCTTCAAGTACGACCCCTTCGGGCGCAGGATTTACAAGTCTTCCTCCGCCGGCACGAGTGTTTTCGCTTATGACGGCGACAATCTTATTGAAGAAACGAACAGCAGCGGCGCAGTCGTGGCTCGCTACTCGCAAGGCTTGAACATCTACGAGCCGCTGGCCATGCTGCGTTCTGGCGCCACCAGTTTCTATAATGCCGATGGTTTGGGCACGATAACCTCTCTGGCGAACACCGCAGGATCGCTCGCGCAAAATTACACTTTCGATTCGTTCGGGAAACAAACCGCGTCTTCTGGCTCGTTGACCAATCCGTTCCAGTACACCGCCCGTGAATTCGACCCCGAAACGAGCCTTTATTACTACCGCGCCAGATACTACGACCCCGCGGTCGGGAGATTCCTTTCTGAAGATCCGGTGAGCTTCTATGGCGGTTTTAACTTCTACCTGTATGATGACAATGATTCGGTCGATTTTACGGATCCCTGGGGACTCTGCCCCGACGACTACAATCCGGACCTGAGGAGTCACGGCGCTCCTCACATCGACCGAGTAGATCCCAATGGCAATTTGGTTGGACGGTACAGGCCAGATGGTTCAGGTATTCCTCACAAAGGCAAGCTACCGCCGAGAATACTTAACAGCGACAAAGACAAGTTCGGAAAGGCTGCTGACGAATTGAGGAAAAAGAGACCCGATAGTCCCGGTAGTCAGAAGTGTCCTTGCGCTCCGTCTCAAGCTCCTGCCCCTTATCGTCCTGACCCGAGCTTCGTCCCTTGGGGCAAGTGCATCTCGTACTTTGGTTGTTATATTGGTGAAGACGGATTACCTCATCGGGTTGGCGAGTCACCACTCTTGACCCCTACGCTTCCGGCACCTGGCCTTCCCATACCTGGCATTCCTATTACGCTCCCGAGCTTTCCGCCGCTGCCGCTTCCAGAGCCAATTCCAGCAGTCCCAATCCCATTGTGGTGACCGCTATGCGAAAGACTTCGGCCGTCGTTCCAAATCCAATACCGCCAAAATCCGTCGTGAGGCTAGTTGCATATCCTAAGGACAGCTCTCGATGGAAGAAGAGCCTCGGAGGGATCTATCGGGTGGGGTACTATAGTCGTCAGGACGGTCTGGACTGCATCTGGCTAGTCAACGAGGCCGGGGAATACCAAGAAACTGTAGATCACGACTACCTTTCGAAATATTTCGATGTTATCCAGACTAGCGATGAAAGGAGTCTGTATGGGGAGAAGAGGCCCCAAATCGGTCCAGTTATCGCTGCGGGCAAGAAGTACTTCAGGCCGGGCTGACCTGCCCCCTGGCTCCCGCACAGGATGTCGCGACACATGAATTGGTGATCGCTCCGCGGGCGACACGGCACAGACGATAGGTTCCGTAACGAATTGAGGTGCTGGAGCCTTTTGGTTTTTAAGGGTCCGGGTTTAGAGTCAAACTTCATGCACAGCCTCACCTCCTCAAATTCTCCCGCCTGGGCCTCGGGCCAATCATTCCACCATTCCACCGAATCCGAATTCGTCGCTGTAGTCACTTTTTGTTACTACCGCGCCAGATACTACGACCCAAGCACAGGCAGGTTCCTGAGCGAGGACACGGTCCGCACCGTTAATCTTTACGAGTACGTTAAAGTAATCCGACTAACTTGACCGATCCCTTTGGGCTTTGGGCTGGAGCCCACCATCCCATAGGACGACATGGCTCGCCGTCCGAGCACCCCAGGGGAATTCGCTCGATGCGAACAGATGTGCGGTGAACAAGGTGTACAACATTGCTGGATCGCGATGCACAAGGCGGTCGTGGGTCTGACAAAAAAGGGAACACCGAGTATGGCTACGTTGATGGTCCTTTGGACTGTTCATGCAACCCTAGAGACGACGATCCCAAGGGTGGGCCTGTACTTTGCCCACAACGCTATCGGGAGCCATTTCGGATGCCGAAGCCGACCCCTCAGGCTGCAAGCAACGCTATAGCAGGACTTGCTGCCGTCGCTCTGGTTGTCGGAATCTTTGTACTCGCATTCTAAGACGTTAACGAGGTAGCGAAATGCGATTTGAAGCACGAGACCTAACACGAGAGGTAAAGGGCTACGCCGAGCCAGTGCTACCCGAACATCTGCAGGAGGGTCAAGTATATTTCGCCGTAGTCTTTCTGGATAAAGATGCGCTCGTGCCAAGTATGGAGCCGAGGGTGTTCGTTGGCACAAAGGCGGAGCCAGTTGGAAACAAGCTCTATTTCCAAGACTTCGCTTCTTACCAGCGTGGGATTCGCTTCGAGTCACCGGGTGCTGACGAAGAAGCCACGTTTATTACTGGCGCAGGGCGCTACATCTTCGAATACGAGCGCGCACTCGATGTTCTCATGGCGTGCGCGTTGAGGCGGCGGAAGGCCCCCGATCACAGTTGAGGACAAAGGAGGAATCTTCATCGGGGAATCGCACCGCGAAGACCGATCAGCGCACCGCCGTGACGACGAACTACGGCTACGACAACATTTACGAGTTGCTGAGCGCCGCGCAGGGCGGTACCACGACTGACAGCTACACGTATGACCCGGTAGGCAACCGGCTGTCGTCGCTTGGCGTCTGGCCGTATAGCTACAACACGTCCAACGAATTAACCTCGACGCCGAGCGCGACCTACACTTACGACTACAACGGCAACACGACCAGCAAAACCGACTCTAACGGGACGACAAACTACGCGTGGGACTTCGAAAACAGGCTGAGCAGCATCACGCTGCCCGGCACCGGCGGCACGGTCAGCTTCGAATACGACCCCTTCGGCAGAAGAATCTATAAATCTTCAAGCGCAGGCACATCCATCATCCATCTACGCCTACGACGGCGATGACCTCATCGAAGAAACGAATGCTTCCGGCGGAGTCGTTGCTCGCTACACGCAGCAGACGACGGACAAGATCGATGAGCCTGTAGCAATGCTGCGCTCAGGACCAACGAGCTACTACCAGGCCGACGGGCTTGGCTCCATCACGTCACTGAGCAGCACAGCGGGAGCAGCGGGAGCGCTGGCCCAAACGTACACGTTCGACTCGTTCGGCAACCAGACTGCTTCGTCCGGCTCGCTGACGAATTCTTTCCGTTACACCGCTCGTGAATTCTACACTAAGACCAATCTCTACTTCTACCGCGCCAGATACTATACTACGGCCCGTCTACGGGGAGATTCCTTAGCGAGGACCCACTCGACTTCGACGCTGGGACCAACTTTTACGATTACGTCGCGAATAACCCAACAGTGTTTATTGATCCGTTCGGACTGTGGCATTGTGCCGGTGATGTTGATTGCAATTTGACTCCAGATTTGAAAAAGGGACTGGACTGCTTTGACAAATGTACGAATCGCGAAACGGTTGTTACGAGCGGACGCCGTCCACCTTCGCACAAGCACCCGAACGGCTCTCATTCGCGCGGCGAGGCTTGTGACCTCGGTCGAAACCACAACCCAGGCTTGGACCCGAACAAAGCGAGACAGTGCTTCCTGAATTGCTTCCCGCATGGGTATGGTCAAGAAGAGAATAAACAAGATGGTAAAGGAACTCACTACCACTTCCAGGTCAATACAGTTCCTGGCGGAACCCCAAGATTCGCTACGGGAATCCAGCCTTATGATCCGTGATTTATCAGGGGGCTCAGATGCATAAGGAATCTAAAGGCTGGCAAATTCCAGCGCTTGTCTTGGCTATGATGTTTCTGTTCGGGACCCGTGGCAACAATCTCATTGAAGAGACCAATGCATCGGGTGCTGTCGTCGCCCGCTATTCCCAAGGTGTGAATATCGATGAGCCGCTAGCGATGCTGCGAAGCGGAGCAACAAGCTTTTATCACGCCGATGGCCTTGGCACCATCACTTCACTGGCGAATACTTCGGGATCACTCGCGCAAACGTACACCTTCGATTCCTTCGGCAATCAAACCGCGTCCTCTGGTTCGCAGACAAATTCGTTTCGATACACGGGCCGCGAATTCGACTCCGAAACGAATCTCTATTATTACCGCGCCAGATACTACGACCCCTTAATTGGCCGATTCGTCTCAGAGGACCCGATCAGATTTTGGGGGGCAGTAATTTTTACAGATACGGTCTAAACGATCCGATCGTCAATATTGACCCGTTGGGTACGCTCCCCGGTCCGGGGTGTATGTACTGGATGTATAAATGTATTCAGACCGGTAAGCAATGCGCAAAAGATTTGGATAAAGCAGCTGGCGGAAAGGATAATCCTAATCATGACTCGAACCTTTGTCAGAGCCAGCATACTGGATGGCCAGATGATGCGTATAAAAAGGTTTGCTTTGATGGGAATTACTACTGCCAAAAAATGATTCAGAGTTGCGGTGAGGGCGCTGTTGATCCTCCTTTCAAAAGGGTGCCCTACGGAAACTCGGAGCAAGTCGGCAGCGCGATCAACGACACGTCAAAATCGAAACTGTCACCGGTAACGAGTGGAACCGTTGTGTGCCGAAATCGTTAGCTTTTTGGCGGGCGTATTGCCCGAGTCGTATGTAGCACGATAAGCTCCTGACATGGGCATCTGCTTCGTTCCTCGTTTTTGTAGGTACGGCAAATTCGCGCTGATTCTTAGCTTTCTAGCAGTGATCGCCACAGGAATCGGAGCAAGAAATACCACAACAAAGGAGCTGAGCTCCGACAGCCAACCTTCCTATCTTGCGGGTCAATCGAGCAGCCATAACCCCAGCTTTGCAGAAGGCTATGGCAACCTGCCGCTCAGGTTCGAACCAAACAATGGGCAGTCGCCTCGAAGCGTCATGTTTCTCTGCCGCGGTGCTACGTCTTCCCTGTTTTTCACAAAAACCGAAGCGATCCTGATGATGCCAGTGTTGGACAGGCATAAAGAAGAACTGAAACAGCCGCCCGCATTTCCATTCCGAAGTAGAGCAGCCTTTTCTCGGCCAGAAAGAGTGGCCGTCTTGCGTTTGAGCTTCTTGGACACAAGTCCCAAAGCTGAGGTTTCGGGCATCGGCAAGCTGCGGAGTGTGAGCAATTATTTTATCGGGAACGATCCAACGGGGTGGCGCGCCGGGATTCAGAATTTTGCAAGAGTACACTACGCAGGCCTTTATAAAGGCGTAGACGTTACATTCTACGGCCAGCATCGGTCACTTGAGTTCGACATGGTTGTGGCACCGCGAGCCAGTGCAAATGTAATCCAGATGCGACTGGAAGGGGCTGAACATCTGGCGATCGCTACAAACGGTGACTTGTTGATCGGAACCGCAGCGGGTGAGATAAGGCTTGAGAGGCCCATCGTTTTTCAGAGAGCGGACGGCAGCCGAAAGCCGGTGAGAGGCGAGTACTGCCTGAGGGGTCCAAACGAAATTGGCGTCAGACTGGGGCCCTATGACCATAGCCGCCCTGTCGTCATCGACCCGGTTCTTTCGTACTCCACATTTCTGGGTGGCGTTGGGGGTTCAACGGCTTTCGCGGTCTTCGCAGACGCTCAGGGAAATGCTTATGTCGCGGGGTCAGCCCAGGATGGATTCCCCACAACGTCTGGAGTTATTCAGCCAAACTTTGGTGGCAATGGAAGCCAATTCAATGTCAACGCGTTCGTTTCCAAACTGAACGCGGATGGCACAGGTTTGATCTATTCAACCTATCTAGGCGGCACGATTCCATCAGGAGCCGCCTTCGCTGGAGATACGGCTTTTGGAGTTACTGCTGATACGGATGGGAACGCATATCTCACAGGTACAACGAGTTCACCCAATTTCCCAGTGGTGAATGCTTTTCAATCTACGCTAAAGGGTTCGAACAACGCGTTTGTTGCGAAGGTCAATCCCACCGGGACGGGCATAGTTTATTCCACATTCCTCGGGGGCTCGGGCACGGATATTGCCGAGGGGATCGGCTTGGACTCATCGGGCAATGCATACATTACTGGCGACACTTCATCCACCGATTTCCCCACACTGAACGCCTTTCAATCTGTCATGCATTCCCAAGGCACAACATTCGTTACAAAAATCGCTCCTAGCGGTTCGAGCCTAGTTTACTCCACCTATTTGGGAGGCTCGAGCGGAGAAACTGCGGCCGCCCTCGCTATCGGTTCGCTCGGCAACGCTTACGTGACCGGTACAACGACTTCAGTTGATTTCCCAACAACCAATGGAGCATTTCAACCTGCCTCAAAAGCACCGCAGGTCCAAAACGTTTTTTTTTCCAAGCTGAGTTTGAGTGGGAACGCACTGGCGTACTCGACTCTGTTCGGTGGAAGTGCCTTAACAGCAGCTTCGCCAATGGGCATAGCACTAGATGCACAGGAAGCCGTGTATCTCACTGGATGGGCAGACGCCAGTAACAATGCTCCTAGCGATTTCCCCACCACGACGGGCGTCCTCCAGCCCACATTGCCGGCCGGGGACGGGGGAATATTTGTCTTGAAGATCTACCCGCGAGGGCAAGGCACGTCGGATCTCGTCTATTCTACGTTTCTGGGAAGTAACAGCACCAAGGGCGTCGGAGAGCTGACAACAGGAATTGTCGTGGACCCCAGCGGAAATGTCGTTGTAACAGGGCGAACTCCGGCGCCCAACTTCCCGGTAACCCCAGGCGCATTCCAAACAACGCTTAAGAGCACGGCGGGTGGCTTCAACGCTTTTGTTTCAAGATTGAATCCCACCGCCAGCACTCTCCTTTATTCAACGTACCTGGGTGGAAGCATCGAAGATCAGGCGCGCGCCATTTCGATGGATCCACAGGGCAACGTCTATGTCGCTGGCCAGGCACTCTCAACGGATTTCCCTACCACACCGAACGCTTTTCAAACGACGCACCTTGCGCCGAGCGGTGGGGGAGATGCCTTTGTCGCCAAATTTGCGATTGGCGCGGTTGTAGCCGTAACTCCCACCTCGATCGACTTCGGAAACCAACTGTTGCAGCAGCCGACCGTCGTGCAAACCATAACCGTAACCAACAACTCCTCGGCGATTCTGACCTTTTCAGCACCGCCAGCACTGTCGGGCGCCGACGTCGCCGAATTTGCACTCAGTCCGGCGTGTGGCAACACGCTTGCGCCGAACACGAGTTGCAATGTGACAGTGGATTTTACTCCCACAACAGTTGGACCGGCTTCCGCAATGCTCTCGTTCTTCGACGGCGATCCGACGAGCCCTCAGACCGTGCAGTTGTCCGGAACAGGAATCGTGGATTTCGCTCTTAGTGCGCCGGCAACGGAGAGCGTTGTGGATGGGGGTTCCGTATCGTTTCCCGTGACGGTCATGCCTTTAGCTGGCTCGACGCAGACCGTCAGCTTGAGTTGTACTGGAGAGCCGGCGAACTCCACGTGTTCAGTGTCACCCTCGTCTGTCACTCTGGACGGGACCCATGCGGCGACTGCGAACGTAACCGTTCAAACTCAGGCGGCGATTCTTCCGGGCACACTGGATGGGCCGATACCCGGCATAGTTAACCGCCAAAGTCCGTTCCTCTTTGCCGTATTGGTTCTGAGCGTTGCAGTGCTACGCGTGCGGGGTCGAATCCTTCGAGTTTTTTACGGAACTGCTCTGCTCGTTGTGCTCTTTTTGGGTGGCTGCGGAGGCGGCGGCTCCAGGGCCGTGACTCCCAAAGGAACTGCAACGCTCATCATTACGGGCAACGCGGGAGCGCAGAGTCACTCGCAGAGTGTGGCACTCACCGTCAACTAGGCGTTCCGTCGCCTCGCGACAAAGGGGACCTTGGTCGCCGGCCACTCCCTTCACTTCGGCCTAACCGCTCCGCCTGCGGCGTCGCAGGCCTCCGTTCCGGGAGTGGCCGGCGAAGCACAAACCATGCTTTAATGACGGAACCGTAGGCTGGCGACCACAGCACAAGCTATTCCACTTAACATATAAGTAGGACATGAAAATGTCTCCTTTTTTTTCTGCCCCATTTTCCTGGGGCACCCAGATGTTACGCGGCGCACTGATGCAGGAGGTCATCTGCAGGCTGCTCCAGGGTTGAATCACACGGGGCGATGGGCGTGAATCTTTGAACCTTCCCTTCCCGTTCTACTCTAAGGGGCGGGAACGGAAGGGCGATGGTCTGG
>WNGD01003367.1_pt1 | contig 16262 bp, 10 predicted proteins | sample 5400671 | NCBI WGS metagenome assembly WNGD01 (sample SAMN13153369, study PRJNA577476) | soil metagenome | isolation source: 40 cm soil or saprolite under grassland replicate 2 | place: USA:California | collected 2016-06-15 | reverse complement strand
GTGGTGAGCCCGGGCAAGTGTTTCCGCAGCGACGCCCAGGACGCCACCCACAGCCCGGTCTTCCACCAGATCGAAGGACTGGCCGTGGACGAGGGGCTGACCATGGCCGACCTGCGTGGCGCGATCAACGCGTTCGTGGAAGTGATGTTCGGCGAAGGACTGCGGACCCGGCTGCGGCCGGACTTCTTCCCGTTCACCGAGCCATCGGCGGACGTGTCGATGGAGTGCCACGTGTGCCGCGGCGCGTCCACCCGCCCGGGCGGGGAACCGTGCCGGGTGTGTAAGTCGCAGGGCTGGATCGAGATCGCGGGATGCGGCATGGTCAACCCGAAGGTGCTGGTCGCGTCCGGGATCGACCCCGACCGCTACAGCGGTTTCGCGTTCGGCCTCGGTATCGAGCGGAGCTTGATCATCAAGAACGGGCTGACCGACATCAGGGACACGCTGGAGGGCGACGTGCGGTTCAGCAGGGCGTTCGGGATGGAGGCCTGATGCGCGCGCCACTGTCCTGGCTCGCCCAGTACGCGGCGCTGGGCACGCCGCTCCCGGATGCGGACGACGTGGCCCGGCGTCTAACCGCGGCTGGCCTGGAGGTCGAGACGTTCGAGCAGGTCGGGCACGACATCAGTGGCGTGGTCGTCGCCGAGGTCACCGCGATCGAGGAACTGACCGGATTCCGCAAACCGGTCCGGTACTGCCAGGTGACCGCCGGAAGCGGCGAGTCCCGCTGGGTAATCTGCGGAGCGGCTAACTTCGCAACGGGGGACCGGGTGCCGTTCGCTCCCCCGGGGGCCGAGTTGCCGGGCGGGTTCCGGATCGCCGCGAAGAAGGCCTATGACCGCCAGTCAGAGGGGATGATCTGCTCGGCCGCGGAGCTGGGCATCGGCGACGACCACACCGGCATCCTGGTGCTGCCGCCCGACGCGCCGCTCGGTGCCGACTTCGCGGCCTATGCCGGGCTGGCGGACCATGTCTTCGACATCGCGGTGACGCCGGACCGTGGCTACGCCCTGTCCATCCGGGGAGTGGCCCGCGAACTGGCGACCGCCTACGGCGCGGCCTACGCCGACCCGGCCGATGCCGGGCTGCCCGATGACGTGGAGAAGGTGTCGCCGGACGTCTACCCGGCCAGCATCGACGACCCGACCGGGTGTGACAGGTTCGTGCTCCGCGAGGCGCGCAGCTTCGACCCGGCCATGCCCACCCCGCTGTGGATGCGGGTGCGCCTGGCCCGGTGCGGGATGCGCAGCGTGTCGCTGGCGGTGGACATCACGAACTACCTGATGCTGGAACTGGGCCAGCCGCTGCACGCGTTCGACAGGACCCGGCTGACCGGGCCAATCGTGGTCCGCCGCGCCCGGCCAGGCGAACGGCTGGAGACCCTCGACCACGTGGACCGCGCGCTTGACCCCGATGACATCCTCATCACCGACTCCTCCGGGCCGATCTCGATGGCCGGCACCATGGGCGGCCTGGCCACCGAGATCTCGGAGACCTCACGGGACCTGGTCATCGAGGCGGCCCACTTCTCGGCGACCGGGACCGCCAGGATGAGCCGGAGGCACCGGCTGTTCAGCGAGGCGTCCTACCGGTTCGAGCGGGGGGTGGACCGGGAACTCCCGCTGCGGGCGTCGGCCAAGGCGGTCTCGCTGCTCGCCGCGCTGGGCGGGGCCAGCGTGGTGCCGGGCTGCACCCATGCCAGCGTCGAGGTGCCCCGGGTCACGATCACCCTTGCGGCCGACTATCCCGACCGGGTGGCCGGCCAGGCCTACGGCCGCGACACGGTGGTGCGCCGGCTGCGGGACGTGGGCTGCGCGGTGCTGGCCGCCGGCGAGCCCGGGTTCGTGCCGGACGCGCGCGATCCCGGCGCGGAGACGCTCACGGTGCTCCCGCCACCCTGGCGGCCGGACCTGGTCGGCCCCAGCGACCTCGCCGAGGAGGTCATCCGGCTGGAGGGATACGAGAACATCCCGGCCCGAATGCCCCGTGCCCCCGCCGGGCGGGGGCTAACCGCCCCGCAGCGGCTGCGCAGGTCGGTCGGCCGGACGCTGGCGGACGTTGGCTGCGTCGAGGTGCTGAGCCAGCCGTTCGCCTCCACCGCGGACTTCGACCGGCTGCAGTTGCCGGCCGATGATCCGCGGCGGACCGCTGTCCGGCTGGCCAACCCGCTCACCGAGGAGGAGCCGCTGCTGCGCACCACGCTGCTGCCGGGGCTGCTGCGGGTGCTTGCCCGCAATATCGGGCGCGGGTTTGCCGACGTCGCGCTGTACGAGATGGGCCTGGTGTTCCGCCCGCGCCCCGGCTCGCCGGGGACCGCCCCGATCCTGCGCGTGGACCGTGGACCGACGGCCACGGAAGCGGCCTCGCTGGAGGAAGGCCTGCCCGCCCAGCCGCTGCGGCTCGGCGTGGTCCTGGCGGGCAAGCGCGAGCTGGCCGGCTGGTGGGGCGACGGCAGGCCCGCCGAATGGCAGGACGCCATCGAGGCCGTCCGCGAGGTGCTGCGGGTGAGCCGGGTGCCGTACCGGGTGGAGGCCGATCAGCATGCGCCCTGGCACCCGGGCCGGTGTGCGGCCATCTTCGTCACCGATGAGCAGGGGCAGGAGCGGCTGGCCGGGCACGCGGGCGAGCTGCATCCCCGGGTTTTGCAGGCGTTCCGGCTGCCCGCAGGGGCCTGCGCGGCCGAACTCGACGTGTCCGTGATCGAGTCCGCATCGGCCGCGCTCGGCCCGGTGGAAGCGCCGGCCGTATCGCCGTACCCGGTGGCGACACAGGATGTGGCGCTGGTGGTGGCCGCGTCGGTGCCCGCCGCGGAGGTCGAAGAGGCACTGGCCGCCGGTGCGGCCGCTGCGGGCAGCGGCGGCCTCCTCGAGGAGGTCGCCCTGTTCGACGTCTACACCGGAGAGCAGGCGGGGGAGGGCAACAAGTCGCTCGCGTACACGCTGCGGTTCCGGGCCCCGGACCGGACGCTCACGGATGAGGAGGTCACCGCGGCGCGGGACGCGGCCGTGGCTGAGGCGGGGCGGCGGGTCGGTGCCGTGCTGCGCGGAGCATCGTGACCGCACGCCCGGCGGAGCATCGTGACCGCACGCCCGGCCGAGCATCGTGACCGCACGCCCGGCCGAGCGTGGGATGCGTGAGAGTTCCGGCGTGGCTTGACATGTTCTGCCGTGCCGGGATCGGATGCCGGTACACGGACACGGAGGTCCCGATGGGCAGTGACTACCAGGCCGACGTGCAGACGCTTGAGGCCGAGCTCGCGCGTGTGGAACATGCGTTCCGCGGGCTTAACGAGGGCGACTGGCGCCGCCCTACCCTGCTGCGACCTCTCGATGAGACACAGCCGCACTGGACGCTGTTCGAGCTGGCCGGCCACTTCGACATCTCGATCGGCCTGACCCGGATGCTGATCTCCAGCCAGCAGGACGGCCAGGTAGGCAGGGACCGGGTCAGCTTCTTCATCTTCTCCCGCGTGGAGCACGCGCCGACCGTCTACGACTACGCCTACACCATGGTGGAAGGTAAGACCCCGGGCGAGATGCCCGACGTGCTCGCCGAAACCTTCGCCTGCACCATCGAGGAAGCCCGGGCGAACTCACCGGACGTGGTCGGCTCCGGCTACTACGCACTCATGCGTCTGGGTGAGTTCGTGCCCAGCAGGGTCGTCGAAGCGGTCGTGCACGGCATGGACCTCACCGACACCCTTGGCCAGGACACGATCGCGACGCCCGAGGGGGTGGCGATGACGGCTGCCATCTTCGACGAGCTGATCGCACGGCGGACGGTGCCGGGCCGCCCGGCCGACCTCACCGACGACCTGGCCTGGGTCCGGGCCGCGTCCGGCCGCGCACCGCACGCCGACCCCCGGCTGCCCCTCGTCGGGTAGGAGCCACCGCGTCGCCGGTGCGGGTTCTCCGGTCCCGGACTCGACGATCATCTGCGGAGAAGGCCGCTGCGGCCGTGAGGGCCGGCCGGTGCCGCGGCCTGGGCAAACTACCGTCGGCTCGGGACGGAGAGTGCGGGAGTCGGCTGACAGTCGGCCGTTAGCCGGCAGCATGCGCCGCTTGTCAGGCTGGAGGAGACCGAACCCAGCGAGCGAGCGCGGAGCCGTCAGTGCGTGCCCCGATCCGGATCGGCCTGGATGGCCGGATGCGCCGTGTGGACATAGCAGAAAGACGCAGGCTGGCCCGTGATCTGATCACCAAGAATCCGGGCGCCTCCCTAACGGAGATCGCCAGGGAGGCAGGCATCTCGCCGGCGATGGCCCATGATGTGCGGCGACAGCTAGCCAACGGCCACGATCAGATAACGCTCGGGCGACCTGCAACCGAGCTGGGCGTGCGCCCCAAACCTGGGCACAGCGGGCACGGGCCGTCCTCTCCGAGGCCCGGGCCGGTCCGGCAGCCAGCGGTCGTTCTGCAGCGTCTTCGCAGAGACCCCTCGCTGCGCTCCAGCGAACATGGCCGGTCACTGCTGAGATGGCTCAGCGCCCAATCCGCTGGTGTGGAGGACTGGGCGGGCTTCCTCGATGGCTTGCCACCGCATAGCACCAGCCTGGTGCAGGAAGTCGCGCGTGGAATCGCGCACACGTGGACTTCCTTCGCCAACGAGCTCGAACGCCGTGCACGAAAGAGCGATTGCCAGCGGGGCTGAGGCGTGTCGCTTCGGGCTCGGGCCTCCAGACAGCAGCGTTCGCTGCCGGCCGGGAGCCGTGAATGCCATTGACCGCCATCCACGAGCTTTCCGTCGCCTGCCAGCTCGGCCAGGATCCGGTGCAGGTCAGCACCGCTCGTGCGCAGGCCCGCGCGGCGCTGCCCGGCTGGGGGCTTGGCGGGCATGTCCGCCTGGCCGAGCTTATTGTCAGCGAACTGGTGACGAACGCGCTGCGGCACGGCAACGGGCCGATCGGGGTGCGGCTGTCCTATGCCGACGGTGATCTGCGTGTCGAGGTCCATGACGGTGGCGCTGGCCGGCCGGTCCGGCAGCACGCAGCCACCGACGACGAATGTGGCCGCGGCCTGCAGTTGCTGGATGGCCTGATTGCGCAGCACGGGGGCGAGCGCGGCGTCATCAACGACCACGCCGGTCCCGGCAAGACCGTCTACGTCGCGGTGCCGCTCGCGGCCAGTCCGGCAGGTGACGCGGGCGCGTGATCGTCGGCCGTCCAGAAGAGGGCTGAGCCTGTTCAGCGATGCCGTCGCGATTTCTGAAGACCCAGGCGATGACGCTGAGTCGCTGGCACGAAGCAGGATTTCTCGTGATAATCAGCGCGAGAACGACCATGTGCACTCAGCGCACACTTCGCGAGACAGGAGCGACGTGGGAGCCAGAGATGCGGCCGGGGGCGGCCGGGTGGCGACCCTCGGGATGCTCGTGCGTGACCGGCGCCAGGCCGCCGGGCAAACTCAGCGGCAACTCGCCGAAGCCGCTGGTGTTAGCGTGGGCGCGATCAGGGATCTGGAGCAGGGCATAAGCGGTCGCCCACGGCGGGCGACCATGCAGAGCCTGGCTACGGCGTTACGCGTCAGCGTTGGGGAGTTCCTGGCATGGTCTGCCCCAGGCGGGGCCGCGACCTGTGACGGCACTGCGGGCCCAGTGACGCGGTTCCAGGTGTTCGGGCCCCTGAAAGCGTGGCGTGACGACGTCGAGGTCCCGCTCCCCGGCGTGCGCCGCCGGGCTGTGCTCGGGCTGTTATTGCTCCGTCCCGGGAAGGTGCTGGGCCGGGACGCTATCGCGGACGCTCTGTGGGAGGGCTGGCCGCCGGCCACTGCCGCGTCGGTGATCCAGTCGCACATCAGCAGGCTCCGTGCGGTTCTTGACCCGGAGCCATCGCCGGCCCGGCGGCTGATCCAGACGGCCGGTGATGGGTACCGGCTGGCCAGGGATGGAGTCGAGATTGACCTGCTCCAGGCCCAAGGGCTGCTGGCGCGCGCCCGGGCCGCCCTCCGGGCAGGGGACCTCGCCGGATCGTGCAGCCTGTACGACCAGGCACTGACGCTTGGGCAAGGACAGCCGCTGGCCGATGTTCCTCTCCTGCGCGGCAACCCCGCGATGATCGCCTTGGAGAATGAGCTGGGCCGCCTGGTGGTGGAGTACGCCGAGGCCGCGTCGGCACGGGGCTGGCATGACCGGGTGCTGCCGCACCTGTACGCACTGGCCGAACGTGACCCGCTGAACGAGCGCGCGCACGCCTGCCTGATGATCGCACTGGCCGGCAGCGGGCAGCAGGCTGCCGCGCTGGCAGTGTTCGAGCAGTTGTGGCGGCGGCTGGACGATCAGCTCGGGGTGCGCCCCGGTGCCATCCTGGCCGACGCGCACACGCGAGTGCTCCGCAGCGACGTCAGCGTCATGGCACCTGCTGCCTTGACCGTCGGTGCCGGTCCGGGGATGGGCTCGCCGACGGGCGGCGCCGAGACATGGCCGTTCCAGCTGCCGTCGGCGCTGGCCGACTTCACTGGGCGCGCCGTCGAGCTGTCCCAGCTGGTGGAGTGGCTGTGGCCTGGGGGACCTGGCCCGGCGGTGCCCGTCGTGGTGATCTGCGGGTCGCCGGGCGCCGGTAAGAGCGCGCTGATGCTCCAGGCAGGCCATGTCCTGCGGGAGTCCTTTCCGGATGGCCAGCTGTGGGCGGACCTGAACGGGTCATCGGACCGGCCACAGGATCCAGGGGATGTGCTGGGGGAGTGGCTGCGGGCGCTGGGCGTGCACGGGTCGGCGATTCCTGACGCTATGGATCGCCGGGCCGCGCTGTACCGGTCCCGGCTCGCCGACAGGCGGGTTTTGATCGTTGCGGATGACGCTGGCTCGGCGGCCCAGGTGGTTCCGCTGCTGCCGGGGACGGCTGGTTGTGCGGTCGTGGTGACCAGCAGGAGACGGCTGGCCGAACTGGCGGGGGCGCGCTTCCTCTCGCTCGGCCCGCTCTCGGTGGCAGATGCCACCAACCTGCTCGGCCAGGTGGCCGGTCCCGAGCGGGTCGCCGCGGAGCCGCAGGCCGCTGCCGACCTGGTGACCACCTGTGGCCTTTTGCCGCTGGCCGTCCGGATCGCCGGGTCGAAGCTGGCGGCCCGCCCAGCTGCGCCGATCGCGGCGATGGGCGGAACGCTGGCAACCGAGCGGCGGCGGCTCGACGTGCTCCAGGTCGGCGACATATCGGTGCGTGCCAGCATCGCGTCCGGCTACGGCGCGCTGAGCGAGCGGGCCCGCCGTGCCTTCCGCCTGCTGGGCCTCCTCGGAGCCTGCGACGTCGCAGAGTGGGCGGTCGCCGCGCTGCTCGGCGAGGCCGAGGCGGGCAGGCTGGTGGACGAGCTCGCCGACCGGTCCATGCTCGCGCTGGTGGGCACCGACGCCACCGGCGTCGCCCGGTTCCGCCTGCACGACCTGCTGCGCGACTACGCTGTCGAGGTCTTGTCGCGCGAGCCGGGAGATGAGCGAATAGCAGCGCTGCAACGGGTCCACGACGGCTGGCTGCAACTGGCCTGTCTTGCCAGTGACCGCCTGCCGCCCGAGCCCTTCTTCCCGCGCGATCGCGAGGCCACGACGCCGACGGTAGTGCCCGATCACGTCGCCCATGAGGCGACGTCGGACCCGATTGGCTGGTTCCATGCCGAGCGGCTGAACATACTCGCCGTCACCAGACAGGCTTGCCAGCTCGGCCGGTACGAATACGCGACACGGCTGGCGCTCTGCCTGGCCGAGTTCCAGCATCTGCAGAGTCGCTACCTCGACGCCGTGCAGATGTGGCGGTCAATCGCCGACGCAGCCAGAGCAGCCAACGACACCCAGGCAACAGCCAGGTCGCTGCTCAGGCTGGGCGCCGCCACCGTCGAACGTGGCTACGCCACCGATGCGATGAACCTGCTGAACGAATGTGTTGCCATGCTGGAGCGATGTGGGGACACCAGCCACCTGGCCCTTGCCCTGTCCTGGCGAAGCGTTGCCGCATGGGATCAGAACCGCTTTGAAGCCGCGCGACCGGACGCAGAACGGGGCCTGGCCGTTGCCCAGCAGTGTGGCGATAAGCATGCGGAGTACATGACCATCCGGGCCCTCGGTCAGAGCCTGACCATGCTCGGCGATCACGAGAAGGCTAGGGTCGCCTGCGAACGAGGGCTGAGCCTCGCAGTCGAGTTGGGGGCTGATTCGTTCATACAGTTCGCGCTCCATACTCTCGCGTACGGCTGTTCCAGGGCGGGCAGGTACCAAGAAGCGATCGACTTGTCGTTGCGGCGGCTCGAACTGTGCCGGAAGGTAGGCGACCTGCCTGGCCAGGCACTGGCCATGGGCATGCTGGGGGATGCCTACTACGGGCTCGGCCGGTATCAGGATGCCATGACAGCGTTCGAGCAGGCGCTGCCGGTCTTTCGTGATCACTTCATCCGCCGCTTCCAGGCCGTGTGCTTGTTCAAGCTCGGCTGCGTGCACGCAGCAACGGACAATCCTGCGCAAGCTGAGCGCTTCCTGAGGGACAGCCTCCCCATCTTCCGTGAACTGCGTCTGCCTATCTATGAGGACAAGGTTCAGGAAGCTCTCCAAGCCTTGCGACAGCGTTCCACGGGGTAAGGACGCGAACAGGGCGCTGCGGCACCATGGGTCCGCTGGGGCAGCTATGCTCAACCACTCGTAGAGGGATGGGCCGACGAAGCGGTCGGGCTAATCAACACCCAGTGACGGTCTGGTGCTTGACGGTTAGCGGCCTTGCGGTTGCGATGTCGGTATCATCTGCGCGGTCCCTACCGGCATGCCTGCTTGCTATGCCAGGCTCCGCCACCCAAGGAAGGAATCGTCATCAGTCGGAGACCTAGCACGCCACCGTCAGATCCGGTGCGTCCGTCGGCTCCGATTACGGCCGCTTCGCCAGCAACCTTTGGCGCGGTCTTCGCCGTGGGCGAGTTCCGTGCTCTATGGCTCGCCCAGGTTCTATCCGTCGCCGGCGATCAGCTGGCCCGGGTGGCACTGACACTGCTGGTTTTCGCCCGAACGCAATCGCCGCTCCTGGCGGCCGTCACCTTCGCGGCAAGCGTCATCCCGACGGCTCTTGGCGGAGTGACCCTCTCCGGTATTGCGGACCGGTTGCCCCGCCGGGAAGTCATGATCGCCTGCGATCTTGGCCGAGCTGCGCTTGTCGCAACTATGGCCCTGCCCGGCATGCCGATCGCGGCCCTGGTGTGTCTCCTCTTTCTCGTGACTCTGATCAGCGCGCCGTTCACGTCCGCAAGGGCGGCGCTCTACGCTGACATTCTGGCTGGTGACCGCTACGTCGTCGGGACCGCCGTCACGCTCACCACGTTGCAATTCGCCCAAGTGCTGGGCTTCGCGGCGGGGGGCCTAGTGGTCGGCGCCTTCGGGATCCGCACTTCGCTACTTGTCGACGCGGCAACCTACATCCTGTCAGCGGTGATCACCCGTCTATGGGTGCACGCCCGGGCAGCCGCCCGGTCTCGGGCACGCCGCGACGGGATAGCACTGATGGGCATGATGGGCGGTCTCCGGCTCGTCTTCACCGATCCAAAGCTGCGCTTCCCCATGCTTCTAGCCTGGCTTGTCGCGATTCTCGACGTGCATGAAGGGGTCTCCGCGCCGCTCGCGATGTCCGTCGGCGGAGGCCCGATTGCGGTCGGCATGATCCTGGCCGCTGGCGCGCTGGGATCATGCCTAGGCGCAATCAGCTTCGGCCGGTTCGTCGAACCTGTCCGGCGTCTACGCTGGATGGGTCCACTGGCGATCATGTCATGCGCTGTCCTGGTCCTGTTCGCACTCAGGCCGACACTGCCGTGGGTGCTGATAATCCTGGCCATTAGTGGGGTGTTCAGCTGTTACCTTCTCGCCGCCAATGCGTCCTTTGTCTCGGCGGCGCCGCATGAACTACGCAGTCAGGCATTCGGAGTCGCCCAGGCAGGAATGGGCCTAGGGCAGGGTGCGGCCATGATCGCTGCTGGCGCGGCCGCTCAGCGGTACTCACCGTCGATCGTGATCGCGGTGTGCGGCATCGTTGGCGCTGTCGGCGCTGTGCTTATCGTCGCCAGCCGACCTCGCGGCTGACGTGTCCGTAGGGATCTGTAACTGACTCACTACGAGCAGTGAGTCAGTGCCTAGATCGCAGGTGGGCGCTTAACCCCAGTCGTGGCCTCGCATGGCGGGGTCTCCTTTCGTGCTGGTGGCTGGCGGGTGGCAGGGATAGTCAGCCCCAGTCGTGGCCTCGCATAGCGGCCTCCTTCCCTCCTGGTGTGGCAGTGCCGGCGGCCGGTCCCGGTCGTGGCCCCCGATCGCGCACGCCTCCCTCCTGCTGCGGCCGCCTCGCTGTTTACATAAGACTTACGTTCGCATGGAGGATGTGCCATGTGTCGGGAATATCGTGATACCTGGTAACCACTAGGAGTTTTACGGCAGGGTACTCTGAGCCCTCAGGAGACCACGATCTGCTGGGCCTGGTGCCTGTGGGTAACCGGGGGTTGACAGGAGGCGCATAGCTTCTGTGACAATACGGGGCACTGCTCTTACACCGCGCTACTGTAGATGTCTGTGGTAATGCCTCCGGCACGCCACTGAGGAGGAGTCGATGTACCTCAGCCCCGGCCAGCCCATGCGCGAGCGGCTGCGGGCTGTTCGGCGCTGGCCGGCGTGGGGGTACCAGCGATGGCTTGTTGCCTACATCGTGGTCGTTGTCACTGTCTACGGGGTGGCGATCGCTGTAACAGGCACCATGGTGTCGCTCTCCGTGCACGAGTTGATCCTCTTCGGCGGCTTGCTTCTGGGCAGTGCTGGCACGGTTGAACTCACCCGGCGGTCCGGGGAAAACGCTGGCTTCACGAGCCACATCTATGGCGTATGGGAACTTCCAGCTGCGATCTTGCTCTCACCGGTGTTCGCGTTGATAGTGCCGATACTGAGGGTCACGCTGTGCCAGCTTCGCGTCCGCCGGTTGCCGATCCATAGAAGGGTATTCAGCGCGGCGGTGATCGGGCTCTCTTGTGGCACTGCCTCGCTGGTCTTTCACACAGTCGGACCCGGCCTCGGCCTGTCCCCCACGCCAGGCTTCCCCGGTTCGCTCTGGATGCTCGTGGTGGCGCTGGCGGGTATCTCCCAGTGGGCAGTGAACCTGGGCCTTCTGCTACCGGCCGTCAAAGGCTCTGATCCCACCACGCGCCTCAGGGAGCTTCTCCTCACCCGCGAGGTCGTGCAGAACGATGTCGCTGAGCTGTGCGTAGCAGTCCTAGTGACGCTCGCGGTTGCCATCAGCGCACTCACCATCGTGTTCGCCCTTCCGTTTGTCACGCTGCTGCAGCGTTCTCTCCGGCACAACCAGCTGGTCAACGCATCTCGCATTGATTCCAAGACTGGGTTGCTCAATGCAGGGACCTGGGAACGGGAGGCTGCGGCGGAGGTGGCGCGGGCGGTGCGGACGCGTACCCCATTGGCGCTTGCACTGGTGGACATTGACCACTTTAAGATCGTCAATGATACTTTCGGCCATCTGGTGGGGGACAGGGCGCTTCGATCAATTGCCCGGACTTTCCGTATTTTTCTGCGCGAATATGATTTGGTTGGCCGTTTTGGTGGTGAGGAGTTCGCCCTCCTTCTCCCACACACGATGGCGTTGGATGCCTATGGCATCGCGGAACGGATTCGCAATCACATAGCTTCCTCGGCCTTGGACGTGGGCAATCTGCCGGAAGGGGGACAGGTCCGGGTAACGGTGTCCATGGGCGTGGCCGCACTTGGAGGGCCCTGGGATAGCGGTACTCAGATCACGGACCTGCTGGCGGCGGCGGACCGGGCGCTGTACCAGGCGAAGCGGGCTGGGCGCGACCAGGTGTGCGTGGTCACCGACAATGCAGTGGTCAACTCACCCGCAGAGGTCGGCAGGCTCGGGCAGGTCTGATTCACCCGAGCGGTGCTCCTGGTTACAGGCTGTGATTGCTGGGCCGGAACGGCTTCCCGTGTCAGGACGAGGGAGCCGGTGTGTTTGGCATCTTCAGCACCGCGAGGATCTGGGCGCTGCCCTTCCTGCAGGTGGATGTGTGTCCTGTGGCCAGCACCTCGGGGGTGGCGAACCCTTTGCAAACCCATCCCCGTACCCTCACCGGCGCCCCGCCGCCATTGCCGGGAACGTGGCCTGAGGCGAGCGCACGCGCGTAGTCGCGTTCGACCGCCAGTGCGGCCGGGCACGGCACCTGGCCGTGCTCGATCTCGATATCCACCGGCACTCCCGCAGATGTACGGGTGGTGCCACACGCGGTCAGCGCCTTGCTGCTTGCGCCGGGCCCGGCGGTCTGGGTCCCGGCTCCAGCCGGCTTGCCGCCGCAGCCGGCCACCATGCCAAGCATCAGCGCCGCCAAGACCGGGGCGGCGACGGGCCGCGAGCAGCGACGGGGCATGGGGGCTCCTTTCCGCCCCTCATCATGCCGTGTATCGCGCGGCCTTGCCCTGACGACCTGAGACGCGGGCGCGCCCCCGAAAAGTGTCCGCGACCCTGGTCACAGCTGTACTCGTCCTGCCCACCGCGCCAGCTTGGCCCACCGCTTCGGCTTCGCCCGCCGCGCCCGGTCGTGCGTGTGGTCCTTGCCGGGGCTCCCCAGCCTGAAACCTGTTTGCATAAATAATCAATGCAATGCATACTCTTGCAGGTCGGGACGGCGACTGTGCCCGGCAGCGAGGCCTTCTGGGAGGAGCGCGTGGGAGTCCGGGTCGCGGTCGCGGGCGCCAGCGGGTATGCCGGCGGTGAACTCTTGCGCTTGATTTCCGGTCACCCGGACCTGGAAATCGGCGCGGTTAGCGCGGGCGCGGGCGCGGGCACGCCCGTGACCGACGTTCACCCGCACCTGCCGGCACTGGCCGGGCGTACCTTCGAGCGGGCCGATCCCGGGCTGCTTGCAGCAGCGGATCTGGTCTTTCTGGCGCTGCCCCACGAGGAGTCGGCAGCCCTTGCCGCGGCGCTGCCCGGCCATGTCGCGGTCGTCGACCTCAGCGCAAGCTTCCGCCTCACCGACCCGCGGGCGTGGGCCACGTACTACCGCACCGGCCACGCGGGGTGCTGGGCGTATGGACTGCCCGAGCTGCCGGGCGCGAGGGCCCGGATCAGTGCCGCGCGCCGGGTCGCATCTCCGGGCTGCTACGCCACCGCGGCAATTGTCGCGCTTGCCCCGCTACTCGCCGCTGGCCTGGCCGAGCCTCGGGACATCGTGATCGTCGCTGCCTCGGGCACCTCCGGTGCCGGCCGCTCGGTGTCGGCAGCACTGCTCGCGACCGAGGTGATGGGCGCGGTCTCCGCCTACCAGGTGGGCGGAACGCACCGGCACACACCCGAGATCGAGCAGGCCCTGGCCGGGGCGACCAGCGGGCAGGGGACGCGGGAGGCGACCGCGGACATTGTCCAGCCAACCGTCTCGTTCACGCCGATGCTGGCGCCCATGCCGCGAGGCATTCTTGCGACCTGCACGACCCGGTCGGCCAGCGACGGGGCCAGCACGTCGGCGGCGCGGGCGGCGCTGGCCGACGCCTACGCCGGCGAGCCCTTCGTCCATCTACTCCCCGAGGGCCGCTGGCCGACCACGGCTGCGACCGTCGGCTCCAACGCCGTCCACCTGCAGGCAGCCGTCGATGCCCACGCCGGGCGCTGCGTCGTGGTCGCGGCGCTGGACAACCTGGGCAAGGGCGCTGCCGGGCAGGCCGTGCAGGCCGCCAACCTCATGCTCGGCCTGCCGGAGACGGCGGGCCTGACCGCGCAGGGAGTCGCACCATGACACCGCCTCCGGCAGCACCAAGCGAAGCGCCCGCGGGGGAGGCAGACACATGAGCGTCACCGCGCCGCTTGGGTTCCGCGCGGCAGGCGTGGCAGCCGGGCTCAAACCGTCCGGCGCCCGTGATGTCGCGGTGGTCGTCAACGACGGGCCGTCCCGGGCCGCCGCCGCCGTGTTCACCACGAACCGGGTGAAGGCCGCGCCGGTGCTGTGGACGCAGCAGGTCGTGCGCGGCGGCCGGGTGCGGGCGGTGCTGCTCAACTCGGGCGGGGCGAACGCCTGCACCGGCCCGCTCGGCTTCACCGATACCCACACCAGTGCCGAACGCCTCGCGGCCACGCTGGACGATTCCGCGGGCGAGATGGCCATCTGCTCGACCGGGCTGATCGGTGAGCGCCTGCCGATGGATCGCCTGCTGGCAGGGGCCGACGCGGCGGTCGGCGAGGCCTCTCGCGCCGGCGGACTGGCGGCCGCCGACGCCATCAGGACCACCGACACCGTTGCCAAGATCGCCTTCCAGCGTGCCGACGGCTACACGATCGGGGGGATGGCCAAGGGGGCGGGCATGCTCGCGCCCGCGCTCGCCACCATGCTGTGCGTGCTCACCACCGACGCCGACCTCGGCTCGGCCGAGCTCGGTACCGCCCTGCGGGCGGCGACGCGGCTCACGTTCGACCGGCTCGACACCGACGGCTGTATGTCCACCAACGACACCGTGCTGCTGCTGGCCAGCGGCGCGGCCGGCGCCCGCCCTGCCGCCGATGACTTCGCCCGCGTCCTCACCGAGGTCTGCGCCGACCTCGCCCGCCAGCTGCAGGCAGACGCCGAGGGGGCCAGCAAGGCGATCGCGGTCGAGGTGGTCGGGGCCGCCAGCGAGGACGACGCCGTGGCCGCGGGCCGGGCCGTTGCCCGGTCCGCGCTAGTCAAGTGCGCCATCGCAGGCGAGGACCCGAACTGGGGGAGGGTGCTGTCCGCCGTGGGCACCACCGATGCGGCGTTCGAGCCGGACCGGCTCAGCGTGGCGATCAACGGGGTCTGGGTCTGCCGTAACGGCTGTGCCGGGGACGACAGGTCCAAGGTAGATCTGCGGCCACGGGGCGTGACGATCACCGTCGACCTGTCGGCCGGGCCACACGCCGCCACCATCCGCACCACCGACCTCACAGCCGCCTACGTCCACGAGAACTCGGCCTATTCGACATGACTGAGCGTCCCGCTGACCTGAGCGTCATGACGACGGAACGCCCCGAGCCCGCTCCCGGCGCCGGGCCGTCCGCGGGGGAGCGCACCGACGCGGCGGCGGCCATGGCCAAGGCCGCCACGCTGATCGAGGCCCTGCCCTGGCTCGACCGCTTCCACGGCCAGACCGTCGTCATCAAGTACGGCGGCCACGCCATGACCGACGGGGCGCTGCAGGTCGCCTTCGCGCAGGATGTGGTGTTCCTGCGCTACGCCGGGCTCCGGCCGGTGGTCGTGCATGGCGGAGGGCCGCAGATCTCCGCGCATCTGGAACGGCTCGGTGTCGCCAGCACGTTCACGGGCGGGCTGCGGGTGACCACCCCGGAGACGATGGACGTGGTCAGGATGGTGCTCACCGGCCAGGTCAACCGGGATGTGGTCGGGCTGATCAACCGGCACGGCCCGTTCGCGGTGGGTATGTCGGGGGAGGACGCCAACCTGTTCACCGCCAGCCGCCGGGAGGCGCTGGTGGACGGCGAGCCCGTCGACATCGGGATGGTCGGTGAGATCGACACCGTCGACCCGGCGGCCCTCCGGGCCCTGCTCGCCGACGGCCGGGTGCCGGTCGTGTCCAGCGTGGCCCGCGGCGCCGGCGGAGAAATCTACAACGTCAACGCCGACACGGCCGCCGCCGCCCTGGCGGTGGCGCTCGGCGCCGCCAAGCTGGTGGTGCTGACCGACGTGGAGGGCCTCTACGCCGGCTGGGATGAGGGCAACTCATCGCCAGTTCAGTTCCCTACCCCCCCGGGGGCAAAGATCCGAACCGGCGATCAGGTTCCCCGGTCCGGCGACGTGCTCAGCCTGCTCACAGCGGCCGAGCTGGAGCGGCTCCTGCCCAGCTTGAGCGCCGGCATGATCCCCAAGATGGAGGCCTGCCTGCGCGCCGTGCGAGGCGGCGTCCCGCAGGCGCACGTGCTCGACGGCCGCCTGCCGCACTCGGTGCTGCTGGAGATCTTCACCGACTCCGGCATCGGCACGATGGTGATCCCGGATGGGGCCCACTCATGATCACGGGCGATTTCCTGCGAATAGCGCACAAAAGTGTCCGCGATCAAGGAGGCGTCCCATGAGCGCCACCTCACTGCTCCAGGCGCGGTTCGAGGCCGCCCTCATGCCGACCTACGGGGTGCCGCCGCTGGCGCTGACACGCGGTCAGGGCTGCAAGGTCTGGGACGCCGACGGCCGGGAGTACACCGACCTCATCGCCGGCATCGCGGTCAGCTCGCTTGGCCACGCTCATCCGGCGGTCATCGAGGCGGTGACCCGCCAGGTGCGCGCCATCGCCCACACCTC